>Ga0197142_1001249_pt1 | contig 23414 bp, 20 predicted proteins | sample GBS60_MetaG_FD_148614 | JGI IMG/M metagenome (GOLD analysis project Ga0197142, IMG submission 148614) | Sediment microbial communities from Great Boiling Springs, Gerlach, Nevada, United States - GBS 60_MetaG | ecosystem: Environmental > Aquatic > Thermal springs > Hot (42-90C) > Sediment... | reverse complement strand
AAAAAGCCTTCCTGGCGCGGCTGTGCGAGATCGAAAAACTGTACCGGAAGGCGCAACAATTCCGCCAGCGGCTGTTGTCCATCTCGCGGGGAATGAAGCCGAAACAGTATCGCCGCCTGCGCTTCAGCCTGGCCCGCACCACGGTGAGAATCTCCCGGCTGGTGCGCTCGCTGGAGTTGAACCAGCAGCAGGTCGACCGGTTCGCTGACGAGGTCCGCCGGGCCGTCGAGGCTTTTCGGCCGGTGGAGCAGGACATCGCCACGGCCCAGCGCCGGCTGGAGGAGGTGGGCAACGGATCGGCGGCATGCCGCGAGTTGCGCAAGGAGCTCAAGCAGAACAGCCAGCGGCTCCAGCAGCTGGAAGAAGAGTTCGGAGCGACGGCGGTCGAGTTGCGCCGCACCCTCCAGGTCATCGAACGCGGCTCGCGCCAGGCCGAGGAGGCCAAGCGGCAGCTCATCGAAGCCAATCTCCGGCTGGTGGTTTCCATCGCCAAGCGCTACACCAACCGCGGGCTCCAGTTTCTGGACCTGATTCAGGAAGGCAATATCGGACTGATGAAGGCGGTGGAGAAGTTCGACTACCGCCGCGGCTATAAATTCTCCACCTACGCCACCTGGTGGGTGCGCCAGGCGATCACGCGCGCCGTGGCGGACCAGGCCCGTACCATTCGCATCCCGGTTCACATGATCGAGACGATCAACAAGCTGGTGCGCACGCAGCGGCTGCTCCAACAGGAGCTCGGACGGGATCCGACGACCGAGGAGCTGGCGCGCCGGATGGAGATGCCCGTGGGAAAGGTGCGCCGGGTGTTGCGAATCGCCCAGGAGCCGATCTCGCTCGAGACGCCCGTCGGCGAAGAAGAGGAATCGCACCTCGGCGACTTTTTGGTGGACCGACGCATGGTCTCGCCTTCGGAGGCCGTCATCAAAATGAACCTGCGCGAGCAGACGGCCGAGGTGCTCAAGACGCTGAGCCCGCGCGAGGAGAAGATCGTCAAGATGCGCTTCGGGCTACAGGATGACGGCGAACACACGCTCGAGGAGGTGGGACAACACTTCGCCGTCACGCGCGAGCGCATCCGCCAGATCGAGGTCAAGGCCCTGCGCAAGCTCAAGCACCCCAGCCGCAGCCACCGTTTGCGAAGCTTCCTCGATCTCGGCACACGCGATTGGTAGGACCGGGTCTTGAGCTCCTCCCACACACCCCGGGTAGCGCACGAGCGACGCGGTCAGGTCTTCCAGGAGAGTTATGCACCGGAGTAGGGGCGCCGCTCTGCGCTGGGGAACGTTTCTCGCGCTGCTCTGCGCAGCCGGCGCCCGGGCGGACGTTCTCGAGGCGCGGTCCCCGGATCCGGCCCTGGAAGCGCCTCCGGTGATCACCGCGCCGGGCGCCGACTACGGCGACGCCAGCCGCAAGTTTCAGGGCATCCCCGGACTGGAGCGGACGCGCAAAGGTCGGTTGTGGGCCACATGGTATGCGGGCGGCGAAGGCGAAGGTCCTTATAACTACGTTGTTCTGGTGACCAGCGGCGATGACGGCCGCACCTGGTCGGCTCCCAAACTCGTGGTCGATCCCAAGTGGTTGGTGCGCGCCTTTGACCCCTGCCTCTGGATCGACCCGCGCGGCCGCCTGTGGCTGTTCTGGGCCCAAGCCGTCGGCCATTGGGACGGGCGCGGCGGGGTTTGGGCGATCATGACTGAAAACCCCGAAGAGGAGAATCCGCGGTGGTCTCAGCCGCGCCGGCTCGCCAACGGCGTGATGATGAACAAGCCGACCGTGGTGCGCGGGCAGTGGCTGCTCGCCATCGGCGGCTGGAAGAACCGTCCGCCGAATCTCACCAGATACGACGTGGACTGGTCGCCGCACACCATCGCGTCGCTGACTCATGACCTCGGGGCGGAGAAGGGTTCGAACGTTTTTGTTTCCGCGGATCACGGCGCAACGTTTCGCTTCCTAGGGCAAGCCCAGGTGCCGGAGACTCAATTTGACGAGCACATGATCGTCGAGCGCCGGGACGGCTCTTTGTGGATGCTGGTGCGGACGACGTACGGCATCGGCCAGAGCTTCTCTTACGACGGGGGCAAGACCTGGACGCCGGGTGAGAAATACATGGATCATGTCGTGAGTCGTTTTTTTATCCGCCGGCTGAAATCGGGCCGTTTGCTTCTGGTAAAGCACAACCCTCCCGCAGGCAAAGTCCGCTCTCACCTGACGGCCTATCTGTCCGCCGACGAGGGCAAGACCTGGCAGGGCGGCTTGTTGCTGGACGAGAGGGAGCAGGTATCGTATCCGGACGGGGTACAAGCGCGCGACGGAAGGATCTTTGTGATTTACGACCGGGAACGGACTGGCGCGCGAGAGATTCTGATGGCGGTCTTTACGGAAGACGATGTCCTCAGCGGGCGGCCGGTGTCCAGACAGAGCCGGCTGCGGGTGTTAGTGAACAAGGCCGGCCCGTGAGGTATGGGGACTCGGCTGCGGTCTATCGCCGAGGTTGGACGGCATCGCACCGGCCGCGGACAGGTCAACTCGCCGTCGGGCGCGCCTAGCGACGAGCGCCATAGATCCGCCGCACCTCCTTCCGGATCGACTCCGGCACCAGATCCTCCCAGGGCTCTCCGGCAGCGATGCGCCGGCGGACCTCCGTGGCGGACACTCCCGAGCAGTCCTCGCCCACCCGGAGATGGCGGATGCGGCCGGCCAGTCCCCGCGGCGGCTCGTAGCGGCCGTCGCGCTCGGCCACCAGCAGCCCGAACTCTTCCAGCATCTCTTCGACGGCGCCCGGACGGCCGTAATCCCAGTTGATGATGCGCTCGGCGGCGTCGCGACCGCAGACGAACCAGAGCTCTACGCCGGCGCCGTAGGCCTCGCGGCACTCGCGCGCGATCTCGAGAAACAGCCCGCCTTCGGAGATCGCCGCCGAGAAGCGCGGCTCCTCGGCGGTGCAGACAACCAGCAGGCGCGCCCGTTCGGCGAGGCCCACCCCTTCGTATTGCTTGTGGGGGAAGGCGCGCGGCAGCACAAAGAGCACCTCGTCCACCTCGGCGAGCGCCGCCCGGCCCAAGGCCAGGTGCGCGCGTGTGGGCGGATGAAAGGCGCCCGGCAGGATCCCCAGTTTCGAGGGCCGGCCCGCCGACTTGCGGAGGAACTCCATGGGGTTAGTCCAGCCTCTTATGGAAGCGCAGCGCGCTCAGGCTGAGCACCGCCGCGCCGTAGAGGAACAGGCTCAGCATCTGGGGCCAGAGGGTCTCAATGCCCACGCCCTTCAGAAACAGGCCTCGCACCATCTCCATGGCGTAGCGCACGGGGTTGAGAAGGGTGAGGTATTGCACCGCAACGGGCATGTTGCGGATGGGGAAGGCAAAGCCGCTCAGCATCATGGCGGGAGCGAAAAAGAAAAAGGTGGCCATCGCCGCCTGCTGCTGCGTTTGTGAGACGGTGGAGATGAACAGGCCCGCGCCGAGCGTCGTTATCAGAAACAGCATCGCGCCGAGCAGAAGTACGAGCAGGTTGCCCCGAAATGGCACCCGGAAGACCACCAGGGCGGCCAGCGTCACCAGGGTCATCTGCACCAGGCCGACGCCGGCGAAGGGGAGCGTTTTGCCGAGCATCAGCTCGATGGGCCGCAGGGGGGTGACCATGAGCTGCTCGATCGTTCCGAGCTCCTTCTCGCGGACGACGGCGAGCGCGGTCAACAGGAGCGTGACCAGGGCGATGATGTTGACCACCACGCCGGGCACGAAGTAGTTGCGGCTGCGCAGCTCCTCGTTGAACCACACGCGCGGAGCCGCATCGAGCGACGGCAAAGCCAGGTAACGCGGACCGTCGACGCCCGTGGCGGCAATCACCTCCATGAGCAGCGCCCGCTGGCGTTCGGCGAGGCGGTCGGAGGCGTAGCGCGCCACCACCTGCGTCACGTAGGCCGCCACCACCGCAGCGGTGTTCGAATTTGTGCCGTCCACCAGGATCTGGACCGGCGCCGTCTCGCCGCGCTCGATCCGGCGGTGGAATCCCGGAAGGACGGCGACGACGGCGAGGACAGCGCCCGCCTCGAGCAGGCGCTCGGCCTCGTCCACCGAGCCGGGCTCGGCGCGGATCGACAAGTAAGGCGATCCGTCAAAGGCCGCGCGCAGCTCGCGGCTGGCGGGCGTGCGATCCTGGTCCACCCAAGCGAGGCGGCTCAGCTCCACGTCGAGGTTCACTGCATAGCCGAAGAGGATGAGCTGCACCAAGGGGGGCAGAAACAGCAGCACGCGCATGCGGGGTTCACGCAACGCCTGTCGGATCTCCTTGCGCCAGATCTCGACAACGCGCCGCCGCATGGTTCAAGCCACCTTCTGACGGAGCTTGCGGGTCGCCAGCAGAAAGACCAAGGCGGCATAAGCCGCCAGGAACGCGAAGTCGGCGGCGAGCAGATCGACGCTCACGCCCTTGAGAAACAACCCCTGGAGAATCGTGATGAAGTAGCGGGCGGGCACCAGAAACGTGACGAGCCGGATCGGAGGCGGCATCGTCTCGATGGCGAAGACAAAACCGGACAGCAGAAACGCCGGCAGAAACGAGGTGATCATTCCGATCTGGTAGGCAAGCAACTGCGACCGGGCCACGGCGGAGATCAGGATGCCCCAGAACAGCGCGCCGGTGAGAAAGAGGACGCAGGCGGCGCCGACGGCCGGCGCGCTGCCGCGAAACGGGACGCCGAAGACGAAGACGCCCACGACGATGGCGGTGGTCGTGTCGGCGACGCCGATCAAGAAGTAGGCGAGCATCTTGCCGATGACGATTTCGGCGGGCCGGAGCGGCGTGGCGAGCAGTTGCTCCATCGTGCCGGCCTCCCACTCGCGAGCGATGGTGAGCGAAGTCAGCAGGGCGGCGATGATCATCAGGATCACGGCGATCAAGCCGGGAACGAGGTAATTCTTCGACTTGAGCTCGCTGTTGTACCAGACGCGGAGCCGGGCCTCGACCGGAGGGTTGAGAATGCGCCCGATGCGTCGGCTTTGGGCGTCGGTACGCACGTCGAGCTCGTACTGGGCCAACAAGGCGCCGGCGTAGCCGAGGGCGATCGAGGCGGTGTTGGAGTCGCTGCCGTCGACGAGAAGCTGAAGGCGCGGGCGGCCTCCGGCGAGCAAGTCTTCGGAGAAGTCCGCTGGAATCACCAAAGCCAGCAAGGCCCGGCTGGAATCGATTTGCGCTTCGATTTCCGCATAACGGAGCGTGTAGCCGGTTACTTCGAAGAAGCGCGAGCCGTCGAAACGGGCGATGAGCCGGCGGCTCTGCGGACTGGCGTCGGCGTCGTAGACGAGCAGGGGAATGCGGTCCACATCGAGCGTGAGGGCCACGCCGAACAATAGCAGCAGCACCACGGGAATGGCCAACGCCATGCCGAGGCTGCGCGGGTCGCGCAGGATGTGGAGGAATTCCTTGCGCGCGACGGCGAGCGTCCGGCGGCGCCTCATCTTCCGGCGGCCTCCTCGGCCTCGATGGCCGCGACGAAGACCTCCTCCATGGTGGCCTGACCCCGCCGGCGCTTGAGCTCGGCCGGCGGGCCGAGAGCGATGAAACGGCCTTGGTACATGAGCGCCACCCGGTGGCAGTACTCGGCCTCCGGCATGAAGTGGGTCGTCACCAAGACCGTCTGGCCGACAGCGGCGAGTTCGTAGATGAGATCCCAGAAGGCCCGGCGCGCAAGGGGATCGACGCCCGAGGTCGGCTCGTCGAGAAACAGAATCGGCGGCTCATGGAGGACGGCACAGCCGAGCGCCAGCCGCTGCTTGAAGCCGCCGAGCAGCAGGCGCGTCAGGGTGCGGCGCCGGGCTCCCAAGCCCGCCAGGGCCAGCACGTGGGCCTTGCGCTCGGCCAGGCGCTCGGAGGGGACGCCGTAGATGCCGCCGAAGAAGTCGATGTTCTCCTCGACGGTGAGGTCGTCGTAAAGGGAGAACTTCTGCGACATGTAGCCGATGTGGCGCCGGACCTGCTCGGGCTGGCGGGCCACATCGAAGCCGGCCACCCAGGCGGCGCCTTCGCTCGGGCGGAGCAGGCCGCAGAGCATGCGGATCGTGGTGGACTTTCCGGCGCCGTTCGGGCCGAGGAAACCGAAGATCTCGCCGCGCTCGACGGTGCAGGAGATGCCGTCGACGGCGACGAACCTACCGAATCGCTTCACCAACTTGTCGACGACGACGGCGGGTTGGGAACTCATCGGTCCTCCCGGAGCTCCGCTTCGACGAATGCGATAAAGACGTCCTCGAGCGAGGGGCGCTCGGGGCGAACCGGCTCCCGGGCGCCGACGCGGCGGACCGAAAGGCCGCGCTCGACGAACTCCCGCTGGAGCACCTCGGGCGGCGCGCAGCGGATCAGGCGGCCGCGGTAGAGCAAACCGACGCGGCCGCAGCGCTCGGCCTCGTCGAGATAGGAGGTGGCAAGCAGGACGGTGACGCCCGAGGCGACCAGCGCGGTGAGAATCGCCCAGAAGTCGCGGCGGGAGACCGGATCGACTCCGCTGGTGGGCTCGTCGAGCAACAGCAGGCGGGGCCGGTGGAGCAGCGCGCACATCAGCGCCAGCTTCTGTTTCATCCCTCCGGAGAGTTCCCGCGCCAGACGCCGCCGAAACGGACCCATCCGCGTCATGCCGAGCAGCTCCGGCATCAGCCGGGCCGCCTCCGCCGCTGCGGTGCCAAACAGATCGGCGTAAAAGCGCATGTTCTCCTCGACGGTGAGGTCCCCGTAGAGGCCGAAGCGCTGGGCCATGTAGCCGATCCGGTCCCGCACTGCCTCGGGATGCCGCGCGACGTCGAAGCCGGCGACAATCGCCTCGCCCTCGGTCGGCTCGACGAGACCCGCCAGCATCCGGAGCGTCGTCGTCTTCCCTGCCCCGTCCGGGCCCACCAGTCCGAAGATCTCCCCCTCGGCGATCTCAAGGTTGAGCCGGTCCACCGCCACCAGCGGCCCGAAGCGGCGCGTGAGATCCCTCGTGCGGACCATAGCCTCAGGGTTCGAGCAGAATCTCGGCGTCGGCCGGCATGTTCAGCTTGAGTTCCTGGTTGGGGTTGTCGACTTCGATCTTGGTGCGATAGACGAGCTTGACGCGCTCCTCCGGGGTTTGAATCTGCTTGGGCGTGAACTCGGCCTCGGAGGCGATGAAGGAGACGCGGCCCTCGTAGAGCTTGCCGGGGAAGGAATCGGTTCTGAGAACGGCCCTGGCGCCCAGGCGAACTCGCCCCAGATCCCGTTCCGTGACGTAGCCGCGCAGCCAGGGACGAGCCACGTCGGCGATGGTGACGATGGTGGTGCCGGCGGCGACCACCTCGCCGGGCTCGGCCGCTTTGGCGAGCACGATTCCGCTCACCGGCGAGCGCGCCACCGTGTCCTCGAGCTGGGATTCAATCAGAGCAAGCTGCGCCCGGGCGCGTTCGACTTCGGCGCGGCGCAAGTCCAGCTCCTGCTCCCGGCGGCGCAGCTCGAGGCGGAGCGCATCCGTCACGCGGAGGGCGGCCTTGGCCTGCTCCAGGCGGGCGCGCATGCTTTCGATCGTTTCCTTTCGCGGCCCCTCTTCGACGAGCGCGAGCGCTTCGGCGGCCTGCCGCATCTGGGCGCGAGCCGCCTCGAAGCGGGCGCGCACCTGGTCATAGTAAGCCCGCGAGATGTCGCCGGTGCGGTGGAGCGCCTCGATGCGCTCGAAGTCGTTGCGGGCGCGCTCGAACTCCGTGCGAGCCTGCTCGAGACGCGCCCGGGCGCGTTCGATCTCCTGGGGCCTCGAGCCGGCCTCGAGCTCGGCAAGCTGGGCGCGGGCGACCTCGACGGCGGCGCGCCGTTCCTCGAGCTGGGCGGCGAGCGTGGCCCGTTGGTAGTCGATGGCCGTCTTGAGCTGGACCAACTGCGATTCGGCGGCCTGGAGCGCGGCGCGCGCCTGGTCCCGCTGGTGCAGGAGCTGCGCCTGGTCCAGACGCGCCACGACGGCGCCCTTTTCCACGGCGTCACCCTCCTCCACCAGCCGCTCGGCGAGTTTGCCGGAGATCTTGAAGGAGACCTTCACCTCGATCATTTCGATATTGCCCGACAGGCGAATCGAACCGTCGGAGGAGCCCGACCAGGGACGGAGGGCGAGGAGAACGATCAGGGCGGCGGCCGCGAGCGTGGCGGCAATCCGGAGACGTCGGGCCGCGGTCATCTTCCAGCCGCCTCCGCCGGGCGCCTGCCGCCACGAACGTACATGATTGAATTCTACGCCCGGACCTGCGGCTCTCGAATGCGCCCGCCTTCGAGTATCGGTTCGAACCGGCAGGCGACGTTCGTGAGGCTGCGCGCGTGCGCCTGCGCTCGAGCCCGGTCCGGACACTTCGCGATTTTCGCGCAAAATGGGTTGACACGGAACCCCGAACCTTGTCTAACCCGGCTGCCTCAGTCCTGGGGACAACCGCACTTTCACCAGTCAGAAGGCCCGGCCAGGGTCTCTCGGGCGATTCGGACATCCTGTGCCGTAAACAGGTCAGGGTTCTCGATGACAATGCGCTCCAGACTGAGACCGCCCAGACGATCCAGACGTCTGCCGTTATCGCGTTTCGCGCCGCGGATCAACCGCTGAATGTAGCGGACCAGTGCCTGTGGGTCACCGTAGTATTTCCTCCAGTTCGCCAACAGGTCGGCGACCTTCGGGCCGAGCAGTCGTCTGGTGTCTTGTTCGCACCGAATCAGCAATTCCACCAAACGCGCGGCATCGGGCGCCGAACCGCCGGGAGGGTCGGTGCCCAACGCCTTAAGAAAGCGTTTGAGCGTGTCGAGATCGCGGGCCAATGCGTCGGCCTCTATCTCATCTTCTTCCGTGGCGTGAGCTACTTTGTTCCGAATACTCCGCACTTCGGATGTGTAAGCGTAGGCGTTCAGGAGCGAGGGACGCCGCTCTTCAATCCACTGCCGATTGTGTACGAAGATCCGCAATAGCGCTGCCAGGTCAAGCCCGGAAAGGTTGGTGACCTGCTTGGCGGCCAAAATCTTTCGTTGGAGGTCCGTCAGGTAAGGGAGGACCAGCTTCTCCCACCATTGGTCCGATTCCTGCGGCAGCAACTCTTCGAGAAGTCGGCACAAGGCCTGCTGCACCTCCCGAAGAAGATGCGCCCTGAAAGCTGCACCGTCGTATACGGGGTTCACCTGCGCACCCTCCAGATTGGAGTTGTGCCGACACGTGTCTTCGTTTTGCCTATCACGTCCGGCGGCGGCCTGTCAAACCAGGGTTGCGATCTAGTCTTGCGTCCACCAGCCTTCCCGCGGTGTTATCGTGGCCTGGCCGGTTTCGACCCGAGGGGCTGAGGGGAGTTGCCGAAGGTCGCCCTCGCTCGGGCCGGCCGAAGCCGATCACTTCCGCGCGCCGAAACTCCGGGATGCCGTCTGGGTTCGGCACCTGTTGGCCGAGCTCCGGAGAGGGGTTCTCGTGCACGTCTCTATCCGGGAAGCAAGCTGTTGCGTTGCCGCGCGCACAAGGCCGATACCATCTCGGCACCTGTCTGCCGGCTGCGTCGCCTCCCGGCTCCAAGCGCAGGCGCGGAGCAACGTGCCCGGCGTCAGCCGCCGAGGGACTTCAGGTGCGCGACGGCCTCGCGCAGCGTCTCCTGGACGCGGCGCATCGTCTCCGGACTGTCGTAGTTGCGCCGCGGCCAGAAAAACCCGCGCAGGCCGTCTTTGGGGTTGCGCGGCACGACATGCACGTGCAGGTGCGGCACGCTTTGGCTCACCCGGTTGTTGATGCCGAGGAAGGTCCCCTTGGCGGCCAGACCCGTTTCGATGGCGCGGGCGATCAGTTGCGCGGTTAAAAACAGGCAGGGCACGAGCTCCGGCGGCAGCTCGGCGAGCGTTTCCACGTGCCGCCTGGGAATCACCAGCGTGTGGCCGTAAAACAGCGGGCGGTGGTCGAGAAACGCGAGCGTCTCCTCATCCTCGAAGACAAGGGGCGCCTCGTGGCGGCCCTCGACGATCTTGCAGAAGACGCAGTCCTTCATCGGGGCCGCGCCCTCAGTAGAGGTTCGGCAGATACTCGAGCGGCTCCTCGAACGGCTTCAGGCGTCCGGCGGCGACTTCGTAGAGTCGCTCATGGCTCAGGATCGCCGCCTGTCCGAGCTCCTCGTACGGCCGGTTGCAGACGTCCAGGAAGCCGATGTTGTAGTTCTCGCCGTCGAAGCGCCCGAGGGCCGACTGGTCGTAGAGCGTAAACCAGTGGGCGCCTACGCAATGCGGGTTGGCCGCAGCGTCCTCAAGATACACCCGATAGGCCTTGGCGCGATCCTGCTGGTTCTTCAGGTGTCCGATGCCGGAGGCAGGCAGGCCGACATCGAGCGCGCCGAAGTGCCACTCGCCGATGATGACGGGCATCTTGAGCAGCTCGTGAATCTTCTGAGTCACGTCGGCAGGCACGCGCGGCCGGTAGCAGTTCATCGAAAACACATCGAAGGATTTCATGCCCTCGACGGCCCACATCGGGGGCGTGCCGGCCCAGCGCATGCCGAGGTTGAGATGGTTCGGATCCACCTTGCGGCAAGCCTCGGAGAGCACCTGGAAATAGCGCGTCGTCATGCGGATGCTGAAGGCTTCGAGATCTTGGAGGGCGGCCTCGGTGAAGGCGCCGCTCCAGGCCCCATGCGCGACGCGCTCGAAAGTGACGCCCTCGCCCCAGGCCTGGGCCAGGGCGGCTTCGTCGGCATAGCGGGTCTTCAGGTACCGCACCAGCTCGTTGCGCGTTTCGCATGACGGAGTGACGAAGAGCATCCCGGCGGCGGGCAACTCGGCGGAGAAGCCCCACTCGGGCTCGTTCATCAGGAAGTAGCCGAGGAAAGCGGGGTCGTTCGCCGTGGGGGCAAGTTGCGAGGCGTAGTCGGCGGCGTCCTGCTCGAAATCCGGGTGGTAGACGTCGGGAAAGTCGCGGTAGATGCGAGGGACGCGCTTCGGGACAAAGTGCATGGGCCGCACGTAGGGCATCTGCGCCCGCCGGGCGTACTCCCACTCGGACCAGTTCCCCACAGTGTTGAAGCGCAGGCGGCGCAGCTCGGCCAGGGCGATCGCCGCCCAGTTCTCGCGCCAGGCCTCGGCGCCGAATGTGCGGATAAAGTTGGCGGCCAGATAGTTGATGAACTTGCCCTCGGCGCCTTCGCGGATGGAGTGCGCGTCCTTGAACTCGCCCGCCGCTTCAGGCAGCCAGGTGAGGGCCGCTTCCAGGCCGTCGTAGCGCGCCATGGTGTCGACGCGGACACAATCCAGCCCGACCGACCAGAAGGCGTAGCCGTCCGGATCGACGAGCCACCAGCGCTTGCCGTCGTAGTGCGTTCGGAAAAAGCCTTGCGGTTTGGTGAGCCGCCGCGCCTTCCACCCGCCCCAGCGGGAGAAACTCTCCGGCCAGGACTGCTTCGGCGCCGCCGCCAGTTGCGCCCGCAACCGCTGCTGAAGCTCGCTGACGCTGCGCGTCTTGCCCGGCCACTCGTGCAGCGTGCTTTGGCCGAGTTCATCGAGCAGCGGACCCTTGGGCAAGACCGGCTGGAGGAGTTTTTCGACCTCGCCGGTCGAGTACATCAGATCCGTCATGCACCAGCGGGCGGGCAGCGGGCTCTTGCGCGAGACGCGAAAGATGAGGCGATCCACTTTGGCCAGATCGACCCGGTCGCCCGAACAGCGTGGTTTCAGGAAAGCGCCCTCTCGCTCGATCCCCCAGCGGTTCTGGTCCACGAGGCTCAGCGGCAGGCGCATGCGCAGACCACACTGGTTAAGCCCTCCGAAGCGGAAATGAAACGCTCTGCCCTTGTCGCCCTCCTGCAAGGTGAGGGTGAAGATGATGAGATGGTTGCCGTCGAGGAGCATGTCGGCGACCAGGTACCGGGCGCCGACAAGCGTGCCGGCAGCGAACCGGTAGTCCAGGCCGTCGCCGGCTTCTTCGGCGACAAACCACTGCGCATCGGCAATTGGCGTCGGGCCGGACTCGCGGCGCAGGCCGCCGAGAACCGCTTCCGGCTTGAGCGGTTTTCCGAGTCGCCGGCGGCAGGAGGTGGCCGTCAGGATGAGCGCGCCGGGGCCGGCAAGAAGGAAGTCTCTGCGATCGAGCATCGACGTTGTCTCCCAAAAAGGCGAGGGCCGAGTCCGCCGGGCGGCAGTCGGCACTCACAGCTTGGATTCCGATAGCCGCGTCCAATCATACAGCCCGGCAGGCGGCGCCTTCAAGCGCGCCGGCTCAAGCGGCCGGCCGACGTCGGCTTCAGTGCCGGATCAGCTCGTCGGCAAGACCCGAGGCGACATAGAGTTCGCGCCCTTTTCGGAAGACCTTGTCGAGGATGTCGATGGCGCGGTCGACATCGGCTTCCGTCAGAATATACGGCGGCAGCAGCCGCAGAACGCGCTCCTGCGTGCAATTGATCAGCAAGCCGCGCGCCAGAGCCTCCTCCACCAAACTCTTGCACGGAATCGCCAGCTCGATGCCGATCATGAGCCCGTAGCAGCGAATCTCCCGGACGAAGGCGTAATGCCGCGCCAGATCCTCCAGCCGAAGGCGAAAGTACCCTGCGATTCTGGGGATAGATTCTAGAATCTCCTCAAGAATGTCAAGAAATTCGAGCGCCACCCGGCAGCTTAAAGCGCCCCCGCCAAACGTCGACCCGTGCAGCCCCGCCGGCAGCGTCGAGGCCGCCTTCTCATTGGCGATCACGGCGCCGAAGGGCAGGCCGCAGGCCAGGGGCTTGGCTACCGTCACGATGTCCGGCAGAGGCGGCGGGTCAAGCAACTGATAGGAAAAGAACTTCCCGGTGCGTCCGACCCCGCACTGAATCTCATCGAACAACAGCAGCGCGTCGAACCTTCGGGCGAGTTCCTTCGCCTTCCAGACGAAGGCCGACTCGATCAGACGCACACCGCCTTCGCCCTGAATGCCCTCCAAGAGAATGCCCGCCGTGCGCTCGTTGACCGCCTGCTCAAGCGCGGCGATGTCGTTCGGCGCCACGAAGCGCACGCCGGCCAGAAGCGGCTCGAAATCCTTGCGGTACTTCGGCTGGCCGGTGACGGAAATGGCGCCCAGGGTGCGACCGTGGAAAGAGTTGTCAAGCGAGACGATTTCAAATTTCTCCGGAGAGAGCCGTGAGCCGTGGGCGCGGATCATCTTCAGGCCCGCTTCCATCGCCTCGGCGCCGGAGTTACAGAAAAAGCAGCGCTCCAGGCCGCTCAGCTCCGCCAGGCGTTTGGCGAGCGGACCCTGAAAGGGGTGGTAATACAGGTTCGAGCAGTGGATGAGCTTTCCCGCCTGATCCTTGAGCACCTTAAGGATTCGCGGATGAGCGTGACCCAGGGCGTTGACGCCGATGCCGGTGATCAGGTCCAGGTACCGCTTGCCGGAGACGTCGTAAAGATAACAGCCGCGGCCGCGTTCCATGACCACGGGAAGGCGAGCGTAGTTTTGCACCAAGTACCGGCGTTCGAGCTCGAAAATCTGTTCGGCGAGGGACCTCTCGGCAACGCCGCCTGCCTGATCTTCCATAAACTCTTCATGATACAGCAACGGCGCGGTCCCTCTTCAGGCGAGCACGTCCAGGCCGATGGCGTCGTGGTCGGAAAGCCGCACCCGGTCAGCCTGGCCCAAGTCGTGTATGACGATCGGGTTACGCACCCGAAGCCCGCGCGTGGCAAACCAGTCCAGCTTGAGCGGACAGCGACCGTCGTGGTTGCGCAGCGCCCAGCGGATGAACGGGAAACACCATTTGGGCACCCATTCCGAGAGCCCGCGGTAGGTCCGGTAATCGGCGAAGTCGTAATAGACGGTGTATTCGCCGAGGCAATTCGCCTGTTTGTAATCAAAGCCGCGACTCTCGAGCAGCTCAAAGAGCTTGCGCTCGAAGCGCCGGTAGGGGTGGAGGTAATGGTTACGGATGACGTTTGTGGGCCCCATGAGCACGCGCAGCCAATAGCCCATGATGGCGCGGAAGGCGCTGGAGGAGTTGTAGGTGCTGGTATTCCAGTCTCCGCCCACCACGGCCGGACCCTCGCGAGGAATCGTGTCGAGGATGGTTCTCATCTGCTCACACCGATGCTTCTGGCTGGAATTGGCGTCCAAGTGGACGGTGACCGCCGTCAGGGTGAGGTTGGGGAAAAGGATTTCGGCGGCGACGGCCACCTGAGACCCGATGCGCTGCTCGCGGCTGGACATCTTGTCGATGCCGTTCTCCAGGCGAATGGCGCGAATGTTGCGCAGGGGATAGCGGCTGAGCAGGGCATTGCCGTGCAGGCCGAGCTCGTTGTCGCCCTCCACTTCCCGCTCGACGCCGGAGCCCTTGCCCAGGTTCAGATAACAGGGCACGAAGGCGTAGTGCATGCCGAGCTGGCGGGCGAGCGTCTGCGCCACGTCGCGGTTGGCCGAGCGCGCCATGCCGACGTCGGTTTCCGTCACGAGCAGTACGTCGCAGGTCTTCAGATAGGGATGAGAACGGAAGGCCTCGATCTGCTCATCCAGCCGGATGCCGCGCTCGATGTTCCAGGCCAGGAACCGATAGGCGGCCTTGGCCGGCGGCGCCTCCGGGCCGAAGTGGCCGATCTGGGGCGAGTCCATCACCCGGCGGATGACCGGCTCCAGCCTCTGATAGACGGCGCTGGCGTGCAGCTCACGCGTCGAACGGCACCGGGCCAGTTCGGGAAAGTGCGGCAGGAGGCGGCTGCGAATCAGGCTGCGGATCTCCTCGGCAGTCCACTCGTGGGAAGGCGCTTCCAGCAACATTGCCCGCTGAGATCAGAAGACGACTTTTCCGCTATGATAACAATCCGAGTCCCGGGAACCTCAGCCTCATGGCCGGCGTAAGACTAAGGTGAGGAAAGCCGACCGACAGGCGCCATCAAAAGATGCCGTTTTGTTGCCAGTGCGGAGCGCAGGTGGAAGAAACCGACGCCTACTGCGCCCGCTGCGGCGCACCCCAGCCCGGCCTCCGGCCGCCGCGAACGGCCTTTGCCGGCCTCTCCTCGCGCAACGCCTCCCTGCTGTGCTACATCCCGGTAGTCGGCTGGATTCCGGCTATCGTCCTGCTTGCCTCGGAGCGGTTCAAGAAGGATCGCACCGTGCGCTTTCACGCCTTTCAAGGCCTGTACCTGTTCGTGCTCTGGCTGCTGGTGGACTGGGCGATCGGTCCGTTTTTTGCGCTGGCGCCCTCGGCGGCCCTCCGCGGCGGCGTCGTCGGACTGCTCAAGGGGCTGCTGGTGCTGGTGTGGGTCTTCATGTTGGTGAAGACCAGCCAGAATGAGACCTACCGGCTGCCGGTGATCGGGGAGCTGGCCGAGCGGTCGCTGGCCGAGCAGCGGTAGGGCCGGCTGTGGTATATTTATTCAGCGAGGGGAATATTTAGTCACATGCCACGCGTCGGAGTGGTCGGCTTCCGCGGCTACAGCGGGGCCGAGCTCGTCAAGATCCTGCTGCGGCACCGCGGCGTGGAGCCCTGGCTGCTTGAGCACCGCTCGGAGGCCGCCGAGCGCCCCCTGCCGCGCGGCCACCGCGCCCTGCCGCGGCTCAACTCGAGCACCGATGCGGTGAAAGCCGCCGATCTGGCCGTCGTTTTCCTGGCCACGCCGGCCGAGGTGTCCATGGAGCTTGCCCCGGCCATGCTCGAGGCCGGCGCCAGGGTGATCGACCTCAGCGGCGCCTTTCGTCTGGGCCGAGCCGAGATCTACCGCCGCTGGTATCGCGAGGAGCACACCCACCCGGAGCTGCTTTCGGAGGCCGTTTACGGATTGCCGGAGCTTTACCGGGAGCGGATCCGCACGGCGCGTCTGGTGGCCAATCCCGGCTGCTATCCGACGGCGGCGAACCTGGCGCTGCGGCCGCTCGTGGAATCGGGAATCGCCGACCGGACGGCGGGCTTCATCTGCGACGCCAAAAGCGGAGTGAGCGGCGCCGGCCGCAAGCCGAGCTTGAGGACGAGCTTCTGCGAGGTGACGGAGAACTTCTCCGCCTACTCGGTCTTCGATCATCGCCATGTGCCGGAGGTGCTCCAGAATTCGGGCCTCGAGGAGAGCGAGTTCACCTTCACAGCGCACCTGTTGCCGCTCGATCGGGGCATACTGGAAACGATTTACTTTCGCACGCAAGACGGCTGCTCGGCCGAGCGAATCCTCGCCATCTACGAGGAGCGCTACCGGGGGGAGGCCTTTGTTCGATTTTATGAACCGGGGACGCTGCCGGACCTGCGCTGTGTCCAGCACACCAACTATTGCGATATCGGCTTCCGGCACGACGCCTCCAGCGGGCGAACGGTCGTCGTCAGCGTCATCGACAATCTGGTGAAGGGAGCCGCCGGCCAGGCCGTCCAGAACATGAACCTGATGCTTGGTTTTGAGGAGACGGAGGGGCTGCTGTGCGGCTGCTGATCAAAGTCGGCGGAACGCTGCTCGATGAGGCTGCCTCGCGCGCGCGCCTTAGCTCGGAGCTGGCGGAGGCGGCGCGCAGCGGCGTGCAGATGGCGGTGGTGCATGGAGGCGGCCGGCAGATGACGCGGTATCTGGCCGAACGGGGCTGCGAAAGCCGTTTCGTGAATGGGCTCCGCGTAACCACGCCGGAGGTGCTCGATGCGGTGCTGAAGGTGTTCGCCGGCACGGTGAACCATCAGTTCGTCGCTGCACTGAACGCCGCCGGCGCCCGCGCGGTGGGTCTGAGCGGTATCGACGCCTTGCTGGCCGAGGCGGAGCCGCTTGCCGAGGAGCTTGGCGCGGTCGGACGCGTGGTGGCGTCGGACGCCGGGGTGTTGGAGGTGCTCGTCGAGGGAGGGTATCTGCCGGTCATCGCCTGTGTGGCGGGCGACCGCCGGGGCAACATTTACAACGTCAACGCCGACCAGATGGCGGTGGCCTGTGCAGCCGCCTTCCGCGCCGACCGACTCTTCTTCCTGACCGACGTCGAGGGGGTGCGCGACGCCGCTGGACGGCCGATCGGCCGCTTGGGAGCAGCCGATGCCGAGCGGTTGATTCGCGACGGCATCGCCACCGGCGGCATGCAAGCCAAGCTCAATGCCGCCGCGGAAGCCCTGCGGCGGGGCGTCGGCGAGGTGGTCATCGCACCCGGCTCCGAGGCCGGCGTCATCGGCCGGCTCTTGAGCGGCGAGCCGCTCGGAAGCCGCCTGGTCAATTGAGGCGATATGCGCATCCGCAAGGCCACCATGCGAGACATCCCGGCTCTGCTCGAGCTGATCAACGGCTACGCCAGCCAGGGGGTGATGCTGCCGCGGACCGAATTCGAGATGGCCGAGAGCCTGCGCGACTTCCTGCTCGTCGAAGACGGCGGGGCGATCGCCGCCTGCGGTGCCCTTCACTTCTATACGCCCGCCTCGGGAGAGATTCGCTCGCTGGCGGTGGACAGGGCCTGGCAGGGCCGCGGGCTGGGCAGGCAGCTCGCCGCCCAACTGGAAGAAGAGGCGCGCCAGTGCGGGCTGGAGCTGCTGTTTCTGTTCACTTATGTGCCGCGCTTTTTCGAAAAGCTCGGCTACCGCGAGGTGGATCGATCCGAGCTGCCGCTCAAGGCCTGGAAGGACTGCATGCGTTGCCCCAAGTTTCAATGTTGCGACGAGGTGGCGATGGTGAAGTATCTGGACCGGCCGGAGGTGGTGGAGGCGGCGATCCGGGGTGAGCTGGAGGCCTTCCACCGGGATCCGGAATCGGTCCTGATCCGTTTGCCGGCCCTCAAGGGCCGTTAGGGCGCCTCGGTCAGCGCTCGGGTCACGGACTCCGCACCCAGCTCCGTGGTACCTTTCCAACAGGGGTACTAGGAATTTCCGCGTTTCGATCCTAGAGCGGCGCGGAATTCTAATTATAATTCATGAAATTTTGAGAGGAATGCGCTTGATTTGCCACTGGAGTGTAGTGTAAATAGTAGTAGATCTAGTACTGCTAATACCATCCAATACTCCGGAGAGTTGGCATGAAGGCACAGACGGTCGGCATCAGGGAGTCGGCGGGTCGCGTCTTGTGTTGCACCGTTTTTCGTCCTGGAGGAAAGAAGTTGTTCTCCAAGGGCCACGTCATCAGCGAGGACGACATCAAGCTGCTCGAAATGGAGGGGATGGAGCAGGTCTGGGTGACCGAACTCGAGGAGGGCGAAGTCGGCGAGGACGAGGCCGTGCTGACGGTGGGAAGCGAGATGAGCTGCGGCGCCTTGGAGATCCGCCTGGCGGCGGGCGGGCGCGCGAATCTCATCGCCACCGAGAACTCCTGTGTGCTGGTGGACGATGAGTTGCTCAAGCAGATCAACTGCACGGCCAGCATCGTCATCGCCACGGTGCCGAATTTCAGCTATGCGCGCGCCGGCCAGCGCGTGGCGACGGTGAAGAGCGCCCCGTTTGCCGTGGCGCGAACGGAGTTGGACGCCGTGGTATCCATCCTGCGGGAGCGCGGGCCGATTTTGCAGGCTCGGCCGATCCGCAATCCCGTGGTGGCGGTCCTTTACAGCGATCCGGTGACCGGCGATCGGGCGCGGCAGCTTTTCGAAAACATCATGACGCAGCGGCTGGAGCGGTTGGGGGCCCGGGCGAATTTCGTGATGGCGGTGCTCGAAGAGGAGGGGCCGGTGAGCCGGGCCCTGGAGCATCTGCTGCGCGTCAAGCCGGCAGTGGTGCTGATGGCGTCGACGACGGCGCCGGCCGGACCGGAGGACGTTATTGGGCGAGCCATGGTGCGTGTGGGCTGCCACCTGGAAAAGTTCCTGGCGCCGGTCGAGCCGGGCAATTTGCTGCTGTTGGGCTATCGCGACGACATCCCTGTGGTGTCGGCGCCGGGATGCTTCCGCTCGGCCAAACCGAACGTCGTCGATCTGCTGCTGCCGCCGATGCTGGCTCGCTATCGGGTGTCGGGCTGGGAGCTTGCCTGCCTGGGCCACGGTGGCCTGCTCGCCTGAGCCGGACGCTGCCTCGCCAGCTTTCCACATGACGAACGGTTGACAAGCTGCGGCCGGGCGCAGAATCCTAATAGCTAATGCGAATCCAACGCGTCCGGTCGTTCCTGCTCTCTTACGCCTTTCCCGAGCCGGTGAGGTTGAGTTATTGGGGAGGCGAGCGTCGCATTCTCAAGCGCGACGCCATGCTGGTCCGCATCGAGACGGATCGCGGCCTGGTCGGCTACGGTCCCGGCCAGGGGAGCGAGCGCGCGCATGCCCAGATCCGCGACACGATCGCGCCGTTTTTGGAGGGGCGGCTCCTTGGGGATCCGGACGCCTTGCGCATCCAGTTCCTCAAAGACCATGGGGCTGAGCCGGAGCTGGTGAAGCTGTACGCGGGCGTCGAGCTGGCTCTGTACGACCTTTACGGCAAGCTCAAGGGCCTGCCCGTTTCTGAACTTATCGGCGGGCGGGTTCGCGACAAGATCCGCCTCTACGGGAGCGCCGGCATGTACCAGCCGCCGCAGGCCTATGCCGAGGAGGCGGCGGGCATCGCCCGGCTTGGCTTTCCGGCGTACAAGATGCGCCCGGGGCTCGGGCCGGAGCAGGATGTGGAAGCGGTGCGGCTGATGCGCCAGGCGGTGGGACCCGATGTCGAGCTGATGGTGGACGCTCACACCTGGTGGCGCATGGGAGACCGCAGCTATGGGGAGGCGACCATCGAGCAGATGGCGCGCCAGATGGCCGCCTATCGAATCGCCTGGCTCGAGGAGCCGATGCCTCCCGACGATCACGAGGCATACCGGCGCTTCCGCGAGAAGGAGATCGTGCCGCTCGCTAGCGGCGAGCATGAACCGAGCGAGGAGCGCTACCTCGATCTGATCTCGGGCCAGTGCGTCGACTACGTCCAGATGGACGTGGTCTGTCAGGGCGGCTTCCCGACGGGGCGGCGGATCCTGGCCGCGATCGAGCGCGAGGGGTTGAGATTTGCCTTTCATAGCTGGGGAACGGATCTGGAGGTGATTGCGGCGGCGCATCTGGGCATCTGCTGGCCGGAGTCGGTGGTGGAGTGGCTGGAGTATCCGGTTTACTCGACCGACAGGCTGAAGACCATGTATCCATTCCCGCTGGCGACCGAGATCCTGCGCAAGCCGCTCGAAATCGAGCGAGGTCAGCTCACGGTGCCGCGAGAGCCGGGCTGGGGCGTGGAGGTCGATGAATCGGTCATCGACCGCTACCCGTGGGTGCCCGGCCCGTGGTCGATCTTCAGCCTGATTTCGCCGCCCGGAACCTGGAGTGTGACGGCCGATCACAGCCGCCCGTGGGCTGAACCGGAAACCCCGACCGAGGCCTGAGCCCTGCCGGTGGGCTTGTTGCGGAAATCGGTGACAAATTTGCTGTCGGTGTGGGGGCCGGCGGCGACGATGCTGCTGGCTTCCCTCATCAGCTATGTGGATCGCAACACGCTGGCGCTGCTTGCTCCCACGATCCTTGAAGAAACGCATCTCACGGCGGAGCAGTACGGGCTGGTGATTTCGGCCTTTTCGATCGCCTACATGGCGGCCAATCCGTTGTGGGGCCGCGCTCTGGACGTCTGGGGCGTGCGCTGGGGCATGGCCGTGGCCGTTTCGATCTGGACGGCGGCCTCGGCCTCGCACGCGCTCGCGTCAAGCCTCGCCGGCTTCGCCCTGGCGCGAGCCGTACTCGGCTTCGGCGAGGGGGCGACCTTTCCGGGCGGCTTGCGCGTGGCGGTGCAGACGCTTCCGCCCTCGAAGCGCTCGCGGGGCATCGCCGTGGCCTATAGCGGCGGCTCGCTCGGCGCCGTGGTGACGCCGCTAGTCGTCACGCCGATCGCGTTGTGGTGGGGCTGGCGCGCGGCCTTCCTGTTCACCGGCGTGATCGGCGTCGCCTGGCTCATCCTGTGGGCCTTTGTCAGCCGCCGGCCGGAGATCCGCGCCCATCCGCAGGCGCGGCTGGGCGCGGAAGGCGGCGGCCGCATGCGCGCCCGCGATCTGCGCGTGTGGAGCTTCGGACTGCTCTACGCCGCCGGCGCGCTGCCGATCGCGTTCGTCATTTACGGGTCGGCGCTCTACCTGAACCGGGTGCTTGGGGCGAGCCAGGCCCTGATCGGGAAACTGCTCTGGATTCCGCCCCTCGGCTGGGAGATCGGCTACTTCTTCTGGGGATGGCTGGCCGATCGGGGTGCTGCCCGCCCCGGCGGCCGCGCCGCGCTGCTCAAGCGGCTGCTGGCGGCAGTGGCCGTGCTCGCGCTGCCGCTGGCCGCGGTTCCCTGGACAAGGACGTTGTGGCTGTTGATGGCCGGATTCTTCCTGGCGATGTTCTCCGCGGCGGGGTTCATCATTCTCTCGATTGCGCACGCAACAGACTTGTACTCGTCGCGCTACGCCGGCCTGATTTCGGGCATCGGCTCGGCGGCCTGGTCGGCGACGGTGGCTGTCATGATGCCGGTCTTCGGGCGACTGTTCGATGAGGGGCGCTACGCGACGGCTTTTGGCCTTGCGGCGGCCTTGCCGTCGGCGGGCTATCTGGTGTGGCGGGCCGCCAACCGGATGGGCTGATTTGCACCGCGCCGCGCCGTCGGAATACACTGGCGGGCTTGAACCGATGAGCGGCGAACTCTCAGCGCGGCCCCTGCGGGTGGGGCTGATCGGGTTGCGGCACCTGCATCCCAGGGCTTACATGGCGGCCTTTCGCACGGCGGGCGGCTGGCAGGTGTGCGCGGCGGCCGAGACCGACCCGGAGGTGCGAGAGAGCTTCACCCGAGACTTCGGCGTCGCCGCCTATCCGGACTGGCGCGAGATGCTCGAGCGGGAGCCGCTCGATCTGGCGGCGATCTTTCTGCCGCATGCCGAGTGTCCGGAGGCGGCGACGGTCTGCGCGGAGCGAGGCGTTCACGTCATGGTGGAAAAGCCCATGGCGGCCGCCTCGCGGGATCTCGTGCCGGCGATCGAGGCGGCGCGCAAGGCGGGCGTGATCCTCACGGCGCCCTATGTCTGGCGTTGCCACCCGGTGGTGCGCCAGATGAAGCGCTTCGTCCAGGGCGGCATCCTCGGGCAGGTGGTGGGCTGCGAAGGCCGCTGCGCCGCCGGACGCGTTCACCGCTACCTCGAAGGCAAAGCGGGATGGATGCTCGAGCGGCGCCTGAGCGGCGGCGGCCCGATGTTCAATCTGGGCGTGCACTGGATCGACCTGTTCCGCTGGCTGCTCGAGGACGAAGTGGTCGAGGTGACCGCCAAAAACGTCAAGGTGAACCCGGCCTACGACATCGAGGACAACTCCTTTGCGCTGGTGGTGCTCTCGCGCGGCACGGTGGCGGCGCTCGACATCAGCTACACCGTTCCGGACGCCTACCCCCACGGCCGGGATCTCTACCTGGGGCTGCGGGGCACGCGCGGCGTGCTCGCCTGGAGCCCGTCGTTCGAGGGGGTCCGGGAGAAACTCTTCGTGTGCAGCGACGCCGCCGAGTTCGCCTGGGCGCCGCGGCGCGAGATTCACTTCGAGCTCGAGCCCGTCGAGGGCTACGGCGGGGTGATGGGGGTGGAATACCTGCGTGCGCTCGAGCAGGCGATCCGCGAGGGCACGGCCCCGCCGGTCGCAGCCGAGGACGGCCTGCGGGCCATCGAGGTGGCCGAGGCGATTTACGAGTCGGCCGAAACGGGGCGGACGGTCCGGCTCGGCTCACAACAGGACACGGTGGAGCCCGGACAAACATGAAGGTCGTCGTCACCGACTACATCGAACCGCATCTTGAATGGGAAGCGGCCGAGATGGCGCGCCGGGGCATCGAGTTCGCCGCCTACCAGCTCAAGTTCACCAGCGCCGAGCGAGTGATCGAAGCGACGCGCGACGCCGACGTCGTGGTGGTGAACATGGTGCCGGTAACGGCCGAGATCGTCTCGGGCTGGGAGCACTGCCGGCTGCTCATCCGGCATGGGGTCGGCTACGACAACGTGGACCTGGCGGCGCTCGAGCGGGCGGGCATCCCCTGCTGTTACATCCCGGACTACTGCACCGAGGAGGTCGCCGAGCACGCCATCATGTTGATGCTGGCCTGCGCCCGGCGGATCGAGACGAGCCGCAAGGTGCTCGACGACTCCTCCCGGCGGGGGCAGTGGGACTTCGCCGACGTCATCCCGATCTGGCGCATTGCCGGGCGCACGGTCGGGATCCTGGGCTGCGGCAGGATCGGCAGCCGGGTTTACCAAAAGCTCCAGTCCTTCGGCGTCGATTTTCGGATCGTGGATCCCTATTTGAGCGAGGAGCGCAAACGCGAGCTCGGCATCGAGGTGGTGGACCTGGAGACGATGCTCCGCGCCTCGGACTATGTGACGGTCCATACGCCGCTGACGCGCGAGACGCGCCACATCGTCAACCGGCGGACGCTGGCGATGATGAAGCCGACGGCCTATCTGGTGAACACCTCGCGCGGGCCGATGGTGGACACCGAGGCGCTGGCCGAGGCGCTCAACCAGGGAACGATCGCCGGCGCGGCGATCGACGTCTTCGAGCGGGAGCCGCCGCCGCCGGATCACCC
>Ga0197142_1001248_pt1 | contig 23423 bp, 20 predicted proteins | sample GBS60_MetaG_FD_148614 | JGI IMG/M metagenome (GOLD analysis project Ga0197142, IMG submission 148614) | Sediment microbial communities from Great Boiling Springs, Gerlach, Nevada, United States - GBS 60_MetaG | ecosystem: Environmental > Aquatic > Thermal springs > Hot (42-90C) > Sediment... | reverse complement strand
TGACAAAAGGCCCTTTTTGTGCCAATGGGATTTAAGCGCATTGGTGGCTAAAAAGGCCACAAGAGGGAAGCCGGTGGAATTCCGGCGCGGTCCCGCCGCTGTGAGTGGGGACGAAACCTGCAAAAAGCCACTGCTTGTCAAAAAAAGGCAGGTGGGAAGGCGCAGGGAGTAGGTGGATCCACAAGCCAGAAGACCTGCCAATGTGCGGTTGGTCTTGGAGGAGATGGTAAATCCCCAAGCTGAGAGATCAGCTTGGGGATTTTTTTTAGACCACTATTTCGGAGGTGAGAAATGGGAAAGACCCAGGTGGAATATGCAAAGGAAGGGATCCTAACTAAGGAGATGGAACAGGTGGCAAAGGAGGAAGGTCTGGATCCGCACGTGGTTTTGGAGAGGGTGAAAGAGGGCAAGATCGTTATACCTCTAAACCACAGGAGACCTTCCAGGATAGTGGGTATAGGTCTTGGGTTGAGGACAAAGGTCAATGCCTCAATAGGTACCTCCACAGATATTGTGGATATAGACATGGAGATAAAAAAGGCCAAGGCAGCCCAAGAAGCTGGTGCAGATACCCTCATGGAACTTTCTGTGGGAGGTGATTTGGACAAAATCAGAAGAGAGGTGTTAAAGGCCGTTGAACTACCTGTGGGTAACGTACCCCTTTACCAGGCCTTTTGTGAGGCAAATAGAAAATATGGGGATCCCAATAAACTGGAGGAGGAGATGCTGTTTGAGATCATAGAAAAACAGTGTGAGGACGGCATATCCTTTATGGCAATACACTGTGGGATAAACCTCTATACCTTAAAACGGCTTGAAAAGCAGGGTTATAGATACGGCGGTCTTGTAAGCAAAGGGGGTGCTTCAATGGTTGCCTGGATGAAGGCAAACAACAAGGAAAATCCCCTTTACGAAAGGTTCGATAGGGTGGTAGAAATCCTAAAAAAATATGATGTGGTTCTCTCACTGGGAAATGGCTTAAGGGCAGGTTCAATTGCAGATTCCTTTGATAGGGCGATGATCCAAGAGCTGATCATCAATTGCGAGTTGGCTGAAGAAGGGAGAAAGATGGGTTGCCAGATGATGGTTGAAGGCCCAGGCCATGTACCATTGGACGAGATAGAGGCCAATATCATACTCCAAAAGAGGATGAGTAATTATGCTCCTTATTACATGTTAGGCCCCCTTCCTACTGATGCGGGTGCTGCCTACGACCACATAGTGGCTGCCATTGGAGCTGCCCAATCTGCAAGGTATGGGGCTGACCTCATATGCTACATAACACCTGCAGAACATCTTGCCCTGCCTTCAATTGAAGATGTGATAGAAGGGGTAAAGACAGCTAAAGTAGCAGCCCATATTGGCGATCTCATAAAACTTCCAGAAAAAACAAGATGGAGAGATATTGCCATAAGCAAGGCCAGGCGAGACTCTGATTGGAAAAATCAATTTGTTCACCTTTTATTCCCTTTTGATGCCAAAAGGATCAGGGATTTCAGGTCTCCAAAGGATAAGAGGGCCTGTACAATGTGTGGAGAATATTGCGCAAACAAGGCTTCCTTTGAGCTATTTAAAGATGTTTTAGAAGGGAGCTTTAAAAGATGATAATAGTAAAAAGTGCTTTGATCCAAAGGACTCTTAGCTCCATTAAACCACTTGATCAAAAGTCAATGGAAAAATGCAGGCTTCACCACGAAAGGCTTGCAATTCCTCTCTTTAGCTTAGGAAAGGTTCATGAAATTTCCATTAAGCTAGCAGGGATACAAGCAAAGGAGAAACCACATATAAAAGACATGTGCATTATAACCATGGCAGGCGACCATGGAGTGGTGGAGCAAGGAGTAAGCTTATTTCCCCAAAAAGTTACTTTGGAGATGGTCAAAAATTTTATGTTGGGAGGTGCTGCAATAAATGTCTTTGCCAGGCATGTGGGTGCAAGACTTACGGTGGTGGATATGGGAGTAATGGGAAGGGTTCCAAAGATAGAATCAGCACCTGGTACAAAGTTTTTGGAGATAAAGATTGCGGAGGGTACAAAAGATATAAGCAAAGGACCTGCAATGACTAAAGAACAAGCCATATCTGCCATAGAAGCTGGTATTCAGGTGATATTAAAAGAAACCTCAGAGGGTTTAGATGCGGTGGCCACGGGTGATATGGGTATAGGCAATACGACGCCTTCCGCGGCAATTGGGTGTGTGGTACTTGAAAGACCACCAGAAGAATTGGTGAACACAGGCACTGGTATAGACGAAAGGGCACTCAAACATAAAAGGGAGGTGGTAGCCAAGGCAATTAGGCTTAACAAGCCAGATCCCAAGGATCCCATAGACATTCTTTCAAAGGTTGGTGGGCTTGAGATAGCAGGCCTTGTGGGAATTATTATTGGGGCATGCTCCCAAAGGATTCCAGTTGTAATAGATGGTTTTATCTCCACAGCAGCTACTCTTGTGGCAGATCTGTTTCATCCCCACATCAGGGATTACCTCTTTGCAGGACATATTTCCGATGTAAAGGGCCACTTACTTATGTTGAGCCACCTTGGACTTGAACCCCTGCTGGATCTAAAGATGAGGTTGGGAGAAGGGACCGGAGCTGCTATGGGCCTTTTTTTGCTCAAGTTGGCAGCCAAAATATCCAATGAAATGCTCACCTTTGAGGAGGCAGGTGTTGAAGGGCCAAAAGTATGATAAGGAAATTGATTTGGTATACCAAAGAGGTGACCCATCTATTACCCATTTCCAGTATTTGGAGGACTTGGCAACTGCCACATGGTATTCCCATGTGCTGTTTACCTCTATCGAAACCGGGATCTTTGAGCTGCTTAAAGACCAGGGCATGGACTTAGACGAACTTGTGGTAAAGGGAGGATTTGAGAAAGACTCTCTTTTAAGATTTCTCTTGGTGTTAGAAAAACTGGGCCTTGTAATCCGGCACAAAGAGAAATGGTCAAATACCGTGATCTCCAACAAATATCTCCTAAAGGATTCATCTTTTTACTTAGGAGATTTTCTCTTGTACAGGCGTTTTATAGAAGGATCGTGGGCAAACCTTTCAAAAAAACTTGTGCCAGGTTTTAAGTCTTTTACAAATTCAGATGACTACAGCCATAGGAACTTTAATTATGTTAGGGCAATGGACCAGCTTTTGAGATTAAAGGCGCAAGAGATAAGTGAAACGCTTTTAGGCATTACTCTTTCTCCTCCCATATTAGATGTGGGTGGTGGAGCAGGTGCACTAATAAGACATTTTGTAAAGCAGAAACCTGGTGAGGCTTATCTTTTAGAGTTGCCAGAGGTAATTGAGGCAGCCAAAAAACTTTATCCAGATCCAAAGGATTGGGAAGGGATAAGCGTGATTTCAGAGGACTTTAGAACTATAAACACTGATGTGCTACCCAAATTCAACCTTATAATACTTTCTAATTTCTTACATGCATATGGAACAGATGAGGCAAAGTCATTGCTTTATAAGGTTACATCAATGCTTTCAAAAGATGGATTGATCCTCATCCATGACTATTTCCCAGATAGGTCTCATGCTCATACACATAAAGGAACTTTATACGATATTAACATGCTTTTAAATACTTATAATGGAAGATGTCACAATTTAAAAGATATTAAAACTTGGCTCAAAGAATATGGAATTTGCATTTTTAGAGAAAGGGATCTTTCAGATTCTTCTATTCTTTTGGCAGGGAATAACAATGAGCTGATTAAGTTCCCAGAATTTGAAGATTTATCACAAAAGTGGAGTGTTAAGGCAAAAGACATGGGTTTTAAAGCGGCATACACTATAAAACCTAAGGAAGTAATTACCGGGCCTTGGGTAAGGCTTAAATGTGAATATGGCTGCCCCAGTTATGGTAAAAAACTCCAATGCCCGCCATACACTATGACTCACCAAGCCACCAAAGAGTTACTCAGATCTTACTCAAAGGCGATTCTGTTGGAAGGATCTCCTCCATTAAAGGAGTTCCATCAAAGTCTTCTTAATCTGGAAAAAGAGGCATTTTTGTCCGGTCTTACCAGGTCCTTTGTTTTTGGAGCTGGGCCTTGCCCCATATGTGAGACATGTCCTCCAGAGGGCATCTGTAGACACCCAAACCTTGCCAGGCCATCCATGGAGGCCTCTGGAATTGATGTGTATATGACTTTGAAAAAAATAGGGGTCCAATTGGCTCCACTGAAGGAGAAAGATCATTATGTAAGATATTTTGGGTTACTACTTTTGGAATGAAGATGAGGATCTTGCTTTTTCAACTGCCCACCTCCCACCTGGGAAGTAGTGAAATAGTATATCCGGTGGGGCTTTCAAGGCTTTCATCCCTTATGAAGGCAATGGGCGTGTGTGTTACCCCAATTGACCTAACCCTACACCAAAGCCCATGGCATGCCATGAAACAGGCTCTCTTGGATCAGAAGCCCAATGCTGTGGGTTTTTCCTTTAGGAACCTGGATCCCCTTGGAAACAACTTGGCAAGTTATTTTTCTTCATTGGAAATTGCAGCCAAATTGGTAAAGGCCCTTTCAAATGCCTTGGTCATAGTGGGAGGGCCTGCCTTTAGCCTAATGCCCAAAGATTTTATGGAAAAGATACCCGAAATAGACATTGGTATAGTGGGTGAAGGAGAAATGCCCTTTTTTAAACTCATCATGTGTAATTTAGATCCAAGGAGCGTGCCCAATACCATTTACAGGTCAGGAAAAGAATTGCATTGGCAAAGAGGAAATGATCACATTGTCATGGATGAAATCCCTCCTTTGGACCTGAAAAGTTTCAATCCATTAAATTACTTGGGCCATAACTCCTATGTGGCACCAATGGGTATAGAAGGCAAAAGGGGATGCGAACTAAATTGCAGTTATTGTGTGTATCCAAAGATAAGTGGAGCAAAAGTTAGGTTGAGATCTCCCCGTTTGGTGGTAGATGAAATAGAGTTGTTGAACAAGGAATATGGAATAGATCTATTTCATTTTACAGATCCTGTATTGAATAGACCTTCAGAACACTTTGAGGAGATAGTCAATGAGATATTAAAGCGCAAGCTCAAGGTCAACTGGACAGGATTTTTTAGAGAAGATTCTATTTCCCAAGGCCAAATAGAAAGAGCTAAGGAAGGAGGACTGATAACCATTTACTTTTCTGCAGATGCGGCTTACTCAAGAGGACTTCAGCTATTAAACAAACATCTAACTATAGACCAGTTAAACAAAGCCTATTATATAGCTGCTAAAAGTAATATCTTAACAGTTTATCACTTTTTGTTAGACCTTCCTTTTGAAACAAAGCAAGATAGAGAAGAAATGAAATCCTTTATTCTCAAACTAATTGAGTTACACTATCCAAACAAAAATTTAGGAGGAATTGTATTTTCAAGACTAAGACTTTATCCTGATACTCAAATCACAAGGTATTTAATAAAAAACAAACTATTACCTCCTGATGTAGAATTCATATACCCTTTGTACTTTTCGAATCATGACTACTCTTATCTCATATATGAGCTTGATTCCCTTACTAAACAAAAGAGCATTTTTTCCATACTGGATATATGAGGAGAGAAAATGAAAATTGTAGTACTTGATCATCCTCGGATTAGCTCCGAGATACACTTCAATGACATTGCCAATACTCCCCTATGGTCATGTCTTATGTCTGGTTATGTCAGTGCTTTTTTAATTCAAAAAGGTTATGATGTTACTTACATTGATGCCGTTGATGAAGGCTTGAGCTTTGAAGAGACAAAAGCAAAGATAATCAAAATAAAACCTGACATTATTATGATAAATGCAGTATATATGTGGGAAAACACTTATGTGTTATTTGATTTTTTGCATGAGATTAAGCACGAGTTAAGGAAATTACATATCAATTTGTTTGGATTTTTCCCTTCTTTGTCCTTTGATGGAATATTTGATAACTGCGGATTTATTGACTCAATAGCCGTTGGAGAATGTGAATACACATTATTTGAACTTGTTCAATCAATAAAAAGATCTGACGACATAGCCACAATCCCTGGTATCGTAACCAGATCAACTAAAGACTTTCTCATACCAAGGCAACCTCAACCAGACCCTGATGTTTTTCCTTTTCCCAGTAGGATTCAAAGGAAAGTAACAACAATAAGCATCTTGGGCAGTAGGGGGTGTTATAACCAATGTAGCTTTTGCCCTATTCCAATATTCTACAATCAAGGCCCTCTTTGGAGGGGAAGAAGTGTTGAAAATATCCTTGAAGAAATAAGAGAGCTTGTCTCAATGGGTTATAAGAATTTCTACTTTGTTGATCCAAACTTTATAGGCCCTGGGATAAGAGGGAAAGAACGCACAAAAGCTCTTTTATCTGAAATTAAGAAGTTTAAAGTAACATTGGGTCTTGAAACACGAGCCAATGATATAGACGATGAAATTGCAGCGTGTTTTTATGAGAACGAAGTTAAATCATTACTACTTGGTATTGAAAGTGCTTGCTCAAATGTACTTTCAAAAATGTGTAAAAATACAAGCCCAAATGTTTCCAGGAAGGCTATTGAATTTTTAAGAAAATACAAAATTGAGCCAGAAATTGGCTTTATTATGTTTGAACCCGATATGAGAAAAGAAGACATAATACAAAATTTTCATTTTCTTCTGGAAAATAACTTACTTGATAGGTTGGATAGAACTGCCAACCTATTGAGCCACAAACTTATAGTTTTTTCCAAAACCCCTGGATTTTATTATTATAGTTCCCAAGGGAGAGTCAAAACACTTGACCGGTTTGGATTTGAGGCAGAAATATCCTATAAAGATAACCAAGTTTTAGCAATCTCAGAGATTGTTAACAAATTCTGTTTGTATGTATTGAAGGAGATGTCAAAACAAAACTCTCCAATTTATTGGAAAAGATCAATGTATGATCCAAAACCCAGAGAGATAAATAAACTCCTTGTGGAATTGTTTAACTGGGTGATTTCATCGGATGTTAATAATGTTAGCAAGGAAGGAATTATCAAAGAGGGTATAGAGCAAATTGAAAGGGCAATAAAATTAAATGCGAAATCTGAGTGATATCGTTAATACTTATTTCCGGGATTTAAGTAAATCTTAGATCTATCACCTTTAAAATGTAATAATTTCAAATCCTTCTTCTATGAATTTTCCAAGGCTTACATGACCTGACATATCATTTACTATGGGAAGCCCAGTTTTTAAAACTGCATCAAAAACCCCAAGCTTTTGTGAGCAGGCCTGGCAGACTGCAATTATAAGTCCTTTATTTTTGGATTCTAAATAGAGTTTATTCAAAAAGTGTTCTGGCTTTTCCATCTCGGGGATAAGTTTGACCGCTTCACCTTCTATGACAACCTTGGCATCAATGCCTTTTTTATTCATGTCAAGGGCATTTAACAAAACATGTACAAAACACATTGCCTCTCCTCTGAAGGAGCAAAGAAGAACCTTTTTCATGATTTTACTCCATTTTGACGAAGGGAAAAAATCTCTCTTGATAAAGCAAATATTTGAAAATTTTTTGGTGTTTTAACCTCCTCCCAATGGGAGGAGGTTTTTAAAGTATTAGTGATCTTCTGTTTGCCCTCTGCCCTTTAGGCCGTACATGGTTGTGCTGCCGGTGCTAAAATAAATCAGCTCACCTGCATTCACCAACTCTGTGGCTGCCTTTTTGATATCCCGAGACTTGGCATCGGGGATCTTTTCCTGGACGCCCTTCTCTAAGTCTTTAAAATAAAACTTGGTTTTTTTACTGGACGCTGCAAATTCCAAAATTGCCTTTTTGATATCTTCCATCACAATCTCCTTTCAGCCTTTCAAGGCTAATTTCGTTAATCAATTCCTCCCGCTGCCCTTGAGACTTCCCAAGCCGCCTCTGTGTATTTAAACAAGGTGCTTGTTCTATAAGTATCGTACTGAAGCCTATAGTCGTCTATGAGGTGCTCGGTAAAGGGTAACCCTGTTTTCTCAAAGAACTTTTCCCATCCGATCCTTTCAGCCCAGTCACCAAGCCTTTCATATTTCTTTGCATCCTTTGCATAGGCCTCCAGGATCTTTTTCACTGCTTCACACACCTCTGGGAACCTTGGGAAGTTATTGGGTAGCCATGGTACTACCACCTTTGAGAACTTGGGAGGAGTAATCCTGTTGGATACCTTACCACCTGCCAGCACTGTAACACCATCCCCTTCCTTATCTGCCAGTGGAAGGGCCATGCACATGGTGTAGCAGTTACCGCAGAACATGCAACGTTCTTCTTTGATCTTTACTGTCTTTTTGCCTGTCTCTGTCTTGCCAGGTGAAATTGCACCAGTTGGGCATGCAGCTATCACAAGGGGAATCTCACACACAGACTCCAAGACCTCGTGGTCAATTATAGGAGGCTTTCTGTGGTAACCAAGCAAAGCTATGTCCGAACAATGTACTGCACCGCACATATTCAGGCAGCAAGCCATGGAGACCCGCACCTGGGCAGGCAACGTCATAGACTGGAAGTACTCAAAAAGCTCGTCCATTAAGGCCTTTACCATGGAAGAGGCATCTGTGGCAGGGGTATGGCAGTGGATATATCCTTGGGTATGAACTATGTTGGTGACTCCTGCACCTGTTCCACCAATGGGGAATTTATAGCTCCCTGACACATGCTTTCTGCTTTGAAGGTCCTTCTTCAAGGCTTCAACCTTTTCCAAACTATCCACCATGAACTCAATATTATTTCTGGTGGTCCATCTCACGTAACCATTACAATGTTTATCAGCTATGTCACATATCTCTCTCACATGTTCAGTGGTCATAAACCTTGCACCACCACACCTCACTGTATAGACCTTTTCTCCTGTCTCTGATACATGGACCAACACGCCAGGTTCAAGGATCTCGTGATATAGCCATTTCCCATAATTTCTCTGAATAATGGGTGGAAAATATTGCCAGAAATGCCTTGGGCCAAGGTCAGTAATCCTATTTTCCATAGGTTTGTCTGGATTATACCTGCCTAATCTCTCTTGGGAAAATTTCATCTTTCACGCCTCCTATCTCTTATGTCTGGCTCTGTAATCATTAATATCACGTTTCCATCCGCCCGGCACATCCTCTTCCTTCCAGAAGATATATGGGTTGCTTCTGGGCTCTTTCACCATCTGTGGCATTGGAGGAATCTCTAACACTTCCAAGAACTTGGGTATACCGTACCTTTGGATGAGCTCACCAAGTCTTTCCCTGTTTTTACCTTCCTCCATCCACCAGTTCCATGTCTTCTCTATGATCTCTTTGATGTTATCATAGGGTGGTTCTGCTTTCATAAATGGGATGATCAATACTCCCAACTGAGCACCTTCCAGAATTGGAGCCTTGGCACCAAAGAGCATGCTCAGTCCTGTATCTGTGCCAGGCCTTAAGGCCCTTGGCATAACATTAATGCAATGCATACACCTTGTGCATTCCTTATTATCTATCTTTAGCTTGCCATCTTCCATCCACATGCACTTGGTTGGGCAAAGATCTATAACTTCCTTTTGGATATCAAATTTGCCCCAATCCCTGCCTGCGTGGGCTCCACCGTTTGGTACAATCTCGCCAGCGATATAGGCCTTCACAGCTTCCTGATCTATTCTGATGTCGTCCTTCCAGGTTCCAATAAAGGCAATGTCAGCACGGGCAACTGATGCAACACAACAGTTTGGGCATCCGTCAAACTTAAACTTGAACTTGTAAGGGAAAGCAGGTCTGTGCAACTCATCTTGATAGTATGTTGTCAATTCGTAGCAGAGATCTTGTGTATCAATACATGACCATTCACATCTGGCCTTACCGATACAACACTCGGGAGTTCTGAGGTTTGATCCTGATCCACCCAAATCCTGGCTCATCACGTGGGTAAGTTCAAAGAAAAATGGTTCAAGTTGTTCTGTAAATGTACCCAACAAGATAATATCACCTGTGGAACCATGCATATTCATCATGGAGCTACCTCTGAAGTCCCACAGATCACAAAGGGATCTCAGATAATCAGTATTGTAAAACTTGCTGGCAGGTTGGTTTACACGGATTGTGTGGAAATGTGCAATTGAAGGAAATTGCTCTTGAAGATCCGAATACCTTCCAATAACTCCACCGCCATAACCAAAAACACCCACAATACCACCATGCTTCCAGTGTGTTTCACCGTGTTCAAAGGAGAGCTCCAATTGCCCCAGAAGATCTTCTATAACATCCCTTTCTATCATGAGTCTTTCTTGTCCCAACTTCTTCCTGTGCAGTGCACCCCTTTTGGCATCTGCCACAAAGCTGGGCCACGGGCCTGATTCCAGATCTTCACACATTGGGATAGGATGCTTTATCTTGAAATTTTTTAGCTCTTCTTCGGTATAGTTATGAAGCTCTTCATCGGAATAAATTCTCACCTCTTGATATTTGATCTCTCTTTCCTCCCTCTTTGGCTTAAACTCCATTCGATTGCCTCCTTTTGAAAATATTGTTAAAAATTAGCGAATAAAATAAAAACTAAAAGATAATCAGTTCTTCCCACCTCCTTTTAGCCAAAATTTAAATTCATTAGCAAAATTTTCTAATTATTTAACTTAAGTACCCCTACGTTTTTGGTATTTGAGGTCCAATCATGTATATTTTAAAGAGATCTTAATTGTCAACCAAAAAACCTCTTGGAAATTCAAAGAGTGGGCTGTATAGGTAAGTACACGAAAATGAGAAAGACAAAATGGAAAGAGCCTTAAACATACCCAGACTTGTAATCAGTGGTCTCAAAGGAGGCACCGGTAAGACAATCATCACCATTGGTATACTAAGCCAACTTAGATCCAGCGGTCTAAAGGTGCTGGGATTTAAAAAGGGCCCTGACTTCATAGACCCTGGGTGGCTCAGTTTAGCGGCAGATGGCCCCTGTAGAAACTTGGATGCATTTATTATGGACCCCCAAAGGCTCTATACTCACTTTTTATCCACCTCAATGGGATATGACATGGTGGTAATAGAGGGAAACAGGGGAATCTATGATGGAATGGACGTGACAGGTTCATTTTCCACTGCAGAGCTATCTAAGGCCTTAAAGGCACCAGTTGTTCTGATAATTGATGTTACAATGAGTACTCGAACAGTTGCCGCACTTGTAAAAGGATGTCAGGTATTGGACCCCAATGTATCTTTAAAGGCCGTGATCTTAAACAAGGTGGCAAACCAAAGGCAGGAGATGCTTATTAAGGAGGCAATAAAAACAGAATGTAAGATTCCTGTGGTGGGTGCTATTCCAAAACAAAAACAAAATCCATTTCCAGAAAGGCACATGGGGCTTTTGCCCCATAGGGAACAGGAAAAGGCCTTGCAGGCAGTGGAGTGGGCAGGAAGTTTAATAAAAGAATATGTGGACATGGATATGTTGCTTTCCATTGCCAGAGATGCAGAACCACTTGTTTTTTCTGATAATACAACCGAGGTACAAAGGGAGATCTACAGCCAGAGGCCAAAGATAGGTGTAATGTTAGATAAGGCCTTTTGGTTTTACTACCCTGAAAATCTTGAACTTTTAAAGCAATTAGGCGCAGATATTACTTTTATTAATGCATTAAAAGATGAAAGGCCTCCAGAAATCCATGGCCTTTATATAGGAGGAGGCTTTCCCGAAACCCAAGCAGAGGCCTTGGCCAACAATGTTGTCTTTAGAAAAAATTTAAGAGATCTCATAGTTGCCGGTTTGCCAGTTTATGCAGAATGTGGTGGACTTATTTATTTAGGCAGAGGTATCAACTATCAAGGAAGTTATTATCCTATGTTAGATGTATTCCCTGTGCAATTTTCTTTCCAAAATTCTCCTGTAGGACATGGGTACACAGAATTTGAGGTGGTATTGCCAAACCCTTACTATGCTATAAATACTCAGATCAGGGCCCATGAATTCCATTATAGCCTCCCAAATGCCTTTGAAGTATCTAAATTGAATCTTGCTTTCAAAGTTTTAAGGGGAAACGGGTTTGCCCAAAAAATGGACGGATTGTTAAAAGGTCCTGTCCTTGCAACCTATATGCACGTGCACGCCCTGGGAGAAACAAGTTGGGCCCATGGCTTGCTTAGCCTCTCCTCTTTGTATGCCAAAAAGCTTATTTTACAGAGGAAAAAATCTGTTGACAAAAGTGGTATTTTGGTTTAAGAACCCTATAAATTTGAGGGCTGTTGGATTTTAATTTGTTGAATATATTTAAAAAAGGAGGTTATAAATGCCAACTGTAGAATTTGAAGGCCATGTCTTTAATGTGGATGAAGATGGCTTCATCGACGATTTCAATAATTGGAATGAGACATGGGTCAGGTACGTGAAGAAACTGGAAGGGATTGAAGAGCTTACAGAGGATCATTGGAAGATCATCAAGGTGTTACAGGATTATTATAGGAAAAACGGAATAGCTCCCATGGTAAGAATCCTTTCTAAGGTTACAGGTTTTAAATTGAAGGAGATATACGAACTATTCCCCTCTGGCCCAGGTAAGGGTGCCTGCAAAATGGCAGGGCTTCCCAAACCAACGGGCTGTGTTTAATCAGCTTCTCCCTCCGCAGAAATCCCGCCTCTGGGCGGGATTTCTGTTTTTTAACCAATAACCAAACGGGTCATTAAATCCCCCACCTCATTGGTACTAAGGCCCATTTTACCTGCCTCCAAAGAATTTAAATGCCTTAAAAGCACCTCTTTGGCAGCTCCTTCCACGCAGTGGAAGGCCTCCCTTTCTCCCAAGTAATCCAACATCATAGCCCCTGCCATTATAGCAGCCATGGGATTGATAACATTTTTCCCTGTGTATTTGGGAGCAGATCCACCGATGGGTTCAAACATGGCATGTTTCCCTGGATTTATGTTTGCGCCTGCTGCTATACCAAGGCCACCTTGTAATACTGCACCTATATCTGTAATAATGTCTCCGAACATGTTGTTGGTTACTATCACATCGTATTTTTCCGGATTTTTTATCATCCACATACATAGCGCATCCACATGCTGATAATCAGTTTTTATCTGAGGATAATCCTTTGAAACAATTTCAAATACACGCATCCAAAGGTCACCTTCGTATATCAAGACATTTGTCTTGGAACATAATGTGAGAAGCTTTTTCTTGTTTCTCTTTTGGCAGTATTCAAAGGCATATCTAATGCACCTTTCAACACCTTTTCTTGTATTTATTGACTCTTGTATCGCAATCTCATCTTCTGTGCCTTTCTTGAAAAATCCACCACCACCTGCATAAAGCCCTTCTGTGTTCTCCCTTATAACAACAAAGTCTATATCATCTGGCCCTTTGTCCTTCAAAGGAATCTTTACACCTTCATACAATTTAACAGGTCTAAGGTTTATATAGAGATCCAGTTCAAAGCGGAGCTTAAGTAAAATTTCCCTTTCCAAAATACCAGGTTTTACAGCAGGATGTCCTAATGGTCCCAATAAGATAGCATCCATCTCCCTTAACTCAGATAGGATTGAATCGGGTAAAAGTGTCCCATCCTTCTGGTATCTTTCTCCACCAAGATCATATGACTGCCAGACAAAGTTTAATCCAAACTTCTTGCCAACAGCATCTATTACCTTTTTGGCTTGGGCTATTACCTCTGGACCGGTTCCATCTCCTGGTATTAGGCCTATCCTATAACCCATCTCAACTATGCCTCCCTCTTCTGATTCTCAGGTCTAAGTTTTCTTACAGCAGCACCTGCCTTCCACATCTCAGATTCCCTCATCTGCCTCAATTCTTCCTCCAGTTTTTCCCTGTAATCCTTTGCCCTGTTGGCCTCTAAGACCCTTTTAGTCTCCCTGCCATCCTTTACGCTCTGGTAGAGTTCTTCAAAGAGGGGTGAAACCGCCTCCTTAAACCTACCTTTCCAATCCAAGGCACCCCTTTGGGCAGTTGTACTGCAATTGGCATACATCCAATCCATTCCGTTTTCTGCAACGAGTCGGATCAAGCTCTGTGTCAACTCCTCCACTGTCTCGTTAAATGCCTCACTGGGAGAATGTCCGTGTCTTCTAAGACACTCATATTGAGCCTCCATCACTCCGGCCAAACAACCCATAAGTACCCCCCTTTCTCCCACCAAGTCCGAATACACCTCTTTTTCAAAGGTAGTGGGAAAAAGGTAGCCGGAGCCGATTCCTATTCCTATTGCAAGGGTCCTCTCCTTTGCCCTTCCTGTGGCATCTTGATATATTGCAAAACTGGAATTGATTCCGCTTCCTGCAAGGAAATTGAGCCTCACACTCCTACCCGAGCCCTTTGGTGCCACAAGGATCACATCCACATCAGGAGGAGGCATGATCCCGGTTTGATCTTTAAAAACCACCCCGAAGCCATGGCTGAAATATAGGGCCTTTCCTCTTGTGAGATGACTTTTGATCTTAGGCCACACCTCCATCTGTCCAGCATCTGATAGAAGCATCATAAGGATGGTGCCTCTGGATGCAGCCTCTTCCAGTTCAAAGAGGTCTTTTCCTGGCACAAACCCATCTTCTTTTGCCCTTTCCCAGGATCTTCCCCCTTTTCTCTGTCCCACTATCACCTTGAATCCATTATCCCTAAGGTTTAGGGCCTGCCCTGGTCCTTGTACTCCGTAACCTAACACAGCCAAGGTTTCGTCTTTTAAAACCTCCTTTGCCTTTTCCAAAGAAAATTCATCCCTGGTAACAACCTCCTCCAACACACCTCCAAAATCTATTAATGCCATTATCTCCTCCCAGGTTATTTCTTTTTGTCTCTTGCCAGTGCAACTGCTCCTGTCCTGGCTATTTCCTTAACTCCTATGGGTTTTATCAAGGTCAAGAAGGCAGAAATTTTGTCCTGATTTCCAGTTACTTCCACTGTGTAGGACTCAGGCCCCACATCCACCACCCTGGCCCTAAATATATCCACCATCCTCAGGATCTCTGCCCTGTGTTCTGGTTTGGCCCTGATTTTTACCAGCACCATCTCCCTTTCCACAAATGGAGTACCTATGTAATCTATGACCTTGATTACGTTTATGAGCTTGTTCAATTGCTTTTTGATCTGCTCCACTATGTTTTCATCTCCAATTGTAACCAAGGTGATCCTGGAGACACCTTCTTCCAGTGTCTCTGCAACACAAAGGCTTTCTATGTTAAACCCCCTACCTGAAAAAAGACCAGCTATCCTCGCAAGCACACCAGGCTCGTTTTCCACAAGTAGGGATATCACATGCCTATGATTGTTATTGTTTTCAGCCATAATACACCTCATAACAGCAACATTTCTGAGATGGAGGCTCCAGCAGGGACCATAGGATAAACTTTTTCTTCCCTTTCAACCCAAAAATCCATGAGCACAGGGCCTGGGTGTTCAAGTCCCTTTTTTAGGATCTCTTCCACCTCATGGGGCTCTTTTGCTCTAAAGCCTGCTGCACCATATGCCTCTGCCAGTTTTACAAAATCAGGGGCATGCTCCATCTCTGTGCATGCATAGCATTTGTCATAGAACAATTCTTGCCACTGTCTTACCATACCCAAGTATCCATTGTTCAAGATCACCACCTTAACAGGCAGTTTAAACTGCACTGCAGTGGCAAGCTCTTGAATATTCATTTGAATACTTCCATCTCCTGCCACATCCACCACCAGTGCATCGGGCCTTGCCACCTGTGCACCTATGGCAGCAGGAAGTCCGAATCCCATGCAACCCAAGCCACCGGAGGTGATAAAGGTATTAGGTGAATCAAAGTGGTAGAACTGGGCAGTCCACATCTGATTCTGACCCACTTCGGTTGTGATAATAGCCTTACCCTTTGTAAGTTTATAGAGGGTTTCAACCACATACTGGGGCTTTATATGGGGACCATTCCCGTATGTTAAAGGCTTTTCCTTTTTCCACTTAAGGAGCTGCTGAAGCCATTGTTCCCTTTCCTTAGCATCTGCTTGGAAACCTTCCTCCTTTAGCATCTTGTTTAGCGTATCCAAGGTGATCCTGCAGTCTCCCACAACCGGCACGGTCACAGGTATGTTCTTTCTAATGGAGGTGGGGTCTATGTCTATGTGTATGATCTTGGCCTGCTTGGCAAAGGTATCTGTCTTTCCAGTTACCCTGTCGTCAAACCTGACTCCAATGGCGATCATGAGGTCACAATGCACAGAAGACATGTTTGCCCAATATGTTCCATGCATCCCTATCATTCCCAACCACAATTCAGAGCTTGCAGGAAAGGCACCCAACCCCATTAAGGTACTTGCAACAGGAGCTTGAACAATGGATGCGAATTCCCTTAGTTCTGCGCTGGCCTTTGATGCGATCACTCCACCTCCAGAAAGGATCATGGGCCTTTTGCTGGCCTTTATTAAAGAGATTGCCTTTTCAAGCTGCTTTATATTGGGCACATATGTGGGATTATAGGTCCTAAGCTTAATTTCTTGTATTGGTTTATATTCGGTAGTTTGGGCTACAACATCCTTTGGAAGGTCTACCACAACAGGTCCGGGCCTCCCAGACCTTGCAATATAAAAGGCCTCTTTAATAACTCTTGCCAGCTTTTCAACCTTTGTGACCAAGTAATTGTGCTTGGTGCAAGGTCTTGTAATCCCCACAATATCCACCTCTTGAAATGCATCATTCCCGATAAGCTTTGTGGGAACTTGTCCTGTTAAAACAACAACAGGGATGGAGTCCATGTATGCGGAGGCAATCCCCGTTACTGTGTTGGTAGCACCGGGCCCAGAGGTCACAAGGCAAACCCCCACCTTACCCGATGCCCTTGCATAACCATCTGCTGCATGGACAGCCCCTTGTTCGTGCCTTACCAATATATGTTTGATATCTGTCCTTACCAGTTCATGGTATATGTCCAAGACAGCACCACCAGGGTAACCAAATATGACATCAACATTTTCTTCCATTAAACATCTTAACAATATCTTGGCACCACTTAGTTTCATGACCTATTTTCACTCCTCAAAATTCTATTTTTGGTATAATTCAAAAGACCTCCTGCTTCTATAAGTTCTTTTTCCAAACCTGTTATGGGCTTTACATCCAATGAGATGTTTTTTTCTTTCACAAAGAGCTTGCCAGTTTTCAAATCAACTTCCATTTCATCACCTTGTTCAACCTCATCCAGGCCCTGTTTTACCTCAAGGAGGGGAAGCCCAATGTTTAAACTATTCCTAAAAAAAATCCTGGCAAAACTCTTTGCTATTATTAATGCCACACCAGCTTCTTTTAATGCTATGGGAGCATGCTCTCTACTGGAACCGCAACCAAAGTTTTCACCTGCCAAAATTATATCTCCCTTCTTTATTCGATCTGAAAAATCGGGTATCAGATCCTTAAAACAAAAAGTTTTTAACTCCTGCTTATTTGAAGTATTGAGATACCTTGCAGGTATAATCACATCAGTATCCACATTGTCACCAAACTTCCATACCCTTCCTTTAATCATGGCTTGCTCCCAATACATGTTTAGGATGAATTATTTCGCCTGCCACAGCACTGGCTGCTGCCACAAATGGATTAGAAAGATACACAAAACTCTTAGGGTGCCCCATCCTTCCTAAGAAATTTCTGTTGCTTGTTGAGACAGCCACCTCTGATTCTGCCAAGATACCCATGTGCCCACCAAGGCATGGCCCACAGCAGGGAGGCCCAATCACAGCCCCACTCTCCAATAAGCCTTCTATGATCCCATTTTGAAGGGCCTCTTTGTAAACAGTGGGAGTACCAGGAAGCACTATAAGCCTTACACCCTTTGCCACCTTTCTCCCTTTCAGGATTTGAAAGGCATTGTAAAGGTCTTCATATCTCCCATTGGTGCAAGATCCTATAAAGACCTGGTCAATCTTTATTCCTTTGAGTTCATTCACTTCCACTGAATTGGCCGGAGAATGCGGCCTTGCCACCTGAGGTTCCAGAGAGGAAACATCTATTACATATTCCTTTTGGAATGTGGACTCTGGCCCTTCCCTTAACCAGAGCCCTTCTTTCTCAACCCTATCTTTTAAGAATTCCCTTGTAATCTCATCGGGCTCAAAGATCCCGTTTTTGGCCCCTGCCTCCACTGCCATGTTTGCCATTGTAAATCTGTCTGCCATTGAAAGCTCTTTTACTGTTTCACCGGTAAAAAACATGGTCTTATAATTTGCACCATCCACTCCAATTAGGGAGATGGTATTGAGGATCAGGTCTTTTCCGCCCACAAAGGGCCTAAGCCTTCCTTTGTATTCAAACTTTATGGTCTCAGGGACCCTGAGCCAAATCTTTCCTGTGGCCATTGTTACTCCCAAGTCAGTGCTTCCCACACCTGTTGCAAAGGCCCCCAAGGCTCCGTAGGTGCAGGTGTGGGAATCAGCTCCCACCACAAGGTCTCCAGGTGCTATGAGTCCTTTCTCAGGCAACAGGATATGCTCCACTCCCGTCTCTCCCAGCTCAAAAAAATGGGTGATCCCATATTTCCTTGCAAATTCCCTCACCATCTTCACCTGTTCTGCAGAGGCAATATCCTTATTGGGAACAAAGTGGTCAGGAACCAAGGCTATTTTTTCTCTGTCAAAGGGTTTTTCCACACCAAGTTCTTCAAACACCTTGATAGCAAGGGGTGCTGTAATGTCGTTGGCAAGGGCCAAATCCACTTTTGCCTCCACTATATCACCAGGCCTTACCTCATCTTTTCCGCTGTGCATTGCAAGAATCCTTTGGGTAATGGTCATAGCCATGGGGAAAACCTTCCTTTTAAAGATGAACCTGATTTTGAATCAGTGAGGGGTTCTGCTTTAGATACTCAAGCCTGTTTAGGCCATTTATATATGCCTTTGCACTGGCTGTGATAATATCCGGGTCTGTGCCTTTTCCCAATGCCACAAAGCCATTTTCCTGAAGCCTCACCGTCACCTCTCCTTGGGCATCCATGCCACCAGTTATGCTGTTCACTGAAAACTTCAAGAGCCTTGATTTGGTGCCTGTCATCTTTGCTATGGTATTATAGGTGGCATCTATTGGTCCCACACCAAAACCAGCGCTCTGCACCTTCTCACCCCTGATCCTCAAGATCACTGTGGCAGTTGGAACAGCCACCGTACCGCTGATTACATTTAGGTATTCCAACTGGTAAACGTCAGGTGCCCTTAAAAATTCTTCAGCAACGAGGGCCTCTAAATCTTCATCCAAGATCTCCTTTCTCTTGTCTGCAAGTTCTTTAAATTTTACAAAAAGCTTAGTTAGATCCTCCTCACCAACGATATAACCCATCTCCTTTAGTTTATCCTTTAGGGCATGTCTTCCGGAATGTTTGCCCAGTACCAGTTTATTGCTCTTTAGACCAACTGTCTCTGGAGCCATGATTTCGTATGTGAGGGGATTTTTTAATACGCCATCTTGATGTATGCCCGATTCATGGGCAAAGGCATTTGCACCCACTATTGCCTTATTGGGCTGAACCACCATTCCTGTTATCATGCTCACCAATCTACTGGTGGGATAGATTTGCTGTGTCTCCACATTGGTGATAAGTTCACCAAAGGCATGCCTCCTGGTATATAAGGCCATGACCACTTCCTCTAAGGAGGTATTTCCTGCCCTCTCTCCTATGCCGTTTACCGTTACCTCCACCTGCCTTGCTCCAGCCCTTATGCCGGCAAGGGTATTGGCAGTGGCAAGGCCCAAATCATTATGGCAGTGTACACTGACAACTGCCTTGTGGATGTTTGGAGTGTGTTGTATCACATACCTTACCAGCTCCTCGAACTCACCGGGAATGGCATATCCAACCGTATCAGGGATATTTACAGTGGTTGCCCCTGCTTCAATGACTGCCTCAAAGACTTTACACAAAAAATTAGGATCGCTTCTTGAGGCATCCTCTGCAGAAAATTCCACGCTATGCACTTTACTTTTGGCATAGGTTACAGCATCAATTGCTGCCCTAAGCACTTGCTCCTGATCCATCCTTAACTTGTGAACCATGTGTATTTCAGAGGTGGCTATAAAGGTATGAATTCTGGGGTTTTTTGCCACCTTTATTGCCTCAAAGGCCTTGTCAATGTCTTCTTTGTTTGCCCTGGCAAGTGCTGCCACCTCTGGCCTTTCAACAGACGAGGCCACCATCCTCACAGCTTCTAAATCACCCTTTGAAGCAGCAGGAAAACCTGCCTCTATCACATCTACTCCTAAACGCTCCAGTTGTCTTGCAATGCGCACCTTTTCTTGAATGTTCATGCTGGCGCCAGGAGACTGTTCTCCATCCCTTAAAGTGGTATCAAACACTATGATCCTTTCCATTATTATGACCTCCCATGTATTTTATTTTTAAGTATTAATAGGAGATCACAGGGAAAGGCCGCGCCGCAGACCGGATTCCATTTCAAGGTCTGCGGCGGTAACCTCCTTTTCATCAAACACTTTTTGTGTGGTTTTCATCTTTTTATCCTTTAAAAGTTTGTATTGCACGCTATCCACTAAGGCGTGCCAACTTGCCTCTATAACGTTTTCCGAGGCCCCAATAGTGGTCCAAACATCCTCTCCGTCGGATGAGTCTATCTGCACAAGGACCCTTGCTGCAGTGCCCTTGTCTCCGTTTATGACCCTCACCTTGAAGTCCACCAATTTCATATCTTGAACCTGTGGATAAAACCTGGAGAGGGCTTTTCTCAAGGCATTGTCCAATGCATTTACAGGACCATCGCCTTCGGCTGCTGTTATTTCTTCATCTCTGCCAACGCTAACCTTTATGGTTGCATGGGAAGTGGAATCTTTATTTTTGTCCTTTTCTATAGTTACCCTAAAGGATTCAAGACCAAAGGGTTCTTGAAACTCTCCTGTGGTCTTCCTTATTAATAACTCCAAGGAACCTTCTGCTGCTTCAAACTGATAACCCTTATCTTCCAAGTCCTTTATCTTTTTAAGAACCTCTTGCACTTTAAGATCGTATTTATTTAGTTCAATCCCCAACTCATTTGCCTTGTAAAAGATATTGCCTTTACCTGAAAGATCGCTCACCAGCACTCTTCTAACATTGCCCACCTTTTCTGGAGGTATATGTTCATAGGCAGCCGGATTTTTTAGAATAGCAGACACATGCACTCCGCCTTTGTGTGCAAAGGCACTCTTTCCAACAAAGGGTTGATTCTTAGAGGGAGTCAGATTTGCCACTTCGTTTACGTACCTGGAAAGATTTAAAAGTTTAGGCAACAACTCCTCTGGAATACATTCATACCCCATCTTAAGTTGTAGTACTCCTATGAGGGTTATGAGATCCGCGTTACCGCACCTTTCTCCATAGCCATTGATGGTACCTTGCACCATTTCTACTCCTGCCCTTACAGCAGCTATGCTGTTTGCCACTGCAAGCCCGCAATCATTATGGGCGTGAATACCTAAAGGCAAATGGATGAGCTTCCTTACGTGGCTTACTATTTCGTACACCTCATGGGGAAGCGTTCCTCCGTTTGTATCGCACAACACCACATAGTCTGCTCCTGCACGGGCTGCTGCCTCTATTGTGGAGATGGCATAGGCCTGATTCCTTTTGTAGCCGTCAAAAAAGTGCTCTGCATCGTATATCACTTGAAGGCCCTTGGATTTTAAAAAGGAGACTGTATTAAAAATTAGCTCCCTATTTTCTTCAGGAGTTACTTCAAGGATTTGTGTGGCGTGTAGGTCCCAGCTTTTTCCGAAAATTGTTACCACCTTCACCTTTGTGTCCAATAGCGCTTTCAGATTGGAATCCTCCTCTGGGGATAAGCCTTTTCTATGGGTACTTCCAAAGGCAGCAATCTTTGTAAACCTTAAAGGTGATCCTAAGGCCATAGTCTGAAAAAACCTTGCATCTTTGGGATTGGAACCTGGCCAACCGCCTTCAATGTAATGAAAACCCATCTCATCAAGCTTTCTTGCAACCTTGACCTTATCCTCCATGGAAAAGGAAACATCTTCTCCTTGGGCCCCATCTCTCAAGGTGGTGTCGTATAAAGTGATCTTTTTTCCCATCCATCTCCTCCAAAATAAAAAGACCGTTACCAGGTCCATCTGCCTGGTAACGGTCTTTAAAACTTTATCGGGCTACTTAGCCATTACCAGGCCAGAGGCACTAAGCCCTATGCCCAATACTATGAGCACTATTATAAGCAGGCTTAGTGTAACCTGGGAAACGGCCAAGCTTTTATCCCTCCAAAAATTTTTTGAACAATTGATAGGCAATTTCCCAAAGGTTGTCAAGAAAAATTTTTATAAACTTTATACCGAACCCCTCCCAACCTCCCCTTTACCAAAGGGGAGGGGCTCATAGTATCGGGTAAAGTGGTAAGTCCCCCTCTTCTCTGAAGAGGGGGTCAGGGGGAGTTAGTCAACCCCACCCATACTCGCCTTTATTAAAAAAGGTTGACCGATCGCTCGCACACCCTATTTCATTCAAAAATTAAAGCTCATTTTCCTTCTTTGAATCAGCTAACCTTCCCAAACACCCTTCACTACCCAAAAATTTTGACTTCGCCGTATCCCTGCCTTTGAGATCCTTTCTGTTGCCTTTTGATTTACTTAAGGCTAAAAATTAAGAAGTTTTTTGGCTTTCTCAAATATTAGTCCAAAGAAAGGAGTCAGCCATGGAAGTCCTCGAGGCCATTTCAGGAAGAAGGAGTATCAGGAAATTCTTGGACAAAGAAGTGGAACCCGAAAAGCTAAATAAGATATTAGAGGCATTGCGGTGGTCCCCTTCCTGGGCCAATACCCAATGTTGGGAGGTTATATGCGTAAAGGAAATTGAGACCAAAAAGGCCTTGCAGGCAACCTTACCTCCAACCAATCCGGCCAATAAAGCTATGGTGGATGCACCTTTAGTATTGGTGCTCTGTGGAAAACTTGGAGCCTCTGGTTTTTATAAGGGCCAGGTAACCACCAAGTTCGGAGATTGGTTCATGTATGATTTAGGCATTGCCACCCAAAGCCTGTGCTTAGCAGCCCACTCATTAGGTTTGGGTACTGTGATTGTGGGCCTCTTTGACCACAACAAGGCCAAGGAGATCTTAAAGGTTCCGGATGGTTTTGAGGTGGTTAGCATGATCCCTCTGGGATATGGGGCACAAATCCCTTCTGCTCCAAAAAGGAGAGAGGTGTCGGAGTTTTTACACAGGGAACAGTTTTAAATTAAAAGGAGGATATCCATGGGAACAATGGGAGTTACCATAAAGGATTGGGAAAAGGCCTTGGAGATAGGGAGACCACCCAATATAAAAAGGCTCTTTCCCCACTCCAGGGCACTTATAGTCTCTGGCAAGGTTATAGACAGGGCCATGCTAAAAAAGGGCAAGGCCATGACCATGGCAGCAAATGGCAGAAATTATTTTGTAATAGCAGGGGTATTAAAGGCAGCCCAGAGGGCAAATGCCGCCGTGATCATAGAGATTGCAAAGTCTGAGGGTGGCGCAAACGCCTATTGTGCGGTAAA
>Ga0197142_1001247_pt1 | contig 23423 bp, 22 predicted proteins | sample GBS60_MetaG_FD_148614 | JGI IMG/M metagenome (GOLD analysis project Ga0197142, IMG submission 148614) | Sediment microbial communities from Great Boiling Springs, Gerlach, Nevada, United States - GBS 60_MetaG | ecosystem: Environmental > Aquatic > Thermal springs > Hot (42-90C) > Sediment... | reverse complement strand
TTGTCCTGCCGGAGATCTGTGCCGAGCTGAACCAGCCCCTGGTGGCCACCTTCCACCCAGCCTTCGACCGGCGGCGGCGCAACATCGCCTCCCGCACCCAATACCTGGCCTACCAGCTCTATGCCCCCTGTTTGGCCCACTACGACCGCACCATTGTCTTCTCGGAAACGCAGCGCCAGATCCTAAGCAAACTGGGGGTGAGCTGCGAGCAGGTGGTGGTCATTCCCAACGGCGTCGACGTTGATAAGTATTCGCCAGGACCCTCCACCCTGAAGCAACGGTTGGGGCTGGAGCGGGTCTTTGTCTACCAAGGACGGATCTCGCCGGAAAAAAATGTCGAGGCCCTGCTCAAAGCCTGGAAGCAGGCTCAAATGGGTGAGAAGTGTGGCCTCCTGATTGTGGGGGATGGACCCCTGCTCAATACTCTCAAGCCTTTCTACACCCGCCAGCACGGGATCTACTGGCTGGGCTATGTGGCTGACGAGCAGGAGCGTATCGAGATCCTGCGCGGATCCGACGTGTTCATTCTGCCCTCCTTGATTGAGGGGCTGTCCTTGTCGCTGCTGGAGGCGATGGCCTGTGGGGTGGCAGCGGTGGCCACTGATGTCGGTGCCGATGGGGAGGTTCTAGCGGATGGAGCCGGGATCTTGTTGGACCCCGCTCGGGTGACAGTGGAGCTGCAAACGCTGCTTCCGCTATTGCGGGATCAGCGGGAGTTTACCCAACTGCTGGGGATGAAAGCCCGCCAGCGCGTTCTGGAGCGCTACACCCTCAGCCACAACCTCAGTCGCCTAGAGCAGCTCTACCAAGAACTGTGCCAGGGATCCCGTCAGCGCCGCCGGGCCTGAGGAAGACTGTTGGGATTGGGCTAAAACTTTTGTGATGAAGCTTCTGACATTTTTGCTAAACTGCATCGTTATGTTTCCAGGGGATCTCCTTTAGCTTCCCGATGGATGAGCACAACCCGCAAAAAGCCTTTCCGGCCCAGCCCCCTGCCGGACTATCGGGTTTGTCCTGGCCGGAGTCTTTTCCTGCCAAGGTTCTGCCTGCCTCGCTGCCGCCCACAACCGACCAGGACACGCTCAGCTCAGTTCAGGAGGATCCCACCCCTAGGCTGGGCACTGCCAAGGAGAAGGAGTCGCCAGCCCTCTTGCCCGCCCCGGCCAAAGCTGAAGCCGGTGCAGACCAGCAGTCGATGCTGTACCTGCTGGGAGGATTGGCCTTTGCCCTGCGCTCCTTCAACAACCTCAACCAGATCCTGGAGCTTACCGCTTTTGTGGCCAGCCAGCTCACCGAAGCTGATGGGGGAGCCCTAGTGCTGTTTAGCCCCAACGGCACCATTCAGTTGGATCAGCTGCATTGTTCAGATCTTGAGCGCCGCGAGCAGATTCGCGCTGAAATGGAGCAGATTGCCCAGAGCCTATCTGCTCAGGAGCCCCTCCTCAAAGCAGAAGGATCCCTGGCGGTGAAGATCCCAGCTCTCGAACATCTTCTAGACGAGCGCCTGCGTCAGAGCCTGGGGCCAGATGTGCGCCTGTTTGGCACGCCCCTGTTGATTCGTAACTCTGTCCAGGGTCGCCTGTACGTTTTCAGTCGCCAGCCCACCTACCACTGGACTGAGCGCCGCCAGCAACTGCTGCGCCTCGTGGCCGACCAAGCGGGTGTGGCCATTGAGAATGAGCGCTTGACGGCGGCCTTGCGCCGCAAAATGGCCTTGGAAAAAGAAATGGAGATTGGCTCCTACATCCAGACCCAACTGTTGCCCCGCCACTACCCCCAAGTCAAGGGCATTCGGCTGGCGGCCCGCTGCCGCGTAGCCAGCAAAGTGGGGGGCGACTACTACGATTTCATCAAGATCCCGAAGGCACCTGCCTCTGGGGAGCCGGGTAGCAACCTGGAGGAATCGTCTGAGCCGTCGGCAGACTCTCGCCTGGCGATCGTGATTGGGGATGTTATGGGCAAAGGCGTGCCTGCCGGCCTGCTAATGAGCATGACCCGCGCCATGGTGCGGGCAGAAGCCCTTAACGGCCACTCGCCGGCCCGGGTTCTCCAACATCTCAATCGGGCTATGTACAGTGATCTGGAAAACTCCAGTCGCTTTATTAGCTTGTTTTACTCGGAGTACGATCCCGGCTCCCGCCGCTTGTGCTTTAGCAACGCCGCCCACAACCCCCCCCTCTGGTGGCGGGCCCGCAGCCGCGACATCCAGCCCCTAGACACGGAAGGAGCGCTGATTGGCTTGGAAGAACACAGCCAATACACGGAAAGCTGCGTGCAACTGCAACCAGGGGATGTGGTAGTCTACTACACTGATGGCTATATTGAGGTTGCCAATACCCGCGGGGAGCGGCTAGAGACCTCAGGTCTAGTGGAGGCCATCCAGCGGGCGGCTAGTTGCTACGAGTCGCCCGAGGAGATCCTAGAAAGCCTCTTTGCCCAGATGGAGGCTTTCCGAGGCCCTAGGAGATCCCGCCCTGTTGTCCCCGAGCCAGCGGCGGAGGTGGAGCTTCTGTTCCAGGACGAGATTTCTTTGCGGCCTGAGCCGGTGGACGATACGACGCTGGTGGTGTTGAAAGTATTGCCCGATTCTGAGCCAAGCTAGGTAGGAAGGTTCAAACTGAGGGTACCCTCTAGTAGGGAAGCCTCCTAGAGGGCGGCTCACTTTCCCAGTCAACCTTCACCTGAGGTACAAGCATGCACTTCACTGCTTCTGGCTTCGAGCTTTCCTCGGTTTATTTGCCGGCCTCGCCGGCCTTGCAGACGGAGGCGATGGTTGCCCAAGTGTTCCGGCAGGACGTGCTGGGCGATATCCGCAAGGGGTGGAACAACTTTGTGGAATCGGGCCAAATTTGGGCGCTTTTGATAGGAATCGTGGCGGGCTACCTGCTCAAGAGCATCACTAGCTCCCACTAGAGGCAGTAGCCCTTGAACCTCCTGGCGCTGAGGTGGCGGCGCCTTGGCCGTTGCTGCTTGGCTTGCTTTTTTCCAGTCTTCCTGTGGTAGTTGATCCCTATCCTCCTTCCAAGTCCATGTCCCAGTCGACAGTCCCTTCCACCCCGCGCCCCTGGAGCGGACGCTTTGCGGGATCCCTGCACCCTCAGATTGCCCGCTTCAATGCCAGCATTGGCTTTGACATTCGCCTTTTGCCCTACGATGTGGCCGGATCCCTGGCCCACGTGCAGATGCTGGGGGCCTGCGGCATCTTGAGCCGCGAAGAGGCAGAGCAGCTTCGGCAGGGGCTGGAGCAAATCCAGAAGGAGGTTGCCGAGGGCATCTTCCAGCCCGACCCAGAGGCGGAAGATGTCCACTACGCCGTCGAGCGCCGGCTGGTAGCGTTGGTAGGGGAGGTGGGGAAGAAGCTGCACACCGGGCGCTCCCGCAACGACCAAGTGGCCACCGACCTACGCCTTTACCTGCGGGATCAAATCGACGCTATCCGCCACTCCCTCTGGGAGCTGCGAGGGGTCTTGCTGGAGTTGGCTAGCCAGCACGTGGAGACAATCCTGCCCGGCTACACTCACCTGCAGCGAGCCCAGCCCGTGAGCCTAGCCCATCACCTTTTGGCCTACGAAGAGATGTTCTGGCGGGATTGGCAAAGGCTGGGACGGGTGCGAGAAGAAGTGAATGTCTGTCCCCTGGGATCTGGGGCGCTAGCTGGCACTTCCCTACCCATTGACCGGCACCTTGCCGCTCATTTGCTGGGGTTTGAGCGCATCAGTGCCAACAGCTTGGATGCAGTGAGCGACCGTGACTTCCTCGTGGAGTTCCACGCTGCCGCCAGCTTGATTATGGTTCACCTCAGCCGCCTCTCGGAAGAGATTATCCTCTGGGCATCGCAGGAGTTTGGCTTTGTCGCCCTCACCGATACTTGTGCTACCGGCTCTAGCCTCATGCCCCAGAAAAAAAACCCCGATGTGGCAGAACTGGTGCGGGGCAAAGCCGGGCGGGTATTCGGTCATCTGCAAGCTCTGTTGGTTACCCTCAAAGGGCTGCCCCTGGCCTACAACAAAGACTTGCAGGAGGACAAGGAGGGGCTTTTTGATGCTGTCGATACTGTAAAAGCCTGCCTGGAGGCGATGCGGATCCTCCTGCGGGAAGGCATCCAATTCCAAACCCAGCGCCTAGAGGCCGCGGTGCAGACAGACTTCTCCAATGCCACCGATGTAGCCGACTACCTAGTGCGCAAAGGGATCCCTTTTCGCACTGCCCATGATCTGGTGGGCCGGATTGTGCGCACCTGTCTTGCGGAAGGTATCTTATTAAAGGATTTGCCCCTGGAGCGCTGGAAAAGCTTTCACCCCGTCTTCGAGGAGGATATCTTTGCGGCCATCGATCCCCGTCAGGTAGTGGCTGCGCGGCTTAGCCCTGGAGGCACTGGCTTTGCCGCAGTACGGCAGGCCCTACAACGGGCCCAGGCCCGCCACCAGCACCTAGAGCTAGGGTAGCACCGCCCTCCTAGAAGCAGCCTTGACAGAATTGGAGGCAGGATGGGATCCCAAGCCATCTCCCCACCCCCCTTTGCTTTGGGAGAAGTGGTGGAAGCCAACACCACCACCTTCGTGGCCCAGTGCTTTGAGCCGGAACGGCTGGCTTTCCCAACCCTGCCTGCTCTTGGTAGCTGGATCTGCTCTCAGGATGAAGAGAGCGGCAACTGGATCTATGGAGTGGTTTGCTACGCGGCCATCACGCCTGTTGACCCAATTCACCGACCTAGAGCTTTAGGCTTGTCCCTCCAACAGCTGCGGGAGCAGCAGCCCCAAATTTTCGCCATGTTGCGCAGCGACTTCCGTGCTGCCATTGTTGGCTTTGTCAGCGGGGAGCGAGTTTACCAGTACCTGCCGCCGCGCCCGCCCCAGATTCACCAGCCAGTTTATCCCTGCTCGGAGGGACAGGTGCGGGAGTTTTGTCGCTCGTTTGAGTTTCTGCACACCCTGCTGCGCATCAACAGCATTCCCAGCGACGAGTTGGTAGCTGCTGCCATCCGCCAGACCTATCGCCTCTTGAACCGGGACCGCCACTGGTTGGTGCAGGTAGGGCGGCAGTTGAGCTTGCTGTTGCGGGAGGATTACGAACGCTTGAGGGCAATTTTGCGAAAGATTGAAGCCTAGGCGAAGAAATATTGAGAACGGTGCTGAATCCCGCTGAAATGGCCCCTGAGGGTGATAGTCTGGGACAAACTCAATGACCTGCTCTTTTGTGCACCTCTTGGATTGAAATGTTTGACAAGTTTAATCCCTTTGACAAGCCCTCCAAAGGGAATTGGGCAGGCCGCACTTTTTCTGCCGCTGTTGGTGCCTCCTTGGCCGCTGCAGTTTGCATAGCCCACGGCCAGTCACTTCTCCTCTCGCTCCTGGTGGTCAGCTGCGCGACGGTGTTTACTCTTATCTGCGACGAAATGGGGTGGATGTAGACAGCCCTGGACAATCTGCATTGCAGCTTTCTTCCTGCTTCCACGAGAAAGCTATCTAGAAACGTCCTGTGCCGCTATGCCCGCGTATAGTTCATGGTTAGCGTCAATGCAGGCTAATGCAAACAGAAAGCAGGGGTAAAGCCATTAGGAGAAACTGACAAGGGTGGCGTGTCCCTGTATCCGGAGGCTGAGCTTTTAGGTACAGCCCAGTAGCCCCCGTTAGTTAATTCCCCTCCCTCGGCTTCGGCGGTGGAGGGAGCTGTGCGGGCAGAGGTGGAGCTGCTCCCAAGGTGTCCTTGGTAGGTGAGGCAGGTCTTGACGATACAGGTATAGTCTCTGTTGAGAACCTTGCAGACTGGCGAGGCGGGACCTAGGCCTTGCCCAGGCCCAAGGGAGGGAGGCCTGGAGAAGATTTGGGTCCTGCCTAGAGTCCATTGCCCTTGAGCCCATGACTTTCCTTCCTCTGGTTTCCGTGATCTTAGGCACGCGGCCCGAGGCCATTAAGCTGGCCCCAGTTATCCGGGCTCTGCGGGCCAGTCCCCACCTGCGCACTGAAGTAGTCCTGACGGGGCAACACCGGGAGATGGTGGATCAGGTGATGCGGCTTTTTGGCCTGCAGGCGGACTGCGACTTGGGGATCATGCGTCCTTGCCAAAGCCTAACTGATATTACCGAAGCCACCCTGCGCGGCCTGGAGCCCTACCTGCAGGCGCAGCAACCCCAACTGGTCTTGGTCCAGGGTGACACCACCACAGCCTTTGCTGCTGCCCTAGCTGCTTTTTACCAACGCATTCCCGTGGGGCACGTGGAAGCTGGCCTCCGCACCGACGATCTTTACCATCCTTTTCCTGAGGAGGCCAACCGCCGCCTCATCTCCCAGTTGGCTACGCTTCACTTTGCCCCCACGCCGCAGGCGGTGGAAAACCTAAAGCGCAGCCACGTGGTTGGCTCTATCTACTGCACCGGCAACCCAGTTATCGATGCTCTGCAGCAAGTGGCCTCCCTTGGGATCCCCTGTCCCATTCCCGGTCTGGACTGGGAGCGCTATCGCGTTTTGTTGGTTACCGTACACCGGCGGGAAAATTGGGGGGATCCCCTCCATGCCATTGCTAAGGCTCTCCTACAACTCTTGGCTGAGTTCCCTGACACCGCGATTGTTTTACCTCTCCACCCCAACCCGGTGGTGCGGGAGCCCCTGCAAGCTCTCTTGGGATCCCAGGAGCGAGTCTTTCTCACGGATCCCTTGGACTATCCCTGCTGGGTGAGTGCCATGCAGCGCTGCACTCTCATTCTCACAGATTCGGGCGGCATCCAAGAAGAGGCTCCTGCTCTGGGCAAACCGGTGCTGGTGCTACGGCAGACCACCGAGCGCCCAGAGGCAATTGCTGCTGGCACCGCCCGCCTAGTCGGCACCCACCCCGAAAAGATCCTGGAGGCGGCTCGGGAACTGCTCAGCGATCCCCAAGCCTACGCCCGCATGGCCCAAGCCAAAAACCCCTTCGGCGACGGCACAGCTGCCCAACAAATTTGCCACCTCATTGAGGATCAGTTGCACCTAAAGAGCTGCTGGGGATAAATTCCACGGGAAGATTACACAAGTCCAGCCTTGTTTTGAAGGCAACAGCAGAGCTCCCTTGAGGTATTGTAGAGCACACGAGTTTGTAGGCAAGTTGGCATTCCTAAAAAGCTCAACTGTAAGGAGGAGGCGTAAGCAAAGGAGCAAACCTCAAAGAGCCTAGAGTATCCTGGTGAGGCCTTGTATTGGCAGGGGAGGAGAGTTGCCTCAGGGTCAGCTAGGATGCTTAGTATTGGATAGAGTCTTAAGGGCTGACATGCCATCCAGCTGGTCCTATACCTCCTTCCCTAGCCCTGGGCAGGAACTAGAGCAGGCCCACTTGGCTTCTTCTCGCGGCAGCAAGCCCTCCTCAGGCGAAGGGCTGGGGGCCAGCTTCGAAGAAAACGGCGCCCAGACTAAGGCGGCAGGTTATCCAGAGGAGAACATGGTGAGCAATGCCGCAAAAATTAAGGTGGTAGGGGTAGGGGGGGGAGGTGGCAACGCCGTCAATCGGATGGCAGCTAGTAACCTCAAGGGCGTTGAGTTTTGGAGCATCAACACCGACGCCCAAGCTCTTGCTCAATCCTCAACGCCAACAGTGAAATGCCTGCAAATTGGGCAAAAGCTAACCCGTGGGCTAGGGGCAGGTGGCAACCCAGCCATTGGTCAGAAGGCGGCCGAGGAGTCGAGCGAAGAAATTGCTGCCATTCTGAAGGGGGCAGATCTGGTCTTCATTGCTGCTGGCATGGGAGGGGGTACAGGGACAGGGGGAGCGCCTGTGGTTGCCCAGATTGCCAAGGCCAGTGGCGCCCTAACCGTAGGAGTGGTGACGCGGCCTTTTTCTTTTGAGGGCAAGCGGCGCGCCAAGCAAGCTGAAGAAGGGATCCAAGCGCTGCAGGAGGCAGTGGATACCCTGATTGTGATCCCCAACGACAAATTGCTCTCGGTAATCTCTGAGCAAACCCCTGTGCACGAAGCCTTTCGCGTTGCCGATGATGTCTTGCGCCAGGGGGTGCAGGGCATCTCAGATATCATTCTCATCCCGGGCATGATCAACGTGGATTTTGCCGATGTGCGCAGTGTCATGGCCGATGCCGGCACTGCCCTGATGGGCATTGGCATGGGCTCCGGCAAGTCCCGCGCCCGCGAAGCTGCCATTACTGCTGTGTCCTCTCCCCTTTTGGAAACCTCCATTGAGGGGGCTAAGGGCGTCCTCTTCAATATCACTGGCGGACTGGATCTGTCGTTGCACGAGGTAACAGTTGCAGCTGAGATTATCGCCGAGGCCGTGGATCCGGAGGCCAACATCATCTTCGGCACCGTGCAAGACGAGCGCATGCAGGGCGAGGTGCGCATCACCGTTATTGCCACCGGTTTTGACCGACCGCGGTCGGCTGCTAGCACTCCTGCAGCTAAGGCCTCCGCAGGCAACTCAGGGGGGACGCGCAAGACCCTCTCTGAACCACCCCCTCGGCAGCCCCCTGAGCCTGAGCCCCCTCCTTCCGGCGGCTTGGACATTCCCGAGTTTTTACGTCGTCGCCGTCCGCCTCTCTAGGTAGGATTGAAAAATGGCCAGTTAAGAGCAGCAAGTCTTGGGGTGGTGGAGGAGTCATGAACATTGTCGTCCTGGCGGGAGGCCGTTCGGCAGAACGGCAGGTCTCCTTGGTGACGGGTAGAGCCTGCAAGCAAGCTCTGGAGGATTTGGGGCATCGCGTAAAGCTCATCGATCCGGAGGAGGATCTGCCCCTGCGCCTTTGGCAGGAACAACAGGCTGGCTGCGACTTTGTTTGGATTGCCTTGCATGGCCCGGGCGGCGAGGATGGGGTGGTGCAGGGGATGCTGGAGTGGCTGGGCCTGCCCTACCAGGGATCTGGGCCCCTGGCCAGCGCTCTAGCCATGGACAAGCTGGTCTCTAAGCAGATCTTTCGGGCTGCAGGGATCCCCACCCCTGACTGGCTGGTCTGGGATAAAGCGCAGCCGCTCTCCTGGGTTGAGTGCGTGGCGCGCTTAGGATCGCCGCTGGTGGTCAAGCCCAGCAACAGCGGCTCGACGGTGGGGATCAGCATTGCCGGGGATGAGGAGTCGTTTGCCCAGGGGCTGGAGTTGGCCTGCTCGGTCTCATCGCGGGTTTTCCTAGAGCGCTACATTCCCGGTAAGGAGATTACCCTTGCCATTCTCTCCGGCCAGGTTCTCCCAGCCATTGAGATTATCCCGGCACGGGGAGACTTTTACGACTACGCCGCCAAGTATGCCCCCGGCGGCTCGCGGCATTTGATCCCTTGTTCCCTCAGCGCGGCAGGCTTGGCCCGCTGCGAGGCGGCAGGGCTAAAGGCCTATCAGGTGTTGGGATGTGAGGGCCTAGCGCGGGTGGATCTGCGGGTGGATGCTGACGAGAACCCCTGGGTGCTGGAGGTGAACACCCTGCCTGGCATGACCCCTACTTCGCTTTGCCCAGAGGCGGCAGCGGCGCTGGGGTGGACGTTTACAGAACTGGTGGAGCGGATACTGCAGGATGCCCTACGGAGGGCAGCTTTGACCCGCTCGCCCCTCCCGGCTTGATCCCTAGGCTTTAGCCCCACCCCTGCTGGCCACAACTTCTCCGGGCTTAGGGGGCGGGTGGAATGATCCTGCAGCAACTGATTGCCTTGCTTTTCCAGCACGAGCGCGGTCTCCTCAGCGCCCCTAGACCGTCACCTCTTCCCAGGGCCTCCAGCGCGGCTTGCCCTCTTGGCCTAGATGCAGGTAGTCAAGTTGGGTTTGGGGGGAGCGGTTAAGGAGCAGGTGCAGGTGAGCTTGGCAACGCTTGACAGCAACCCTGACAGGGACGGCCAAGGGAGCCTGAAACGCCTGGGCAATCTCAGCTTCTGTCTTCAAGATCCCAGTGCGGGCAAGCCAATTCCAATACGGCCGTGATGGCCGGGGGACGGGCGCGGCTTCGGGGTAAAATGTATCCGCATCTCCAGGGAGACAGGGATTCCCCAGCAGATCCCGGCATACAACCAGCAGTCTTATGCAGGAAAAAACCATCGTCCGCAACTACTTCAACACGGTCGGCTTTGAGCGCTGGCGCCGCATCTACGGCAACGAGGAAGTCAATTTTGTCCAAAGAGATATCCGACTGGGCCATGCCCGCACTGTTGAAACGGTGTTGCAGTGGCTGGGGGATCCTTCAGGTTTGCGCATTTGCGATGCCGGCTGTGGGGTGGGCAGCCTCAGCCTGCCTCTGGCTGCCCGTGGGGCGCAGGTATTTGCCAGCGACATTTCCGAACAAATGATTAACGAAGCGCGTCGCCGGCAGCAGCTCGAGCTGGGATCGCCAGACAATCCCCAGTTTCAGGTTCTGGATCTGGAGGAGCTGACAGGGGAGTACGATGTCGTCGTCTGCCTGGATGTAATGATCCACTACCCCGAAGCCGACGCCCTGCGTATGCTTAGGCACTTGACCGGCTTAGCCAAGTCCCGCCTAATCTTCAGCTTTGCTCCCAAAACCCCCTGGCTGACGCTGCTCAAGAAAGTGGGAGAGTTCTTCCCTGGCTCCACCAAAACCACCCGTGCCTACCAACACCGCGAGGCAACATTGGTCAGCCACCTTGCCGAGTGGGGCTGGAAAGTCCAGCAGCGACAAACCATTCAAAGCCGCTTCTACTTTGCTTGTCTGCTCGACCTGGTGCGCTATAACTTCGTTCCCAATTGCACGGGTAACAACACCTTCAGCAACACCGGCTAGGCCCGGGGGATCTTGAGCACCCACCCCAGGTCTCCGTGAAGTAGCCGTTCCCATCCTGCTAAAAACTCGCGCTGCCCAGCTAGGGAGTAGCCAAGCTGCTGCTGCCCAGCCTCAATGGCCAGGATCCCTAGTTTGCAACCGGCTTTGGACTTGGCACCCGCAGCAGCTCTGCTCCCTCTAGCACCCGCGCCGAGCGGATGACATCTCCCACCTGGATACGCTCCACCCACTCCATGCCACTGGTGACATAGCCAAACACTGCATAGCGCCCATCCAAAATTGGCAGATCCGAGAGGGCGATATAAAACTGGGATGAGGCTGAATCCAGAGGACTGGAACGGACCATGGCCACCGCGCCTAGGCGATGGGGCAGGGCCAACTTACTCAGGGCCAGGGGATCCTCAATCAAGGTGTTGTAGCGGGGGTAGGGTTCTCCCCGCACCTGGATTTCTAGGGGGAGGGTCCGTAGGCGGCTGCTGCCCGGCTCGGTGGCGCCACCGCTGCCATCTCCGCGGGGATCTCCTCCCTGCACCACAAAAGGTTGGGGATCTTTCTCCACGCGATGGAAAGTAAGGCCGTTGTAGAAGCCCCGCTGCACCAGATCGACAAAATGGCCAGCCGTAAGGGGCGCTGCATCGCCGCGGATCTCCAGGAGCACCCGCCCTCGCCCTTCAGCAGTCTGGATTTCCAGTTCCACCACCGCTCTGCCTTGCAATTGCGGGCGATCGGCATAGGCTGCCGGGATCCCCTTCAAGGCTTCTGCTGAAGGAGGCCTGCCGTGGCAGGCCAGTAGACTGAGACACCCATATCCCAACACCAAGCCGATCCCCAGCTTGCCCCCTGTCATCTGTGCAAGCCTCGCGTAACCATGCGTAGCGTGCTTCTCGTATTCCCTCCACGAACGGACACGGGATGCCCCAGCGCCTGGTTGTACCCAATTTCAACCCGGGGGCGTCCAAGCCCAGGGCGGGGCTTATCCACCCCCGCACTCCCAGCAACTAATGAGACAACCCCAACTGCAAGGTAAGGCTGCGAACACCGTTACTCACAGCCACGCCGTAGCGGGTAATGGAGGTGACCCGCCACTCGCCTTTCACCCTCTGGCCCGCCTGCACCTGCCGCACCCCCTTGTCCACCAAGATCAAGGCCTTAGGAGCGCCTGGATCGTGGATCAGCCCCACCAATTTCATCGGCGGCGGTGCTTCTTGGGACGGGAGCGGCGCCGGCGGAGTCAACCTTCGAGAAGAAGGGGGAGCGGCGGCTAGTGGTCTTCCCGCTTCCGGCTTGGCCGCGACCTCTCCCCTTGGCTCCTGAGAGGCACCCTGCTTAGGCAGATCCAGACAGTTGGAGGACGGCTCCTGAGCTGGCGGGGGAGCAGAAGGGACAGGCTTGGGCGTCTCGAGGCGGGGATCCCTTGCGGGAGCGGGATCGGCCAGCGAGAAAACCCCCACCCGCGGACGCAGAGTTAGCCAAAAAGCTAGCCCCACCACTAGCGTGGCCAGCAAACCCAGCAGCAGTCCGCCACTAGCCGAAGAACGGTGGGAAAGCAACGGGGGGCGTGTACCCAAATAGGGATACTCCTCTGCCCCCCCTTCCTCAAGGCTGTGCTCCAACTCCTCCAACAGCTCATCCAGGAGAGAGTCGGCTTGATTTGTATAACCGGCCAAGGCCCACGGCGAACAACGGCTCCCGGCTGCTGAAGCATCCAACCCAGACACGGAAACGGAACCTCCCTAGCCTGACGGCAAGGCGCCCGCGGCGGTGAAACACCCCAGCTGCTGTCTCCTTACCCCCGCGACCTCAGAGGAGCCGCATTTCTGGGTACTCGGTCAACAGCGCCTCTGCCGACAGGGTGTCTCCCTCCAACTGCGGCGTCCACAGCACTTCAATGGCCACAATCCGCTCGGCAGGGATGGAGGCCAACTGCATTAGCCACTGCCGCAGCTCTGCCACGGACTTAACTACAGGTAGTGTACCCAAGTTGCCGCGATACGCAACTAGTAGAGTAACGACCAAGTACTCACCGACATCTGGGATCCGCCTAGTGGATTGGGGCAGGGCTGCTTGGGAAAGCTGCTGGATCTGGTTGTTACGGTTGGTGAGGGTTTCGGCGCTAAACTTGCTCCGCTCTTGCAACGAGGCTCGGTAGAACAGGGATTCGGCCTGGGAGAGAGGCAGCTTCTCCGCCTCTGCATAGCCATAGACCCAGTAGTCACTGTAGCGCATCAAACTAAGGCTGACTTCTTGCAGCAGTTGGCTCAGCCCCTCTGGCGACTGGGTATCCGCTTCCAGAGCCAGCGCGTTGATCTCCTTTTGCAGCTGTCGGGCGCTGGCCAGCAGGCCCACTTTCACCTGGGCCACGGTTACTGGCGGGTCAGCAACCCCTTCGTCACCCTCTTCGGAAACAGCCGAGCGCAAGCTGCGCACCAGAAAGCTACCGGCCCCAATCAAAAGCAGCAACGTCAGCAGGCTGCCACCGCCTCCCCAAAACAAGGGCACCACTAAGGGAAACCCAAACCCCCCTCCGTAGCTGGGGTACACCGGAGCGGAACGGGGACCAACGGCGCGGGGAGCTGAGAAAGTCGGAGAGCGGAAAGAGCCACCGCCAACACGACCACCACTGCGCGCCCAGACAGCACTGAGGGGCGCCAAGGCCAGGATCACGGCCAGAGCAAGAGCCAACAGGGACCGGCAGAAGCGACCGATTCGTTTCAGCATGTTCACAGTTTGTCCAGTACAGGGCTCGTCCTTACTCAATTGTAGGCTCTTTCCTCAGCCGGCAGAGGCCAGGGGCTTGCTCTCCCTGAACGACTCCCGGCCCTCATCTTTCAATATGGCCAACGCCACCTACGCAACCCAAATCCAGGGCGGGGCTTCCCGCCGATTGAGCTAACCCTATCCAGCAACTTGGAGCATTACAGACCATTACAATCTGTATCGAGCCCTTGCCAAGTTCAACCCCAAACCCATGGACAAAGTAGGGTCCGGGAGGTGGCCAAGAGGAGGAGCAATGCAGCCAGTAGAAGTGCAAGAGCGGCCCCAGAAAAGGCAATCTCTTCAGTCCTTGGCCCAGAGGGAGGTGCGGCTGTTGGTGTTGGACATCGATGGCACGCTGGCAGGACCTTCCAACCAAGTTTCAGAGCCAGTGCGACGGGCAATCCAAAGGGCTAAGGCGGCAGGCGTGCGGGTGGCCATTGCCACGGGTCGGATGCATCGCTCTGCCGAGCGATTTCACTACGCCATTGGAGCGGATATGCCCCTCTGCAGCTACCAAGGGGCGCTCATTCGGGATCCCAAGAGCCAGAAGACGTTCAAGCACTGGCGCTTGGACTGGGCGCTGACAGAGGAGTTGTTGCAAGTGCTGCAGGATCTGCCGGTGGGGGTCCATCTCTACATCGACGACCAGCTCTATGTGCGGGAACTCAGCCCTCTGAGCCGCGCCTATGCTGAGCGCTCGCAAGTGCCGTTCCAGATTCTTTCCCCTGCCCAATATGGGCAAAGACCCACCAAGATCCTAGTTGTTTCAGAAGATACGGAGTTTTTGCAGGAACTCCAGGGATCCCTGCGGCAGCGGTATTCTCCAGAGCAGCTCTATCTCACGCGGTCAGAGCCAATTTTTTTGGAGGCTACCCATCCAGCGGTGAACAAGGGCAATGCGGTGCGCTTTCTGGCGGAAGAGCTGCTGGGGCTGTCGGCGGAGCAGGTGATGGCCATTGGGGATGGCGACAATGACATTGAGATGCTGCGCTATGCAGGGATCGGGGTGGCCATGGGGAATGCCTCACCGGCTTTGCTGCCCTACGCTGATTGGGTGGCTCCTCCCGTCACCGAGGATGGAGTGGCGGTGGCCATCGAGACCTTTATCCTCACCTAGGCAGGGATCTGACCGTGGGCTTAGCTGATTCTCCTTTCCCCCAGATTATCCTGCGTCCAGAGCAGCAACAGGTCTTGGCCTATCAATCAGGGCAGCTGGGGATTGCTGCTGTTCCAGGGAGCGGCAAGACGTTTATCCTGGAGCTTCTGATTGTCAATCTCATCCTCAAGCGCGGCATCCCGCCCGAGCGCATCGGGGTATTTACCTACATGCGCTCAGCACGGGTCAATCTGCTGCGCCGTATCAACCAACGCCTGCAAGAGGCGGGCTACCCAGATCGCTTTACCCAAGCCTTTACCTTGCATTCCCTAGCGCTGCGGGTGTTGCGGGAAGCCCCCGGCCCTTGGGAAGAGCTGTCCATCCTGGAGGAATATGAGCAGGAGCGCCTTCTCACCCGTCTCTGCCGCGCCTGGCTCAACTCCCACACCCACCTCTGGGAGCCCCTGATCCCTGCCGATGAGAGGGCAGTCTACAACCGGCTGCGGTTTCGGCGCAGCTTTCAACAGATGGTGCAGGCGGTGATCAGCACAGCTAAGAACCTGCGCCTGGAGCCGGAGGCGCTCCCCAGAGAGGGCTACCTAGGCTGGGCGGCTCCGATCTATGCTGCCTACCAAGCGGAGCTGCGTCGCCGAGGCCAGCTGGACTACGACGACCTAGGCTGGCAGGCGGTGGAGCTGATTGAGCGGGACTCGGCGCTGCAGCAGCAGGTGCAACAGTGGTACGACTACCTATTCGAGGACGAAGCTCAGGACAGCTCCCCCCTCCAAGAAGAGCTGCTGCGGCTGCTTAGCCAGCGCACCGGCAACCTAGTACGGGTGGGGGATCCCAACCAGAGCATCATGGGCACCTTCACCACCGCGGAGCCGCGGCTATTTCGGGACTTTTGTCAGGCCAGTCCCCAGGTCATCTCGCTGCAGGAGTCCAGCCGCAGTGCTCCCCAGATCCTGGAGCTGGCCAACCGCCTGGTGGACTGGGTAACTCAGGAACACCCCATCCCAGCCCTGCGCACCGCTCTAGCTCCGCAGCACATTCGTTCAGCCAGTACCGGCAGCCCAAATCCCCCAGCCAGCGAAGGACAGGTGGAGTTTCGCTGCGTCAGAGGAACCCCCGAGCAGGAGCTACAGGAGGTGGCTCAGTGGGCCTTGACAGCCGCCCAGGCCTTCCCCACCCAAACAGTGGCTATTCTGGTTACCACCAACGAGCTGGGAGGAAAAGCCCTCGACTACCTGCGGGAAAGGGGCGGAGAGCGGGTTATTGACCTGTTGCGGGGCAGCCCCACCCAGCGACGGGTGCTGCTGCAGCTCAAGGGGGTGATTGACTGGTTGGCCCAGCCCACTTCCTCCGCTCGACTGGCTGCAGCCGTAGAGCACCTAGCCGACTGGGCCGGGATCCCACGGGCGGAGCTGGAGCCAATGCTGGGCTGGATCCGCGCCTCGCTGCCAGAGCGGCTGCTGTTTCCCCAGTTTGGGGAAGCTCCTACCTGGCCAGATAGCCCCTCTTGGCAAAGCTTAGGCCAGTTGCTGCAGACCCTGGCCAGTTGGCTACGGGCTGGGCGTTCTCCCTGGCCGGAGGTGCTGAATTTCATTGTCCAAAGCCTCTACCGCAAGCCGGAAGAGCTGTTTGTGGGTTGCTATGTCATCAACCAGTTGGAGCAGGTGTTGGGATCCCTCCCTGAGGCGGATTGGCAGGAGATTGCCCAGGAATTTCAGGTGATTCTGGATTACCGCCTCCGCAACTTGCCCTCGGAGCTCTTTGCCTTCAACCCCGAGCCGGGCAGCATCACGGTTGCTACGCTGCACCGTGCCAAGGGTTTGGAATGGGATCAGGTCTTCATCCCCCAGGTGTCGGCCTACGAGTTTCCTACCCACTATGAGGAGCGACCGGTGGGGCTAAAGTTTTTGGAAGATGTCGATATGAAAGCAGAAGCCCTGGCCCAGCTGCGCCAGCTTAGCCGCAGAAGCTACTGGGATCTACAGACCAACTCTCCTACCGAGCAGGCCTTTTTGGACTTGGCTGCAGAGCGGCTGCGGCTGCTGTATGTGGGCATTACCCGCAGCAAACGGCGGCTGACCCTCTCGGTCTCTAGCCACTCCTCCTATGGCAGGGAGCAAAGCCCAGCTTTGGCCTTTCGCGTGCTCAGGCGCAGTTTTGAGCTCAATTAGCATTTGTTCTGCCTCCCGCCTGCTAGCATAGCTAAGCCCAATCGGGCAGTCGTAACAAGCCATAGGTGTTTTGCAATGCAACCTCGGCGTGTTGCCCGCGAACTGGCCTTGCTGGGGGTCAGCCAACTGCCGGCCACGGCGGCCAAACTCAGCGAAAAACAACTGGAGGACTTGCTGCTGGCAGCCATCCGCGCCCTGCAGGAGGAGACCCATGAAACCCTTGCGACGGCAGCGGCAGAAATTGAGCGCAGTGACCGCCTGTTGCAGGAGAGCGATCCTCTGTTTTTGGCTGCCTCCGAGGTCAAGGAAGAGAGTGGATCCCGTTCCCTTGCCCTCCGTCTTCACCAGGCCCAGCGACATTTGCAGCGTCTGGCAAGTGCCTTGCAGGGGGCAGCTGTGCCAAGGGAGTTGCCGGAGCTGGTTTACCAAGCCCAGGTGGCCCTCGGCAATGCTGGCCAAGCCCTAGAGCACCTGGAGCAGCGCCTGCAGAGCGTCCGCCACATCCTGGAGGAAGTTGTTCAGTTGTCCCAAAAGGCAGTCAACCGGCTGGGGGCTGCCCTCTCGATGCCGGAACTGCTGCACCTTGCCCAAGCCCAAGAGGTGCGCACCTATGCTCTGCAACTGTTGACCGCCCTGCATACCCACAAAGAGGTGATTGACGCTCGTTTACAAAAGGTTCTGGTGGGCTGGCAACTGCAGCGGTTGGGACGGATTGAGCGGGATATCCTGCGCCTGGCGGTGGTAGAGATGGAAATACTGGCCAGCAGTCCCGTTAAGGTCGCCATCAACGAAGCTGTAGAGTTGGCCAAAAAATACGGGGATCCGGAGGCCGCCGCTTTCGTTAACGGCGTGCTGCGGCGGGTGGTGGACAACCCGGCGGAGCTGCTGCCACCTCCGCAGGCTGAGCAGATAAAAGGGTAAAAGTTGGGATCCCTCCCCTGCTCTCATGCGGAGGGAGACTGGGCAGGCAGATCTGTCTCAGACAAGGGCGTTTCTCCCACCACCAGGATCCTGTCTTGATAAACTTCCTGCAGGGCTGCCACGGGCTTAAGGCTGGGATTGTCCCTGAGCAGCCGCTGGATCTGGCGGCGTTGTTTGGTATCGCTACCCGCCAACTTCTGCCTTGCAGGTGGGGCTGGAAGTGCCCCTTTAGCAGAATGCCCTAGCCAGATCCCTGGCCACTTCAGCAGGGCAGCTTGCTCTTGCCTCCAGAAGCTATGTGCTGCCACCCCTCCCTTCCACCTCGACACTGGCTAGGGGTAGGTTGGGACCAGCAGCGGCAAGAAAGGGCTTTGCTTGTCCAGAAGCGGGCGATGAGATTCGAACTCACGACATCCAGCTTGGGAAGCTAGCGTTCTACCACTGAACTACGCCCGCAGTTAGCCTCGACTACTATATTAGCACTTCTTGGGCGGGATCCCTGGTACAACAGAAGCAGCGTTCTGCCTTTGGCCGATGCCCTCTATTCTTCTGCTCTCCGGTAGCCCCGGCCCCCGCGAGTCTGCCGGCCCACCGCCGCGGTCGGAGGCGATTTTGCACCATGCTGCTGGGATCCTGGCCAGCCTGGGGTTGAAGACGGAGTTTGTTTCGGTGCGGGATTTGCCGCCAGAGGATCTGGTACGGGTTAACTTTGAGAGTCCTCAACTTAAGCAGATTCAGGAAAAGGTGGCCCAGGCCGCCGGGATTATCCTCTCCGCTCCTGTGTACAAGGCTTCCTATCCCGGCGTGTTCAAGGCACTGTTGGATTTGCTAGACCAGGATGCCTTTGTCGGCAAAGTGATTCTCCCCATTGCTACGGGGGGAACGCTGGCCCACCTGTTGGCCATCGACTTTGCCATGAAGCCGGTGCTGGCCGTGATGGGCGCAACCCACATTTTGAAAGGGATCTACATCCTCAGCTCGCAAATCCAGTTTGAGCCAGACGGCACCCTGCGCCTGGAGGAGGAGATTGCCGAACGCCTGCAGGCTGGGCTCCAGGCCCTTGCCCAGGCGGTGCAGTGAGGAACTCTCTCAGGGATCCCGCAGCAGCACTGGTGTGCTTACAGCAGTGCTTTGCCCCAGCCGGTCGAAAACCCGCAAACTGAGGAGGTAGGGGCCGGGCGCCAGGGTTGAAGGGGGGCGGAGGCGGAAGCGAGTAGTGCAGGATACCTCGCCGGCAACACAGTTGACCTGGGCTGCCGAGAGGGTTTGCACCTCGATCCCTGACCAGGAGAGCTGCAACGCCAGCTCCGCCGGGAGCCGCCCCGGTACCGACACCGCGACCCCCACCTCCAAAAAGTTGCTCCGACTGATGACGGGCGGAATGTCGCTGCTAAGGATTAGTGGCGGCAGAGGAGGGCTAGGAGCCAGAGCAGCAGGGCTACACCCCCCTGCAGCCGCTACGGCCAGTAGGGCCAGTGTCAGTGGCCAAAGTCGGGATCCCACCGGACTTCCACCTGAAAATCCCTCTCCCAGTATAGGCGGTAAGGAGGAGATCCCTAGCGTCAGTTTTGCGGGAACCCAAAAGTTTACGCTATATGTGGTGGTCAAGCTGGATCTTCCCCCCAGCATCTGCTACAGTAAGGCGCATGACCTGTTGAGCAGCCCGGCTATGGAAGGGGAAGAGGAGCTAGAAACGTTACGGGCGCGGGTGCGCAACCTGGAGCGATCCCTGGCCGAGTCAGAGGCGCTGTCGCTGCAGCAGATTGAGTGTATCCAACGCCTGGAACAGCAACTGCAAAAGCAGGAGCAAGCGTTGCAAGCCTGCCAGGAAGAGAAGGCTCGGCTGGAACAACGTCCTACCCTGGAAGCTTTTCAGCTGCAGCAGCAGCACATTGAGGAGCTACAAAATCTCCTCTGGGAGATGGAGCGGCGCCCCACGCTGGAGCACTACCAGCTCCTGCAGCAGCAGTTGCAAACCAGCCAAGCGGAAATCGAAACCCTCAAGGCAGAATTGCAGCGGCGTATCGAGCCGGCCCGGTTCTATCAACTGCAGCAGGAGATCCTGGAGCTGAAACAGCAAGCGAAGCAGCTGGAGGAATACGCCGCCAAGTTATCGCAGGTGCAGCTTTTGCAGACCCAACTGCAGCTCCGCATCCAGGAGTTGGAGAAAGAAAAGGCGCAGCTGCAGGCGCAAATTCAGGAGCTGGCCAGTCGGCCCTCTGCCCAGGAGTTGGAAACCCTGCGGGCGGAGCTGGAAGCTGCCCACCGCCAGGCTGAAGCGGAGTGGCAACGTCTGAGGACCCAGCTGGAGAGTGAAAAAGCCCACCTCGAGGCCGAGCTGGACAAGGCCCGGCAACAGATTCGTCAATTGCAGCAAGGTTCCTTGCCGGAGCAGGGGGAGAAGCTGCAAGCAGAGTTGGAGCGCCTGCGCCAACAGGCCTCTTTTGCCAAAGCGGAGCGGGCCAGCTTGCTGGAAGAACTGCAGCAGAGCCGTCAGCAGCAGGCGGAGCAGACCCAGCAGCTTCTTGCCCTGAAAGAGCAGGTGCAGGCTCTCACCTCTGAGCTGGACGCCCTGCGGGCTGAGCGGGATCAGCTCCGCCAAGAGCTGGCCCAACGACCAACGCAGGAAAGCCTGAAAGAAGCCCAGCGGGCGCGGGAAGTGGCGGAGGCCCACTCTCTATTTAGCCAAAAGCAGATAGAGAAGTTGCAGCAGCAGGTGGCGGCCCTGAAAGCTGAGTGTGCCCAGGCCCATGCCTACGCGCAAACGCAGGAAAAGGAGGTGGCCCTGTTGCAGCAGCGCAACCGGGAGCTGGAGGAGCAACTGGCTGCCCTGCACCCGTCGGCTCCCGGCCGGGCCGTTGTCGAGCCCAGGTCGAGCCAGCCGGCTGCTGCCCACCGCTGGCGCGCTCAGGAACGGCTGCAAGCAGCGCCTGCCCAGCCTGCTCCCTCCCCAAAAGGAGCTGCCGTCGCTGCTACCGGCGAACCCCCAACGGGGAGAATGCCTGCCGGCGGGATCCCCCCCCTTACCCTCAAGGAGGAGCAGGATCGCACAGAAAGGCTGCTGAAGCGCTCTGTTTTGGCCACGGGCTGCAGCGGCGGAGAAAGGGGGGAGCGCAGCCGCATCGAGTTGCCAACTTTTGTGCAGCGGCGGCTCTACTCAGCGCTCCATGCTCGCGGATCCAGCGGCTCTCCAGCTTGAAAACGGGGCCAGGCCCAGCGCAGCAGGGATCCCAGTTGGGCATGAAACCGCTCCGGTGCAAACTGCAGAGCATGGGCGCGAATCTGCCGCGGATCCCACTCCTGGCGCTCTGCCTGGCGCAGTCCTTCGACGAGGGCTTCCACACTGGCTTCGGAGATGAGGATCCCCGTTTGGCCGTGGCGGACGGTCTCGCAGGTACCGCCTCGGTTGAGGGCCACCACCGGTCGGCCACAGGCCTGGGCTTCCACTGCCACCAAGCCAAAGTCTTCCTCCCAGGGCAACAGCAGCAGCCGGCAATTGGCCAGCAGTTCCTGGAAGCGCTCTAGAGGCTGGTGGGGCAAAAACTCCACCTGTGGTCCTGCCAATTGCTTTAGCCGCGGCAGCTCCGGCCCTTCCCCCACCACTACCAAACGGCGGTTCAGTTGCTGGCAGGCAGCAATGGCCAGATCCACCCGCTTGTAGGGCACCAGCCGGCTTACCACCAGGTCGTAGTCGGCCTGGGGAGTGGCCACCGGCTCAAACCCCTGCAGCGGCACCGGCGGATAGATAACCACGGCCTCGCGGCGGTAGAGCTTGGCGAGGCGCCGGCGGATGTGCTGCGAGTTGGCAATCAATAGATCTGGCCGCTGGGCCGCCACAAAATCCCACTGGCGCAGGCGGTGCATTAGCCATCGGCTGAGGGCAGCAAGCGGGCGGATCCCTGTCAACCCCTCCCGCTCAAGATAGATCTCCCGGTTTTCCCAGAGGTAGCGGGGCGGGCTGTGGATGTAGCTTAGGTGGAGGGTGGAAGGCCCTGTCAAGATCCCTTTGGCAAAGGCATGGCTGCTGGAGATTACACAGTCATAGCCGGAAAAGTCGAAGCTCTCGTAGGCTAAGGGCATCCAGGGTAGCAGGTACTTGAGGCGGCCATGGTAGTTGCGGCGCAGTACCCCTAGCCACTTGGCCCAGCTTTGCAAAAACGAAGTGTGAACTGAAAGCTCCCGCCAGCTCGGCGGCAGGGTGTGGGCCGAGAAAAGGCTGACATAGAGGGGAGCCTGCGGGGCAAAGGCCAGTAGCTCCTGCAAAACCTTTTCCGATCCCCCCGGCCAGATGAGGTACTCATGCACCAACGCTAGGCGCTGCGGCCAAGAGGGATCCCAACTAGGCATAGCTAGGACTCTGCCGCGGGGGGCCTTTTGCCAATAGGGCCGCTGACCTTTTTGGCTTTTTCGTCAAGCCGCTCGCTAATGTAGGCGTAGATCTCCCGGAAGCGCGGCACTGCCCGCATCTCTAGGCGGCTGCCGTCTTTGAGGGTGAGCACCATATCGCCCCAAGTGCCCAGGCCCCGCGGCACCGTCACCACCTTGGCAATCTCCTTGTAAATGACATCGGAGCGCTCCTTCCCCCCCCAGCCGCCAATGACCGTGATGCGGCGATTGGTAATCCGGTAGTGAACCCACAGCCTGCGCACCAGCGCCCCTACAAATAGAGGCAAGCCAACGACGGTAAGACCGACAAAGGAGTTCAACACTAGATCGCCAATATGGGGCCCGCCTTCAAAAAAAACCTCTTCTTTGATAGCCATGCCCAGTCGAATGTTCGTAGGGACCATAAACAATCTTAAACAGTTTCTTAGCCTTCCCCAACTGCCCGGCAAGCTAGCGGGAGAGGCGGGAGCGGGTTTGCCGTTGAAGGGCTTGCCCTGAGCAATAGGTGGCCCAGATTAGGCGAACAAACAGGGCTATCACAACCAGCGCCACGGCTGCTGCCCCGATATTGCCCAGCCAGCCCCATCCCTCTAACCCGGTCAGAGCCACCAAGGCCCAAGAGGCGGGGTGCAGCATTCCACCCAAGAGGAGAATTTGCGAGAGGAGTTGCCCAGCCGTAAAGCGAGACCCTAGCACCACCAGCGCCAGGCCGCCGCCAATGTTGATGAGTCCCATATTGCCCAAAAAGGCGTAGCAGATGTGCCAGGCGTACTTTTGTTTGGGCACCTCTTGCCAGGAAAGGGGTTCTGTAGGGATCCCTGAGGCCTCCTGGGGGGCAAGCGGCAACGGCTGAACTTGGCTGAGGATCCAGCCCAGGACAATCGCGGCAGCAAGCATTGCCACGCCTGCCTTCACGTTCAACTTGCCAGGGGTAGCCAGCTCGGGGTGGGCCCACATTGCCGCTCCTCCTCCCAACCTGTCCTAGCCTATCCTGTCTTTGCCTCCAATTGGCCACTAGCCTCAATCCTGGGGATAGAGCGGCGTGCCACAGCGCTTACAAAACTGGGCATCCTCATCGTGCTGGGAGAGGCCACAGCCTGGGCAGGCCCACTGAACTGAGTTGCCGCTTTTCACCAGTTGCTTGATGAGCTCCCCCACCTGCCAAGGGATCAGGGCCACGCCCGTCAAGATCATCAGCACCGTCAACAGCCGGCCCAGCTCAGAGGTGGGGGTGAGATCCCCAAACCCCACCGTGGTCATGGTGACAACAGAAAAGTAGAAAGCATCCAAAAAGGTGGCAAAAGTGGTGGGATTGGCCGGATGTTCCACCTGGTAGATAAGGCCAGAGTAGACAAAGACAATCGCAAAGAGAGTAAAAAGGATGCGCA
>Ga0197142_1001246_pt1 | contig 23440 bp, 22 predicted proteins | sample GBS60_MetaG_FD_148614 | JGI IMG/M metagenome (GOLD analysis project Ga0197142, IMG submission 148614) | Sediment microbial communities from Great Boiling Springs, Gerlach, Nevada, United States - GBS 60_MetaG | ecosystem: Environmental > Aquatic > Thermal springs > Hot (42-90C) > Sediment... | reverse complement strand
GGATCTTAAAACAATATGTAAAGGTTGTCATCATAAAAGCAAAGAAGAAGCTGAATCAAAGAAGGAAAATCCTCCACTTTGTATAAGCTGTCATAGTGCATCCTTTGATTCACAGGCATTGGGAAGACCGAGACTACAGTCTGCCTATCATACAATGTGTATAAAGTGTCATGAAAATATGGATATTGATAAAGCAAAAAAATGTACTGACTGCCATGAAAGAAAAACAGAGGGTTTAGGAAATGTATATAATTGAACAACTTTTTTCCCATCACGGTGCTGAATATGTTATTGCTGCGCTTTCAATATTTGCCTTTATTATTATTTGGGGAATGCTTAAGGAAAAGAAAAAATATTAAAATTTTGAGGTAAGAATGGATAGAAGAGAGTTTCTAAAGAAAGCATTAACAATAGCTGGCATGACTTTAATTACTGTATATGGGGATTCTTCGGCTCAGGATGACAAAATAAAAGGGCAGAATGAGGGAATGATTCAGGATTCTACAAAATCAACAGGAAATATTGCAAACAGAAGAAATTGGGAAAAATATGAAAAAGTTAAGGAATTTCCAAAGGAACCCTATGCAGTACTTGTTGATCTAACAAAATGCATAGGATGTAGAAGATGTGAGTGGGCATGTAATGAATGGAACAAAAATCCAAATAGGCCTCTTAAAGAATTTGAAGAATCAAAGGATAGGAAATCTTCAGTTTTTGATAAAATAAGGAGAACCCATGCCGGAGAATTTACTGTTGTAAACAGATTTTACAATGGAGGAACTCCGGTTTATGTTAAAAAACAGTGTATGCATTGTGCTGAGCCAGCCTGCCTCAATGCCTGCTTTGTAGATGCCTTTAAGAAAACCTCGCATGGAGCAGTCCTATATAATCCTTCTTTGTGTGTTGGTTGTCGTTACTGCATGATTGCTTGCCCCTTTGATATACCAGCCTATGAATACTATGATCCGATTACTCCACAGATAACAAAATGCACAATGTGTTTTGACAGAATAACCGAAGATAAGATTCCTGCATGTGTGGAAGTATGCGCTGCTGATGTGATGAGGTTTGGTCCAAGAAGTGAAATGTTAAAGCTTGCCTATGAAAAAATAAATAATAATCCTCAAAGATATATAAATCATGTTTATGGAGAACATGAAGTAGGTGGAACAAACTGGTTATATATTTCGGGAGTTCCCTTTGAAAAACTTGGATTTCCAAAGCTTGATAAAATTCCGATTCCAAATTACAGTAAAAACTTTCTTTTCACAGTAAAAGTACTTGAAATTGTTGCTGCTGCGCCATTGGTTTGGGGTGCCTATTATATGATTTCTAAAATGAAAGAGAAAAAAGGAGGGGATTCTTCGGGCTAAAGCCCTCAGAATGACTTTTATCTGTCACCCTGAGGCAAAGCCGAAGGTTCTCATTCTATAAGGAAAAAAGATGACAGAAAACAAAAACAGAATGACAAAATAGGAAATAAAATAGCTAAGAAGGGATAAGATGGAAAAGAATAACTGGTTTAAAGAAAAAATACTTCTCGGGATGACTTTTAAAGATTATATTTCAAGCCATGCCACACTGCCATTTTTCATTGCCTTCTTAATTCTAGTCTTTTCTTTTTATTCAATGATTTATAGACTTATTTATGGACTCGGTCCTGCTACAAATTTATCTGATACTTATCCATGGGGATTATGGATTAGCTTCGACATACTTGCAGGAATTGCCCTTGCAGCACCTGGACTTACATTGGGAACAGCTGTATATCTCTTTGGAGCAAAGGATTATAAAAAATTTGCCCGTCCTGCAATTCTTTCAAGTCTTCTTGGTTATGTCTTTGCTGTTTTTGCATTAATGTTTGACCTTGGTAGATACTACCGGGTTCCCTATGTAATTGGATGGTCTTGGGGATTAAATTCTATACTTTTTCTTATTGCCTGGCATTTCTTCCTGTACATCATAATTTGCCTTATTGAGTGGTTCCCTGTATTTTTTGAATGGCTTGGTAAAAATAAATTAAAGGATTTCTTTTCAAAGCTTGGAATCTGGGCAACTGTATTTGGAGTTATCATAGCAGGTGGTCATCAGTCAGCATTAGGAGGACTCTTTTTAGTAGCACCGACAAAAATTCATCCACTTTGGTATTCTTCTATGCTTCCTTTGTTCTTTCTCGTTTCTGCCTTATTTGCTGGAATTTCTATGATTATAATTGAAAGCACTATATCTCATAGAGTTTTCAAGGAACATATTAAAGATTTTGAGCCTAAAGAATTTGATAGCAAAACAATCGGGCTTGCAAAGGCTCTTGTAGTTATACTTTTTGTATATTTAATCCTAAAACTTCTTGATCTTGCCCATTATAATAACTGGCATTATCTGAAAAGTAACTATGGTTACTGGTATCTCTTAGAAATTTTTGGATTTGTTTTAGTGCCTGCTTTAATGTTAATAAATGCCATAAAGACATATAATGCAAAATTAGTTAGAATTACTGCTTTTATAATTGCCTTTGGAGTAATACTCAATAGATTCAATGTCAGCCTTATTGCTTACAATTGGTATATACCTCTTTCAGATAAATATTATCCCACATGGATGGAAGTTGCACTTTCTTTGGGAGTTGTGACATTAATAATTCTATTTTACCGATTTATTGTAAGAAGAATGGCTATTTTGGGTTGATTTTAATTAATCTCGTTTCTTCTTCTGTCAATGGCATACTTTGAATATTGATTTTTTTTAGCAACTGATTTCATCTCTGAGGCAGCTTCAGCCATTTCGCTAAAATGTTTAAATTTTCTGTATTTATTAGATGTTATTCCAACAGAAAGGGTCATTATTGGAAAAATTTGTCTTTCTCCTTGTCTATTAAATGATTCTATGTATCCTTTTTTAAGATCTTCAACATCATAAAAATTTCTTACAAGATTGTCAAATGTTTCAATTATCATTTTTGTTGTTGATTCTATTAATTCGGGATTCATTATATATATAAAATCGTCTCCCCCAATGTGTCCTATAAAATTTCCGTAGGGTTGTTCAGCCCTTACTATGTTCATTATTATTCTTCCTAACATTTTTATTACCTCATCTCCTCTTGAAAAACCATATTTATCATTGAAGGGTTTAAAATTATCTAAATCAGCATAGGCAAGGGCGAAAATTTCTCCTCTGTCAAGTCTGTTTTGAATTTCTCTCTGAATTGCAAGATTAGCAGGTAATTTTGTCAAAGGATTAGTTGTACCCATACGTTCAACTCTTTCAATTGACAGCTCAACCCTCATTTTGAGTTCTCTATCTAAACTCCCGATCCTTATATAATCGTCAATCAGAAGATTTTTCCAGTTATTGCATATAAAGTCATCATTAACAATAAAGATTATTATCATTGATATAAAAATGGGGTCCTCTTTAAGATTAGTGATTATTGCTGTTTCAGCAGCTTGAGCATTGGTTGTATCAATGAGAATCAAATTGGGAATTTCATTGTAAATTATTTCTACAGCTTCGTTTAACTCTTTGAATTTATAGATTTCATAGTTCCCTGAATTAAGAGTTGTACTTATTAATTTTCTAATTTCTTCATTTTTACTAATTGCAATTAATTTTTTACTCATCTATTCCAAAAATTTCCTGAGATGAAGTAATCGGGTCTTCAGCTTCTCTAAAAATATCTTTGATATCTTCGTATTTAAAGTCTAAAACATTCCATGCAGAAGCATTAACTGGATTTACGAATATATCACCAGAATAACCAACTCCTCTTGAAAGGGAAAGTATATTAGAAATATGAACAATGGCAGTTTCTAATTCAAAATTTTTGCTTAACTGGGGTCTGTGATGATTCATTATTGGTTCTGTAAGTTTCAAAGGAAAGTTCCATTTTTTAGCAACAAATCCGCCAACTTCAGCGTGGGTTATTCCAAAATACTCTTTTTCAAGTTCATAAAGAAGTCCCTCTTTATCCTTTACTGATTGAATAATTTTTTCATAATCTTCTTTGAAGGTAATTAAAAGTATTACCTTACCAATATCATGAAGTAGTGCTGCTACTGAAGTTTCCTCTGGAGAGGAAAGATTTTTTCTTGTAGCGATAATTCTTGCATATATTGCAGAAGATAAAGAGTGTTCCCAAAGTCCTACCATATTTTTTTTCATTACTTCAAACACAGATACTCCGATAAGCAAACCCTTTACAGCATTCAAACCTAAGATTACCATTGCATGACTTACAGAGGATATTCTTCCGGGAAAACCATAAACAGGTGAATTAACCATTTTTAATATTCTTGCAGTTAAAGTTGGATCTGAAGCAACGAAGTCTGATATCTTTTGGAGGGACACTTTTGGGTCTTCGATGATCCCGAGTATTTTCCTTAAAATTGAAGGGATAGTTGGAAGGTTTTCAATCTTTTCAATCTTTTCAAGAACAACTTGTGCGTTCACTGATACATTTCCTCAAAATGTTCCTTTAAAGCCTGTTTTATTAAAAGAGTCTGAGGATCATTGATCTTTTTGAATCTTTCTTCAAGGGCATTTAATACTTCTTCCTTCGGAGGTAATTCCTTTTTTCCTTCTACATATAAAACATCAATATTCATTCTTGCAAGTTTATCTATGAGAGAATGGGTAAGTTCAACACCTGCAGGAACAATAATCATCCCTGCCTCATTTATAATTTCCTGTGCAAGCTTCATCCCCGGCTTTGCTTTATCTATGGAAATTTTGATCATTTTTTAAATTATATACTAAATATTAAGCTTTATGTGCAATTCCTTTAACTGCTTTAAATCAACCTCTGAAGGCGCTTCGCTTAATGGACAGTAAGCTTTTTGAGTTTTAGGAAACGCGATTACATCCCTTAGAGATTCAGCTCCAGTCATTAACATAACAAGTCTGTCAAGTCCCAAGGCAATACCACCATGGGGAGGTGCTCCATATTTCAATGCTTCAACAAAAAATCCAAATCGTTTTTTTATTTCCTCTTCTGAAATACCTAAGACTCTAAAGATTTTTTCTTGAATGTCTGCCTGATGTATTCTAATGCTTCCTCCTCCTAATTCGTAACCATTTAAAACAATGTCATATGCTTTTGCTTTTATATTTTTCAGTGGGCTTTCAGAATCCTTGAAAGCTTCTGAAGAAAGATCAAGGAGAGTGTTTAAATCTTTATCCTGAGGAGAAGTAAAAGGATGATGCATACTTACAAATCTTTTTTCTTCTTCATCCCATTCAAACAAAGGAAAATCAACTATCCAGACAAATTCAAAGCCCTCCCTTTTTATGTTTGCCATGTTGGCTATCTCAATCCGTAGTCTTCCCATTACTTCATTTACAACAGATTGCTTATCTGCAACAAAAAGAATCATATCTCCATTTTCAACTTTAACTTTGTTTGCAATTTCTCTTACAGTTTGTTCTGGGAAAAACTTTAATATAGGTGATTCAAATCCTCCCTTAACTTTTATCCATGCCAAACCTTTAGCTCCGAAATTTTGAGCTTTTTGAATAAGTTTGTCAATCTCGCTTCTTGAAAGGGAAGCAAATCCCTTCCCAGAAATTGCCTTAACTACTCCACCTTTATCAATTGTTTCAATAAATACTTTAAATTGGGAGTTTTTTACTATATCTGTAACATCTTCTATTTCAAGTCCAAATCTAAGGTCAGGTTTATCACTGCCATATTTGTTCATGGCATCATCGTATGAGAGTCTTTTGAATGGGATATTTAGTTCAGTATCAAGGACATTAATAAAACAGTCATATAACATTTCTTCAATAACTTTTATAATGTCTTCGGTTTCTACAAAAGACATCTCCAAATCAATTTGAGTAAACTCTGGCTGTCGATCTGCTCGGAGATCTTCATCTCTAAAACAACGTACTATTTGAAAATATCTGTCAAAACCTGACATCATCAGTATTTGTTTAAAGAGTTGCGGTGATTGAGGCAGTGCATAAAAGAAACCAGGATTTAGTCTGCTTGGTACAAGAAAATCCCTTGCACCCTCAGGAGTTGATTTTGTTAACATAGGAGTTTCAATTTCTAAGAATCCGATTTTACTAAGAAAATTTCTGATAGAAAGAGTTACTTTATGCCTGATCATAAAATTTTTTTGCATTTTGGGTCTTCTAAGATCGAGATAACGATGTTTTAATCTTAAAATCTCACTAATTTCCTCTGTTTCATCTATTTGGAAGGGAAGAGTTTTACAGATGCTTAAGATGTTTAAATCTTCTGCCCAAAGTTCTACTGTCCCTGTTTCAAGGTCAGGATTTTCTGTGCCTTCTGGTCTTTTCCTTAAAGTACCCTTAACAGCAATTACATATTCACTTCTTATTTCATGGGCTTTTTTGTGGGTTTCAGCTGAAATTTCAGGGCTGAATACAACCTGAATTATTCCGCTTCGGTCTCGGAGATCAATGAATATTAGTCCACCGTGGTCTCTTCTTCTGTAAACCCACCCACAAAGTCTTAATGTTTTACCTATGTCTTCTTCATTTACTTCTGCACAAAATTTATCCCTAAACATTCTTCCTCCTAAAAAAAGGGCTAACAAATTTTTATTATAGCACATATTTTGATATTAAATTATTGAAGAAATATAACCCTAAAATTGCAGATAGAAAAAAGCTATCTTTTGCTTATAATGTGTTATGAGGGGAACAATACCCCGAAGCGTTGTCCTGAGTGAAGAAGATGAACTCTTATTAAAGAACCTATTTTGGGTGAAAATAAGGAAGAGATTCTTTCCCTTCGCTTACGCTCAAGGTCAGAATGACTCTCCTTTATGTCATCGTCCTGAGGCGAAGCCATTTCTTTAATAGAAGGATATTCTTTGGGCTGATGCCTTCAGAATAACAGAATCATCCATAATAGAAATTTCTACAGGTAAATTTAAGTGATTATTTTCATATGACATTAAAAAATAAGATATGTGTTAAAATTTAAATGTTACATTAAATAGAAAATATCAAGGGAGGATAGAGTGAATAGGGGTAAGGTTTACCTTGTTGGAGCTGGTCCTGGAGATGCAGGATTAATCACACTAAAAGGAGTTAGAGCAATTCAGCAAGCTGATTGCATTGTTTATGATTTTCACATAAATCCAAGACTTTTAACTTATGCAAGGAAAGATGCTGAATTTATATATGCAGGTAAAAGGGGTGGGCATCATGAAATGACTCAGGATGAGATAAACAGAGTTCTTGTTGAAAAGGCAAAGGAAGGCAAAATTGTTTGTAGACTTAAAGGTGGAGATCCCTTTGTTTTTGGAAGAGGAGGAGAAGAGATAGAGATTCTTGCAGAAGAGGGAATAGATTTTGAAATAGTTCCAGGAATTAGTTCTGTTATTGCTGTTCCAGCCTATGCAGGAATTCCTGTTACTCATAGAAAAGTTGCATCTGCCTTTACTGTAATAACAGGAAATGAAGATTTGTCAAAACAGGATAGAATTTTTACTCATATAAGGGCATCAAATGCACCTGAAACTATGATTTTTCTAATGTGTGTTAAGAATTTAAATACAATTACAGATAAGCTTATTCAGGAAGGACTTTCTCCACAAACCCCCTCTGCAATAATCAGATGGGGGACAAGAGCAGAGCAAAGGGTAATTACAGGAAAAATTTCAGAAATAGCAGAACTTGCAAGACAGAATAGGATTACTCCGCCAGCAATTCTTGTAATTGGTGATGTTGTAAAATTAAGAGACAAACTAAGCTGGTATGAAAAAAAGCCTTTATATGGTCATAGAATCTTAATTACAAGGCAATTAACTGAAGATTATTTAAAACTTGAAGATATGGGAGCAGAGCTTTTTGTTTTTACCACAATAGATTTCTTACCACCAGAAGATTTTTCAGAACTTGACAGAACAATAAATGAGATTGAGAGTTATAATTTTATAGTTTTCCCATCTCCAAGAGCAGTTTCCTTCTTTTTTGAGAGATTTTTAAGCATCGGCAAAGATGTGAGAGCTTTAAAAGATATTCTTATTTGTGCTATTGGCAAGGAAACTGCGAAAAGTTTAAGAAACTATGGTATAAATGCAGATATAATTCCAGAAGAATTCAATTCTTCCTCATTGGTGAAATTTTTTAAAGATAAACTCTTTAGCCTAAAGCCTTCAGCCTTTAACCTTAAAATTCTTTATCCCCGTTCAGATATTGCACTGAAAGGTTTTGTTGAGGAGATGCAAAAGCTCGGTGTAAAAGTTGATGCACCTATTACATACAGAACTGTTAAGCCAACAGAGCATGGAAAAAGACTTGCAAGATTTTTAAGAGAAGGAAAGATTACAATTGCTACCTTTACCTCTCCATCAAGTTTTAATAACCTTATAGAGATACTTAAAGATGAAGCGAAAGAGATGCTTAAAGAAGTTACTATTGTAGCATTAGGAAATACAACTGCAAAGGCAATTGAAGAAAAAGGTTATGAAGTAAGTATTATTCCTGAAAAATCAACAATAAAAGACATGGTGGAGGCAATAATTAAATGGGTAACACAGAAGCAATGAAGAAAGGCTGTCTCTCGCTCATGTTGTCATTCCGAGGGACTCAATGTCCCGAGGAATCTCTAAAAATAAGGAGGAGATTCTTCTGTCTCTTACGCTCTTTCAGAAAGACAATAAAGATGCCCATACATCGTCCTGAGCTATGTGGTTTTACTCAGTATAAATTCTGTGAAGAAATGACAAAATCGCTCAAGACAGCTCTTTCATAAAGATGATTGTAAAAACAATAAAAGATATAAAGGAGGCAATAATTAAATGGATAACGCAGAAGCAATAATTGTAGGCGGTGGAATTTCAGGTTTAAGTATTGCATACTTTTTACTAAAAAGAAATCCTGAACTTGATATAAAGCTAATTGAATCAGAAAAAAGAACAGGTGGTAAAATAATCACTGAAAAAGTATCCGGTTTTCTTTGTGAAGGCGGAGTTAACGGATTTTTAAGTAACAAACCATCAACAATTTCGCTGGCAAAGGAATTAAATATAGAACCTATAAAGGGAAGTGAAAGCGCAAAAAAAAGATACATACTAATTGATGGTAAACTTAAAGAGGTGCCTTCTAATCCTTTAAAGTTTTTTCTGTCTTCTCTTCTTTCTTTTTCAGGAAAAATAAGAATGATTAGTGAATACTTAATTCCACCTCTAAAAGAAGAGAAAGATGAATCAGTGGAAGAATTTGTAAGTAGAAGAGTTGGAAGGGAATTCTATGAGAAACTTATTGACGCCATGTCAACGGGTATATATGCCGGAGACCCTTCAAGAATGAGTATGAAAAGTTGTTTCCCAAAGGTTTACTTTCTTGAAAAAAAATACGGAGGACTTATAAAGGGATTGCTGGCTTTGAAAAAAGAAAGAAAAAATGTAAAAGCTCAGCCAGACACAGTGCTTATGTCCTTTAAAGGAGGTATGTTAGAACTTATTAATTCCCTTGAAAGCAAACTTGAAGGAAGAATAATTAAAGGGAAAAAAGTTACAGGCTGTAATTATGAAAATGGAATTTATAGAGTCTTTCTTGAAAGTGGAGAAACCATTTCCACAAAAAAAGTTATTTTTGCCTGTCCAGCCCATAATACAGCTCAAATACTTAAAGATTTTGATAAAGAGATTTCAGATATTTTAAACTCAATTCCCTATCCACCTTTGAGCGTTGTTGCCTTAGGATTTAAAAGACAGCAGATAGGATTTGGAACAGACCTCTATGGATTTCTTGTTCCCTATAGAGAGAAAAGAAAGATTCTTGGAACTCTTTTTGACTCAAGTATTTTTCCAGAGAGAGCACCTGAAGGATATGTACTTTTAAGGAGTATGATTGGAGGAAGAAGAGCACCAGAGCTTGCTTTATTGCCTGATGAAAAACTAATTGATTTAGCTATGTCAGAATTAAAGGAGATTCTTAAAATCAAAGGAGAGCCAAATTTTATAAAAATATTCCGTTGGGAAAGAGCTATTCCACAGTATGAATTAGGACATGAAGAAAAGCTTAAAAGGATAGATGAAATATTGAAAAAATATCCGGGATTATATCTTACAGGAAATGCCTACAGGGGTGTAAGTGTAAATGATTGCATTGAAAACTCTTTGAAATTGTCTGAGAAGATATAAAAGAAACTGTTATAATTAGTCTATGAAAAATTTTATAAATAATTTAAAAAAAGCTTTAAAAGCTGAAAAAATTCAAGGGCTTGTAGCTGTATATTTATATGGTTCCTTAGCCAAAGGAATATTTAGAAAGGACAGTGACATAGATATTGCTATATTGCCTGCTCCTCATGTAAATAAAGAGGAGGTTTTACTTATAATCAGTTATGTAGAAGATATTGTCTCAAGAACTTTATTCAAAGATGGTATAAAAAGAGATATAAGCATCTTAAATATGGCTGATAAATTTACTTCAATTTTACTTCTTTTTTCAATAATCTCGCAGGGGACTTTAATATATGAGGCAAATAATTTGAGACAGTATAGAATAGAGTTTCAGAATATGATAATCAGAGAATACCATGATTTTGCTCCCTATTACTTAAATGAGATAAAAAAGAGATATGAGCATGCATAGAAAAATTCAATATTTTTCAAAAATTGAAACAGTGGAAAATTCTCTCAAAAAATTATATGAAATAAGAAAAAAAGTTCCAGATTATGAGAAATATATAAAATCATGGATATATAAAGACGCTGCTGAAAGAAATCTGCATCGTGCAATTGAGGCTATTATTGATATTGGGAAAATGCTTATTTCAGATAAAAATTTAAAAATTCCAGAAAGTAACAGGGAAATATTTATATTACTTGCTGAAAACAATTTATTCCCAGCTGAATATCTTGATTTAATTTTTAAAATGATAGGCGTTAGAAACATAATAGTCCACAGTTATGATAAAATTGATGATTCTGTTTTATACGGAATTCTTAAAAAAAATTTAAATGATTTAAAAAAAATTCTACAAATTTTGAAAGAAAAAATTTGATTCTCCATGAAGAATGTTCCTTGATATCTTATCTTTTATAATAGTTGGACTGTTATTGAGAACTCTTTTTACAGTTATTGGTGTATCACCTGAAAAAATTGATTTTATTCGTGACAGAATCAATTACTTTGTTTTTTATTACATTATCCCACTTGTTTGCTTTAAAACCACCTATACAATGCCCTTTAGTCTAAGTCATTTAAAAATTTCAGTTGTTGCAAATCTTACAATATTAAGCTGTGTTGCAATTTCATGGTTTATTTATAGAAATATTGCAAAAAGCAAAAATATTAAGCCTGAAGTTATTGGTTCTCTTATTATGTGTTCTGCCTTTGGAAATGTTCTTTATATTGGATTACCTATTTTAACAAAGCTTTATGGAACAGAGGGTATGAGTTATGCCTTTACCTATGATTTTTTAGCAAGCACTCCTCTTACGTGGACAGTTGCAGTAGCAGTCTGTATGAAATATGGAAGGGCAAAGAGTTTTAAAATTAAAAATTCTATATTAACAATTTTTAAAATTCCTCCTGTCTGGGGGCTTATTTCAGGAATTATTTTAAGAGAGTCTGGTATTATTATCCCATCGGAACTAATTAATGCTTTTAAAGCAATCTCAGATTATGTTACCTTTTTTATGCTTCTTATTGTTGGTATTTCTGTAAAGGCTGTAGCACCTGAAAGACTTCCTATAATTATGCCTGCTATTTTAATAAAAATTATCATAGCGCCATTATTGGCTTTTTTGTTTGGAAGGTTGACCGGGCTTTCGGGTATTCCTCTAAATGTTTGCGTAATTGAAGCAGCAATGCCTTCAATGTTGCTAAGTATGATTTTTGCAACAGCATTCGGTGTAGACATAAGAACATCGGTTGAGATGATTTTTATTACAACTATTTGTTCTCTGATTTTTATTTTTTTTATTACTTAAGATTACCGATAGAAAAGAACTTTCTTGATAGATTTTAGAGATTTGGTACTTTCGGCTTTGCCTTAGGAAAAGGCTTAACATTTTTGGGTAACAGTGCTTAGCGAAGTAAAGCATCAACAGCCGCAACTGTTTTAATACCGATGGTGTGAGTTTTGTCACTATAGCCAAGCGAGCTTGAGAGGAGTCCAAAAATCTCTCATGAGAGAAACTCCGCTTACCTTCTAATGGCAATTTCGAGTAAATTCCTGAAACTGCCAATAGGAAAAATGAATTTACCTTTTTAGTCATTCTGAGCCGAAGCACTGAGAGTAGCGAGGTGGAAGCAAAGAATCTCCTCCTTTTCTCTTAAGAATGAGACCCTTCGGGACTTCGTCCCTCAGGGTGACATAAAAGTGGGAGTCATTCTGAACAAAGCGTAAGCGAAGTGAAGAATCCTCTCCCTATTTTTAATCAGAATGAGCTCCTCCACAATCAGTTTAAAACAGGAATCTTAATATAATGCTCCCTTTGAATACAGTATGAGCGAATAGATTCTAACTTTTAATACCGACTTTTAGATTACCTTAAAATTTCCTTTGGAACATTTTTTACAGAAGAAACTCCTGTTAGAAGCATTGCCTGTTTAAGTTCATTTTTTATTGTTTCAAAATAAAGTTTAAGTGCCTCTCTACCACCACCAAAAATTGCTATAACAACAGGCCTTCCAATAAGAACAGCATCTGCTCCAAGAGCAAGAAGTTTCAATACATCTACACCTGAACGAACTCCACCATCAGCAATAATTGTTATTTTACCTTTAAGTTTGTTTGAAATCTCAGGTAAAACTTCGGCAACTCCTGGTGTATGGTCGAGAATTCTTCCACCATGATTGGATACTACTATTGCAGAAACCCCTAAGTTATAGGCTATTTCAGCTTCTTTTAAAGTCATTATTCCTTTTAGTATAAATGGTAGCTTTGTGGCTTTAACTAACTCTTCTATTTCCTTTGGAGATTTTGGACTTACAGGTTGCCCTTTCAATGCCATTGTAACTAATCCAGCACCATCAATATCAACGCCAACAGCTAAAGCACCAGCTTCCTCTGCTTGTCTGATTCTTTTAATTATCTCTTCCTGTGCTCTTGGCTTTATTATAGGAATTCCCTTTCCATTGTTTTTCTTAATTGCATCGATTCCACTTCCATACATTAAAGGGTCTGCACCATCGCCAGTCCATCCAATTGTGCCAGACAGAATACTTCCTGCAATAACTTCTTGCGTATAAACATCCTCTGTAATTGCTCCACCCATATTATATGTTGTTCCTGTGATTGGAGCAGCCATTACAGGTAAAGAAAGTTTATGTTTAAAAATTTCTATTTCTGTTTCAGGATTTCTTACATCATGGATTGTAGAAAGATTAAGCTTTATCCTATTTAATGCTTCAACATTTGCCCTGAAGGATGAACCAGTTCCAACTCCTCCCATACCTGGAACTTCGCCAGCACAGACAACTCCATTACAAATAGGACATACACGACAGTATGGTTTTAGCTTTTCTTTAGCTATTTTCTTTACTTCCTGCAAGTTCATAGGACCCTCCAAAAAAATTTTTTATCAGATATGATATTATAAAATAAAATGGGCGGTTAGCTCAGTTGGGAGAGCGCCAGAATCGCACTCTGGAGGTCGGGGGTTCAACTCCCCTACCGTCCATTTAAATGATTTCATTGAGGTTTTTTAATGGATTTCAAAATATCTGAGTCAGCAGCTCGAATTTTTACCAATGAATTTCAATGGCTTTCAGCATTAGTTAAAAAAAGATTAGAAGTAGAATGGTCCTGCCATAGATTGATATGTTCCTCAGAAAGAGAACTTCAAAATCTATTCGATTATGCTAATAATTTTGGATTAATGTTAAAAACAATCTATAAATATTCACTCTTTGAATCCTTTGAAGATGAAATAAATTGGTATATAAGAGCCTTTACTGTTAGAGAATCAGGGAATGTTTATCTCTCAACATTATTAGAAAGTTGGATTATTGCTATACAGGGTATTATAAATCCACCGGAAAGCACTGAATTATCCGCACCTTTAGAAAAATTACATAAAGAATTACCCGAAAATGTTGAAAAACTTGTAAAAAATTTAAAATTCTCAATATCTGAAACTAAAAACCCTATTGTTCAATCCTTAATTAATGGTGATCTTCATTCAGCTATAAAATTTATTGAGAATCTAAAATCTCCAGACAGGGCAATTCTGGAGTTTATTTTACCTGCCATGGCTGAAATTGGATTACTATGGGAGTTAAATAGGATAGAAATTTTTGAAGAACATATTGCAACAGAGATAGTAAGGCTAATTCTTGCTAATATAGGATTAAATGAGAAAAAAATAAATTTAAAAAAATCTAAAAAAGTTCTTATATCATGTGTTGCCGGTGACAGGCATGACCTAATTCCCCTTGCCTTATGGTCATATCTTGAAACAAAAGGATTTATCACAAAAAATTTAGGTGCTGATTTGCCCTCAGAGCAAATTGCTAAAGCAGTTTCAAAATTTACACCTGATATTTTATTTCTGGTTCTAAATCTATTACATCATATTGATGATGCTTTGGAGACAATAGAAATGGTTAAAAATCAATATTCAAATTGTAAGATATTGTTAGGAGGAAGGGCTGCTGTTAAAGGAATAAAAATTTTTGAAAAAAAGGAGGCATATGTTGTAAAAGATTTTGAAGAGGCTATAAAAATTATTGATAAGGAATAATTAAGATGAGAAGTTTAATTGCTCTCAAAATGGTTATACATGATAGATCATCAACTATTGGTTCTCTTCTTGGTGTGGTTGCAATAGTTTTTCTTGTTGGACAACAGCTTTCAATATTTTTTGGATTACTGAATTATATGTCTGTTTTAGTTGACCATGGTAATGCTGATTTATGGGTTATGAGCGAAAATATAAGAAATGCGGATTCAGGTAATTTTATTTCCGGAAGATATATTGATAGGATTATTGGGTTACCTGAAGTTGATTGGGCAGAGCCTATTTTAATAGGTAATGGATTATTCAGAACTCCCAATGGTTCCTATGAAAATGTTAGAGTTGTAGGCACCAAAAGACCTAAGCTTTTTATGGGACCTTGGCAGTTTGAAAAATCTGATGAAAGGGTTTTACTTGACCTTGAATCAATTACAGTAGACAGTCTTGACCTTGACAAACTTGGAAATCCTCCTATTGACTATATAACAGAAATAAATGGAAAGCGTGTTATTGTAAGGGGCATTACAAAGGGAGCAAGAGGTTTCCAAGGCACTTTAATTTTTGCACCTCTTGAAAAGGTAAGAGATATAGCTAAGATTCCGCCTGGACGTTATTCAGCAATATTGGTAAAATTAAAGGATGTCAATAAAGAAGAAGCAATTAAAAAAATTAGAACAATACTACCAAAATGCTCAGTTTATTCAAAAGAGGAACTATCAAAAATGACAAAAATTTACTATATAACAAATACCGGTATAGGTGGTAGTTTTGGATTTTCAACAATGATAGCTGTATTAATTGGAGTAGTAATAATAACTCTGACTATGTATACCAGTATTTTAGGTAGAACAAAGGATTTTGCTGTAATTCGTGCAATTGGCGGAAGAAGAAAGGATATTGCTGTTATAATTATAAGTGAAATAGCCATTATTGTAATTTCTGGCGTAATTATTGGTTTTGCTATTTTAGCTACATATCTTAATTTTACAAGAAATGTTGAAATTCCTAATTATTTCCCTATTTTTGTTATTCCTGCTCTTGCTTTAGGTACGATAGTTGTGAGTTTCTTAGGGGGTTTGATTGCATTAAGAGTAGCACTAAAAGCTGACCCTGCGTCAGTATTCCATTAATTTGGGGTTGTTTAATTGATAATTAAAGCAGTAAATATATCAAAGGATTTTTATGATGGCAAACAAAAAAGGAGAGTTCTTCTTTCAATTAATACAGAGTTTTATCCTGGAGAGTTAACCATATTAAGTGGCCCTTCAGGAAGTGGCAAAACAACTTTACTTTCAATTCTAGGATTAGTAATGAGTCCATCAGAAGGAAAAGTTTTTTTAGATGACAGAGATATAACAGGATTAAGTGATGACCAGTCAGCAAACATTCGTCTCAAATACTTTGGATATGTTTTTCAACAACCAATGTTAATTGAAGGACTTAATTTATTAGAAAATGTTCTTGTAGCACTAGCTGTTCAGGGTAAAAGACTATCAAATAAAGATTATAAAAAGGCAGAGCAGATTTTAGAATCCTTAGGCCTTGCTAACAGTATAAATCTTAAACCAAATCAACTTTCTGGCGGGATGAAGCAGCGAGCTTCGATTGCGAGGGCATTAATTAAAGATCCCACAATAATATTATGTGATGAACCAACTTCTTCTTTGGATGCTGGAAATGGTCAAATAGTTATGAATATTCTAAAAAAGATTGCTATTGAAGAAGGACGTATTGTAATAGTAGTTTCCCATGATGCCAGAGTATTGCCCTATGCTGATCGTCTTATAAAATTAGAAAATGGAGAGATTGTCTCTGATACTAAAGAACACTCTAAAATTCAAAAAGGAGTAGCATAATGAAACTCCGTAGATATATAATTCCCTTAATTATCACTCTTTTTCTAATTGTACTGATTAATTACATGATTATATCTTTTAAGAAGAGTTCGGCTCCACCAAAACCTTCTTTAACTCCAAATTTAGCTGATGCACCTGTAAGAGTATATGGAAGAGTAGAACCCTTTGAAAGAGAGGTCTTTGTAGGACCAACTCAATCAGGTAAGGTTGTAAAAATAATGGTCAAAGAGGGACAGAAAATATCAGCTGGACAACCTTTGCTTGAATTAGAAAGCAGTGTTGAAAAACAGGCAGTTGAGGTTGCTAAATCAAAAGTTGAGGAGTTAAAGGCTCAATTGAATCTCGTACTTGATGAATTAAATAGGAAAAAGCCTCTCTTAGACGGAAAGGCTGTGTCAGAAATTGAAGTAAGTCAGAAAGAGCTTGAGGCGGAGTTAATCAAAAAGCAAATTTACACTGCAATGGCAGAAACTGAATTAAGAAAAAAACAATTGGAACTATTAACTCTTCGTTCTCCAGTAAACGGAATTATATACAAATTTGATATTCGTCTTGGTGAATATATAACACCACAGGATAATCAGAGAATTATTATAGGAGACAAAAGAAAACAGATAAGATTGTTCATAGAAAGTTTCTGGTTTTATAATGTTAAAGTTGGAGATGTCTTTGATGTCTATGATGCAGAAAATCTTAAATATCTTGGAAGAGGTAAAATAGTTTACATTTCTCCATACTCTGGTGCAAGAGATTTCAGAACTGAAGATGCCTTTGAAAGATTAGATACAAAATACACCCAGGCAATACTGCATTTGAAAGAACTTTTTGATCATCCTCTTGGAAGTCTTGTTTTATGTGTCAAAGCAAATTAATAATAAATTACTTCTCCTCTAAGTAACTCTCCCCAATTTTAGGGATTTACCTAAAACTGCCGATACAGAATAAAAGCAATATTTCTTTTATGCAGTTATTCCTAGGGGTTCAATACCCCGAGGAATCTCTCATTAAAGAATCTATCTGGTGAAAAAGAAGGAAATTCCTCAGTCGCTAACACTCCTTCGGAATGACAAAATCAGTGTTTTTCTATCGGCAATTTTAGGAATCTATCATCCCCTATGAAAAAATTTAATTAAATGTTATAATATGTTCATTTATATAAAGGGAGGGGTATAAAATGAAAAAGTTATTATTAATTTTACTGTTCTTTTTACTTTTAATGAATTTTACTGCGATTTGCTATGCCATTGAAAACGAGTTTGGCGCATCTTTAAGATTGAGACAGGAAATATGGGACAATGTTGTTGATCTTGGAGCAGTACCATCAGCCCAACCGGATAGAAATTTCTTCAGGTTGAGGATTCAACTTTGGGATAATGTAAAATTTAGTGAAAACTTTGGAGCCTATGTAAGAATTACAACAGAACCAAAGTATTATACAGGTCCTTATCGTTTAACCCTTGATAATGGAACAAACAGGAAAAGATTTGATCAGGATGAAGTTGTTGTTGATAATCTATATATTGACATCAAAAAAACCTTTGAGCTTCCAGTAAGCTTCAGAATAGGAAGGCAGGATTTTCTTGGTAAAGACATGTATGGCGAAGGTTTTCTTATTCTTGATGGAACTCCCGGTGATGGTTCAAGAACATTTTATTTTAATGCGATAAAAGCAAGAATAGACATTGCTCAGGGACATTCAGTAGATTTGGTTTATGTATCAAATCCAAAAACAGATATATATCTGCCAAGCCTTCATCCTGCCTATTTTGATAGGGCATCAGGAGGGCTTTATATTGATCATAAGAAAAGACTTACAGGTTCAAATGAAAGAGGTTTTTGGATTTATGGAAGACATAAAATAATTGATGGACTAAACATCGAACCTTACTATATTTACAAAAAAGAAAAGGAATATGATGTAGTCAAGGAAAGCCATATAAATACCTTTGGAATGAGAGCTGTATTTAAAATAAGTGATTTCTCATTAAGAGGTGAATTTGCAAAACAATATGGTAAATATGAAAATGGCACCAAAAGAAGCGGATTTGGTGGATATGCTTTTGCTGGTTATACCTTTACAAAATGTCCTGTAAAACCAACATTAGAAGCTGGATATGTCTATCTTTCCGGTGATAAAACAGATACTGCAAAGGATGAGGGATTTAATCCTCTTTTCTCAAGGGCTCCCCAATGGAATGAACTTTTGATTTATACATTGGTGCCAGAAACAGCTGGTAAAGGAGGTCCAATTCCCGGTTACTGGACAAACTTTGAAGCATTTGTAGTAAACTTAAAGTTAAAACCGATAAAAGATATGGAAATAAAGCTTTCATACCAGCATCTGTGGGCTGATGAAAAAACAAATATAACCTCTGGAACATATAAAGACATGTTCTCAAACAATGGTAAAAATCGTGGAGACCTTTTGGCATTTATAACAAATTACAAATTTATAAAAAATCTTGATGGAATGCTTCAGATTGAATACTTTGAGCCTGGAAACTTCTACTCCGATAAAGCAAGAAATGCAACCTTCATAAGATGGCAACTTCAGTATAAATTATAAAAGGGAGTCTGGAGGATGAGAAAATTAAGATACATGGCTATATTACTTCTCATCCTCCTTTTGTATTCCAATTCCTATGCATGGGATTGCCTTACCCATGCATATATTGCAAAAAAGGCTGGAATAAGAATTCCCGAGGCAGCCTGTATGCCCGATGTTATAAGGGATGAAAATTATGACCTTTTAGCTCCTATGCATTATCATAATGCTGCACCAGATACAGTTGTTACTCCAGAATATATTGATAAATATGATGTGAGAGAGGTAATAGTAAATATTGACGGAAGGGCAGTTAAAATTTTACTACCCCATGAGGCAGGAGTACTTTACTGGAAAGTTGTTGATATTTATGAAAAAATGAAATCCCTTGATAAAAGAAAAAATGATGATCGATTAACCTATGAATATTATCTTGTAACAATTGCCCATTATATTGGAGATTTATCCCAACCATTGCATAATTTTCCTTACGGAGACTCTCTATCAAGTGATGGGAAAATATATATTAATGAGGGTAATTTTAATAAAGAATATCATACAAAATTTGATGAAGCCTTTAGTGTTCATCTTAATAATCCCAAAACAGAAGAAAAAATAAATAAAGCAATAAAGGAAATAACAATTTCAAATAAACAAGATTTAAAGCATGAGCTCTCAAAGATTGCAAATTCAGCAATCAAAATTGCCAATAAATGTTTTAAAGAAAAAAGAATGCCTACAGAAGAAGAACTTATTGAGCAGATTTCATGGTCAGTTTCTTTATTAAAGGCAGTTATTAAATCTACCATGATGGTTCAGTAGTAAAGTTATTGAAATTTTGTATCACGCTGAGGCAAAGCCGACAGTTTTTCTTATTTTTAATAAAAACCTGAAATTGCCAATAGAAGAACAAAAAATTTGCTTTTTTGTCTGCCGATGGACTCAATATTCAAGAAGAATCTCTTATTAAAGAAACCTTTCAGGTAAAAAGAGGAGATCCTTCGGCTTTGCCGCAGGATTAGAAGAAAGGGAATAGGATTACAAAAAGGGACGGAATGACAAAAAATGATAAATTCATTTTTTTCTATCGGCAAATTCAAGTAGAAATCTTTAAAATTGCCGATAGAAAAACACTGATTTTGTCATTCCGAAGGAGCATAAGCGACTGAGGAATCTCCTCCTTTTTCACCAGATAGATTCTTTAATGAGAGGTTCCTCGGGGTATTGAACCCCTCGGAATGACTGCATAAATGTTATATTGCTTTTATCTCTATAGGCAGTTTTAGAAGGAATCAGTAGATATAACAACAAATCAAGGCTGTGGTATAATTTTAATAAGAAGAATGCATAATAGGGAGTGCAGGAATGAAAGAAATTCCCGAAGAAATAAAAAAAGAGATTGAAAGCCTTGTAAGGGAAATCAATTACCACAACTATCGCTATTATGTTCTTGACAGTCCTGTTATTTCCGATGAGGAATATGATAGGATGCTTAGAAAATTAAAAGAACTTGAGAAAAAGTGGGGTTATGTTTTACCAGACAGTCCTACCCAGAGAATTGGAGCTACTCCTTCAGAAAAATTTGAAAAAGTAGAACACAGGGAACCGATGCTTTCCCTTGACAATGCCTTTGAAATTGAAGAATTAAGAGAATTTGATGCCCGCATAAAAAGACTCCTTGGAAGCAAAGATGAAGTAGAATATACCGTTGAGCCAAAGTATGATGGTTTAGCTGTTGAATTAAGCTACAAAGAAGGATTTCTCTACAAGGCTTCTACCAGAGGAGACGGCTATGTTGGAGAGGATATTACACAAAATATTAAAACAATAAAGGCAATTCCATTGAAAATTGAAGGAGTTGAACACATTCCAGAAGAAATTGATATTCGCGGTGAAGTATACATGAATATTGACGAATTTGAAAGAATAAATAAAGAGAGACAGCAAAGAGGAGAACCTGTATTCGCTAATCCAAGAAATGCAGCATCTGGCTCAGTCAGACAATTAGACCCCTCTATTACAGCAAGTAGAAGACTTCATATGGCATGTTATGGAATAGGATATGTCAAAGGAATAGAATTTAAAACACAGTTTGATTTTATCAGATGGCTAGAGAGAGCAAGATTCCCAATACCTGTATACGTTAGGGTAGTAAGGGGTATTGATAAGGTTATAGAGTGTATTAAAGAAATTGAAAAATTAAGAGAGACCTATCCCTTTGAGACAGATGGTGCAGTTGTTAAAGTTAATCATTTTGAACTCCAAAGAAGACTTGGTGCTAAAACTCGTGAACCTCGTTGGGCAATTGCCTATAAATATCCAGCTCATCAGGGAATTACAAAACTTTTGGAGATTTTACCAAGTGTTGGTAGAACAGGAGTAATAACTCCTGTTGCCATCCTTGAACCAGTGTCTATTGGAGGTGTTACTGTTTCAAGGTCAACACTTCATAATTGGGATGAAGTAAAAAGGAAGGATATAAGAGTTGGTGATTATGTAATTGTTGAAAGAGCAGGGGAGGTAATTCCTCATATAATTGGAGTTGTTGTAGACAGAAGAACAGGTAATGAGATAGAAGTACAACCACCTAAACATTGTCCAGTCTGTGGTTCTGATACAGTAAGAGAAATCGGTGAGGTTGCTATAAAATGCATTAATTTTAACTGTCCCGCTCAAGTTGAAGAACGAATTAAGCATTTTGCCTCCCGAAGGGCAATGAATATAGAGGGATTGGGTGACAAAACTGTAGAACTTTTACATAAAAGGGGACTTATAAAAAGTTTTGTCGATATTTATAAACTCAAGGATGAAGATATAATAGGTTTACCGGGTTTTGCAGAACTTTCATCAAAGAAACTTATTGAAGCAATAAATAAGAGCAAAAATACAACTCTTGCAAGATTTCTTTACGCATTAGGAATAAGTCAGGTGGGGGAGTATGCGGCAAAACTTCTTTCTCAATATTTTAAAAATCTTGAAGACCTCTATAATGTAAAAATTGACCGTCTTATTGAGATACCACAAATTGGAGAAAAAACAGCCCGAGCAATTGAGCAATTTTTCAATAATCAGGAAAATTTAAAAGCAATTGAGGAACTTAAAAGATTAGGGCTTAAAGTCGAAAACCCTGATTATCAAGAAAGAGAAAAGATTTTACCTCTTAAAGGTCTTACCTTTGTTATAACAGGAACTCTTCCAAAGCCAAGGCATGAAGTTCAGGAAATGATTGAAAAAGCAGGTGGAAAGGTATCATCATCGGTTTCAAAAAATACAAATTATCTTATTGTTGGAGAAGAACCAGGAAGTAAACTCGCAAAGGCACAGGCTTTAGGTGTAAGAACTATTTCCTATGAAGAATTATTAAATATGATAGGGTAGCTTTATTTGTATAGGATAAAAATTTTTTACCCCGGTAAAACAAAGGCAAAATTTATTAAAGAAGGCATAGCCCATTATGTGAAACTTATTCAAACATATTCAAAAATCGATTTTACTGAACTTAAGGAAGGATATGGCGAAAGACAAAGAGTAATTGAAGATGAGTCAAAAAACATACTTAATTCTGTTAAAGGAGATTTTATAATTTTACACCGAGAAGGAAAATTAATAGATTCTTTAGAATTTTCTAATCTGATAAAAGCAAGCTCAACTCATCAGTTTGTCATTGGAGGAGTTTATGGTGTAAGTGAAGAAGTTTTAAAAAAAGCTTCTTTTATACTTTCCCTTTCACCTCTTACTTTTACCCATGAACTTACAAGGTTAATCCTTCTTGAGCAACTCTACAGAGCCTTCACAATTATTTATGGGAAAAATTATCATTACTGAATAATAGAACAAATTGAAAGAATTAAACTAAGGTTTTATGGTATCTTTAATAGATGGAACTTATAAAAACTTTTTTACTTACCTTTATACCTCTTTTTGTTGCCATTGATGCACCAGGTATCTTACCTATTTATATTTCCCTTGTTGAGGGAATTCCAGAAAGAGATAAGAAAAAAATTGTACGACAATCAGTCATAACAGCCTTCCTTGTTGCTATATCTTTTTTATTCCTTGGAAATATTTTATTTTCTTTACTTGGTATAGGGTTGGAAGATTTCATGATTGCTGGAGGCATTCTTTTATTGATTCTTTCAATCTCTGAAATTCTTCGGGTAAAGGAAAAGGAGTTTTCCATGACTGAAACTCTTGGTGTTGTACCCATTGGAACTCCTCTTTTAGCAGGACCTGCTACTCTTACAACTTTGATAATTCTTGCAGGAACCTATGGATATCCAATGGTTATTTTTTCACTTTTTCTTAATCTCGTAATTGCTTGGGTTATGATTGAAAAAGCTCAGGTTTTAATAAAAATTTTTGGAATT
>Ga0197142_1001245_pt1 | contig 23442 bp, 6 predicted proteins | sample GBS60_MetaG_FD_148614 | JGI IMG/M metagenome (GOLD analysis project Ga0197142, IMG submission 148614) | Sediment microbial communities from Great Boiling Springs, Gerlach, Nevada, United States - GBS 60_MetaG | ecosystem: Environmental > Aquatic > Thermal springs > Hot (42-90C) > Sediment... | reverse complement strand
CCATCGACCAGCCGTCGGCGATGATGTGGTGCAGGGTGAGCAGCGCGAGATGGTCGTCGTCCGTCAGGCGCAGCAGCGCGGCGCGCACCAGCGGCCCGGCGCGCAGGTCGAACGGGCGCTGCGCTTCTTCCCGCGCAAGACGCCGCGCCTCAGACCAGCGCGCTTCTGCAGCGAGATGCCGCAGGTCAATGTCTTCCAGCGGCAACTCCAGTGCAGAAGCGACATGCTGCACCGGCTGCCCCTCCACAGCGGGAAATGTCGTGCGCAGGATGTCGTGACGCCGCACAATTTCATCGAGCGCGCGGCGCAGGGCGGGAATATCGAGCTGACCCTGGAGCCGGACGGCGAGCGGAATGTTGTAGAACGGGCTGCCCGGCTCAAACTGATCGAGAAACCAGAGCCGCTGCTGGGCGAACGATGTCGGGAACGGCTGATCACGGCGCGGCTGACGCACAATGGGCAACCGCCGCAGATCAACGCCTTCCTGGCGCAGTAACCGCTCGATAAGGCGTCGCCGCTCTGGCGAGAGACCGGCAATGCGTTCAGTCAGATCATTCATATGCGATCATCCTGTGCCATTTCACCCAGCATGTGAAGAACCTCCTCATCGGAAAGCCCTTCGACCCGATCCAGCAATGCAGCAATATGCCTTGCTTCCTGATCCGTTCCCGCCATCTGATCGACAATCGCAGCGAGCGCTTCAATAGTCGGTTGCTCGAAGAGGGTGCGCAGCGGCACTTCGACGCCCCAGCGCGCCTGAATCCGTGCCAGCAGTTGCGTCGCCAGCAAGGAATGCCCACCAAGCGCAAAGAAACTTTCCGTCACGCCAATACGCTCGATACCAAGCAGTGAAGCACAGAGATCGGCAATCTCCTGCTCGGTCGCTGTGCGCGGCGCGACATACCCCTCGTCTCCGGCAAGGACGGGCAGAGGCAGCGCCCGTCGATCAATCTTGCCTCCCGGCGTCAACGGCCAGGCATCAAGTGGCACAAATGCCGCAGGAAGCATATACTCCGGCAACTGCCCGGCAAGGAATGATCGCAGTTCAGAGATGGGAGGCGATTCTCCCTCCGGGATCAGATACAGGATCAGGCGCCGATCGCCAGCCATCTCCCGCACCAGCGCCAGCGCATCGCGCACCTGCGGATGACGACGTATGGCAGCCTCGACTTCCCCCGGCTCGATCCGGAAACCACGCAGTTTGACCTGCTCGTCAACCCGACCAAGGAACTGGATCGTGCCATCCGGTCGCCAGCACACCCGGTCGCCCGTGCGGTACACACGGTGCGCTTCCGGGGGTATGCCGTCGTCAAATGCGCCAGGCGGCAGCGTCACAAAACGTTCAGCGGTCAACTCTGGACGGTTCAGATAGCCGCGCGCGACCCCTGGACCACCAACATACAGTTCACCCGCCACTCCCGTCGGCGTCGGTTGCCTGTCGTGATCGAGAACATAGACTGGCACATTTGTAAGCGGTCGCCCGATCGATGGCGGGCGGGCATCGGCAGGATCGCACACGCCAGCAGTCGCACAGACGGTTGTCTCGGTTGGACCATAGGCATTGACGAAGGTCCGCCCCGGCGCCCAGCGTGCGACGAGTTCGGTGCTGCATGCTTCGCCAGCCGCGATCAACACACGAAGATCGGGGAGATCATCGTCGCGCAACACTCCCAGCACCGAAGGCGGCATGGTCGCAATCGTGACACGCTGGCGTCGCAGCAACCGATACAGTTCCGGCGGCGAGGCGAGCGTCTCGTGTGGAGCGAGCACCAGTGTCGCACCACTGCCAAGCGCCATTGCCACTTCCCACACCGCTGCATCGAAACTGAGCGCCGAAAACTGGAGAACGCGCCATCCTGGACCGAGACCGAACGTTTCGCGCTGCCAGAGCGCCAGATTCACCAGACCGCGATGTGTGAGGAGCGCCGCCTTGGGCGCGCCGGTCGATCCGGAAGTGTAGATCGCATACGCCAGATCGTCCGGCGTCGACTCATCAGCGACGAATGACGAGTCCTCTGCGATACCGGGCGACGGTTCATCGTCCAGGACAATCATTGCCAGGGGATCGGGCAGATCACCCCAGGCGGAGACATCGACGGTTGCCTGCCGGATCAACGCCCTGGGACGGGCATCGTTCACCATGAAGCGCAACCGTTCGACCGGATAGCGCGGATCGAGCGGAAGGAACGCACCGCCTGCCTTCAGCACAGCCAGCAGCGCCACCACGAGGTCGAGCGAACGTTCGATGCACAGACCCGTCAGCGTATCGCGCCCGATACCGACACGACGCAGCAACCCGGCAAGGCGTGTCGCACGGGCATCGAGTTCGCCATACGTCAGCATTGCATCGCCGAATACCGCCGCCAGCGCGTCGGGATGCTGCGCAACCTGATCCGCAACCAGGTGATGGAAACAGCACGCAGGCAAGGGATGCGCAGGTGCATTCCATTCAACCAGAATCCGCCGCCGTTCCGCCGCGCTCATCAGCGGCAGCCTGTCAATTGGACGTTCAGGGTCGGTCACAGCAGCAACAAGGAGATGATGGAAGTGATCAATCAGACGATCAATGGTGGCGGCGTCGAAGAGATCGGCATTGTACTCGATAGCGCCTTCGATCCCCTCTGCCTTCTCGTACAGGTCGAGCGTCAGATCGAAATGTGCCAGACCACTTTCGACCGGATATGGTTCGATCTTCAGGTCCGGCAGGCGGATCTGCGGCATGTGGGCGTTGTTGAGCGCCAGCATGACCTGAAAGAGTGGCGTATGCGACATATCGCGTTCTGGTTGCACGGCATCGACCACCATTTCAAATGGTGCATCCTGGCTGGCATACGCCTCGAGCGCTGTGCTACGCACCCGGCGCAACAGTTCACGGAACGATGGTGAACCGGCGAGATCGACACGAAGCACCAGTGTGTTGACAAAAAAGCCGATCAACGGCTCAAGCGCCGGATGGGTGCGCCCGGCGACTGGTGTCCCGATACAGACATCCTCCGAACCGCTGTATCGCCCAAGCAGCGAGGCAAATCCGGCGACCAGCGCCATGAAGAGTGTTGCCCCTTCATCATGCGCCAGCATGCGGAGACGTTCTGTCAGATCGGCGGGCAGCGCCACCCTGCGACGCCCGCCGCGCACCGATTGAATCGGCGTCCGCGGTCGATCCGTCGGAAGATCGAGGAGCGACGGCGCATCAACCAGGCGGCTTCGCCAGTACGCCAGTTGTTGCTGCAACAGCGACGCCCCGCCGTTCGTGCTGGCAGTCAGCCAGTCGCGTTGCCAGGCAGCATAATCGGCATACTGGACTGCAAGATCGGGCAGCGCCGGTTGCCGCCCTTCGATAGCAGCGGAATAGAAGCGCCCCAATTCATTCACAAAGATCCCGACTGACCAGCCATCCGCCGCAATGTGGTGAACGACGATCAACAGCACGTGATCATCGTCTGCCAGTCGAATCAGGTGAGCACGCAGAAGTGGACCCCGGGCAAGATCGAATGGCGCCTGCGCTTCCGCAGCAATAATGCGCTGCACTTCTTCGCCCTGCTGAACTGTCGCCCGATCGCTCACATCAACGAGCGGCAGCGGCAGAGGTTGGGGCGGATCGATCTGCTGCATTGGCATGCCATCAACGGCGACAAGTCGCGTGCGTAGCACCTCGTGACGCGCCACTATTGCATTGAGGCTCGCCTGGAGCGCCATAACGTCGAGCCGCCCGCGGAGGCGCAGAGCAGCGGGCAGGTTGTACAGCGCGTGATCGGGGGCAAGACGGTCGAGCACCCACAGGCGCTGCTGGGCATACGAGGTCGGCAACAAACCGGTGCGCGGCTGAGGAACAATGGGCGCAAACACAACTCCGGCAGACTCGCGGCGCGCACGCACAATTCGCTCCGCCAGCCCGGCGATGGTCGGGGCTTCAAACAGATCACGGATCGGCAATTCGACGCGGAAGACTTCACGAATGCGCGCGACCAGGCGCATGGCAGAGAGCGAATTGCCGCCAAGTGCGAAGAAGTTCTCACTTCGACCCACCTGCGGGATACGCAGCACCTGCGACCAGAGCGCCGCAAGCAGTTGTTCTTCCGGCGTGCGCGGCATATCCATACCCACCACGGCTGTGTCGAAAACCGGATCAGGGAGGGCTGCTCTATCGAGTTTGCCGTTGGGGGTCAACGGCAACGCGGCAATCTGGACAAAAGCGGACGGAACCATATACGCTGGCAACCGTTCAGCCAGCATCGTGCGCACTTCGTCCACGACATCCCCGGTAGCCACGACATATGCGACCAGCCGAACCTCGCCCGTCTTCTCCTCCCGCGCAACCACCACCGCATCGCGCACACCGGGATGCGCGCGTATCACCGCCACGATCTCACCCGGCTCGATGCGAAAACCGCGCACCTTGACCTGTTCATCCACCCTGCCGAGATACTCCAGTACGCCGGACGGCAACCAGCGTACCCGGTCGCCGGTGCGATACAGACGCGGCTTTCCGTGCGGCGTCTCCACATCGACGAACCGTTCAGCAGTCAATGTCGGGCGGTTCAGGTATCCACGCGCCAGTCCGACTCCGCCGATCCACAGTTCACCCGGAATGCCAATCGGCGCGGGGCGCAGACGGGCATCGAGAACATACGCCTGCACATTTGGGATAGGCTTGCCGATCGGAACACAGCCAACCGCCAGATCATCGGGTGTGACTGCATGCCAGCACGGACCGATGGTTGTTTCGGTTGGACCATAGGCATTGACGAACGTGCGCCCGTGACTCCAGCGAGCGGCAACTGCCAGCGGACAGCGCTCGCCAGCCGCAGCGACGAGCCGCAGATCGGGCAGATCGGCGTCAGGCAACACTGCCAGCAACGACGGCGGAAGGGTAACGTGTGAAATGCGCGCATTGCGCAACAGTGTCGTCAGTTCGTCTGCCGGGGTAAGCGCGTCGCCAGGCATCAACACAAGCGTTGCGCCACTGATCAGGGTATCGAAGATCTCAGCAGCCGACGCATCGAAACTGAACGATGCAAACTGAAGGACGCGACTGCCGGGTTCGATTCCCCAATCACGGGACTGCGCCACTGCAAAGTTGCACAATCCACGATGGGTGATCGCAACCCCCTTGGGGATGCCGGTCGAACCAGAGGTATAGATGACATACGCCAGGTCCGTCGCCGTTGCCCCGCCATCGAGCGGCGCTGCATCGCGCTCCTGCACCAGATCATCGAGCACGACGAGCGGAATGTGCGCATCGTTCGCTGCAACGACCCGTTCCAGCAGTGCATGCCGGGTGAGCAGCGCAACCGGTCGGGCATCGTGCAACATCAGCGAGAGTCGTGCCGGAGGATAGTGCGGGTCGAGTGGCAAGTACGCGCCGCCTGCTTTCAGAACCGCAAGCGTCGCAACGATCTGCTCAATCGAACGCCCGATACAGATCGCCACAATCGTATTGCGCCCAACCCCCATTGCGCGCAGGCGGCGCGCCAGTGCATTGGCGCGTGCATCGAGTCCGGCATATGTCACCTGCTCGACGCCATGCTCCACCGCAATTGCCTCCGGCGATGATTGCACCTGCGCCTCGAACAGGCGATGCACCGCGATATTGTCGGGGAAAGGCGCCGTCGTGGCGTTCCAGGCGGCAAACTGCGCTGCTTCCGTTGCAGTCAGCAATGGAATATCTGCAACTCGCTCATACGCACCACTGGCGAACCCTTCCAGGATGGTGCGCAGATGACCAAGCATCCGCTCAATGGTTGGGCTATCGAAACGTTCACGGTCGTATGACAGGGTGAGTCTGAGTTCGCGTCCGGGCACAGCCACCACCGTCAATGGGTAGTTGGTCATCGAAAATGTACGAACATCAGAAACCCCAAACCGGTGCAACTGATCGTGAACATTCGCATCGAACGGGTAATTCTCGAAGACCAGAATACTCTCGAAGAGCGGACGACCAGGAGGAACATCGCTCCACTGCTGGATCGACGATAGCGGCGCGTACCAGTACTGATGAAGCCCCGCCTGGAGAGCATGCAATCGGGACAGCCATGCATCCAATCGCAGGTCTTCATCGACCTGCACGCGCAGTGGCAATGTGTTGATACACAGACCCACCATGCGCTCGACTCCTGGCAATTCCGCCGGTCGCCCCGAGGTTGTGACGCCAAATGCCACATCGGTCTCGCCGCTGTAGCGACTGAGGAGCAATGCCCAGGCGCCTTGAAGCACCGTTCCCAGCGTGACCGCCACCCGCTGGGTGAGCGCAATGAGCGCGCGTGTGGTTTCAGCCGAAAGCGTCGTGCTGCACTGCGCTACACCTTGCGGGCGGGTATGCGGCGCCGCAGGCAACCGATCAACAACCAGCGGGGTCGGTGTTGAGAAACCGGCAAGTGCAGCGCGCCAGTATGTTTCTGCAGCTGCCAGGTCCTGCTTCCGCAGCCAGGCGATGTAGTCGCGATAGGGGCGCACCGGCGGAAGCGCGGGGTCACTGCCGTTTCGATACGCTTCGTATGCAGCAAAGACTTCCTGCAGAACAAGCGGCAGCGACCAGCCATCGAGCAGCAGATGGTGATGTGTCCATACAAAGCGCCAGATGTGCTCGGCGGCACGTACCAGCGCCAGGCGCATCAGCGGCGCTTTCGCCACATCGAAGCCGCGTGTGCGCTCATCCGCCAGCCAGCGATCGAGACGTTGTTGCTGCTCATCCGGCGCAACGGCACGCCAGTCTTCCTGCACAAATGGCAGCTCAACCGTGCGATGCACCGCCTGAAGCGGCTGATCTTGCGACTTCCAGGCAAATGCAGTGCGCAACGGCGCATGCCGACGGATCATATAATCCCAGGCGCGGGAAAAGGCGGATACATCGATATCCGCCTGCAGCGTACAGACCAGTTGCTCGATATACACACCAGAGTTGGGAGCATAGAGACTGTGGAACAACAAGCCCTGCTGGATCGGCGAAAGCGGATAGACGGCTTCGATATTCCGCATGTCAGGCGCAGCATTCATACACCCTCCCCCTGAAACCCGATCCGAATTCCAGATCCCGGACTGATGTTCTGCCTGACTGAGCCTGGTGTGCACCTGGCAGGATGTTCTGGCAATATGTGCTACCCGATCTCAGAAAGAAGCGCAGTCAGTTGCTGATCATTCAGCGCAACATCGATCATTTCTGGCAGCTTTGGCAGCGCCTGCGCTGTCGTGCGATGGAAGACAACCAGCGCGCGCAGGGTGGCAAGGAAAGCGTCGACCAGACGCTCAATTGTTATACGATGATGCAAACCGGTGCTGTAGGTCCAGTCGAGGCGCAATTGCCCCCTGACGATTCCGCCATTGATTGCAAGCGCCCGCGAACGCTGCCCCGCTGGATCGCACTGCGCGCCAACCGGTTCATCGGCGATGCGCAGACCGGTTTTGTCTCTGAAGAGTGCGTCAATCTGACCCAGATAGTTGAAACTGATCGTCGGTTCCGCCGCCTCCGCCAGTTGCCGCTGTACCGCAGCATCGCCAAGGTAGCGGAGAACGCCGTAACCCACGCCGTGATTCGGCACACGCTGTCGTTGCGCTCGTACCGATCGCAGCACAGCGGGCAGATCATCAACTTCTGTCACGCGCAGGTACAACGGATAGAGGCAGGTGAACCAGCCCACGGTGCGCGTCAGATCCAGGTCGTCGGATCCATCGCTTCGCCCGTGATGTTCAACTTCGACGAGGCATCCAGGTATGCCGGTCGTGCGCATCACCGCCACGGTCAGCGCCGTCAACAGCAGATCATCGATCTCAACGCCATAGAACTCTGGCAGACTGCGGATCAGCGCATCGGTCGTTTCTGGATCGAGCGTGGCGCGCACGGTATCCGCACGACACTCACGATTGTCGCCGCCTGGCAGATCAACCGGCAGTGAAGCGCCCTGCTGCGCCAGCCAGAATGGCAGTTCAGCGATGAACACATTGGACTGCGCATCAGAAACCAGCCGCTCGGCCCACGATCGGTAGGACGAGGTTTTCGGCGGCAGACGGATCGGCTGTGCGGCGCGCGCCTGCGCATACGCGGTGTGCAGGTCCTCGAGCAGCGGTCCCCACGAGACCGCATCGATCACCAGATGGTGCACGACCAGCAGCAGGCGCGCGCCGCGCCCCGCCCCCAGGTCGAACTGCACCGCCCGCACCAGCGGGCCGCGCTCCAGGTGCAGGCTCGCCTGCGCCGCACGGCATTCCGCCGTGATCGTCGCCGTCAGATCGGCGTCTTCCACCAGCGTCAGGTCGCGCTGCACCACCGGCGGGTCGCCATCCGGCGGCATGATCGTCTGGCGCCATCCCGCATCGCTGCGGATGAACCGCGCGCGCAGCATGTCGTGCTGCACCAGGATCGCCTGCACCGCCGCCCTCAGCGCCGACGGGTCGAGCGCCTCCGGCAGCGCCAGCAGCACCGCCTGGTTCCAGTGGTGCGGATTGGGCCACGCCTGCGCGAAGAACCAGCGCTGGATCGGCGTCAGCGGCACGTCGCCCTGCACCATCCCCTGCTCCGCCAGCACGCCCCCCGTCGCCGCCGCCGCCGCCTGCGCCAGCTCCGCCAGCGTGCGCGTCTGGAACAGGTCGCGCGCCTTCAGATGAATGCCCGCCTGCCGCGCGCGCGTCACCACCTGAATGCTCAGGATCGAATCGCCCCCCAATGCGAAGAAGTTATCCTCGCGCCCGACCTGCGCCACCCCCAGCACCGCCGCCCAGATCCCGGCCAGCGTCTGCTCGACCGGCGTCACCGGCGGCGCAGCGTCGCGCAGCGTCTGATTGGCCGCTGGCGGCGGCAGGGCGCGCCGATCCACTTTGCCGTTCGGCGTCAACGGCAACGTCGGCAGCGGAACGAAGATCGCAGGCAGCATATGCTCCGGCAGTCGGGCAGCCGCCCAGGCACGTACCTCCGCAATCACCACTGTCGCAGGCGTCACATACGCCACCAGACGCTGCACCCCCGGCGGCGCCTCGCGCACCACCACCACTGCATCGTGCACCTGCGGGCACCCCCGCAGCGTCGCCTCGACCTCCCCCAACTCCACCCGAAACCCGCGGATCTTGACCTGATCATCGCACCGCCCCAGAAACTCCAGCACGCCGTCGGCGCGCCAGCGCACCCGATCGCCGCTCCGGTACGCCACCCCCGCGATCTCCGGATGCTCCGGCAACCGCACAAACCGCTCCGCGGTCAGATCGGGACGGTTCAGATAGCCGCGCGCCACCCCCACCCCGCCAATGTACAGTTCCCCCGCCACCCCGATCGGCGTCGGCTGGAGCGCCGGACTCAACACGTAGCACTGCGTGTTGGCAAGCGGGCGGCCAATCGGCACACTGACCGCATCGGCGGGCAGGTCGGTCGCGTCATACCACGTCGCCGCCACCGTCGCCTCGGTCGGACCATACGCATTGATGAAGCGCCGTCCGCGCGCCCAGCGGCGCACCAGCGCCGGCGCCACGCTTTCGCCCGCCGAAATGACCGTCGTCAGCGACGGCAGCGCATCCGGATCGAGCTGCGCCAGCATCGTCGGCGGCAGCGTCGCCAGCGTGACCCGGTGCGCCTGGATAAACCGCGTCAGATCCTCAGGCGACCGCACCGTGTCGCGTCCCGGCATGCAGAGCGCGGCGCCCGACGCCAGCGCCATAAAAACGTCCGCCACCGACCCGTCAAAACCGCTCGCAAAGAATTGCAGCACCCGCTGCCCCGCGCCCAGGTGGAACGCGCGCTGATAGGCGGTCGCCAGGTTGGTCAGTCCGCGATGCGCGATCGCCACCCCTTTGGGGCGCCCCGTTGACCCCGAGGTATAGATGACATACGCCAGCTGGTCAGGGTGCGCCTGGCGCACCGGCGCGGTGACCGGCGCGGCGTCGCTCCAGGGGCGCAGGGCGTCGATCAGCAGGAGCGGGTGATCGTCCACCGCAGCCAGCGCCGTCACGCACGTGTGGCTCAGCACGAGAATCGGACGGGCGTCATCGAGCATGAAGCGGAGCCGTTCCGCCGGATAGGACGGGTCAAGCGGCACATACGCGCCGCCTGCCTTGAGCACTGCCAGTATCGCCACCAGCAGATCCGGCGAACGCTCGAGACAGATGCCCGCCAGGCGGTCCGGACCGAGGCCCTGGCGGTGCAGGACGTGCGCCAGTTGGTTGGCGCGTCGATCAAGGTCGGCATACGTCATCTGGGCATCATCGCAGATGAGCGCGAGCGCGTCGGGCGTGCGCTGCGCCTGCGCCGCAAAGAGGTCGTGCACGCAGCGATCGGCGGGGAAGGGGGTCGCGGTCTGGTTCCATTCGACCAGCACCTGGCGTCGCTCCCATGCGCTCAGCAGCGGCAGCCGGTCGAGCGGCTGATCGGGATCGGCGATGGCCCCGTCGAGCAACGTCTGAAAGTGGCGCGCCATGCGCGCAATCGTCGCCTCATCGAACAGGTCGGTGTTGTACTCGATGGCGCAACTCAACCCATCATCACGTTCGGTAAAGGAAAACGCCAGATCGAACGTTGCCACCCCAACGTCAACCAGCAGCGGTGTCAGGGTCAGATCGGGCAGTTCGAGACGCTGCAACGAGTCGCGCTGCATATCTGCCATCACCTGGAAGAGCGGCGTATGCGTGAGCGTGCGCTCCGGCTGCACGGCATCGACCACCAGTTCAAAAGGCGCTGTCTGATGCGCCAGCGCCTCGATCAGCACCTGCTGTACACGACGCACCGCCGTGCGGAAGGAAGGATCGCCCGACAGATTTGTGCGCAGCACCAGCGTATTGACGAACAAGCCAACCACCTCTTCGACCAGGCGATGGGTTCGTCCGGCAACCGGCACGCCAATACACAGATCTTCCTGGTCAGTGTAGCGAAGCAACAGTCCGTTGAGTCCGGCGAGCAGCACGGTAAACAGTGTGACCTCCTCGCTGCGAGCGAACGCGCGCAGCGTGGTGAACAGCGGCGCCGGGAATTCAACGACCATGCGTGCACCATTGTGCGATTGCATCGCAGGGCGCGGACGATCGGTCGGCAGATCGAGCAGCGGCGGCACATCCGCCAGTTGGCGCCGCCAGTACTCCAGATCGGACTGAAGCGGCGTCGTGGCTGGCGCTTCCACGTTCCCATCCCTGCCCGCACGGAGATCACCACCCAGAAGATGTTCACGCTGCCAGATGGCATAATCGACATACTGGACAACAGGCTCAGGAAGCGGTGATGGGCGTCCCGCTGCGAATGCCGGATACAATGCGCCGATTTCGCGGAGCAGAATCTCGAACGACCATCCATCGGCAGCAATATGATGCACGACGAGCAGCACAACGTGTTCTTCATCGCTGAGACGCACCAGGAGCGCACGCACGAGCGGCCCACACGTCAGATCGAAGGGTCGTCGCGCTTCTGCGGTCGCCAGGCGCTGTATCTGCTCCTCACGCCCGGCAGCCGGTACGCTGCTCAGGTCGATAAGCGGCAGGTCGAGCGGCGATGGAGGTATAATGCGCTGGACTGCCTTCCCATCCTTTTCGTGGAACGTTGCGCGCAGACTCTCGTGGCGCCGCAACACCTCGGTCAGGCACTGCCGTAACGCAACAACATCGAGCCTGCCGGTGAGACGCACGGCGCCAGCAATATGGTAGAGCGAGCTGCCAGGATCGATCTGCTCGAGCACCCAGAGACGCTGCTGTGCAAATGAAAGCGGGAGATCGCCCTCGCGCGGCGCCCTGGGGAATGCCTCCGCTGGCAATGGTTCGTTCTCCAGCGCCAGATGCGGATAACGGTCGATGAGCGCCTCCGCCAACTCCGCAATCGTTGGCGCCTCGAAGATCATGCGAATCGGCACATCGACCCCAAACGCATCGTGCAACCGGTTGGCAAGCACCGCAGCCTGAATCGAGTTTCCGCCAAGCGCAAAGAAGCGCTCATCGACCCCAATGCGCTCCAGATCCAACACCTGGCGCCAGATATCCGCCAGTGATTGCTCGAGCAATGTGCGCGGCGGAACGTATTCATCGGCGCGCAGATACTCCGGCGGCGGCAGGGCACGCCGATCGATCTTGCCGTTCGGCGTCAGCGGCAGCGCATCGAGGGGCACAATGGTTGCTGGCGTCATATATTCCGGCAGAACACGTCGCAGTTCACGCAGCACATCTGCCGGTACAATCGTTGCCGGCGTGACATACGCCACCAATTGGCGCCGCTCGCTCTGATCGCCCCAGGCGACCACTGCTGCCGATTGAACTCCAGCGATGGTGCGCAGCACTGCTTCGATTTCACCCGGCTCGATACGGAAGCCACGGATCTTCACCTGATGGTCGAGCCGCCCCAGATACTCAATTGTGCCATCGCGCCGAAAGCGACATCGATCACCGGTGCGATAGACACGCTGCCTGCCCCCCGTCGCCGGGTCGTCGATCTCGATGAAACGCCCGGCGGTCAGATCGGGGCGTCCCAGATAGCCACGCCCGACGCAAACCCCGCCGATGTACAGTTCACCTGGCACGCCGATCGGAACCGGCTGTTGGTACGGATCGAGAATATAGGCGCGCACATTCAGCATGGGACGCCCGATTGCGGCTCGCTCTGGCGATTCGCGCGCGCAGATGGTCGTTACGTCGACGGTGCACTCCGTCGGTCCATACATGTTGAAGAAGTCGGTGGCTGGCGCGTGTGCCAGCACCTGCCACATCCCATCATCAATCGCTTCCCCGCCGGGAAGCGCCAGGCGCGGCGTCCAACCGCTTCCGTCGAGCAGCCCGGCGTGCAGGAGCAGGGCAAGCTGAGAGGGAACGCAATCGAACCCGTCGATGCGCCGCGCGCGCAGATATGCCAGCAGCGCCCTGCCATCGAGCCGGATGTCCTGCGGCACAATGTCCAGTGTGTGACCATAGATCAGCATGACAATCTGCTGGAACGACGCATCGAACGCGAGCGGGGCATTCAACGCGATGCGCAAACGCTCGCCAGGATACCGGTCGTAGATCATGCGCTGGAGCGCCGCCGCCAGGTTGAGCGCCGAACGATGCTCGATCATGACCCCCTTGGGTCGACCGGTGGAACCCGAAGTGAAGATTACATACGCCAGGTTCCGCGAGGTCGTCGTTCGCAGCGGATTGTCATCCGGCATACGAGCAATAGCATCCCAATCCGCATCCAGGCGAATGAGCATCGCGTCGGTCGGCGGCAGATGCCGCTCGAGCGACTGCTGCGTCACAATAACCGGCGCCTGGCTGTCTTCGACCATCCAGGCCAGGCGTTGCGCCGGATAGATCGGGTCGAGTGGCACATACGCGCCACCCGCCTTGAGAATGCCGATCAACCCGACGATCAGATCGACCGATCGCTCAACGCTCAGACCAACCAGTACATCAGGACCAACACCGTATGATCGGAGGAGATGCGCCAGTTGATTGGCGCGACGGTTCAGTTCATCGAAGGTAAGGGACTGATCGCCGAAGGCGACAGCGGTTGCGTATGGGGTGCGGCGCACCTGATCCTCGAAACAATCATGAATGCACCGCTCTGCATCGAACGGCGCAGCGGTCGCGTTCCACTCGATAAGTATCTGCCGTCGTTCGGCGTCGGTCAGCAGCGGCAGCAACGCTATCGGACGATCAGGGTCTGCAACAGCGCTTCTGAGAAGCACGATCAGGTGTCCCGCTATGCGCTCGATCGTATCGGTGTCGAAGAGATCGGCGTTGTACTCGAAGAGACCGCGCATGATCTCCTCGCCTTCGATCACCGTGAGCGACAGGTCGAACTTTGTGGACCCATTTGGAAGCGGCGTGGACTCGATCTCCAGGTCTGACAGGTACATATGCCACGACGGTTCGCGTTGCAGATCGAACATCACCTGGACGAGCGGCGTGCGATCACGTTCACGCTCCGGGTGCAGCGCCTCGATCAGCAGATCGAACGGCAGGTCTTGATTGGCATACGCCTTCAGCGTCACATCGCGCGTGCGGCGCAGCAGTTCGCGGAAGGTTGGCGACCCGCTCATATCGGCGCGCAATGCCAGCGTGTTGACAAAGCATCCGACCAGCGGCTCCCATTCCGCATAGGTGCGACCCGCAATCGGAATGCCGACGGCAAACAGATCCTGTTCGCTGTAGCGCGCGAGGAGCGTCTCGAAGAGCGCCAGCAGCGCCATGAACAGCGTCGCGCCTTCCTGCGCGGCAAGCGCACGGAGTGCAGTAATTGCGTCCACAGGCAATGCAAAGGTGAACTGACGTCCCGTCACCGACCATGTCAACCGTCGCGGGTGATCCGTCGGCAATTCCAGGGCCGGCACATCGCTCAGGTGCGCGCGCCAGAAGGCAAGCTGGCGTTCGCGCCGCGACATCGGCTCACCGTTACCGGCTTCCTCGCGCTCTTCGAGATAGGTCCGCTGCCACTCAGCATAATCGGCGTACTGCAACGAAAGCGGCGCAAGCGGCGAGGGCTTTTCGGCTGCATATGCCGCATAGAGCGCTCCCAGTTCACGCAGCAGGATCGCGATCGACCAACCATCCACAGCGATATGATGAGCGACAATGATCAGTGCGTGTTCATCGGCGGACAGCCGCACCAGATGCATGCGCATCAATGGAGCGCGGCTCAGATCGAAGGGACGACGCGCTTCTTCCTCCGCCAGGCGCATCAGCGCCATCTCGCGCTCATCTGCGGGCAAATGGTCCAGTGCAATCAGTGGCAACGACACAGTGTCCATCGCCTCGATCACCTGCTCAGGCTGGCCCTGGATGGTCACGAACCGCGCACGAAGCACATCGTGGCGGCGCAGGATTTCCTGCAAACTGCTGGAGAGCGCGCTGACATTCAACCGGCCTCGCAATCGGATCAGGGCGGGCATGTTGTACGCCGCGCTCTCGGGGTCGAGTTGTTGCAAAAACCACAACCGCCGTTGCGCGAACGAGAGCGGAAAAGCGTTACGATCTGCGCGAGGCGCGACACCTGCTCCGCGCAGTTGCAAGCGACGCAATCGTTCGATCAACAGCGCTCGCTTTGCAGGTGAGAGGCTGTCAATACGTCCGGCAATATCGGACATACTCGCACTCCTGTACTTGTGAGTACGGCTCGCATGAGCCAGAACAGAACCTATTGAGCAGCTTCACGTTCGAGCAGCGCAATCGCTTCATCGTCCGAGAGCGCCTCGATTTCAACCAGCAGCGCATCGATGCGCTCTTGTTCTGTGCGAGCCGCCTGATGCTGTGCAAGCGCCTGCGACAGCCCGGCGATTGTTGGCTGCTCAAACAACAGGCGAAGCGGAAGATCGACCTGAAATGCGATCCGCACCCGCGCCAGCAGTTGCGTTGCCAGCAGCGAATGCCCGCCAAGCGTGAAGAAGTTGTCGAAAATGCCCACACGCTCTACCTGAAGCACTTCCTGCCACATGCGAGCCAGTTCACGCTCAACCGGCGTGCGCGGCGGAACATACGCAACCTGCGCATGCATGCCTGTATCGGGAAGAGGCAGCGCACGCCGATCCACTTTGCCGCCTGGCGTCAGCGGCAATTCACGCAGTGGGACGACCAGCGATGGAACCATATACGCAGGAAGGCGCGCGCTCAGAAACTGCTGGAGATCGGCAATCTCGCCTTCCGTCACAACGTATGCGGTCAGGCATGGGTTGCCGGGTGCGATTTCGCGGAGCGCCACCGCTGCACCGCACACCGCCGGATGCTGGAGCAGCGCCGACTCGATTTCACCCGGTTCGATCCGAAAACCACGAATCTTGATCTGATCATCGACGCGACCAAGAAACTCGATCACCCCATCGGCGCGCCAGCGCACCAGGTCGCCGGTGCGGTACAGGCGTCGATCACCAACTGCCGCGCCGCTGCGACCTTCCGCATCATCGCCATCAGCGAAGGGATTGGCGACAAAACGTTCAGCCGTCAGCTCGGGGCGGTTGAGATACCCGCGCGCCAGACCGATCCCGCCAAGGTACAATTCGCCAGCCACGCCGATCGGGGTCAGGTTCCTATTGCGATCAAGAACGAAACAGCATCGACCGGGCAGAGTCCGACCAATCGGCGTTCGCACACCGATCGCCTCGTCCCAGACTTCCCAAATCATCGCCGTGATTGTCGCTTCGGTCGGACCATAGGCATTCAACAGGCGAACATATCCTGCCGGTCCCTGCACCCATTGCCGTGCTGCGGTCGGTTGCATCGCCTCGCCGCCAGCGATTGCCAGGCGCAGTCCCTGCGGCACGACCGCCGTCGGCGATGCCCATGCACGCGCCAGTTCGTGCCAGTACGCCGTCGGCGGGTTGATGACGGTCAATCCAAAGGTCTGAACATAGCGTCCGAAGTCATCGGGAGACCAGATGTCGGGTCCGCGCACCACCACGGCTGCACCGCAGATCAGCGGCGCCATCATCTGCTCCAGGGAGGCATCGAAACTGAACGACGCAAACTGCAACACCACATCACGCGACGTCAGCCGGTAGACCTGCGCCGCCGATCGACAGTGATCCGCAAAAGCGCCATGATCGATCATCACCCCCTTGGGAACGCCGGTCGAACCAGAGGTGTAAATGACATAGGCTGCATGACCGCGTTCCGCCAGCGGTTCCGGATTACTCTCATCTTCTCCGGTGATCGCAGCGAGATCAACGATGACACAGTCGCTGCCAGAACGCGCAATCACGGCATGCAGATCGTCCAGTTGCGCCGCATCTAACCCGGCAGTGACCACTGCCCTGGCACGCGAGTCGGTGAGCATGAATGCCAGGCGCTCACGCGGATACGCCGGGTCGAGCGGGAGATAGACCCCGCCCGCTTTCAAAATGCCCAGCAGGACGGTCAGCACCTCATATGAACGTGAAATGCACGCACCGACAATCACGTCCGGCGCAACCCCCAACTGTCGCAGGTGGCGCGCCAATCGGTTGGCACGGCGATTCAGGGCGTCATACGTGATGCGCCCGTGCTCGTCCATTGCCGCAATCGCATCGGGAGTTTGCGCAACCTGCGCCTCGAACAGACGGTAGACCGGTTCTGCGGGCGCGGCGCTGACAGGCGTGAAACCCCACTCCATCAACTGTCGGCGCTCAGTATCGGTCAGGATCGGTAAACGCGAGAGCGGTCGTTGCGGCTCAGCGACGGCGCCTGCCAGCAGTGTCAGCAGGTGCCGCTGGAAACGTTCAATCGTGGCAGCATCGAACAGTGTGGTGCGATAGTTGAGCCAACCTCCCAGTTCATCACCGTCTTCCTCGAAGAACAGGGTGAGATCGAATTTCGCCACGCCTGGATCGATGGCGAGACGCTCAACCGACAGGTCGGGAAGAACAAGCGGCGGAATCTCCTGCAGCACGATCATGACCTGGAAGAGCGGCGTCTGATCGACACTGCGCGTCGGGCGCAATCGCTCGACCACCATCTCGAACGGCACGTCCTGATGCGCAAAGGCTTCGATCGCACTGGTGCGTACACGTTCCAGCAATTGCACAAATGACGGATCACCGCTCAGGTCGAGGCGCACCACCAGCGTGTTGACGAAGAAACCGATCACACCGCGCATCTCAGGGCGGGTGCGACCGGCAACCGGCACGCCAATGGCAATGTCTTCCGCACCAGTGTAACGATGGAGCAGCGCCGCGAACCCTGCCAGCAGCGTCATAAACAGGGTTACGCCATGGTGTTGACCGCATATACGAGTTTGATCCAACAACTGGCGCGGCACAGAGAAGAAATGGGTTGCGCCTTCATCAATACTCGTCAAAGGTCGAGATTGCCCGAAAGAGAGATCGAGGGGCGGGCAGTCCGCCAGTTTTTGCTCCCAGAACGCCAGGTGATCCGCAACCGGATATGATCCACGTCCCTCCGGTGCAACCGCAACCGCTGGCGCCTGGAAGAGGCGTGCATGCTGCCAGGCAGCAAAGTCGGCATACTGAAAAGGCGGCGCCGGCAGCGTCGGGGATCGCCCGGCGACGAACATCTCATACAGGAGCGCAAGTTCCCGACTTATCACCTCGAACGACCATCCATCCGAGACAATATGATGCACTGTCAGCACCGCGATATGGTCATCAGCAGCCAGGCGGATCACAACGAAGCGCACGAGTGGACCCTGTACCAGATCGAACGGTCGTCGCGCTGCGGCGGTCGCCAGACGTAACGCTTCCGCTTCTCGCGCGCCTGCTGACAGGTGTGACAGATCGATGAGCGGCACATCAAGGTCGAGGCGGGGCAGAACGACCTGAAATGGGACGCCGTCTTCTTCGCGGAACACGGTGCGCAGCGCCCCGTGGCGACGCACAATCTCCGCCATTGCACGGCTCAGTGCGGCAACATCGAGATTCCCGCGCAGACGCAGTGCAACCGTATTGTTGTAGAGCGCATTTCCGGGCGCCAGGCGGTCCAGAAACCAGAGCCGGCGCTGTCCGGCAGAGAGCGGCGCTTTCCCTGCTTTCCATGTGGTCGTCATTCGCCATACGCCGTCATCGCCATCTGACGATCCGGCAACCGCCTCCGCAAGGTGATCAGCAAGCGCCGCGATGGTCGGATGTTCGTACAGCACCGTTGGCGAGAGGCGCACACCGAGCAGATCCTCAAGATCGCCCGCCAGCGATACCATCTCGCGCGACGACAGTCCAAGCGTCTCAATCGACGTATCGGAGAGGAGAGCGGCAGGAGCGATATCGAGCGTCGCCGCGATCTGCTGAACTAACCACTCGTGTATCGCCTCACGATCACACAACCGATGACTCTCAGGCATATTGACCAGCCTCATAATGCAAAGGATTTTCGCCCAACCACGCCTTCAAACAGCAACGGTTTGAAGTTCGCCGCGCAGATACAACGCCCGACATTCCGAGCGTTGCAGCTTGCCGCTCGATGTTTTCGGCAGGGCGCCGCTTTTGAGCAACACAACGTCGTGGACTCGAAGTTCGTGCTGTTCAGCGACTTCTCGCCGGATTGCAGTCACCAGCGACTCGCGTTCGGACCTGTGAGCGCCAGACATGAGTTCATTGATCTCGACCGCCACGATCACCTGCTCGCCATTACCGGCGTCTACGGCGAATGCAGCGCAACCTCCAGGTTTCACGGCGGTGTGGCATTGTTCAACCGTCGCTTCGATGTCCTGAGGATAGATATTCCGACCATCGATGATGATCAGATCCTTCAATCGTCCGGTAATGAACAACTGCCCCTCATGGAAAAAGCCGTAATCTCCGGTGCGCAGAAAAGGACCTTGCTGATCGTCGGCTGTCCAGGCGTCGAAGGTGCGACGGGTCGCTTCTGGAAGTCCCCAGTAGCCTGCGGCAACACCCGGACCGGCAACCCAGACCTCACCCACCCTGTCTGGCGGCAGCGTCAGGCATGTCTCCGGATCGACGATCCGCACCTCACCGGTCTCCGCCACAGCGCCGCACCCCACCAGCGTGACGCCGTCGTGGTCAACGGCAACGACACGATGCTGCTCGAGGGCTGCGGCATCGAACGATCCAGTGAGCAAAGGGACGCCACACGGACCGCCGCTCACCAGCAGGGTCGCCTCTGCCAATCCGTAGCAGGGAAAGAACGCCTCCCGGCGAAAACCGCATGCGGCAAAGGTGCGGGCAAACTGCTCGATTGTCTGAAGACGAACCGGTTCCGATCCGTTGAACGCAATCCGCCAGCACCTCAGGTCGAGGGTGGCGCACTGTTCCGGCGATACTTTTCGGACACACAGGTCGTAGGCGAAATTTGGACCGCCGCTGACATCGACGCGATACTCCGAGATGGCGCGCAACCAGCGGATAGGATGCTTCAAGAAGGTAAGCGGCGACATCAGGACGCAAAAGAAACCTGTATAGAGCGGTTGCAGCACTGTACCGATCAACCCCATATCGTGATAGGGCGGCAGCCACGAGCAACCGCGCGACTCTCCGGTCAGCGCAAAGCGGCGCGCGATCAACTCAGCATTCGCAGCCAGATTGCCATGCGTCACCATAACGCCGCGCGGATCGCCGGTCGAACCGGAGGTGTACTGAAGAAAAGCGATGGCGCGCTCATCCATCGGCGGCGCCTGCCAGAGCACTGCCGTAGATTGATCGAGACCATCAGTTGCAACCCACTCCAGCGCACTGAGTTCCGGCGCCAGAGTGCTCATCGCGTGCGCCATGGCAGCGACTGCGCTCGTGGTCAATGCCAGGCGCGCCCCACTTCCTGAGACAATTGCCTGCAGCCGGGGCAGGGTGCGCACCAGACGCAGCGGATTGGGTGGATACGCCGGCACAGCAATAACACCCGCATACAGACATCCCAGAAAACCGAGGATGTAGTCCAGCCCGGGCGGATAGACCAGGAGCGCACGATCACCAGGCGACAGGTCACGCCGAAGGCGCACAGCAATCGCCCGCGCACGCAGATCGATCTCGCCAGAGGTCAGATGATCAGCCTCACCCTCGCGATCACCCAGAAAGGTGTACACCCTTCGCTCCGGGCGATGATCGGCAAGATGCCGGATGCGCTCGACAAGAAAAGGAGATACTGCCGTTGTTGACGAAATGGTGCGGTTGTCCCAGGTCATTGATACGCTCCACTGCACATACTCTGTACACAGATGGCGGCCTCAAAGCGACACGATTAGACGGGAACGCACCCTTCTCCAGCAAGCAGGTTAGGTTAATCGACGATGGGAAAACGTGTGAGGATAGCGATGAACGATCGTTTTCTGCCTTGCTGCTTCCGTTCAGCCACGATAAAGTGGGCAACAAACGATTGACTGTTGTTTGCCTCGACTTGACTTACAACATACTTCCTACTACAATAGGTCTTGAAACATAGAATACATCTCTCCAAAAGACCTAAACCTCCATTTTACCCACATTAACAGAAATTCATCCAGCATTCATCGACCATAACGAGGTATGATTGCTACATCGCGCGGTTTTTACTATAGTCCGGAGAGGTGTCAATAGCAACATCCACCAACCGTCAATTCACTATCAATAGGTCATCAACTTTTTGGCACAATTGTTGGAACTTCGTTCCAATATACACGCCAAACGTCCACTATCGTGCACGATCTTACCGCAGAGCAACGTGAACCGCGTTGTTCCTGGAGAAAACCGGACGCCTGGAGGCGAGGCAGAAGAGAGTCACGCGACGGCATCGAAACCAGCATTCCACGAGCACCCCGTTCGTATCCTGCTCAGGGAAGGAGGCATGTGAATAATGATGCCACGCAAATCTCCCGATAGCCCGTTTGGTGTAACCCTCTCACGCTACCTGTTGCGCAATCCGCACCTGACCCGCGACCAGCTCGCTGCGGGTATTCATCAAGACCCCGCCGTCATTACCGATATGTGCAAAGGTCGGCGCCTGACCGGATTTCAGGCTCGTCAGCGCATTCTGCGCATCATTGCATGGCTCCACGAAAACAAGGCGTTATTCTCGCTCGAAGAAGCCGATACACTGCTGACTGCCGCTGACATGGCGCCGCTCGACCCGGATCGTCCAGAGGAAGCGGCATTATGGCGCATGCTCACTGATCCTGATCTGCTGGAACCGCACAACGATGCACCGGCATTCACAATCAGTCACCCGATTGCCGTTCCGGCGCGCTTCTATGGACGATCGCGCATCCTCGAACGATTGTTTGATCTCTGGCGTGATAGAGTCCAGCATGCCATCATTCTTGGTCCGCGCTACTCCGGGAAGACATCGTTGCTCTACTTCCTACAGCGCCTGCAAGCCACCACACAGATCGATCTCCGTCCTGACCAGACCAATGAGTGGATCAGTCGAGCAAGCCGGATTCGATGGGTATACGTCGATTTCCGAAATCCGAATATGGGGAACGCTGCATACCTGCTGCGCTACCTTTTGCATCGTATGGGAATGCCCGCGCCCCGGGGCGTGATGCTTGACTCGTTCATCGCGACGGTCAGCGCCCAACTGCGCTCCCCGACGATCATTTTGTTCGATGAGGTTGGTATCGCACGCGAGCGATACCACGAACTCGGACGTCCGTTCTGGGACGGTCTCAGCTCACTGGCGCAAACAGGAACATATCAACGCCTGGGGTACGTCTTGACCGCCGAGTCAACCATTGAGTCGCCGGTGTTCGATGTCCAGTTCTTCGGCATCAATGGTCATCTGGTGCATCTGGGTCCGTTCGAAATCCACGAGGCGCGCCAGTTGATTGCATCATCACCGATACCATTTCCTGAAGAAGATTTTGAATGGATCCTGGAGACCAGCAATTTATGGCCCCTGCCGCTCCAGATTCTCTGTCACGAACGGCTCAGTGCGCTGCAATTGGGCGAGAAGGGAACAGGGTGGCGTGAGCGCGCCAGTCACCATCTTGCGCTCTATCGCGCCTGTTTCACAGCAGTGTAATACCCGTCACTCCGCCAGCGGCGCGCCACAGTGCGGGCAACGGTGCACATGCGCAGAAATGTCGCAGTGGCAACGTCCACAGGCGTAGCGCACCGGCGTGCGCGCAACGACCAGGACGTCCTGCCGAAATGCTGTTGATGCGCCATCGGGGAGAGCAGCACGCTCGAACAGCGCTGCCGCAGGTCTGACCGGCAATCCCAGCAGTGCTGCTATCTGCGTCGCCAGCGCCTCGACAGATGGCAGATCGTCGCGGGTCAGGCGCAACACCGGCACACCGGCGCCGATCAGCGCGGCGTCGATAAATGCGGTGCGTCGGGCTGCGCCGGGTTGCGCAAACAGCACTGCCAGGCGCGGCGTGGTTGTCTGCGCATCGCAGAGCACAAAATCGAGCACGCTATCGCGAATGCGCTCCTGGTAACGCTCCGATTGCGTCGTGTGCGGTTCAACGTGCAGGATGTCGCTCAGGCGCACGTGGGGCAGCACGGCGAGATCGTCGGGCGCGGCGGCGTTGAGCGCCGCAAACAGGGCGCGATGGTCACCTGCAAGCAGGTGCGGCGTGCGCGTATACGGGAGACGGGTCAGAAACTCCGGTTCGCCCGATGCACCCCGCGACACAGCAGACGCACGCGGTGACATGCTTCTGCTTGATGTCGCTGTGCGCCGACGCGGACGCATTGCCGCCAGTGCAACAACACATCCGGCAACTACCAGAAGCGATGCAATCGTGGCAGTCATTGTCATGATTGGATCCATACCGACCATCCTTATTCAGGCCACCGTTCTCGAGTCCTCAAATACAATTCCTTGCGCCTCTTGCCGCGCCCCCGCCACAGACTCCGCTGCCGGTACGGGCGCAGCGTTGCTGCGCTCCTACTCGCGCCGCGCCCCATCCACAGACTCCGCTGCCGGTACGGGCGCAGCGTTGCTGCGCTCCTACTCGCGCCGCGCTCCATCCACAGACTCCGCTGCCGGTACGGGCGCAGCGCTGCTGCACCCCTACTCGCGCCGCGCCCCCGCCACAGACTCCGCTGCCGGTACGGGCGCAGCGTTGCTGCGCCCCTACGCGCGCCGCGCCCTCGCCACAGACTCCGCTGCCGGTACGGGCGCAGCGTTGCTGCGCCCCTATGCGCGCCGCGCCCTCTC
>Ga0197142_1001243_pt1 | contig 23467 bp, 18 predicted proteins | sample GBS60_MetaG_FD_148614 | JGI IMG/M metagenome (GOLD analysis project Ga0197142, IMG submission 148614) | Sediment microbial communities from Great Boiling Springs, Gerlach, Nevada, United States - GBS 60_MetaG | ecosystem: Environmental > Aquatic > Thermal springs > Hot (42-90C) > Sediment... | reverse complement strand
ACCAGCTTCATCTCCATCATAAACAAGCACAACTTCGTCGGCAATACGTTTTATAAGCCTAGCCTGCTGAGGGGTTAAGGCTGTTCCAAGAGTTGCCACTACTCTATAAAAACCGGCTCGATGAAAAGCGAGAGCATCCATATAACCTTCTACTAGGATGACCTGCCGTTGTTTTCGACATGCTTCTTGAGCTAAATGAAACTGGTATAGAATCGTGCGTTTTCGATAGAGATCTGATTCGGGACTATTCAAGTACTTGGGCTCATTGTGGGAATTTCCTTCTTCTAGCGTTCTTCCTCCGAAGGCGACAACCTGTCCTCGGGCATTCCTTATAGGGAATATCAACCGATTTCGAAATCGATCGTAAAACCTTTCTTTTGAATGATTTGACGATGCAACCCCAAATAAACCCAATTCCACGCCTTTTTGAAGATCCAACCCTTGTTCTTTAAAATGCCTCACGAGAGCATCCCAGCTCTGGGGAGCATAACCAAGACGCTGTTCTTCGACAATTCGATCGTCGATCTGACGTTTTCTTAAATATTCTCTAGCTATGCTTCCTTCAGAACTGTATCGAAGCTGTCGGTAGTAAAATTCTTCTGCAATAGCCATGTATTTAAACAGTAATGCGGTGCGGCTAGGTTCTGTTTTGTGACGACCTGTTTCTATCCTTATGTTATAACGATCCGCTAGAAATTCTAGAGCTTCGGAAAAAGAGAGCCCTCTATGTTGCATCACAAATTTGATAACATCTCCACCAGCTCCGCAGCCAAAGCAGTGAAAAAGCTGTCGGTGAGGGTCAACAAAAAACGATGGTGTCTTTTCTGCGTGAAAAGGGCATAAGCCGGAGTAGTATCGGCCGGCTCGACGAAGATTAACCACTTCCCCAACTATGTCCAGAATATCGGCGGCTTCCTTTATTTTTTCGATAAGTTGTTCATTACTAGCCCCAGCCAAAGTTTCCGCTTCCCTTAGTGTGAGATATGAGCAGGACTAGGTCCTGTGTTCTGCTGAGTTGCCAGAATAATCAAAACCATAATGTTCAAGAAAGGCAAGAGGGTAATTGATTTTCGAATGGGCTTGACTATTCCAATAAGTGATGTAGGCTTTTCCCCCGAAAGGATAAGGGACGGTTCGAAATATGGAGAGAATTTTCTAATGGACATGGAGGAGTAACAATGGAAAGAACACTTTCGATAATTAAGCCTGATGCAGTTTCACGCGGTGTTATGGGAAAAATTATAGACCGGTTTGAATCAGAAGGGATAAAGATTGTTGCTGCAAAAATGGTCAAATTGACCAAGGAAGAAGCAAAGGCTTTTTATGCGGTTCATAAGGATAAACCTTTTTACGATAGTCTCACCGATTTTATGTCTTCTGGTCCCATTATGGTTATGGTGCTTGAAGGGGAAAATGTAATACTTCGTAATAGAAACATCATGGGAGCTACTAATCCCAAACAAGCAGAACCAGGCACGATAAGATTCGAATTTGGAACGGATGTAGAAAAAAATGCTGTGCATGGTTCAGATAGCCCTGAAACGGCAGCAAAAGAAATAGCTTTCTTTTTCAGCGAGCATGAGCTTGTTAGAATGTCATAATTGCCGGAGGTGTTAAGAGACACCTTTAAGATGCGAGGTGAAATTATGAAAAGGTGCGGTTTTGGAATTTTCTTATTAATTCTGCTTATAGCCGGTTGCAGCAGTGTAGGAACAATGGAATCGGAAAAGGCTGGAGAAGTAAAGAAGCTTACTTCTTTGCCTCCACAACCTTCTAACGTTCAGCCCTCTCAGCCTTCTCCTTTTTCTGGCATTGTCCCTTATTTCCGTCCGCCGTCTGAATTTACTTTTTGTGGAGAGCCTGTACCTCTTACAAGACCAGATGTGCTAGAACGGTTCGATCGAGAATTTACCATAGTTGTGTATTCCCATGCTCAAGTCTATCTGTGGCTTAAGCGGGCTGAACGGTATTTCCCGTTGGTGGAACGACAGCTTAAAGCAAAGGGATTACCTGACGATTTGAAATACGTTATGGTGGCAGAAAGCGATCTTTTACCTGGAGCCAAGTCGCCGGCTGGTGCTGCCGGAATATGGCAGTTTATCCCGTCCACAGGATCTAATTATGGACTTCGAGTTGGTAACCACCTGGATGAGCGGTATGATTTTGAAAGGGCAACAGAAAGCGCTCTTCGATATCTCACCAATCTGTACAATAAATTCCATAGCTGGACTCTTGCTCTCGCAGCATACAACTGCGGTGAGGACAGGGTTATGCGTGAAATGAGTAAGCAGAGAGTCAGAAGCTACTACGACCTTAAACTTCCTAATGAAACCGAACGATATGTCTTTCGAATTATGGCTATTAAAGAAGTTCTTTCGAATCCGGAAAAGTATGGCTATCAATATATCAAAGGGACAGGTTACCAGCCCATTCAATTGGAAAGGGCGATGGTAACTCTTTCAGATTCCACCTCCGTTGTTGATGTTGCAGAGGCCGCCGGATTGACCTATAGGCAGTTCTTAATTTATAACCCTTTCGTTCAATCGGATACACTTCCTGCTGGAAGCTATTCCTTCAATGTTCCACCTGAACAGAAAAGTTCTTTTGTGGCAAAAATTGAAGAAATTAAAAAGCGTTATGCTCAGCAGTTCTGCTACCACGTGGTTTCCAGAGGGGAAACTCTGACATCCATTGCAAAGCGTTACGGCGTGTCGATTAATGACATCAAAAGATGGAATCAGCTTAGTTCCAATCATGTAGTTAAAGGGCAGACCCTAAAAATTAAAGTATCCTCTAATAAATGATGCCATAGTTAAAAATGGAATGAAAAAGGAGTTATCAGGTCATGGAAGATAAGTATAAAATTGCAGCAAAGAAGCTTAAGAATGCTCGCTTTGGTATAGCTCTTACAGGAGCGGGCATTTCTGTGGAGAGCGGGATTCCTGATTTCAGGAGCCCAACGGGGTTGTGGTCAAAGTATGATCCCGAAGAATATGGGTATATTGAGTCTTTTCGGAAAAACCCAGGCAAAGTCTGGCGGATGATTCTAGAAGTTCAGGAACTTCTTAATAACGCTAAACCTAATCCGGCTCATATAAGCCTTGCGGAGCTTGAGAAGGATGGACACATTAAAGCAATTATTACCCAGAACATTGACAGTCTTCATCAAAAGGCTGGAAGTATAGAAGTTATCGAATATCATGGTCATGCGAGAACACTGCGCTGCGATGTATGCGGTCAGAGCTATATTCCCGAAATGATAAAAATTGATGAATTGCCACCTAGATGCTCCTGTTCTGGTCCGCTTAGGCCTGACTTTGTCTTTTTTGGAGAACCAATTCCACAACTTGCTTATCGACGTTCCATGGAATACGCTGCTCGATGTGATGTGATGCTTATTATTGGCACTTCCGCTACCGTCGCTCCTGCTTCTTACTTGCCTGTCATTGCCAAGGAGCGTGGAGCTTATATTGTGGAAATTAATCCTACGCCGTCCGCTATTAGCTCAACTTTAACAGATCTTTACATTGGCGAACCGGCTGGAAAAGCTTTACCTCGTATAGTGGAAGCCTTACGAGTACTGAAAGAATCTTTAACGGGATTTTGAGGGGGTTTTTATATGAACCTTTTTCTTGTTTCGTTCGTAACAACAAACCTTAACACCGGGGGAGAAAGTTCTATACTTTCCATCCTGGGACATACCGGCATTGTTGTCAAAATTGTGCTCTTGCTACTGGTGTCTCTTTCTCTGGCTTGCTGGACTATTATTGTGGCAAAGTTTTGGAGTTTCAGGAAGATTCAACGTGAAAATGTAGAGTTTCTTGCTAGATTTCACCAAAGCCGTGGACTTGCATCCTTCTATCAGGATACTAGACGTTTTTCCCAGACCCCTCTGGTATATGTTTTCCGAGCAGGATATGGGGAGCTTGTAAGATTTATAAAATCCGTTGAATCGCCAAAGATTGAAACTGTTGCACCCAAATTCAGTAGATTTCCCGGCGGATCAAGTATTCTCCTGGGAGATCACATGAAGGAAATTATCCACAGGGCAATGGATACAGCAACTATGGTAGAAAGAGCCAGAATGGAACGATGGATTCCGCTGTTGGCTTCGACCGGAAGTAGCGCTCCCTTTATTGGCCTTTTTGGAACCGTCTGGGGCATTATGAATAGCTTCCGTCACATAGGGCTTCAGGGATCGGCTAGCCTTGCTGTGGTCGCTCCGGGTATAGCTGAAGCTCTGATCGCTACCGCTATCGGCCTTGCCGCAGCTATCCCCGCTGTTATCGCCTATAACTACTTCATGCAGAAAATTAATGTGGTAGAAACGGATATCCAACATTTCATCAACGATTTCTTGAACACTGTGGAAAAAGAATGGGTTAGGAGAAACATGATAGGGGAAGAATCTCAGGTAGGTTCAAAGACTGTTTCTGCAGCAACTCAGGGGAATCTGCTATGAACATTGGAAACGCACGAAAGCCGCGACCCCTTATAGCAGATATTAATGTTACTCCCTTCGTGGATGTAATGCTGGTGCTTCTCGTAATCTTCATGGTTACGGCGCCTATGATGATGCAGGGAGTAGATGTTAAACTTCCTCAGGTTCAAGCACCCGCTGTTGAGTCAAAGGAGGAACGGCTTATCGTAACAATCACAGCGGATCGAAAGGTGTTTATTAATGAGTATGAAGTGAGCCTTGAAGATCTTGTGCCAAAGCTTGAAGCCATATATGCCAATCCTGCTACAAAACGGGACAGAGCCGGAGTATTTTTGCGAGCTGATGAAGCTCTTCCTTATGGTTTTGTGATGGAAGTGATGGGTAAAATTAGACAGGCAGGGATTGAAGAAATTGGGATGGTAACCGAAGGGGGACAACCTGTTAAGAAGAAAGATCAGCGGTAGCTGGGGTTGATCTGAGGCAAAGATATTATGGATCTTGAAAGATCGGTTTTTTCTATTAGCGAACCTAAAAGACTCTACGTCATAGGGATGGCTGTATCTTTGCTGATTCATGTTGCGTTGGTTGCTGCTGTTGTGGTTCTTCCCAAATTAACACCTGCTCCGAAGTTTTCAGATATAAAGGCATATAAAATTAAAATAGTATCTGCTGATCAGTTGGGCAATCTGCCTCAAAAGGGTATAAAATCCCCTTCAGTTAGAGAAATTCTGGCTACTGCTGGAAGTAGAGAGTCGCATGGTGGTAGGGAAAGTATTCCGATTTATTCGGTGAGAAAAATCAGTGCACCTATAGAAGAAAAGACGTCTCAGAAGCTTGAAATAAAACCACTTGAATCACCTCCCCCTACCATGACTACGCCTACGCCTTCCCAGCAGCCTTCAGCTCAATGGGAGAAGCTTCTCCCCAATATTATTGTGAAGAGAGATGCTCCTAAACCTATAGAACAACGTAGGGAGCTGTTGAAAGAGCCAGGTGGATCTGAGAATGCTCAAGAGAGTGCTCGGCAAAGTGAAAAGTCCGATAAGTCAAAGTCTCAAGGTGAGGAACCTTCAGGAGGCACAGGTCATACATCGTCGCCATCTTCTGGATCTGGGACCCGTAGTAGTGCCGAAAACAAAGGTGGTGCTGGTGCCGGGGAAACCGGTGGAGGGGCGCAGCCCTCCGAAGAATACGGTCTTGCGAGAAAACTTTATTACAGCGAAGTTTGGAGAGCGATTCAGAGTCAATGGGCAGTGCCGTCGGGACTCATTAATAGAGATAATCTGGAAGCCATTCTTATAATAAAGGTTCGAAGAGATGGAACCATCATGGATGTTCGATTTGAGAAGAAATCCGGTAATGAAATTTTTGATTCTTCGGTGTTGAGAGCAGTGCAGAAAGCAAATCCTCTTCCACCTTTCCCGAAAACCTATAGCCCACCCTATGAGGAAATTGGTGTTCGCTTTAGACCTAAAGATTTAGCAAGAAGGTAGCCCTAAATATGCGGAATGAGGGATCATTTGGCAACTCTTGGGTTCGGAGGTTTGATCATAGATGAAACGACGGTTCAAACAGTTTGTTACTTTAATTGGAATGGTGGTGACGTTTGGTGGCATCCTTGTTTGGCAGGCTTACGGTGCAGATCGAGTCTATCTTGACATTACAGATCCTTCCTTTCGAAAGCTTCCTATAGCTGTGCCGGGTTTTAGAGTGGACGGAGGAAGTTCTGGAATTGGTGATGATTTGTTATCGACCACCAAAAAGGATCTCCAAATTTCCGGTATCTTTCAGGTGTTGGATTCTCGAGCATTTTTTTCTGACCCACAAAAACTGGGTGTTACAGCGGCTGAGATAGATTTTGGTCAGTTCAAGCAGGTGGGCGCTGAATATTTGATCAGAGGTTCCTATTCTACCGATGGACAAAATATTCACCTGGAACTTCGATTTTTCGACGTCGTTGGTAGAAAAATGCTTCTGGGGAAAGCCTATGACGGTAAAATTCAAGATCGAAAGCTGATGATTCATCGCTTTGTTGACGAAATTTTGAAACTTATCACCGGGGAAGTAGGCGTTTTTTCAACTAAAATCGCCTTCGTAAATAAAGAAGGAAAAAATTCGAGAATTTATATGGTGGATTTTGATGGGTCGAATCCTACTCTTCTCACTCCGCGAGAAGAATTGGCTATGTCACCGAGCTGGAGTTCTGATGGCCGTTTTATAGCTTACATTGGCTTTCGAGGTAACCGGACAGCCTTGAGTATTCTGGATGTGAGTAGCCGAGCAGTTAGGGATTGTTTTCTTGGGGGAGTAATTTCGAGTGCTCGGTTTAACCCTCAAAAAGATTTGATAGCCGCTGCAATCTCTCGTCCTGACGGAAATCCGGAGATTGTGGGAGTAGATTTGGCGGGAAATGTTACGGGTAGACTTGTAAGTGGTGGTTGGAATACGAAAACCAGCCCATCGTGGTCGCCAGACGGAAGAAAAATTGCATATGTATCTAACGAAACAGGAAGTCCCCAGATTTATGTTTATGATGTCTCCACCGGCTCTAAACGGCGTATCACCTTTTCCGGAGATTATAATACAAGTCCAAGCTGGTCTCCTAAGGGAGATTGGATTGCTTACTCGGGATTAGTAGAGGGACATCATCACATTTTTATTGTGAATTCTGAGACATTAAGTGTTATGCAAATTACTAACGGAAGCTATAATAATGAGGCTCCCACATGGTCTCCCGATGGTAGAATGATTGCTTTTCAGTCGAATAGATCAGGGAGAAATGCTATATGGGTAATGCTTAGAAATGGAGCCGATGCTAGACTTCTTACGGAAATGCCTGGTGATCAGATTTTACCTTCATGGTCGCCGAGATTTCAATAGAAAGAAGATAGGCAATGCTATTGTGAATATCAATTAAGAGGGAGGACGAAGGATCATGAGAGCGGATAAATGGTTGGTGGTAATAGTCGGGATGGTTTTTGTGTGCGGTTTTGTGATAAGCTGTAGCAAGAAACCTGTTCAAGGACCTCTTATGGGACCAGGATTTGCCGGACCTGGTGCTGGGTACGGAACTCCTCCGGGAACTGAAACTGGTGCCGATATAGGATTTGGCGTTATCACGGATGAGAAACTCAGAGCTCTTGGTATTACTACCGAAGAACAAAAAAGAGAATTTTTGAAACAGAAAGAAGAATTTGAAAACGAGGATATCCATTTTGATTTCGATTCTGCCGTAATCAGAGAAGACGCAAAACCTATATTGCTTAAAAAAGCGGAGTTTTTGAAAAAATATCCTACCCTTACCGTCACTATAGAAGGGCATTGTGACGAACGGGGTACCAATGAGTATAACTTGGCGCTTGGAGAAAGAAGAGCACACAGTGCGTGGCAGTACCTTGTGAATCTCGGTATAGCGCCAAATCGTATGCAAATGATCAGCTATGGTGAGGAACGACCAATAGCTGCAGGACATGATGAAGCATCATGGGCTAAAAACCGCCGCGCTCATTTTGTTATACATTTCTAGAGCAGTTGGAATCCCACCTTTGGTGGGATTCGATGGCAACTATTTGCCATGGTAACCACCTATCGTAAACAAAGGGTGAACGTTATGAGAAGTAAGATTTTATTGTTGGTGGTGATGCTTAGCGTTATCAGTATAAGTGCCTGTGTTACTACTGGTGGTAACGAGCTTTCTGTTTTGAATCAGCGCTTGATTATGCTTGAAGAGCGGGTTTACAGGTTAGAACAGACAATGGAAGGGTATAAAGCTAGCGCCAAAAATGTAGCGGATATGGGAGCTTCCCTCGATGCTATTAGAACCAAAGTGGGACAGGTGCAAGGTAGAGTTGAAGAGCACGAACAGAAGCTTTCGGAGCTTTCGAATCAAATTGCTCAGTTTCAAGATTCGTTGAAAAAGCAAGAAAAGCTCTCTCCTCCTACTGTGGCTGTTCCTGCCGAACAAAAACCAGAACCTTCAACAAAACCGTCGGAAAAACCGCCTGAACAAACTTCTGTATCGAAACAGCCTTCTACTGTCGAGAAACCCAAAGAAGCTCAACAGCAGAAGCCATCAGAAGAAACTGCTCAACAAAAACCTCCTGCAGAAAAAGCTATGTATGAAGAGGCGCTTTCGGCATACAAACGTAAGAATTACAACGCTGCAGAGAAAGGATTTCAGGAATTTCTAAAAAAATATCCTGACTCTCCTCTTGCAGATGATGCAACTTTCTGGCTAGGAGAACTCTACTTTACTCGAGGCAATCTTCTCAAGGCTATTGAGTATTACCAGAAAGTAATAGATGTTTATCCCAAAGGCAATAAAGTTCCTATGGCTATGTATAAGCAGGGTAAAGCCTGGGAGAAATTGGGTGATTCAACGGCAGCTAAAATACTCTATGAAAAGGTTATAAAAAAGTACGCTAACACCAGCGAAGCCAAGCTTGCAAAGCAAGCTCTGGACGAGCTTAATAAAGGTGGAAAGCCTTCCTCTCCTTAAAATTGCCCCTTCCTGACGTCTTGGATTTTAAAGGGGGTGAGAATTTAGCTCATCCCCTTTTTCTATTTATTAGAAATATGAAAACAAGGCGATTTTTCTTGATAGACTTTTTAGTCTTTGTTATAGTGAACAGTGTTCATAAAGGAAAAATAAGTTTTCACTAGAGAAAGGAACTTACATGAGTGAGCAGATTTTGAATCCTTATAGTTTCGATGAATTCCTGCGTATTCGAGAAAACATAGATTTCTACCAATCAGATCCCTTTACTCAAAAGGCTTTTCAACATTTTGCGCCTCCTTCAATGCGAAAACAAGTTGATGAAGCCGCCAGGGAAATATCCCGGAAGGTTTCTTATCGCTGGCGGAAGCTTGTTGAACGTATGGCTTCATGGGATAAACGACCCTATGTGCTCCATTATGATGCTCATGGGCACAGGGTAGATGAAATAGTTAGACCCCTGGAAGCTGAGATTCTCGAAAAGGAAGTATTTTCCGAAGCCATCTTTTCCACTAAAACCCCTCCCTGGGTTAGGCTTGTTAAACTTTTTCTTATTTATCAACTCGGCGAAGCCTGCATTGCTTGTCCTCTAGTCTGTACAGAAGGACTTATAGCGCTTTTAGAACGCTATGCAGATACTCCTGAACTTAAGCGCATCCTTACCCACTGCCGTGAAGGATTAGACGGAGACTTTGGTATAGGAGCTCAATATCTTTCCGAAATCCAGGGTGGTTCTGATGTGCCGTCGAACCGTGTTAAAGCAGTTCAGAATGGTGACCATTGGAAAATATACGGCGATAAATTTTTCTGCTCCGCTACTCACGCCGATTACGCCGTGGTTACGGCAAAACCGGATGGATCCCCTAATGTAGCCGCATTTGTTGTTCCTTCTTGGGAAGTGCCCGACGGAAAAATCAGAAAAAGACGGAATAACTTTACAATAAATAGGCTTAAATGGAAAATGGGCACAGTGGAACTTCCGACAGCTGAGATCACCTTTAACGGTAGCATCGCATATCCTGTGGGACCTCTTGATAAAGGGCTTGCCAACGTAGTTGGTATTGTCCTCGCCTATTCTCGCATGACAGTTGGACTTTCCAGCGCTGCCTCTATGATAAGAGGGGTGCGTGAAGCTAGGATTTATGCTTCTTTTAGAGAAGCTTTTGGAACTCGACTGGAGAATTTTCCTCTTGTTGCCAAAACGCTTGATGAAATAGAACATATTGCAAGAAGAAGCCTTGCCGGAGCTTTGAAACTTTATTCGCTCTTTTTAGATTTACCTGGGGGATTCCGAGGTGGACTAAAACCTACCGATGAGCCGTTCGATTTATGGCGTAAAAGATTTGTCGTCAGGGAGCTTGTTATGCTTCAAAAAATTACCGCTGCTCAGGATGCTCCCGATGTTCTAAGGAAAGCTATTTCAATCTTTGGAGGACATGGAGTTATAGAAGATTTTTCAGACCTGCCTCGTCTGTTTCGAGACTCTATAGTGAACGAACTCTGGGAAGGGCCAAGAAATGTGCTCCTTACCCAAATTTACAGAGATCTACATAGGGTGAAGGATTACGGCTATTCTCCCGCTATGTTTTGCCGTGACCTTCTAGGAGATGATCTAGGCGGCGAGCTTGGAATGGAATGCGAAAAGCTAATCAGTGGAAACGTTCTGGCGAGCCGCTATGAATGCGGACGGTGGGATGACTTTTGTTCTAGATTGTGCTGGGCATTTCAAGAACGTGCTTTTGCAGAAATTGAAGAGAAAGGAAATATATGAAACACGCCTTTATGGAGCTTCGAGAAGAAGAAAGGGAAAAACGGAAAGAACTTATACTTGATGCTGCCGAGAGAGTTTTTGGGTCTAAGCCTTTTAAAGACGTTGGTATGAGAGAAATAGCTAAAGAACTGGGGGTTTCTGTTGGGGCGCTTTATCGCTATTTTCCGGATAAACAATCTCTCTTTGTGGAAGCCTTCATGCGGGGCGCTAGAGAGCTTATTGAACTTGCTGAGAAAGCAGTGGAAGAAAAAAATGATCCCAAAACTATTGCTCGCCTTTATGTAACCTTCCTGCTGGAAAAGGATCATTATTTCAAAATGATGAGCCATTTTATGCTTGAAGGAAATCTCGAGGGAGAAGCTCTTGATCGGCTAAACTCTATGGAAAGACGTCTCCTGGATGTCTTCCAGAAACTTTTTGAATCTTCAGTATCGGCTTCTCTTAGAAGAGTTGTTACTCATGCGTTTTTTGCCGCTCTTAATGGAATTCTTATAACCTTTAGAAATTACCCCGGTAGAAGCCCACAGGAAGTTCGTTCCCACGTATATCGTCTGGCAGATTTAATAACGGAAATGTTTGTAAAAGGAACTAATAAAACAATGGAAGATGCCATAAGCAAAAAAGGAGATTACAATGAAAGCTCTAGTAGTCCATGAATTACTGGGAAGAACCACTTCTCTTTTTGAGAATCGAGAAATCGTTTCCGGGTCGGTTAGGCTTACCTATCAAGGTTTTCATGAAAGAGTCTGTCGCCTCGCTTCAAGTCTCAAGCGTATAGGAGTTAAGAAAGGCACGGTGGTAGGAGTGCTAGATGCGAATACCCATCGCTATCTGGAACTACATTATGCTCTTTCTATGATAGGAGCTGTTATCCACACTCTGAATTTCCGATTACCTGCAGATGATCTTGCCTACACAATGATTCACGCTGGTGATGAATGGATATGTGTTTCGGATCTTTTTCTTCAGGCGGTAAAGCCCATGACGGATCGTTTTCAAAATTGGATAGTGATGAGCGACGATGAAAATCTTAAACTTTCTGGGGTATCCAACTCTTTTTCTTACGAAGAACTTGTTGGTGGCGGTGATTTGGTGGAAAGTCCAGAAAAGATTTCAGAAACCGACACCTATTCTATCTTTTACACTACCGGAACCACAGGTAGACCTAAAGGTATTCGGTATCGCCATAGAGATATTTTACTGGGTTCACTTCAACTTTGCCATCATTTGGCAATTCATGAGACAGGTGCACATATTGGTAGCACTGATGTTATCATGCCGCTTATTCCATTTTTCCATATTCACGGTTGGGGAACGGTATTTTTCGGTCCCTACATGGGAGCGAAGATGGTTTTACCAGGAAGAGCCACTCCTACCGAGCAGGTTGAAATTATTCGCCGTGAAGGCGTTACATGGCTCAATATGGTTCCAACCCAACTTCACATGCTCCTTGATGTTGAATCGTTTGGCAATGTAAAGGTTCTTACCGGCGGGAGTGCTCTGCCTACAGGACTTGCCCGTCAGGCTGTTTCGCGTGGAGTTCGCTACAGCCTCATATACGGAGGATCGGATCAATTGGGCGCCTCTATTTCTGTAGTTCCAGAAGGGAAGACTCTTGGTTCCGATTATTCCGAAGAGTGGGAAATGCTTCGTACTCGTATGAGACCACTCCCTATGGTGGATATTTCTATCCGGGATGAAAAAGGCTCTCGACTCCCTCATGATGGAAAAACGATTGGTGAAATATGGGTTTCTAATCCATGGCTTCCCGATGGTTATTATAATGATCCACAGCGATCTAAAGATGCATATCCTCCTGAACATCCAGGATGGTTTAAAACTGGCGATCTAGGTAGCATGACCCCCGACGGCTGGCTTACTGTAGCCGATAGGCAGAAAGACGCTATAAAAAGCGGAGGAGAGTGGATTATGTCCTCGATACTTGAGGCGGTTCTTTCGGAACATCCCAAGGTTGTAATGGTAGCGGTTATTCCTGTGCCTGACGAACGTTGGGGTGAACGACCCCTTGCTGTTGTGAAGCCTAAAGAGCCGGTATCGGAAGAAGAACTTAGAACCTTCATGGAAAGTAAGGTTTCAGAGGGACGGATAGCTAAATTTTGGATTCCCGATAGATTTTTGATGGTGGATGATATTCCGATGACCAGTGCGGGAAAGCTTAATAAAGAACAACTTAGGAAAACATACGCTAACTAAACAAGGAGAGAGCTATGATGGATCATCTTCTTACGGATGTTCAAAAAGCCTGGAGAGATGAAGTTCGGGACTTTGTTAAATCAGTTCCTCGTCAAATGATTATTGATATGGATGCCGACAAGATCAGGTTTCCAAAGGAGTTTTTACAGGAAGCTGCAAGGAGAAATCTTTTAGGTTGTCGCTACCCCAAAAAATGGGGTGGTAGAGAAATGGATTGGGTTAGCACCTGTGTCGCTATGGAAGAAGTAGGAACTCTAGGTTACATTTTCGCATGCGTTTTTGGAGTCGGTGCCGAGCTTGTGTGTGATGCCATAATCCTTCATGGAACGGATGAACAGAAAGAACGTTATGTTAAACCCTTACTTCGGGGAGAAATCTTTGCTGCTGAATGTCTTACGGAGCCACGTGGTGGATCCGATTTTTTCGGAACCACAACCTACGCTGTTGATAAGGGCGATTACTTCCTTTTGAACGGTCAAAAGCGGTTCATTGTTGGAGGAGAAGGTGCGGATTATTTTCTAGTTTATGCCCGGACAAACCCTGATGTTGATCCTCATCAGGGAATTACTTGTTTTATCGTTGATCGAGGACCAGGGGTAGAAACGAAGTATCTTTACGGGCTTATGGGATGCCGAGGAGGTGGCACAAGCAGATTAGTATTCAGGGATGTTAAGGTTCCTAAAGAAAATGTGCTAGGCAAAGTTAATGGTGGCTACGAAGTCTTTAAAACTATGATGATTCCTGAAAGGCTCGGCACAGCAGCGATGACCATTGGAGCCGCCAGACCGGCATTAGAAATTGCAACAGGTTATTCTACCAGAAGAAAAGCCTTTGGACGGCCGATTTGTGAATTTCAAGGCGTTAGTTTTCAAATCGCCGAAGCAGTTATGCTTCTTGATGCATCCAGAGCCATGGTATACACGACTGCACGGGCTGTGGATCAGAAAGCACCTGAAAATTATGTTAGAAGACTCATTTCGGAAACCAAGAAATTCGTTACGGAGTCCTGTCAGAAAGTTGTTCATAACGCCATGCAGGTAATGGGTGGGATTGGCTACACTAATATCTTTCCAATTGAGCGCATTTATCGCGATATTAGACTTGCTTCTATCTGGACAGGAACAAACGAAATAATGTCGGTCGTCACAGCCCATGAATGGTATAAAGAGTATGGAAAAATAAAAAAACTAGGTCTCACAAGAGACTGCGAACAGGACGCTCCAGAAGCTTACGCCGAGGAAGAAAAAGTCTACGAATAATTTTCCTGTAGACCATCTCGGACATTGTGATGTAGTTGAAAAATGTTCGGGATGGTTTTCTGTTTTTTTATGGACGTATAAAGAAAGGACGTATAGGCAATATGGTGTTTAATCAGGAAAGATCTGGATCTTTTGAAGAGTTCGGAAGATACAAAGAAGAAGTTATTAGTGCAATCGAGAAATTTCGAAAACTCAGCGTATCCCAAAGATATCCACTTGAAGAAATCTTGAACAAATTAGAGAGCGAAACCTTTGAGCTTGTTGTAGTTGGTCAATTCAAAAGAGGTAAGACCTATCTTATAAACGCTTTACTGGGTGAAGAACTCCTTCCTACGGGTGTGGTTCCGCTTACGTCAATTGTTACGGTCATTACTTATGGCGAGAAGATTTCCGCGACGGTTATTTTTGCAAACGGCATTATGCAGGATATAGCCGCAGAAGATGTGGGAGAATACGTTACGGAGATCGGTAACCCCAGAAATACAAAGGGCGTCCAGGAGGTTCGTATAACTTTTCCTTCGGAATACCTTCGTAACGGAGTTAAATTGGTTGACACTCCTGGGGTAGGGTCGGTTTACAAGCATAACACCGATGTCGCCTACAAATATCTTCCAAGATCCGATGCGGCAATTTTTGTCCTTTCGATTGATCAACCTGCAAGTGAAGCCGAACTGGATTTTTTAAAAGACGTGAAGAACTTTGCTCACAAGATTTTCTTTGTTCTTAACAAAATCGACTTGGCTCCCAAGGAAGAACTCGAACAGGCGGTAGCCTTCACGAGAAGAGTGCTTGAAGAATCTATGGGAAAGGCAATAAAGCTTTTTCCGTTATCGGCTAAATGGGCTCTTGATGGTAAAAAATTGGGGATTCCAAGTCTCCTTGAGGATAGTGGACTTCTTGCGTTTTCGTCTGCTCTTGAATCTTTTCTTATGGAAGAGAAAGGGAAAGTGTTGATGTGTTCGGTCGTCCATAGAATGCTATGGTATATTTCTGAAGCGGCTCTATCTCTTGAGCTGGAGCGAAAGGCCTTATTAAGTCCCGTTGAGGAACTTCGAGAGAAAGTCGAACTTTTTGAGAAAAAACGTTCTGAGATTTCTATGTGGATGTCTCGTTTTCCTTCAATTGTTGATCACGCTGTGAATAGAACCGTTATAAACCAGCTTGATATGGATCTTAAATCTTTCAGGCAGTCTCTTGAAACAAAGATGAAGGAAGAGATTCTGAGAATTTTTGAAAACCATGAGGGGGTGCCTCTTGAAGAAATGAATGAACTTATGAGACACTACGTTAGCGATGGTCTCTATGATAGCTACATGGCCTGGTGTGAAAAGGAAAGAGAAATACTTGGGAAGAAACTTCAGGAGGTTCTTGATCCTTTGAGAAGAGAAATCGAGAAGGAAACAGCAGATCTGGTGAAGTTTTCATCCGAACTTTTTAACGTGCCTAGTTTTCTTGGTGACTTTTCAATGAAATTTTCGGACAGGATGGAAGGACTTTTTCGTATCAAACAGGATCCTGTGGCTCTGGAATTGCTTGATTCAGTTCTTACTGAAAAAGTTCCGGGATGGGTGAGTCGATTTTCTCGTTTAAAGGAGTTTTTGACTAGGAAAGCTCGAGATCGTATTCTAAAAAGATGGCTAAGTCAGCTTTCGAGCATGGTTGATATGTACAGTGGTAGGGCGAGATTTTCTCTTCTTAAGATGGTTGAAAAAGCTGTTAACCAATTTCGCATTGATATGGTTAGAAGTATGGAGGGCACTCTAAAATCGCTTTCCGATGCGGTTAGCAAGGGGCTAGAGCTTAAAGCAAAGAGTGAAATAGAGGTAAAAGAACGACTTCACGTAATAGAAGAGGAACTTGCTCAAGTTAATTCTCTAAGGACTTACATATCACAACTTTACACCGAACTAAGCTTTTCTTCTTGACAACGATAAGTCACTAAATTAGTTATGAATCATGTGAAAAAAGTATCGAAAAGACGAAAATGTTGTCCTTCTTGCGTGGAGGACGCAAGGGGGAATTTCGGAAAAAGGTAGAGGAAAGGGGAGATTGGACCATTTTTTCACGTGCAGGGAGGTGGGAAAGCAGAAAATTAGGGAAGTGAAAGGGGTGTTGGGTATCTTTTGGTTTACGCGCTCGTTCTTGGGCGTCTAAAGAATTACCGTTATGAAAGGAGGATTAGTCGATGGAGTTAAGTCAGATTTTGATGTTTGCTTTAGGATGCGGTTTGCTTAGCGTTGTTTATGCGCTTTTTACAGCCGCGTGGGTTATTAAACTCCCCGCCGGATCTGAAAAAATGCAGATGATTTCTGACGCCATTCACGAAGGAGCCAAGGCTTTTCTGAACCGTGAATACAAGACGGTTGCAATGGTTGGTGTTGTGCTCGCTGCGGCTCTTCTTTACCTTGGAAAGTTTGTGGCTCTGGGATTCGTGCTCGGTGCTTTCGGTTCTGCTCTGGCTGGTTACATCGGCATGATGGTAACAGTTAGAGCAAACGTGAGAACAGCCGAAGCGGCGAAAGCTGGACTTGACTCGGCTCTTAAGGTGGCCTTCAGAGGCGGCTCTGTTACCGGTCTTATGGTGGTAGGTCTCGGTCTTTTGAGTATTGCGGGTTACTATGTTGTAGTTAAGTCTATTGCACCTATAGATGAAGCTTTTCATGCTCTTGTAGGCCTTGGATTTGGATGTTCTCTTATGAGCGTCTTTGCCCGAATCGCCGGCGGTATTTATACCAAGGCTGCCGACGTTGGAGCCGACCTTGTTGGTAAGGTTGAAGCCGGTATTCCCGAAGATGATCCTCGAAATGCTGCAGTAATCGCCGATAACGTTGGTGATAACGTTGGTGACTGCGCAGGTATGGCTGCCGACCTTTATGAAACTTACGTTGTAACCGTAGTTGCTGCAATGCTTCTTGCCAAGACCGTATATGGACCTCAGAGCCTCTGGGTGGAGTTCCCGCTTCTTATCGGTGGTGTATCCATTCTTGCTTCAATTATAGGCACTTTCTTTGTACGCCTTGGAAAGAGCCAGTATATTATGGGCGCTCTTTATAAAGGTCTTGCCGTGTCTGCTGTTTTGGCAGCTATAGCATTTTATTTTGTATCCCAGTGGTTCCTTAAACTCCCCAATGTTCAGCCTGCTTTCACTCCGATGGGTGTTTTCCTGACAGCTGTGATAGGCGTTATTCTTACCGGTCTTATTGTTATGATTACCGAATACTTCACATCCAAGAGCTTCAAGCCAGTTCAGCATATTGCTGCATCAAGCTTAACTGGGCACGCAACCAATATCATTGCTGGACTTGCAGTTAGTATGAAATCAACAGGACCTCCAGTGCTTGCCATCTCTGCCGCTATTATAGGAGCTTATTATCTGGGTGGTGGTTTCTCCGGTAATCCCGGCGGTGGGCTCTTCGCTATTGCTCTGTCCGCTGTTTCAATGCTTTCTATGACTGGTATTGTTGTTGCCATCGACTCCTACGGTCCGATTACCGATAATGCCGGTGGTATCGCTGAGATGGCTGAGCTTCCCGAAAGTGTCAGAGCCGTAACCGATCCGCTCGACGCCGTTGGAAATACCACAAAAGCTGTTACTAAAGGATATGCGATTGGATCCGCTGGTTTGGCAGCCCTTGTTCTTTTCGCCGAATACTCCAGATCTTTCGGCGAAAACATCGCATTTGACCTTTCAAATCCGAAAGTTCTAGTTGGTCTCTTCATCGGTGGTTTGTTGCCCTTCCTGTTCGGTTCACTTCTTATGGAAGCTGTTGGTAGAGCTGCTGGTGGTGTTGTTGAAGAAGTTCGCCGACAGTTCCGTGAAATTCCCGGTATTATGGAAGGAACTGCTAGACCTGAATATGGAAAGTGTGTTGATATAGTTACAAAGAGCGCCATCAAGGAAATGATGGTTCCTGCTCTACTTCCTGTGGCTACACCTATTCTAGTTGGTTTCCTCATTGGTAAGGAAGCTCTTGGTGGTGTCCTTATCGGTAGTATCGTAACCGGTTTGTTCCAGGCTATTGCTATGACAAGTGGTGGTGGTGCCTGGGACAATGCTAAGAAATACATCGAAGACGGAGCTTTTGGCGGTAAAGGTTCCGACGCTCATAAGGCTGCTGTAACTGGCGATACGGTGGGCGACCCATACAAGGACACTGCAGGTCCTGCTATCAACCCGATGATCAAGGTTGTAAACATCGTGGCTTTGCTTATAGTTCCGTTGCTGAAGTAAAGTAACACTTTCGGGATGAGCTTTAATGGGTGCTCATCCCGGTTTTCGAAATGTAAAAACCGGGGAGATTTCCCCGGTTTTGCTTTTTAGGACGTGATGAGCGATTAGCCTATGACTGATCAGCTCCGTTTTCGTTCTTTTTTATTCTTCTTCTACACCTTCTTCCTTTGGCTCGATGATAAGAGAATCAGCGACAAGTTCCCATAGATATTTTACCTCGATATCCATATCGTATTCTTTCTTTAAACTCTTCTTAATTTGATCACGGCAGTTATGGCAAGGTGCTATTACAAGCTTTGCGCCGGTATCTTTGATCTGCTTTGCTTTGACTCTACCGTAGAAAATTCGTTCTTCAACGTAAGGACCAGCCCAGGCACCACCGCCTGCTCCACAGCAGAAGTTATTTGCTCTGTTAGGATTCATATCCACAAAGTTTTCACAGCACTGTTGAACTATCCATCGAGGTTCTTCATAATAACCATGCCCAAAGGCTCTTTCGCTTTTTCTACCGTAATTGCATGGATCGTGATATGTGGTGAGTTCTGTGTGGATTGACTTATCAACTTTGATACGACCTTCTTCTAGATATTGCTTAAGAAGATCGTGAATGCTTAGATACTTAACCTCACCTTTAAACCATCTTTCGAGACCCAACCTGGTCGCGTAGTATGCGTGACCTCATTCAGGCAATAACAGATACTCGCACTCGAGTTCCTTGTAATTCTTAACTATGCGGCTGACAATTTCCTTCATAGCCGCATCATCACCGGTAAAGAGCCCCCAGTTTACTCCTTCCCAGTTTTCTGAAGGAACAGTCCATGATTCTCCAGCGGCATAAAAGATCTTCCACCAGAAAGTCATATCTTCTGGTTCGGCAAAGGGTTCCTTGGAATTGATCGTGACTAAAATTCGGGCACCTTTCTTATCGACAGGTACTTCAAACCCAGGAAGTTCTTCCGCAAGTTCTGCTCCAACATCTTCAAGGAGGAAAAGGAAATCTTCTTTTGGAATTCCCACATTGTTTCCCGTGTTAAGGCACATCTCCACGCCTTTATGGAGAACGCCCGGCACCTTGTCACGATCTCTCAAGCCTCGAGCAGATCTCAAAAGTGTTAAAAGATCGACACCCATTGGGCAAGCATACTCGCAGCGCCCACATAAAGTGCAAACCCAAGGGAATTTAGAATCAATAATTTCCTGATCCAAACCCAATACGGCGAGACGGACTACTTTTCTTGGGTCAAGTCCGTCCACACCCGATACAGGACATCCTCCTGCGCAGGTTCCACAGGTCAGGCAAAGCTCGGCATACTGGCTTGCGAGCTTTCGCCTTTCTCTTTTTGACAGTAACAACGGCTCCATAGGCTCCTCTCCTTACTAAAGAAATATCCCACAAAATCCCATAACAACAGCTCCGCTGCTCTTCCTCCCCAATAGAGCAACAGGGGCTATTTGTTCCTCTGTGTTGCAAACTAAACTGCATTTTAAAGATGAAAACCGAAAATATCAACTATTAATTTGGTAACTGAGTGCGAAAATAGATTTTTCCTATACCGCTAGAGTTTGTTCTCTGTGGCTGTAAACTTCTTCGGTTTCTTCTTCCCATCCATCCCAGAGATAATGCTTTTCTTCGCCTCGAGCGATTACCCTGAAGGCATATCTTACCTGTTCTTCATAAAAAGCACAGTAAGGAGCAGGAGCCTGAAGTGATCCTGTAAGAGAATACACCTCTGCAGGGCAGGGTGCTCCGCAGAAATGCCTTATGGCGCACCGGTTACATGGAACAATCTGTTCCACTGTGCGGGTGGTAACCGCTCGGAAAGGTTCGGAAGAGAGAATTTCGGGAACAGAATGGGTAAAGATATTTCCGCCTTTGAAATTCTCAAGCCCTATAAATTCGCTACAGGGAAAAACATCCCCTTTTGCAGAAACTGCGAAGAAACATTTTCCTCCACCGCAGGGAGATATGTCACACATGAGTCGCCTAGTGGTTGGTCCGAGAATGCCCGCTAAAACATTGGCGAAATTCACTACAACAAGCTTGAATCCGCGTTCTTTTCTTATTTCTTGTGTTCTGTCTAGGGCTTTACAAAAATATGCTGCAAAGATTTCATCTTCCGGTTTTAACTCTTGCCCACCCTTCTGAGTGCACCTAACAGGGTTGAACATGACCATTTTGACGCCGTGGTTTGCATAAAAATCCACCATCTGTGGAAGAAGAGAAACATTGTGTTTGGTTACGGTGGTAATCACATTAAAACCGGGGTAGTCTGAAAGACTAGCAATCACCTTAAGAAGATGTTCAAAGGTTCCGGCTCCTCCCCAGGAATGTCGTAATGAATCGGCAATTGCCTGTTCATGAGCATCTAGAGATATGCCTATTCCAACACTTTTTTCTCTGAGAAATGTTATAGCTTCGGTGTCAAGAAGGGAACCGTTGGTTTGAATGCCGAAGTGAAAATCATCTTTAAAGGCTTCTATGGCTCTAAAAACTGCATCTCGTGCTATCATGGGTTCACTACCGTGAAAAATAAGCTGAGGTTTTACCGATGGGGGAAGGCTGGAACGGAAATAGTCTAGAAGACGGTGTAGTGCTTCAGATAAAGCTTCATAGGACATTGTTTCTCCATAGCGTCTCATGTTTTCGGGTAGGTAACAGTATGGGCAGTTGAAATTACACCGCTCGGTTGGATTAAAGTAGACTGCTGAAGGCGTAAGTTCGAACCTAAAAGAGTGCATTTCTTTTTTGAACTTGTCGGCTTCTTCTAGAAAATCTTTGACTATTCCTCCGGCAAGGGCTTCTTTTAATTCCCCGTTTTCTACAAGAGCCCAAAATCCTGTATCCGGTTCTATGACTGCTACACGATCGTCGAGTCCCACGTCCAAAACGGCGAACTGAGGACCATAGCCAGAATTGGCGTATTTCATGACCTTAAAAACCTCCTGGTTCGAAAATTAAATTTAGCAGTAAACGTTATCGCAAAACTAAGGGAATATCCCGATGGTGCAATCCAAGTGGAGCGCATTCGTGCGCTCCACCCTTTTGTGAAAGTTACCCTTTAGCGTCTGCCCTTTTCGTTACTTCTTAGCTGTGAGAAGGACATAGTGAGAAAGCCCTGTTCCCTGCTGATTCTTGCACTTTCTTCTGTAGCTGATCACTTTCTTCATCTTAATTCACCTCCTTTCTGGTTTGAAATTTCAAGGGATCAACAAAAAACCCGGACCAACCCCTTTTGAGATAGGAGATTGATCCGGGTCCCTTTGCCATCAGGATGCCCGATTCCCATTCCCGACAGGTCTTCTGGCTTCCCTCCTCCTCAGCGCCTTCCCATCTCGTTTGAGCGAGACAGTGGCTTTTTGCTGAAGAGCCGCTTCTTAAAGAAGCGCTCGAGGGTCACAGCGGCGGGTCCGCCACGGATTTTCACCGTGTTCCGAGATGTCGGGAAGGATAAATCATCTACAATTTTTAGTCAGATCTTGAAAAATGGTCAAGAAATTTAAAAATTTTAGATCACTTTTCTATTTCTCAATTTGTTAATGTCGGGAATTTTAGAGGCGCATCCCGCCACAAAAACGGGGCACCTCTATGTTTCAGAATCGATTAATCTCGCCGATAATTAATTACAACAAAACCAGATAACAGTATTACTCTTTAGATTTTTCTCTTACAACAAAGCGTGGTTCAAGCATTTCAAGTTTTTTCACTAAGCCGCCGTATTCAAGCTCACTGTAAGGAAGCATGGCAGCTCCAAAAAATCCCTGCCGTCTGATTTCAATTGCCTTTCTTGATATTTCTTGTCTTACGTAATCCCAAAATGGATGGTCAAAAGCATCCACAGGATTTGTTAATCGTCCTTCATGTACACAATAGGCAGCGCAGGAAACTACAGGGGGACCGTCAAAGAATGAAATGGTAGAGTTCTGCTTAACCGGCATAAGAGGTCCTATATGGCTACCACGCATGAAACCTGCCACATAATGCCCAAGATGGAAAGGTGCAAGAACTTCACCGGTGGCAGGAAAAGCACCTTGAACCCGGACAATCATTATTGGGTCATCTTTACCCGTGTATTTCCCAGCGATGTTTCTTAACCGTGTGGTGCTTGCCGCTACAACCTGTTCTCCTGTTTCGCGAGAGTAGATAGCTTCTACTACAAATCGTCCTGTATCCCTTAACAGGGCTGCAATATCGTAAAGTTCTTCGGGCGCGTTCAGTTCAATAACCTTGTCAGCTTCAGTGTAAGCAACATCCATTATGCAGAATTTAAAGCCTTTAAACATGCTGGGAGAAAGTAGAAGGCCAGAACAATACATAGGATCGGCAAAGGCAAGGTATAGAGGAAGATTGTAGGCTCCTGGGTCAGTTTTGTCGGCAGCGAAAAACAGAAATGGTTCCGATGGACGTTCCTCTATCTCCATCTCCGCTACCGCAGGTCCAAGGCCTTTGACATTTCCGGAAAAGGCATCTTTTAAAAGATCCTGCCCTGCACCATAAAGCCCTTGATCCTTTGCGACATCGGTTGCAGCTTTAAAAGCATCCCATGCAAGTTTATGGACGGTTTCTGAACATACTCCCTGAGTATGAGTACAGAGAATAGCTATATCGTCTCCGGTGAAACTCACTTTGAAATCGATAAGTACACCTCGCTGGTGTTGTTCTATATGGTTTTTTACCGCTTCAAGAACTCTTGTGCTAGGCCTGATATGACCACCTACACTTCCTATGTCTGCCTTGATGGCTGTAATTGTAACTTTCATGCCCAGCGCCCTCCCTATTTTTTCGATAAATCGTAGCTGTGAAAAGTGTTCCTGTTTAACCCTTATGTTTGAGCATATTAAAAGAATGCTGAGTGAGGCTGTTCCCAAAAAACCCTCGTTGAGAGGTCCCCCCTGCCTCTTGGAGGAACTAGCCTTACTCCTTACCCTATCCCACACCCCCTCAACCAACAGAGATTTCAGAGGGGAAAGATCCCTTGGCGTTCGCCCTGAGCACTGCCGAAGGGGAATCTTCCCAAGAATAGGGAAAAGGAAGGCTATCTTCAGAACTTGCCAAGCT
>Ga0197142_1001242_pt1 | contig 23467 bp, 18 predicted proteins | sample GBS60_MetaG_FD_148614 | JGI IMG/M metagenome (GOLD analysis project Ga0197142, IMG submission 148614) | Sediment microbial communities from Great Boiling Springs, Gerlach, Nevada, United States - GBS 60_MetaG | ecosystem: Environmental > Aquatic > Thermal springs > Hot (42-90C) > Sediment... | reverse complement strand
GCCTCCACCACTGCATGGATTCTGGTAACCGCCACCGCCGCCGCCACCGCCGCCCCCTGCGGCAATGATGAGAGTGTTAGTGGTCTGGTTGAAGACGGCAGAAGAGCCCCCTCCACCCCCTCCCCCACCTGATGTACCTGATGAACCGGGGTGTCCACCTCTTCCTCCACTCCCATAACCCCACCCACCATTACCTCCACCTGTGCCGCTGGCACAGTTCCGGCCTCCAAAGCCTCCTTGTCCGACATAAATCGATAATACATGCCCACTTGTCACAGGCACATTCATCACTTGGGCAAATGCTCCCCCGCCACCCGCACCACTGCTCCCACAGGCATCGTAACCCCCGCCTCCGCCACCAGCTCCCCAAACCTTGATAGTAGCAGAGATGGCTCCACAGGGCACAGCTATAGTCTGGACAATACCCGTATAAGTGAAAACTTGCTTGATCTGATTGGCAGATTTAGCAAGTCTACGCCAGGTAGAACCATCCCAGTACTCAAAATTTTTACATTCTATGTTATATATCAAAAGTCCATTGGCTGGGCTGCTGATTGAATTGCGCTGTGAAGTGGTCATACGAGGAATGAGTATGCCTCTTTGAGTGTCTTCCACATGAAGGCGAGCTGACTGATGGGGGCTATTAGTGCCAATACCCACATTTTGAGCGGAGACCATACCCAGGACCCCGAACCAGCAGAAATACAGCAATAGTGTCGGGATCTTTCTCGGCGTTTTCATAACCCAAAGATATGGAGTTTTCCTTAATGCAAATCCTAATGCTAATCGATGCGATGGGAATACCAATATCGTTTGGGGTCATACCATCCTTTTTCAAAGCGGCTATTTGCCCCGGAGGATTCATAACTTCATGGGGTAAGCTAATCCGCATTCAAGGGGTTTTACCTCGGATTATCATAGTGCCAAAATGCGCTTCAGCATTTGCTAATACCCAAACGCGCTTCAGCGTTCGCTACTATTACCCCCAGCTCCAGCCCTTCCCCCCTTATGGAGGGTTTGGAAGGGGGTGTGCAGCTTCATAAACGAACCCTGATTCGTCTTTCGGTGTTACACCAATCTGACACGAAAACTCCCGCAGCTGATAGCCACGCTAAAAGGAGAGTATATGACTCTGGGGCGGGTCCGGATAGGTGAGAGGCCGCGCTCGTGCCGTCACCACCAAAAACTGCTTTCACTTCTCGCCAATTCCGCTTAGCAGCTTAATATTTTTTGTCCGAGACCTCTGACCTCTATATTCGTATGGTCAGGTGTAAAATGCATCATAGGGGATAGGGTGTATCAAGGAGAGGGTGGGGCAGGTTGGTGCCAGGGTTCTTCCACCAGGGCCAGGAAGCCTTCCTGCTGTCGGGCTTGCTGACTAAGTTGGCCGAGGTGCTCATAACGTACCCATCCAATCCCCCACTCTTCGGTGGCATTTCCCTGCTTCTCTTCCCATCGTACAGGACAGAGCTCTGCCCATGGATTTGCCCGGTGCCATCGTAAATAGACCCTGAGCATCTTCTCCCGGTGGGACGACCACAGGTTCGTCGTGCGTTTTTTGAGCTCGTAACGATAATCATAGACAAGAGCTGACAAATCAGATAGCAAGGCCGAGCCTGTGGGATGGGCACCCGCTCCCTTACCGCGCAGAAACTGCTGACTGGTGAACTGTCCCTCTACGAATATACCATTATACTCGTAGTTCATTTCGTACAGCAGACTCTTTGAACTTACTAAGACTGGGAGTACAAAGTAGTAGTAGGTATTTTCAATTTCAGAACAGCATCCTGCAAGAAGACGCAGGCGGTAACGATTTTTTTCTGCAAATGTCCTATCAACCTGCCTCAGAGTTGTTATACCCAATCGGGGGACCTCATGAGGATTGAGGTAAATTCCAAACGCATGGAGTACCAGTATGACCAGCTTATAAGTTGGATCCCATCCATCCACATCACTGGTGGGATCACTCTCGGCAAAACCATAACGCTGAGCTTCGTTTAGCGCTTCTGAGTAGTCCAGCCCTTCTAAACAGGTGCGTGTGAGGATGTAGTTCGTCGTCCCGTTGAAGACTCCCCCGATATAGCGCAGAGGTTCGGTATCGTAATATTCTTCTAATAACCTGATGATAGGTATACTGCCACAGGCTGAAGCCTCATAAAGAAGGGATTTCCCCTTTCTTAATGCCAGATCGTGAAGTTCTTTCAGATGAAGAGCTAACATTTGTTTATTAGCGGTCACCAGATTTTTACCCTCATGTAGAGCCCTCTGAGCTATCCGATATGCTTCCTCTGCATCGTCTATGGCCTCTACGACGGTATCGATTTTGGGGTCTGTTAGAATATCATTCACATTGAAGGTAAAGTAATTCAGGGGTAAGGAACGCGGCTTTTCTTTATTTTTGACACATATACGATGTATAATGCCAATATTTCTCAGACTATGCTGAAAAACTTCGTATAGTCCCTGTCCCACGCAGCCAAAGCCAATCAAGCCAATGTTAATCTGCTTCATAAGTTTTGCTCATGAAAAAGCGTCCGTCATCACGTAAAAACTCTTCAATAACTGCCTGAATCTTATGAGTATCTACAAGGAACCCGTCATGTCCATATAATGACTGAATGATCCTGAGGGTAGAGTTAGGTATATTTTCGTGCAGAAATATCTGCTCACAGATAGGAAAGAGAATATCTTGTTCGATGCCGATGATGAGCGTACGAGCAGAGAGGGTAGAGAGGAAATCAGGTGTCCGATTGCGAAAAATGTCATGACTATCCATGGCGTACGAGAGAGTAACATAAGAATAAGCATTAAATCTTCGAACCAGTTTCTCGCCCTGATATTGCTGATAGGTTACGGGGCGACGAGCGGGGGGAGGAGTGATGGAATCATCAGACTGAAAGTGTACGTAGGTTTGATAGTTGCGGTAGCTCAGGAGGGCGATGCTTCTGGCGGCTCTAAGGCCTGCCTGTCCGCCTTCTGGACGACGCTCATAATAGGTAGGGTCAGCCCGAATGGCCATGCGCTGACTTTCATTGAATGCTATACCCCAGGCGGAGTGCTTTGCATTACAGGCGATGAGTATAAGATTCTGAATCCGTTCGGGCTCTTGAAGGGCCCACTCTAAGGCGATCTGACCTCCCATGGACCCGCCAATCAGCACATGGATGGATTCTATGCCGAGTTTTTTTCGAGCTTCTATCATGCTGCGAGCGATGTCTCGAATCGTAATCAACGGAAAGGAGTCGTAGTAAGGCTGACCGGTTTCGGGATTCAGACTGAGAGGCCCCGTTGACCCGTAGCAGGAGCCTAGGTTATTCACGCAGATGATAAAGCATCGACGGGGGTCAAAAACCCCCTCAGGCTCAAAAAGATCCTTCCACCAGACAGGAACTTCACTGCTGGCGGTGAGGGGATGACATACCCAGACTACAGGCGTATGATCGGGATGATACTCACCATAAGTATGATAAGCTAACTGAATCCCCGGCAACCATCCCCCCCACTCCATGGGAAGGGAGCCAATCTCCAGCAGCATGAGATTTCCGAGAGTTTCATGCGTCTTAGACCATTGCTTTAGAGGTGTACTTGAGGGCCTGCAGAATATCTTCTTTTATGTCTTCTATGTGCTCGATACCCACCGAAACCCGGAGAAGACCCGGTTCAACGCCGGCTGAAATCTGCTCTTCCAGCGTAAGCTGTTGATGGGTCGTACTGGCCGGATGAATGATGAGGGTTTTAGCATCCCCCACATTAGCCAGGTGACTGATAAGCTGGAGATTACTGATGAAGGCGTCGGCGGCTTCTTTCCCACCCCGCAGCTTGAAGCTCAAAACAGCCCCAAATCCATTGCGCAGGTATTTACGGGCGAGGGCATGATACGGTGAATCCGGGAGTCCGGGATAGTTGACATACTCTACTTCGGGTAGGGACCTTAGCCAGTGCGCCAGCTCCATGGCATTATCTGCAGAGCGTTGGGCCCTCAACGAAAGGGTCTCCAACCCCTGAAGCAAAAGAAACGCATTGAAGGGGGACATGCAAGGCCCATAATCTCGCATCCCTTCCACCCGCGCTCGAATGATAAAAGCTACATTCGGAAGACCCAATGCATTACCCTCCCCGAAGGTGTCCCAGAACCGCAAACCATGATACCCTTCCGAAGGCTCCGTAAACTGAGGAAACTTACTATTGGCCCAGTTGAAGTTTCCCGCATCCACGATCACGCCCCCAATAGAATTTCCATGACCTCCGATCCACTTGGTGGCAGATTCCACCACAATATTTGCTCCATATTCAATCGGACGGCAGAAATAGCCCGCCGCCCCAAAAGTATTATCCACTATGAGGGGTATCCCATGTCGCCAGGCAATTTCAGCTATAGCCTCAAAGTCAGGCACATTAAAGCCGGGATTCCCGATAGTCTCCAGATATATGCCCCGTGTATTATCGTCTATGAGGCTGGCGATACTTCTCGGATCATCCCCCTCTGCAAAACGTACTTCTATACCCAGACGCTTGAACTGCACCTTGAACTGATTGTAGGTTCCACCATAGAGATAGGAAGTTGAAACGAGATTCTGACCACTGTTCATGATAGTAGTAATGGCGAGAAACTGGGCCGCCTGCCCCGAAGCCGTAGCTAAAGCTGCCACTCCTCCCTCCAGAGCAGCCATGCGTTTCTCAAATACATCCACAGTGGGATTCATGATGCGACTGTAAATATTCCCGAACTCTTTCAGTTCAAATAAGGCCGCCGCATGTTCACTATCGCGAAAAGTGTAAGAGGTAGTCTGATAAATCGGAACAGCCCGGGAACGCGTATAAGGGTCTACCGTCTGCCCTGCATGGACTTGTAGCGTTTCGTACCGCCAGTTTTTACTATTGGTCGTACTCATAGGCCGGCGCAAATTTACAATCATTCCAATTAACCAAGGGGCAGTCAAATGGAAGATAGGGCACATACCCCTCTTCGGAGACACTCCCGGGCCTGCCCTCCTGCGATCACTTCGGTACTAAACCGGTGTCTCTCCTGACTTGTAAAGCGTGGGCCTCAGACTGTCTTAATGGGGTGATATCACATTTGCACACGCATAAATGTTTGTACTTTTGGGGAAGCCTTGGATTATTCTTATGCGGCAGGTTGTCCAGCACGGTATCGTAGCCGTAATAGCCAGCTTAGCGACTTACTTTGTGATGAAGAAGTTTGATGAGAAGCCTCCTGTGGCAGCGATGCCCGCACCGGTATTGCCGGCCAAGTGGGAAATACATCCGCCGGTAGATTTTACGGTGGCGGCCCAGATCGCCATGCCCGCCGTCGTCCACATTAAAACTCAAACGGGAAAGGCCCCGGTGTGGCACCGATTCTTCTGGGGGCCGCAGGGGGATTCCGAGGAAGAAACCCCTTCTCCCTTTTTCGGGCAGGGGACCGGAAGTGGGGTTATTCTCACGCCCGACGGCTATATCGTTACCAGTAATCATGTAATCGAAAACGCCAGCCACATAGAAGTGGTGCTATACGATAATCGTTCTTTTCCGGCGAGCCTGGTAGGGGCGGATCCTTCTACGGATCTGGCCCTTCTAAAAATCAATGCGGAGGGTCTGCCTTATCTGGAATATGGCGACTCGGACGCCTTAAAGGTGGGGGATTGGGTGCTTGCCGTGGGAAATCCATTCAACCTCACTTCTACGGTGACGGCGGGCATCGTGAGTGCAAAAGGCCGCACACTTAATCTGTTGAATGATCGTTTTCGGGTAGAGTCTTTTATTCAAACGGATGCGGCGGTCAATCCAGGCAATAGCGGCGGTGCCCTCGTGAATGTGGAAGGCAAGTTAGTCGGTATTAACACCGCTATTGCGTCTATTACGGGAACTTTTGCGGGATATTCTTTTGCAGTTCCCGTAAATATTGTAAAGAAGGTGGTGGAGGACCTGCGAGCCTATGGGAAGGTTCAGAGGGCGCTTCTGGGGGTTAACATTGCGAATGTGACCCCTCAGTTACAAAAAGAGCAGGATCTGGCGGTATCTCAGGGTGTTTATATCAGAGATGTTTATGCGGGCAGTGCGGCGGAAGAAGCTGGCCTGCAAGCCGGTGATGTCATCACGGAGCTGGAAGGGCGAGCAGTACGCTCGGTTTCCGAACTTCAAGAGCTGATTGCTCGCCATCGCCCCGGCGATAAAGTCAAAATAAAATATTATCATAAAAATCAACTAAAAGAGGTAACTGTTCGCCTCAAAGGTCGAAGTGCCGAAGAGACTGCTATAGCCAGGACCAATTCATCGGCTACCGTAGCCAGGCTGGGCGTGGTTCTGCGTCCTCTCAATGCAGAAGAGAAGAAGGAACTGGGGGTGGATGGCGGGGTCAAAGTGATAGAGGTTCAGCCCGGTCCTCTCCGAGAAGTCGGCGTGCGCAAGGGTTTTGTCATCACCCGCATAGACAAAAAACCCGTAAAGACTGTGGAGGATGTAGAGAAAGTCCTCTCTGAGACAACGGGGGGAGTTTTGCTTGAGGGCTTATACAGCAGGCAGGAGCGGGCATATTATGCGATATCACTGGACTAAATAAGTTTTTCGTTATGGAATATCTGTTTCGGGCAGATCCAGCCTATGTAGAGTCTCTCTGGGCGGCTTATACAGAGAATCCGGCTTCCGTGCCTCTGGACTGGCAGCGGTTTTTTGAAGGCTATCAGGCTGCGCTGGACGGCCGATTTCAGGCCCCTGTGTCCCAGGGGGTCGTGGATAAAGAGTTTGCCGTCCTTCAGATGATAGCGGCTTACCGGAACCAGGGCCACCTTTATGCCCGTACCAATCCCCTTGGGACTTATGATGATCATGAAACGCAGCTGGACCGTGCTTTCCCTCTGGAGCAGTTTGGCCTCTCCCGGGAAGACCTGAACCGCACCTTTCAGGCGGGCAAACTCATAGGCCTCGGCTCCGCTACCCTCGCAGATATTATCGCCCACCTCCGAAAAGTTTATTGTGGCCCCATCGGCATTGAGTACCGCTACATCCGAATCCCTCAAATCTTGGACTGGTTTGAGAATGCCCTCGAAAAACCTGAAAATCTACCCCGCTTCTCTCCCGAAGAAAAACTCAAAATCCTGCAATGGCTCTGTAATGCCACAACCTTTGAACGATTCTTGCATAGAAAGTTTGTCGGTCAAAAGCGCTTTTCTCTGGAAGGGAACGAGGCGATCATCCCGGGTCTTTATGAGCTTGTGGAAAAGGGTGTGGAGTTAGGCATAGAAGAGTTTGTGTTTGGCATGGCACACCGGGGCCGCCTGAATGTTCTGGCGAACATTATGCAGAAATCTTTTCATGCGATCTTTGGGGAGTTTGAGGGGAAAGGTATTGCCACGGATGCTTTTGATGGGGATGTGAAGTATCATCTGGGCTATTCCAGTGATCCGGAGATTAAGGGGCGGCGGGTACACCTTTCCATGCTTCCGAATCCTTCTCACTTAGAGGCGGTGGACCCCGTGGCCACAGGTGCCACTCGTGCTAAAATGGATAACCTCTATGGCGGCACTCACGATAAAATCGTCCTCACGCTTATTCATGGGGATGCGGCTATTGCCGGGCAGGGCGTGGTTTATGAGACGCTTCAACTCTCCCTCCTGCCCGGTTATGAAGTGGGAGGCACCATCCACATTGTCATCAATAACCAGATAGGCTTTACGACTGCCGAGGAACAGGCTCGTTCGGGATATTATGCTACCGATGTGGCGAAAGTTACCCTTTCTCCGGTCTTTCATGTCAATGGCGAAGATCCCGAAGCCGTCGTCCATGCGATGCGTCTGGCGATTGCCTTTCGGCAGGCTTTTAATCGGGATGTGTTTATTGATGTGATCGGGTATCGCCGCCATGGACATAACGAGGGGGATGAGCCCCGCTTCACTCAGCCTAAGATGTATAAACTCATCGCCAGCCGTCCGTCCCCTTTCGAAGTTTATGGTCAGAGACTCATCGCCGAAGGGTTCATCACGCCCGAAAAGCTCTCCCAGATAGAAAAAGAGCGAAACGCCTTTTACGATGAGCAGCTTGAAAAATCCCGTCAGGAAGAGGTAACGATTGATACCATCCCCCGCCGCACCTGGCAAGGCATCCAGATTTATGACGACTATACCTTAGAGCCCAATCCCCCGACCCAGGTAAAACCCGAAGTCCTTCGTTATATTGCCCAGAAAGCCTGCCAGTGGCCCGAAAATCTCCACCCCCATCCCAATGTCCGCAAAGTCTATCAAGCTCGATTAGACGCAGTACAAAAAGGTGAAGGATTGGACTGGGGAACCGCAGAAATGCTCGCTTATGGTTCTCTACTCCTGGAAAATAATCCCGTTCGTATCTCCGGTCAGGATGTAGAACGCGGTACCTTCTCCCATCGCCATGCGGTTATTGTGGATCAGGAGACGGAGAGCCGCTATGTCCCACTCAATCACCTTTCCCATCGCCAGGCTCTGTTTTACATTTACAACTCTCCTCTGTCCGAGTATGCGGTCATGGGGTTTGAGTACGGGTATTCGCTGGCTTCGCCTCATACGCTGGTGGTCTGGGAAGCCCAGTTTGGGGACTTTGCCAATGGAGCTCAGATCATCATAGATCAGTACCTCGTCGCCGCCAAGCCTAAATGGAATCGCCTGAGCGGGCTGGTGCTCTTTCTCCCGCATGGATATGAGGGGCAGGGGCCCGAACACTCCAGCGCTCGCCCGGAAAGATTCCTGATTTTGAGCGCCCAGAATAATATGTACATCTGCAACTTCACCCATCCTGCCAATCTCTTTCATGCCCTTCGCCGGCAGATGCGTAGCAATACCCGACGCCCTCTGGTGGTATTTACGCCCAAGAGCCTTCTGCGTCATCCCGAAGCCGTGTGTCGCCTGCATGACCTTACCCACGGCTCTTTCCAGGAAATCCTCCCGGACCCCGAAATACCCCCCACCAAAGCCCGGCGTCTCATCCTTTGTACGGGTAAGATTTTCTATGAGCTTCTGGCCACCCGTAGAGAACACGAAAAGTACGATACCGCTATCGTGCGCCTGGAGCAGCTTTACCCTTTTCCGGAGGAAGCTTTGCGAGAAACTTTAGCGGCCCACGAGCATGTGGAAGAGATCTACTGGGTGCAGGAAGAGCCCATCAACATGGGCTATTGGGCCTACATTATGCGAAAATTCGTGGAGCATGGCCTTCCCCTTCCCAGGCCTATTGCCCGTAAGGAAGCGGCCAGCCCTGCCACGGGGTCTTACAGCCATCACCAGCGGCAGCAGAACTACATCCTGCGTCGCGCCCTTAATCTCATTCCTGAACGCGTATGATAGATATCAAAGCCGTATCTCCGGGTGAGTCCGTTACCGAAGTTATCCTGAGCCGGTGGTTCAAACCGAATGGCGCCCGGGTTGAAAAAGACGAAAAGATAGCTGAAATAGAATCTGACAAAGCCGCCCTGGAAGTATATGCGGAGGCTGCGGGGCGGCTTGAGATTCTGGTGGCTGAGGGCAGTACGATACCGGTGGGTGAGGTGATAGCCCGGATAGACCCTCAGGCGGCACCGGATAATGGCTCTTCCGTCCCCAAAACTCCTGAAAAGGATGCTCCCCCGGCTGAAGAGACCGCTCCAGCAGCTCCTGCTCAGTCCGGCTCGCCGACGCATGTTATGCCCGCGGCCGCTCGTATCCTGGCTGAAAAGGGCCTCTCTCCCCGGGAAGTTCCTGCGACAGGTCCGGGCGGCCGCCTTACCAAAGCCGATGCCATGGCGGCCCCCTCCAGACCCTCTGTATCCACTCCTGAGACCCCTGCCATCTCTCCCCCACCTCCCCCTCCTGCTCCGGCTTTCGCCTCCACAACCGACCGCACTGAAACCCGAAAAAAACTCTCCCCCATCCGTCAGACCATCGCTCGCCGCCTCCTCGCCGCGAAAAACCAGACCGCCATGCTCACCACCTTCAACGAGGTGGATATGAGCCGCATCATGGAAATTCGCAAAACTTACAAAGACCGCTTCCAGGAAAAACACAGTATCGGCCTCGGATTCATGAGTTTTTTCACCAGGGCGTGTGCGCAGGCCCTGTTAGAATTCCCGGAAGTCAACAGTCAGCTCCATGAAGATGAGCTGGTGTATTTCAACTACGCTGACATTAGCGTCGCGGTGAGTACGGATCGGGGATTAGTGGTGCCTGTGGTCCGAAATGCGCATTTGCTTTCTCTGGCCGAGATAGAACGGGTGATTGCCGACCTGGCGGCTCGCGCCCGTCAAAATAAAATCAGCATTGACGAAATGCAGGGTGGCACTTTCACAATCACCAATGGGGGCGTTTTTGGCTCGCTCCTGTCTACCCCTATCCTCAATCCCCCGCAAACGGCTATTCTCGGTATGCATAAGATTCAAGAGCGTCCCGTAGCCATAGGGGGGCAGGTACAGGTACGACCGATGATGTATGTGGCACTTTCCTATGACCATCGGGTCATTGATGGAAAGGAGGCGGTGAGCTTCCTCGTTCGGGTGAAGGAGCTATTAGAAGACCCTATACGCCTGATTTTGGCGGTATAGTCCATGGAGCTTGTCGTAGAGGGTCTTACCAAGCGCTATGGTATTCAAAAGGCCCTGGATTCGGTGAGCTTTGCGCTCAAAAAACCGGGGATTTACGGTTATCTGGGGCCTAATGGGGCGGGGAAATCTACGACCTTTAAGATTCTCACAGGCTATTTGAAGCCCGATGCAGGTTATGTGCGTTTTGGAAACTGGAAAATGCCCGAAGATCGCCAGGCCATACAGGCCCATATCGGTTATCTGCCCGAGCACAATCCGCTTTACTTAGACCTTTATGTACGGGAATATCTGCTTTTTCGGGGGCGGTTGTATGGTCTGAGGGGCCGACCTCTGCGCCATCGTGTGGAGAAAGTGATAGAACAGGTGGGTCTGGAATCCCATGCCCATAAGCTCATTGGGGCCCTCTCCCGGGGATACCGTCAGAGAGTGGGTCTGGCTCAGGCGCTCCTGCATGATCCCCCCTTACTGATTCTGGACGAGCCCACCAGCGGTCTGGATCCCAACCAGGTGATAGAAATACGCGCGCTTATCCAGAGTCTGGGGAAATCACATACCGTCATCTTTTCATCGCATATTTTAGCAGAAGTGCAGGCAATAGCTTCAGAAGTTTTGATCCTTCATCAGGGGAGGCTGGTTTTTCAGGCACCCATGTCGGATCTGGATATCCACTTAGGGCGTGAAAGCTATCTGGTAGAAACGGCGGAGCGGCCTTTGAGATGGGATTTTTTGCCGCCCGAGGCGATCGTCCGTCCAAAAAGCGAAACGACGTGGGAAATAGAAGGGCCCCCTCACATAGACCTGCGCCGCCACATTTATGAAGCTTCGGTAGCCCAGGGCGTTCCCCTCCTTCGTTTGGAAAAGCACCAGCTCCCTCTGGAAGAGGTCTTCCAGCAGTTGACGGCGCAGTAGCGACCTGCTCCTCTCAACACAGGTCTTTTTACAGGGAAGGGGCGCCCTCACTTTTTATACTGTTCGGGACCATACACTGCCTTTTTCAGAGTGACTACTCGCAATGGGAGAGCGAGTTTATCGGGAAATCCGATTTGCATTCAGGGAGTTTCTGGCTGAGATTGTACGGGTACGGATTCATACATTCTTTCGAGGGCCTTGTGCGGCTATCCTAACCGCCGGGCACGGCATTCGGGTACGGTCCTATTCTGCCTGCAGGAGGTAGTTGTGAAGCGACCCTAACTCCTGCCCTATCAGGAGCACTTCATCGCCGGGTTTGAGCCAGGTTTCCGGAGCGGTGGGGTCCTCTCGCCGCCGATGGCCATTCAGTTCTAAGAAGCACCCTGTTCCTACGGTTCCGGAGCCGATTACCTCGCCTGGCTCCACCAAAACCCCATAACTGACCCGTTCCAGAATCTCGGCAAATGTCCAGCTCATATCGGAGAGATACCCGTAACTGACGGGACTGTTATTGACTTCGGCCTGGAGGGCGATCTGGTAGGCGTTACCGACATGGCCGTGAGGGGGGGGTACGCGGTAGGCATCGAGTTCGTCGGGCGTAACCACCCAGGGGCCCAGCGAAGTGGCAAAGTCTTTTCCTTTGGCGGGACCGAGGTTTAGCTTCATTTCTTCCATTTGCAGGGCTCGAGCGCTCCAATCGTTCATGAGCATGTAGCCGAAAATATACGCATCGGCCTGGTGGGCAGGGATATTACGGCCGCTGCGGCCCAGAATCACCGCTACTTCCAGTTCAAAGTCCAGCTTTTCCTGCTGGCGGCCATAAACGTAAACGGGTCCCGGTCCGGTAACTGCCAGGGCATTAGAAAAGTAGAAGACGGGAAACTGATCAAATTCGGGGATCATTTCCAGGCCGCGGTTTCGGCGGGCCGCTTCCACATGCTGACGAAAGGCATATCCATCCCGCAGGCTTACGGGCCTTTCGAAAGGCGCCAGCACCCGCACCGACACATACGGTATCTGCAGCTCTCCAAAATCTCCCCCCTGATGATAACGCCGTCCAATCCACTCCACCCATCCTTCGTATGCTTTCCCCTCCCGTAGATAATCTACCAGGTCCGAAAAAGGGAATTGCCGCCCGAGCGCCTCGCTGGCGAGCCGCAGGGAAAGCACAAACTGATGAGAGCGGTCCAGAATCCCCAGATGCACCTGATTTTGCCACACAAACCGCACAAACTTCATACCTTTGACAAAGGTATGGCAACGGATAAAAAGCCGCCACTCTCCGAGGAGAAGCAAAAACTTTTACAGGCTACCCTGCAAAAGTTAGAAAAAGAATATGGCAAAGGCACGGTGATGCGTCTGGATGAGCGCGCCGACCAGACGATTGAAGTGATATCTATGGGCTCTCTGGCACTGGATGCGGCATTAGGGGTGGGCGGTTTACCCCGGGGTCGGATTGTAGAGATTTATGGTCCGGAATCTTCGGGTAAGACGACGCTGGCCCTTCATGTCATCGCAGAAGCCAATAAACTCGGTGGAATAGCCGCTTTTATTGATGCGGAGCACGCTTTTGACCCCATATATGCGCAAAAGTTAGGCATAGATACCTCGCAGCTAATTATCTCGCAGCCGGATTATGGGGAGCAGGCGCTGGAGATTGCGGATACGCTGATTCGTTCGGGGGCGCTGGATGTAGTGGTGATTGATTCGGTGGCGGCTCTCGTTCCCAAGGCAGAGCTGGAAGGGGAAATGGGCGATGCCAAAGTCGGCCTGCAGGCCCGCCTGATGTCACAGGCGCTGCGCAAACTGACCGCTTCTATTTCGCGTACCCGTTGTATTGCTATCTTCATCAATCAGCTTCGGGAGAAGATCGGCGGGATGGCCATGTACGGTCCCAGCGAAACCACCACAGGCGGAAATGCGCTGAGATTTTACGCTTCCGTCCGGCTGGATGTGCGGCGTATCGGCGCGATCAAGGAGGGCAACGATGTGATCGGGCACCGCGTTCGGGTCAAAGTCGTTAAGAATAAAGTCGCTCCCCCCTTCAAAACAGCGGAGTTCGATATTCTTTACGGGGAAGGGATTTCCCGGATCGGGGAGATTATTGACATTGGGGTGCAGCTGGGGGTGATTCAGAAGAGCGGGTCCTGGTACAGCTATGAGGGGCAGCGTCTGGCGCAGGGCCGGGAAAATCTGCGAGTCTTCCTCAAAGACCACCCGGAGCTGGCAGAAAAGATAGAGAAACAGATTCGGCCCCTGCTCATGCAGGCGACGGATGTATTATTGGCTTCTACCCCACTGGAGGAGATCGGCATCTCGGAGAGCTAAGAGCGGAATATGAATATCGGGATAGTGGGAGTTACGGGGCTGGTGGGGCGTACCTTTTTGTCGGCGCTTCCGTTATATGGGTTTGATCGGGCTACCGTATATGGAGCGGCCTCGGCGAAATCCGTGGGCCAGCGAATTCCTTTTCGGAGTGGCGAGCTGGTGGTAGAAAGCATTGACCGGCTTCTGGAGCGAGACCTGGATATCGTTTTTTTCTCGGCGGGGGCGGCTGTAAGCCGGGAATGGGCCCCCCGCTTCGCCGAAAAAGGCGCCCGAGTCATTGATAATTCCTCCGCCTGGCGTTTGGAGCCCGGCATCCCTCTGATTATCCCGGAGGTCAATCCCCACCATCTCAATGGCTCCCGACTGATTGCGAATCCAAACTGTTCTACGATTCAGCTGCTGGTGGCGCTGGCCCCACTGGAACGGGCATTTGGATTGACGCAGGTGCTGGTATCCACTTATCAGGCGGTTACGGGCACGGGGCAGAAAGCCGTGGCCCAGCTCATGGCGGAAAGGCAGGGCGAAAAGGTTTCCGAACCCGCCTACCCTTATCCCATAGACCTGAACTGCCTGCCCCAGTGTGATGTGTTTGAAGAGGAGGGTTATACCCGAGAAGAGTGGAAGATTGTGCGGGAGAGTCGTAAGATTTTAGACAGGCCGGATTTGGCTATCAGTGCGACGGCGGTGCGGGTGCCGGTGCTGGGGGGCCACAGCGAATCCGTATATGTAACCCTTCAAAAGCCTGCTTCGCTGGAGGAGGTGCGTCATCTCCTGGCGGAGGCGCCAGGGGTCATCCTTCAGGATGAGCCGGCTACCCGGACCTATCCGATGCCCCGATATGCAGGCGGGCAGGACCAGGTATATGTGGGGCGCTTGCGCCGGGATCCCTTCAATCCCCGCTCCTTCTGGCTGTGGATAGTGGCTGACAACCTCCGTAAAGGCGCCGCCACGAACGCCCTCCAGATCGCTAAGCTTCTCCTGCAGGCTTCATAATGCGCTGGAGGCGCCTGCTTCTCTCCCTCAGGCGGGATTCCCTCCCGGCCGTGGCTATGCTTGTCTTTCTTGTCATAACTTACACTGCCGGTATTGGACGGGTGCACCTCTTTGACTGGGATGAGGTCAACTTTGCCGAATGCGCCCGGGAAATGCGCCTGAGTGGAGCGTATCTGTATGCCCAGATTGGGTATTTACCCTTCTGGGAGAAGCCGCCCCTTTTTTTCTGGGTGCAGGCGGCCTCCATGGCCCTCTGGGGTGAAACCGAATGGGCCGCCCGATTTCCGAATGTGCTTATCATGGGCATTACCCTCTGGGTTCTGTATGGCCTGGGCAGACAATGGCATTCCACCACCTTCGCATGGATCTGGATGTTTTTTTATGGTATAGCGCTCCTGCCTGCCTTTTATGCCAGAAGTGGCCTGATAGATCCCCTGTTTAATCTATTTATGCTTCTGGCGGCTATGAGCGGGGGGCGAGCTTTTGGCGGGCAGGTAGAGGCCTGGAAGGCCGGTCTGTGGACAGGTCTGTGGATGGCGCTGGCTGTCCTTACCAAAGGCCCTGTGGGCATAGGACTCCCCGCCATAGCCCTGATTACGCTGGGCCTTTTCCATCGGCAGGTCAGGGGGCTCTTTCAGGTAGGCCTGACGGCGGCCCTTATGGTGAGCCTGATCGTGGGAAGCTGGCTGGGCCTGCTATACCTGTCCGGGAAGGCCCATCTCATTACAGATTTCTGGGCGTATCAGTGGCGGTTATTTTCCACGCCGGATGCCGGACATGGGGGGCCCTGGTATTACCATATTGTCCTGTGGCTGGTAGGCCTGCTGCCTGCCTCTCCCTGGGCTTTGGCGGCTCTGCGCCATATTCGGCCCTTCGCCCTGCCTCATCCAGCGCAAACGCTTCTCTGGCTCACTTTGTGGACGCTGGTTATTTTTTCTGTCGTAAAGACGAAAATCATCCATTACTCGTCGCTTGGTTATTTTGGCGTTGCCTATTTAGCTGCCACAGGCTGGCATAAAAGCCGTAAATCAGCCCTGCTGTGGCTGCTGAGTGGGGCGGGGATGGTGGTATTTATGGCGGTCTCTGGGATTCTCCCTCTTTTTATGAAGCAGGTCGAAAGCTGGCTACACTGGGTAGAAGACCCTTTTGCCCGGGAGGTTTTGCGCAGCCGACCCGTAGCGTGGAGTGGATGGGAGGGATGGCCCGGGCTGGTGGCTTTAGGGGGTTTAGGGATGCTATTTCTGGTACCCCTGGGTGCCCTGACGAGGCTGGTGGGTCTGGGGCTGATAACGGTGGTATGGGAAAGCTTTGTACTGTGGGTGTATGTTCCGAGGGTGGAGGCGTACAGTCAGGCTCCCTTAGTGAGATTTTGCGAGCGAGCGGCGGCGGAGGGCGCTGTCGCCTGGCCCCTGGGGTTCAAAAGTTATGTTCCTTATTTTTATGGTCGCATGGGGCCATCGGTGTCCCCGGGCCAATGGGGGAGTGTGGAAGCTTTTGAGGCGGCTCTGCTACGGGGGGAAGCGGGCCCGGTCTATTTCGTCAGTCGGGTTGATCGGTATAAAAGCTTCGTAGAGAGCCTGAATCTGCAGGTTATCGAGCAATCAGGCGGTTATGTACTTCTTTTACCCGGCTCTTCTCCGAATGAGGCAGAAAAAAACAGCTCCCCAACAACCACGGCGCAAAAAGCACACGAGACGCCGACTGAAGCAGAGAAAAGATAGATAACCCGCCTCTGAATTTTCATCCCTGCCGCAAAGGCATCTACTTGAAAGTAGCTATGCCGTTTCCCTGCTGCTATAATAACACTGCGGTTCCTGAAGCCGTTACCATGAGCATATTGCTGCTACCCATACTGATGGTCTCGTAGTCAATATCCACTCCGATCACGGCATTGGCGCCCGGGCGCATAGCGGCCTCAGCCATTTCTTTGAGGGCTGTCTGCCGGGCTTCCTGTAAAACTTTCTCATACGAGCGGGACCGACCTCCAAAAATATCTCTAAGCCCGGCCAGAAAGTCCCGAAAAATATTGGCCCCAATGATTGCTTCTCCCGTTACGATGCCTAAATACTGCCGAATCCGATAGCCCTCAATGGCATTTGTCGTGGTCATCAGAATAGGCGTCATGCATACAAAGTAATACAACTGGCATGCAGGAATGTATTAGCTCGCGGCCTGCCCATTAAGTGGTGCTGGGTGGGAAAACTTCCCTACTTTTGTCAGACGGTGTTTCTATTTGGGGAGTATAGTGCGCGGCTGGACCCGAAGCGGCGCCTCGTCGTGCCCGGCACCCTCCTTTCTATGCTCCCTGAGGAGCACCGTACCCATTTTGTCCTGCAAAAAGCTCCTGACCCCTGTCTCTGGCTGTATCCGTTATCCGTCTGGAAGGAAGAACTTCAAAAGCTGCACGAGAAGGTAAATCTCTTCACGCCCGAAGGTCGATCTTTTGTGAGGATTTTCCAGAGCGGCGCACAACCTCTATCCTTAGATGCGGCCAATCGGCTCCTTCTACCCAAAACCCTCTGCGAATACGCCCATCTCACCGCTGATCTCACACTCATCGGCATGAAGGACCGGATAGAAATCTGGGATACTCCTACTTACGAGAAATGGCTTGCGAGCTGCGAAACCAAACGCACCGAATGGCTTCAGCAGTTTCTGGGACGATGACCTACCATCGGCCGGTTCTGGCGCAGGCGGCGGTGGAGGCTCTTATCACGGACCCTGCGGGCGTGTATGTGGACGCGACTTTTGGAGGGGGAGGACATAGCCGGCTCATCCTGGCCCGCCTCCATCCGCATGGACACCTTATCGGCATAGACCGGGATCCCGACGCGCCCTTTTCGGCGATCTCGGATCCTCGCTTTACGCCCCTGAGGGCCAACTTCCGGGACCTCAAAGCCCTCGTTGAACGGCTGGGCTTCTCTACTATCACCGGGCTTCTGGCGGATCTGGGTGTCTCTTCGCATCAGCTGGATACGCCGCAGCGGGGTTTCAGCTATCGTGTACAGGCCCCCCTGGACCTGCGAATGGACCCGACTACTGGCCTGCCCGCTTACCAGTGGATCCCCCTCCAATCCGAAGAAACCTTAGCCACCATTCTGCGAAATCACGGCGACCTTCCCCGGGCTAAACGGCTCGCCCGAATCCTCCTGCTCAAACGGCCTCAGACCACGACCGACCTGGCCGCTATCCTCCAATCTGTATATGGCCCCAAAGCCCCCGGCTACCGGGCCCAGGTTTTCCAGGCGCTGCGAATCGCCATCAACGACGAGCTCAATGCCCTGAAAGCCCTCCTGGAGGCGGCTACAGACCTTATCAGGCCCCACGGGCGCCTGGTGATTCTCACTTATCACTCAGGTGAAGCCCGCCTGCTCAAACCCCTTTACCAGAAACCCATCCGGGAAGATCCCCTCTACGGTCAGCACCAGTATGCCTGGAAGCTCATCTGTAAAAAACACCCCTCCTCTGAAGAGATTCAGGAAAACCCGCGCAGTCGTAGTGCGACCCTGTGGGTCCTCGAAAAACTAAGCTTATGAAAGTCTCTCTTCGCAAGCTCAGCCCTTTCTACTGGCTGCCACGGCAGATAGCGCTTCTGGCTTACATAGCTTTCTGGCTTCTGATCTATGTGGCGACTCAATACCGCGCAGAAATCAAAATCCGCCGTTTCTATCAGCTCAAGCGAGCCCTTTCAGAGAAGCGGGCCTCCTACCTCGAGCTAAATGCCGCCGTGAGCGAAAGGCGCCGATACTCTACTCTCAAGCCCGTCCTGGACAGTCTCGGCCTTCACCTTTCCAAAACGCCACCCTATGTCCTCCCCATCCGAGAAGAAACCCGATAAAACCCTCAAAAGACTCTATTTTGTGCTGCTCCTGGTAGGGGCAGGATGGGTGTTTTTAGCGGGGCGGCTGGGCTACCTGATTCTTCAGTATCGTGGCAGCTCTCCTTACGAAGCTCAGGAGAGTCGTCCCTACCTCAAAGTAGTGCGAGGTGAGCGCGGCAGTATCCTCGCAGCGGATGGAACAGTATGGGCTACGAGCCTTCCGCTCTTTCGAATAGCCGTGGATCCTACCCTCTGGACTGATCAGGAAATAGCCGATTCGCTTTTACTTTTAGCCAGAGCCCTTCACAAACTCTTTCCAGAGTATCATAAAAATCCCATCGCTTTTGCCAGTGCCATTCGCAAAAGCCGTGCGCAAAAAGATCGCCATGTGTATCTTTTCCCCTATAAAGTGCTCCTTACCTATACGGAGAAAAAGGCTATAGACACTCTACCCCTCCTGCGGCCCCGTCCCACCGGCCATCCCCTGATCGTAGAAAAAATCACCCACAAGCGCTCGTATCCTTATGGAAACCTGGCCCGAATCACGCTGGGCTATCTGGTGAATGACTCGGTGGCGTGGCGGGGTTTAGAGAGTGCTTTTCATGAGAAGCTTCAGGGGGAGGCGCGGTATCTGCTGGTGCGGCGGCTGGCGGGGGGGATCGAGGTGCCATTAGAGAACCTTTCAGACTTTGAGCCGATGCCGGGCGCTGACCTGGTGATTTCCCTGGATCCCCACCTGCAAGATATTGCGCACCAGGCCCTTACCAGAGCGGTAGAAACCCACCAGGCTCAGGGGGGCGTGGCCATCCTGATGGAAGTACATACCGGCCGCCTCTTAGCTCTGGCCAACTACCGGGAAATCTACAACGACGCTGTCAAGACCCTCTGGGAGCCGGGATCTACCTTCAAAGTAGCCACGATGGCCGCCCTTTTAGAGAGCAAGCGGATCAAGCCCCATACCCGGATTAGCGTTCCGGTAGAGCTGCGGGTGGCGGATCGGGTGCTGGGCGGCCCGGGCGGCGGCATCAAAACCACCCCGACGGAAGCGCTGGCCCAGTCGAATAACATTGCCTTTGCGAGCCTGGCCCACCAGCACTTCGGCCATCAGCCGCAGGTGTTTTATGGATACCTGAGGCAGTTTCGGCTCCTCATGCCGACGGGTATCACCCTCCCCGGAGAGCCGCAGCCCCGGTATATTGCTCCAGGGACCCGCAGCTACAACCCCACCACCCTCCCCTGGCTCTCCATCGGATACAACATCCAGCTTACGCCGCTTCAGCTGCTGACCTTTTATAATGCCATTGCCAATAACGGTATCTGGGTACCCCCCCGAATCGTGGATAAAATCCGGTATCCCAACGGGGAGGAAGAGATTCCCTCTCTGGCATCCCCGCAGAGAATCATGAGTGCGGAGACGGCGCTTCTTCTTCGGCAAATGATGCAGGCCGTCGTACAGGAAGGCACCGCCCGAAGCATTCTTACCCCGCTCTATACCATCGCCGGCAAAACAGGCACCGCTAAAAAAGTGGAGAAAGGCAGCTATGTCAATCGGTACCGGGCCAGTTTCGTAGGTTTTTTCCCGGCGGAAAGGCCGCTTTATAGCTGTATCGTGGTGATTGATGATCCGCAGATGGGGGGTATTCATGGGGGTGAGGTGGCGGCGCCGGTTTTTCGGGAGATAGCGGATGCGGTGGTCTTTCGGGATCCCCGGATTGCGCCGAAGGAGCCTCCGCTGCTGGCGGAGCGGCTTCAGCCGGCCCTTCCCACCCTCCGCCTCGCAGAAGCTATACCCCTCTACAACGCCCTGAGCATCTCAACCCCCCGTCGCCCCTCCACCCCTCTGGCAAAAACCCGACCCACCGCTTACTATGTGGAGCTTCTCCCGCATGCGGACACCTCCTTACAGGCGATTGTGGGAATGCCGCTCCGGATGGCCCTGAATCATCTCGCTGAAAAGGACTACAGCGCTACCTGGGAGGGCCATGGCCCTGTGGTAGTGGGCTTTACCCGCATTGCTCCGAAACAGCTCAGACTTCGATTGGATCATGCGCGCCCTTCGTAGCCTCCTTGCCGAAGTGCCTGGATGGAATCGCCAGGCCCTTCCGGCCGAAGAGGTATTCATCACGGGACTGACGGCGGATAGCCGGGCAGTTCAGCCGGGCTTTCTCTTTGTGGCCTGGCAGGGGAAGACTTCTGATGGGCATGAGTTTATTCCGGAGGCGCTGGCGCGGGGTGCTTCGGCCATTCTGGCAGAAAAGCCTCTGCAGTCATCCCTGCCGGTGCCGTTTATTCTCGTTCCGGATGCTCGCCTGGCCTACAGCCACCTCAGCAGCGCCTGGTTTGGCCATCCGGCTCGCCGGCTCTTTGTGGCCGGCATTACAGGCACCAATGGCAAAAGCTCCACTGCTTACTATCTCTACCAGCTATGGCGTAAAGCGGGTTATCGGACCGGGCTGATTGGCACTGTCTTCTGTAAAGCGGACGAGGAGACGCTTCCCGCTACCCTCACCACTCCTGATAGCTATGTGCTGCATCAGCTTCTGGCGGATTTTGCTTCCCGGGGCATTACGCATGTGGTGATGGAGGTGAGTTCTATTGCGCTGGATCAGCATCGGGCGGCGGCTGTGCCTTTTAGTGGGGCTATCTTCACGAATCTCACGCATGACCACCTGGATTATCATGGAACTTTTACAGCGTATCGGGATGCTAAAAAGCGCCTTTTTGATGGACTTATGCCGGATAGCTATGCTTTGACAAACATAGACGATCGTCATGGTCCTTTTATGCTGCAAAATACTCAGGCGCTTCGGTATGGATACAGTCGGCGGCAGCCGGCGGATTTTCAGGGGACGCTTTTAGAGGCGGGGGTGTGGGGTTTGAGTTTTCGGCTTCGGCTCTCGCCGATGCAGGGGATACCTGTAGCGGAAGAGTTACCGCCCCTTCATGTGGGGATTCTGGGCGAGTTTCAGGTAGAAAATCTTTTAGCGGCGTGGGGAGCGGCGATACTGGGCGAGAGGCCCGGGGAATCGGCGGCCCGGTGGGTGGAGATAGGAGGGTTTTATGCCCGGTTGCTCTCGGAGGTTCAGGGCCTTCCCGGACGCATGGAAGCGATCCCTCTTTCGGAGGGACGGGTAGGGATTGTCGATTATGCGCATACGCCGGATGCTGTGGAGAAGGTTTTGCGCGTGCTGCGGGGGCTGGTGGCTCCGGGCGGCATGCTGGTGGCGGTTTTAGGAGCGGGCGGCAACCGGGATGCCTCCAAGCGTCCCCTCATGGCCCAGATGGCCGCCCTCCATGCCGACATGGTGTGGCTCACCAGCGATAATCCCCGCTATGAGGCTCCCGAAACCATCATAGACGATATGTATCGGCCTTTGCCCGTGCATCTACGCCGGAAGGTCTTCAAAGAACCGGATCGCCGGGAAGCTATCTTTCGCGCTGTCCAGAGTGCGCCTCCTCATAGCCTCATTGCGGTGCTGGGGAAAGGTCACGAAACCTATCAGGAGATTCAGGGGGTACGGTATCCTTTTAGCGATCGGGAGGTGCTACTTCAAACGAGCCAGAGGTCCGTATGATTACCGAGCTTCTCAAGTACCTGGATGCGGTGTATGACTTTCCCGGGGCCGGGCTGGCCTACTATTTGAGTTTTCGGGTGGTGGCGGCGGCGCTTACGGCGGGATTTTTAGGGTGGCTGGTGGGGCCGTGGCTGATTGGGTTTTTGCGGCGAAAGGCCTTCGGAGAAGTGATTCGAACCGATGGGCCCGCTTCCCACGCTTCCAAAAAGGGCACACCCACGATGGGGGGGCTGCTGATACTCTTTGCTTTCCTGGGCTCGCTGATTCTCTGGGGGGAGTGGCGGAATGCTTACCTCCTTGCGCTGGTGGTGCTGGGTCTCTGGCTGGGAGCCATTGGATGGCTGGATGACTATCTCAAGCTGCGCCGCTCCAAAAGCGGCCTCCCGGCCCGGGTCAAACTCGGCGGGCAAATAGGAGGCGCTTTTCTCCTGTGGATGCTCATGATAACGCTCCCGGACTTCTACAGCACGGCCCCTCGCGTGCAGAAAGATGGACTGATTCGCTTGAGTGCCTCTCTCAAAGAAGCCGGCTTTCGGCGAGGCGATCGCCTCCTGACCGTAGAAAGCATGCCCTTTACGCTCAAAGACCTGAAATATTATCCCTTTACGGAAGCCACGGCGCCTGCTTATTATACGATCTTGAGGGCGGGGGATACGCTCAGATTGGACATCCCGCCCGCAGAGCGGCTTCCCGTAGCTCAGGCCCTCTTCGGCGAGACTCGCCCCCAGACACTGACCCAAACCAACCTCCCCTTCATGAAAGATCAGCTCTTAGCGTATTTTCGGATAGGCGGTGAGGAGGCCCCTCTCTGGCTCCAGACGCTCCTGTATGGGCTGGTGATTCTGTTTATCATCACCGCCACCAGTAACGCATACAACCTCACAGACGGCCTGGATGGTCTGGCGGCGGGTGTGGGGGCCATCAGCTTTGTGAGTCTGGGCGCTTTTGCTTACTTTTCCAGTAACAAGCGCTGGGCCGAGTACTTTCAAATCCTGTATCTGCCACATGCCAGTGAAGTAACTATTGTCTGCGGGGCCTTGATTGGGGCTCTGATTGCGTTTTTGTGGTATAATGCCTATCCGGCCCAGATCTTCATGGGCGATACGGGTAGTCTCATGGTGGGGGGGCTTATGGGAGCTATCAGCCTCATGATTAAGAAAGAGCTCCTTCTCCCTCTGATGGCGGGGGTTTCTTTTGCTGAGACGCTTTCGGTCATGATACAGGTGGCATACTTCCGCTATACCAGGCGCCGCTACGGAGAGGGAAGGCGGATCTTTCGTATGGCACCCTTACACCATCATTATG
>Ga0197142_1001241_pt1 | contig 23479 bp, 21 predicted proteins | sample GBS60_MetaG_FD_148614 | JGI IMG/M metagenome (GOLD analysis project Ga0197142, IMG submission 148614) | Sediment microbial communities from Great Boiling Springs, Gerlach, Nevada, United States - GBS 60_MetaG | ecosystem: Environmental > Aquatic > Thermal springs > Hot (42-90C) > Sediment... | reverse complement strand
CTTTATTTTTGAGTATCTCTCCCATAAATGGTTGGAAAGAGAATGATTTTCCTAATATTGATAATGCTGTTGGAAGATTCTTAGATCAATGCGAAAAAGAGCGAAACATTTCGTTTCGTTTTGGTATAGGAAGAACACCCTGTAATTATATCTCCGAAAGCGACGAAATCTACAAAGAATTAGTAGAATCTTCGAAAAAAAACCTTCAAGATAACTTAACACGGTGGAAATGGACTTTTTTTAACAGAGCTAATACTTATCTTTCTACATCCTCCAAAGATGCCATGATTCAACCCACAGTCTATTTTAACCCAACAACAAAAACCTTTTCTGTTAAAGGTGGCGAAGTATTTATTGGTGGAGGAATTTATCACAACTATAAAGAACTTTTACAAGATATTCCCCCCGATCAAGACCTAAATCGATTTGAATTATTAATCTTAGAAAAACTTATTTTAGCAGTAGAAGGAAGCCCAGGAATTTTAAAATTTAATATATCGCCTCAATCTTTTATAGATATCTTTAAAGACCCCAACAAAGTAAAACGATTTTATGGATTATTAATTAATAAAAAAATAAATCCTCATCTTGTTCGATTAGAGCTTGTAGAAAAACCTTACGAAGAAAAAGATGTTAAACTAAAAGATGTTTGTAAAATGTTCTGGGATTATGGAATTAGCTTTGCAGCCGATGATTTTGGTGTAAGAAGTCAATCCCATCAAGTAGTTTTAGAATTAGGCATAATGATAAAAGAATTTAAGCTCGATCCACTTAGCTTTCAATTTAAACAAGATGATGACGAAATAAAATTTCTCGATAACTTAGCCTTTATTGATTATTGCCAACACTTAGCAAATAACCGCGATGCAATCATAACCGCAGAAGCAGTACAAGACATAGAAACATTGGAATTTTTAATCGAACATAAAATTTATTATTTTCAAACCAATATTTTGTGTGGAAAAATGAGTATAGAACAATATCAAAAATATTTTTATGATATGCAAAACTTGGATTTTAATGCATTTAAAAAAATTTATCATTCCACACCAAAAGAAATACTTTATTCCTCTAAAAATAATGTTTTTTTATTATAAAGACTTATATCCTTTGCAGTTATTTACTTGACAATGACAACATTTTGATAGTAAATTGAAATAAATGTTAGAATTTATTAAAGAAGATTACCAAAATCAAATCCTAGAGGGGATCGAAAAAAACTTTCTTATTTCTAAAACAAATCCCAAAGGAATTATCACTTATGCCAATGATTTATTTTGTCAAATTAGTGGTTATACCAGAGAAGATTTATTAGGCAAACCTCATAACATCGTTCGACATCCCGATATGCCCAAAGCTGTGTTTAAGGATCTATGGGAAACCATAAAAGACAAAAAACAACCATGGACTGGTATAATTAAAAACAAAAAAAAGGATGGAGGACATTACTGGGTAACTACTTCTATCACACCAATTTTTAACCCAGAAAATCCGCAAGAAATTGTAGAATATATATCCATACGCAAAGAAATAACAGAGCAAATGGAAGGATACGAAAAGGATCAGCTATATTCTTCTTTATACGAAATTTTAAGTTATTACTATCGCACCAACGATTTAAAACAAACCCTTGAATTTAGTTTAGAGAAAATCCTAAAATTTAGTTGGCTAGAAGTAGAATCCAAAGCTGGCATAATGTTATGGAAAGAAGAAAAAAAAGAATTAGAATTATTTGTTTATAAAGGCGTAGGACCATCTCTTGTAGAAATGTGTAGTTTAGTCCCTTTGGGAAGGTGTCTTTGTGGTAAAACAGCCCAGAAAAAAAGCATAATTTTTAAAGATTGTGTTGACGAAGAACACGATAATCGACCTGCTGGAATGACTCCTCATGGGCATTATAATGTTCCTTTAATGTATAAAGATAAACTATTAGGTGTACTTTTTCTTTACGTAGAGCATCATCACAGAAAAAGACCTATCGAAGAAGAATTTTTAAATATACTTGGACAAACGTTGGGCTCTCTTATTTATAAAGATCAGCTAGAAAAAGATCTACATAATGCTTGGTCTAAAAATCAACTAATGATTAATTTTATCAAAACCTATTCTTCTCGCAACACTTTCGATTATGTAAAAGAAAAAATAATAAAAGAAAAAGATTTTTTGTACAAAATCGAATCCGAAAAAATCGTTAGCCAAAAATACTTATACTTAATGTTTTTAGATATAGTAGGTTTTACAAAACTATCAGAAAATATTCCCAATAATAAAGTAATAGAAATATTGAATCAGCTTTTTGTTCCCATTGTAAATGTAATTTATAAATACCAAGGAGATATTGACAAATTTATCGGCGACGCAATATTTTCTTTTTTCGAAAACCCTCTAAATTGCTTGAATGCTGGTTTAGAAATCTTAAAAATTGTTCAAGATCCTAAATATAATCCATACAAAATACAGATTCGAATCGGTATACACGCTGGGAATACAGTTCAGGCAAATTTAGGAAATAATTTAAGACGAGATTTTACTTTAATTGGAGATTCAGTAAACACAACCGAAAGAATAGAGAGAGCAGCTTTTCCTAACTCTATTCTAGTAAGTAAAGATTTTTTAAATAATATAAATAAATTTAACAAAAACTCTTATAAAATTTCCAAACCAATGCTATTAAAAGCAAAGAATAAATCCGAAGCAATTCCTGTATTTTCTATTAGTATATAAAATTAATTAAAATAACTAATGATTAAATTTAATAAAATTGATATAATTATTTATTCTACACCTTCCCAGTCATCCCCATAATGAAAAGTAATCTCTTCGTTAGGGTAAATTGTTCTTATTGCATAGAGTTTATCTCCACGAAATTCTGCATTCGGTTTAGAAGAATGATTTAAATATCTTAATTCGTTTTTTCCGTCGATTAGTTTCCATCCTCCATGTTCCTGTTGAACCCATAATACATAAGTTCCATCATTTAGAACAACAACTCCTTCGTAAGTTCCTATATATTCGTTTTTTCTAATAATTTTTTTTGCAAATACCCCTAATCCATGAATAGGACTTTTATCTATGTATACTTTCTCTTTTAAGGATTTATCAGAACGTTTAGATGGTCTATAATCTTCTTCGCGATAATATTCTTTCTTTTTTCTCTGAATTTTTTTATTAGACTTCATAGCTAACTTTTTTTCTTAATGCCTAGTTTATCTTTTGGCGATATGATTTCTGTAATCCTAACACCAAAGTTTTCGTCAATTACCACCACCTCTCCGCGAGCAACCAATTTTCCGTTTACAAGTACATCTACGTGTTCACCAGCTTGCTTATCTAATTCGATAATAGAACCTTCTCCCATTTCTAGAATATCTTTTACGTATTTTTTCGTTCTTCCCAATTCCACTGTAACTGTCATCTGTACATCTAACAATAAATCTACATTGGGAGATGCTAATCCTTGGGTTGTAGTACTAATAGAGGGGAATTCCACTTCTTTAATAGGGACTTCTGGTTCTTCTTCTACCTCTTCTCTTACAACGGATTTCCTTTTCTCTTTATTTTCTAATTGAGATAATATATTTTTTGTTAACGAATAAGGAAATATTAATAGAATTTTTGTATCTACTAATCCACTAACTTCGAAATTATATTGAATACGAACATAGTGATCTTCTGATAATTCTTCTGTAAATTCATTCCCATTAAATACATTTATCCCAATAGGTGTAATCGTTTCTCCTATCCTCGCAGATAAATGAGAAACTACCGAATACATCATTACATTCAAACTATCTTTTATCGTAGTGATTTGAGCTACATCTAATGGTTCATCACTTGATTCTTCTCCCATACCTCCCATCAATACGCTTGTTATCTTTTGTGCATCTCTTATAGGAATTACGAAATAAAATTCTCCCATGAAGGAACCATTAATTTTCACTTGGAATACAACATTTTTTCCTTTAAGGTCTTTTAAGATTTCGCTCTTTTTTCTGATTTCTGCATAAGGATTATCAATATCTATATTTAAGTTTAAAACAGCACGAATGCCAGGTATACCTTTGAGTAAACCTTGGAGCATTTCGTCAGCAATTCTATCTCTCTCTAAAGGAGATAATTCTACCCCTTTATTAGTTGATTGTGTACTTTGTATTGGAGTTTCTCCCGATACCAAAGCATCCACATTTCCTAACAAAGCATCTATTTCCTCTTGAGACATGTTTGCATCGACCATCTAAAACCTCCAAAACTATGTTTATTCTCTTTTTATAATAAATCAAATAAAAAATAATTTTACTACTTAAATCTATTAACGTTTAATTAGAAAAAGATTTTAAGTAAAAAATTCAATTAAGATAATTGCTAACATTCAAAATTATCTCTTGACTTATAAATATCAAGATTTTTATTTAATTTTAAAATGTCTGAACACTACAAAGTTCTCGCAAGAAGATATAGACCTCAATTATTTCGAGATGTAGTAGAACAAACCCATGCTATATCTGCAATAGAAAATGCTATTAAAGAAAATCGTTTAGGTTCAGCATATTTATTTTATGGACCACGTGGCGTTGGTAAAACTACCATTGCACGCATATTAGCTAAAAGAGTGAATTGTTTAAATCCTCAAGGTGTTGAACCCTGTAATCAATGTGAATCTTGTGTAGAAATTTTAAATGGTTCGTCTTTGGATGTAATAGAAATTGATGCTGCATCTAACAGAAGAATAGAAGACATAAGAGATTTAAGAGAAAATGTTAAATTTAAACCTATCATTGGTAAGAAAAAAGTCTATATTATAGACGAAGTACACATGTTAACGAAAGAATCTTTTAATGCATTGTTAAAAACATTAGAAGAACCTCCAGAACATGTACTGTTTATACTTGCAACCACAGAAATTAATAAAATTCCCGAAACTATTTTATCGCGGTGTCAAATTTTTACCTTTCGCAAAGTCCCTATTATTCGTTTACAGAAATATCTAGAAGAAATTGCTCAAAAAGAAAAAATTCAAGTCGAAAAAGATGCTTTATTTTTGATTGCAAAAAAAGGTGACGGTTCTGTAAGAGACAGTCTATCCTTTTTTGAACAAATCATTTCTTATTGCGATGGAAAAATAACGGCAGAAAAGGTAAGAGAACTTACAGATAGTTTTTCTGTCGATGTAATGCTTACAATAACACAAAATCTATTTCGCGAATCCTCTTCTGATTTATTAAAACCAATAGCAGATATATTTAACGAAGGTGGTGACCTAGAACGATTTATATGGGAATATTTAGAATTTTTAAGGATATGTATTTTAATCCACAAAGGAATAAAAGATAAAGATTTGTTAGGGTTGATTGGCGAAGATATTGAAAGAATTCATCAATTCATAACAACAATTCCTTTCGAAAAATTATTTACAATATTTGACGATATTTATCAATTAAGATCCAAATCGTATTTTCTTAGAATCAAAAATACTTACGAAGCAAGGATATTAATCGAAGTAACTTTATTAAAAATACAAGATAAATTGAATAAACCTACTCTTGACGAAATTATCCATGATATAAATCAAATTTCAAAATTATTCGAAGGACAAGATATTTCCGAAGAAAAGCTCTTCCCCAAAAAAGAACGTACCAACAAAATAGAAAACTTAGAAAATCAAACAGAAAAAGATTTTCGATTAGAAAACGAAATTCAATCAAAATTTTTAGGAACATACATAACAGATGAAAACAAAATACCTAAATTACCTAATCCTTAAACTGATTATTTTATTTTTCTATTGCGAGTCATATACCCCCAAATACGAAATCTATCTTGAGGAACATCGAATCTTGGTAGAATTAGCAGTATCTCCTGATCAAAGACAAAAAGGGTTGATGTTTCGAAAATCCCTTCCAGAAAACGAAGGAATGTTGTTTGTATTTCCTGAAGAAGCAATTCAAAATTTTTGGATGAAGAATACCTACATTCCTCTTGATGTAGCTTTCTTCGATAAAGATGGATATTTAATCGAATATCAATCCATGGAACCCAATAGCGAAATCATTCATCAATCTTCTGAACCAGCAAAATATGCACTAGAAATGAACCAAGGATGGTTTAAAAAAAGAAATATTAAACGATATGCAAAATTAAAACTACCACAAAATGTTCTTGAAAAAATAAAAGAATTATCAAATTAAGAATTATCATTGTTGGGGGAGTAATGAACATCAAACTATTTCTTTTGGTTTTGATTTTTTTTACTTTTTCGAACAATCTTTTTTCTAGAGAGATCGATTTAACGGAGCTACCAGCATATATTAAAATTGGATTCGATAATTGCAACGTTAGCGAAGATATACTAAAAAAATCATCTGATTGGAAAGAAATAAAACCTAACAAAAAAAATCGCTCCATTCAGATTCCTGCTCTAAACCTACCAGATTTGCCCAAAAGGCAATTTATAGAATTTCGTAGCTTACCCAAAATAGATTTTACATTGGTATTTTTTATCTCCATAAGCGAAGAAATTCACAACTCTTTTAAATTCCCAGGAATATATTTCGAAAGAATAGGCGAAGGGTGGGAAATTTTCTGGAATAATCAAATCCTCGATAAAAAAGTTTCTTATGAAAAAAGTTTAACACAAAAAGGATATATCGTAGAAATTCCTCCATCTATCGTTCAAGTTGGTAAGAATGTTTTATGTATTCATCTTATTGGAGATCCTGTTTCTACCCGCACAGGTTTTTATTACGGAAGGGAATACTACATCGACCAATTAAGAAACATATTTTATAATAAATTCATAGATTATTTTTTTATTATATTTCTTATTACTCTTTACACTTCATTTGGTCTATTCAACATGATTTTTTATATCAACCAAAAGCAGAATAAGTATAACTTATATTTTAGTTTGTTTTGTTTTTTGATTTCTTTTTATATTTTTATTCGATCTCCTTTAGTACATTATTTTCCTGTAATAGAAAATACAGATGTCTCTTCCCCATTAGAATTTATAAGCTTATTTTTATTAATTCCTCTGTTTAGTTTATTTTTTTATGACATTTTTAAAGAAAAAATATCAAAAAAAATTAAACCTTTTTTTCGCGTAATAGAAATAATAGGCATATTTTTTTCTTTGATGATTTTATTTGCTCCATCTCCTAATGCTTATGGTGGTATATTAAAACTTTGGCAATATTCTACTATTATTATGATGATTTCTTTTATTCTGTTAATCTATTATTTTAGTGTGTTAGAGTTTAAAGAACTATACAAGAAGAATTCGTTCTTTTCTTCTATTTATAAAACCTTATTTTTTACAGTACCAGGTAGCTTTTTAATTGGAGCAATCCTTTTAGGAATTTTTGTTGGTTGGGATATCTACATGAATCTAAAAAAGATTTCTGCACCTTCGATTAGCAATTATGGATTTTTGTTTTTCCTTTCGGGCATATCTTTTCGAATTTCTTATAATTTAACAAAATTATTGAATCAACTTAAAATATCCGAAAGTAAATATAAGTATCTCTACGACAATTCTTCGGATGTTTTATTTATTTTAGACGATGCTTTATGTATAAAAGATATAAACCAAAATTTCGAAAAAACACTGAATTGGAAAAAAGACGACTTTGTTGGCATAAAAATAGAAAGATTAATTTATAATCAAGAAAAAGAAAGAAATCCCATTTTAAAAAATTTTGATCAATATTTAAAAGAAGAATTAGAAAAAAATTCTTTTATTCGTATAGTATTACCCATCGTATGTAATTCTGATATACCATTTAAATATTTTGACGTAGAAATTCGCTCCCTAGAAGACTTAGAAAAAAGAGAATACCTAATGAAGGCTTCTCTAATGCAAAGCAATCCTTCTATTCATTACCTAAAGAAAGAATATCAAAAATACGAAATTCCTACGGATTTTATCTATATAGAGAGAATCTTGCCAAGAATTACCGAATCAGTTAGAGAATTAATAGAAGAACAAGAAGTAAGTATTATTCGGATTGGATTAAGAGAAATTCTTATCAATGCTATAGAACATGGGAATCTTGGTATAACAAGCGAAGAAAAAACCCAATATCTCTTAGAAGGCATTTATGATAAAATTATTAAAGAAAGGTTAAAAGATCCCACTTACCAAAACAAGAAGGTTGTTATAGAATATCAATTAACGAATCATGTTCTTTTTTATAAAATTACCGACGAAGGATCTGGTTTTGAAGCAGAAAAGTTTTTAAACAAAGAAGTAGAACTTAATTCCTTTCATGGAAGAGGAATTTTTATAACGAAAAACGCATTTGATAAAGTTATTTACAACAAAAAAGGAAACTCGGTAAAATTAATCAAATACATAAAAAAATAAAATTTTCTTTATAAGAAACCTTTATTAATTTTATATGGTCATATAAATTATATAATTTTACCAGGAGGTTATATGTTAAAAAAAATCAAATATTTACTTTTATTTACTTTTGGCTGGGGTTTATGGGCAAATAACTTTGTTATTGATAATGCACATACAAAAGTTGGGTTCGAAGTAACTCATATGATGATTTCAACAGTGGAAGGTCAATTTAAAGAATATCAAGCATCTTTTGAATACGATGATAAAACCAATACATTAAAAAATATCAAAGCTACAATCGAAGTAAACTCTATTGATACAGAAAATCAAAAAAGAGATAATCATTTAAGAGATCCAGATTTTTTCGATGCAAAAAAATATCCCAAGATAGAATTTGTTTCTACAGAAGAGATTAAAATAAAACCAGGCGAAGAAGGTAAAATTCGGGGCAAATTAACCATAAAAGGAATAACGAAAGATATTACTTTGAATGTTAAATACATTGGAAGAATCAAAGATCCTTGGGGAAAAGAAAGAATTGGTTTCGAGGCGACTAGTAAAATTAATCGAAAAGATTTTGGCATAAATTGGCAAAAAGCATTAGATACTGGCGGTGTTGTTGTTGGCGATGAAGTTACAATAAGACTACGAGGCGAAGGAATTTTGAATAAATAATCTTATAGCTTGCCCCCGACAGGACTCGAACCTGTGCGCATGGTTTAGGAAACCAATGCTCTATCCACTGAGCTACGGGGGCACCTAAATACAAATTTTTAAAAATTCAATTCATGTAAATCACAAATATTATTTAAAAGCGATTCGGATTTCGCCTCGTTTGGTATCTAATACATCGATTTTTTTACCTGTTTGTTTTACCACGACAAAAATCGCTGGATTATCACCATAAAAAGATAAAGTATCTCGAAGAGCAAAAGAACTACCTGGATAGATAACTTCCCATATAATTTCGTTTTTCGATGTACTTATCTCATTGATATTTTTAACAGCTGTTCTTTCGATTAAATCATCGCGAAAAATGCCTGCTTTTGCTGGATCTAGCCCAGTAATTTTCATGATAATTTTATTATTTCTTGTGAGTTCTGCCCATTTGTCCTGTAATTTTTGATGCGCGAATTTTACAAATCCACCTGGCTTTTTTTCTGGTTCACGTTCTGTTCCAACAGCAAATCGTTTAACAGATTCTTGTGCCGCTTGTATATCGGTTACACCGATGCCACCAACTGATTGACCACTATATGTACCAATAATCTCTCCTTGCCCCCAAAGAGATAAAATATTAATCGTACCAGTTGCTTGATAACTTTTAAATTGGGGTGCTGGCGATGCCTGAGGCTTTGTTTCTATATTACCAATGATTAACACATCAGCTCCTGCTTTAACAGCTAATTCTTTGATTGTTTCTGGAAGTTTAGAAGGATTTTCTGCTACAATCTCTGAATTTTTGATTTGATTAGCAATAGAACCAGGATCTAAAATATCATACCCCTTATTGATTAAAATATTTCTTATTTGGGATGCTGCTACACCATCTCGCGAAGCAAAATCAAAGACTTTTTTCGCATTACCTGGCAGAATATATTCTTCTCGTATTAATACCATAGTTTTAGGATTACCTACCAATTTTTGCATTAGATTGATTTGATTTTGTACTTCTGCTTTTTCCACCTGAAATTTTACAAACAATTTTAGCATTTTTATCGTATCTAACATGTATTGTTGTTCGTCTATAACTCTATCATTTTTACAAACCCCTTTCGCTTGCGAAAAAATTTCATTTGTTATAGATTGACCATCTGCAACTTGAGTATAACTTGCTACTTGGCTACCGATACATTTTTCTACTGCCTTTCTACATGCATCCTCTTTTGCTTTATTTCTTGCATCAGAAACACTCGTAAAAATGGGCGCTTCGCCATAAACTGTTATTTCTCCTTTTAAACATTCAGCATAATAGTTTGCTCGCACATCCGCAGGATCTTTCTTTTGCTGACCACAATACAAGATAAACACTAATAGTGAGATTAACATGATAATGCTTTTTTTTAACATTTCTTCCTCCATCATGATAAAAAATAATTTTCTTACTAAAAAGTATATTGTATTTTAAAAAACTAATTGTCAAGTATTTTAAAAAATGATTTAGTTTTTTTCTATAATACCGATTGATAAAATATCATGGTATCGAGTAGTATAAAGCATAATATAGAGCCTTCAATCAAGAAATTAGAGCTACTTACGAATTTATTTAAGGAAGAGATGATGTTATTACAAAAAGCAATAGAAATTGAAAAAGAAAAAGGGCAATCCATTTTGCAAGCGAAAGCTAAACGATTACAAGAATTAACTCAACGTTCCGATGAGTTACTAAATTCTTTAATTTTTGTAGAAAACCAGAGATATACATTGATTGGGAAATTGATAGAAAAATATCATCATAGACTCCATTCTGATAGGGTTAACATTACCAACTTTTTACAAGTGCTAAGAGAAATAAAAAACGAACAACCCAACAATTCTAATGAATGGGAAAAGGTAATTGACGATTTAATACATCATCTAAAAGAATTTAAAAAAACTGCAGAGCAATTAAAACAAGAAGTAGAAACGAATCAAAAACTATTACTTCGAACAAAAAACATCATATCAGAAATAATAGATAATTTCGAAAAAAAAGATAAAACTTATATTACTACAAAAAAACAAAACATTACTAATAATGCTTTATTAATCAACCATAGTGTATAAAAGGAGTTATTATGGGATCCACATTTGGAGGATTAGAAATTACGAAACGTGGTTTGATTGTACATCAAAGTGCAATACAAACTACTGGACATAACATTTCCAATGCAAGTAACGAAAACTATGCAAGACAAAGAGTAAACCTCGATACAATGGATCCCTTATATGAACCAAGTTTAACGCGTTCTAATACACCTGGTCAATTAGGACAAGGGCCAAAAATTCTAAGTATAGAAAGAATTCGCGATGCTTTTTATGATGATCAAATTATAGCAACCACAGAAGAAAAATCCTTCTGGGAAACGAAACAACAATATTTTTATCAAATCGAAAAGATTTTTAATGAACCATCAGATAGTACTATTAGACATCTTGCAGATGAATTTTGGTCTTCTTGGCAGGACTTAGCGAATTATCCATCAGAGTTATCCCATAGAGAGGTTGTAATCGAACGAGCACAAGCACTCGTTTCTAAAATTAGAGATACATATAATAAATTAAGAGATTTACGCGAACGAGCGGAATTAGAAATTCAAGACACAGTAAAATTGATCAATAATTATGCAAAGCAAATTCAAGACTTAAACAACAAAATCGTTAAATTACAAGCCTTAGGCGATAACCCTAACGACTTATTAGACAAAAGAGATGCAATTATAGAAAAGCTTTCGGATCTTGTAAATATTCGCGTCGGAAGAGGCGATAAAGACGAAATCTTTGTTTTTATTGGTGAGCAAGCCCTTGTTCAAGGCCAAGTCTTAAGACAGCTTAAATTAGTTCCAGATCCCAAAAAAGAAGGTATGTCCGAAATCGTATGGGAACATAACGATAAAAATGTAGTTTTAAGTGGAGGCAAATTACATTCTCTTAAAGAATTAAGAGATAGAGATATACTTTCTCGTATTTACTCCTTAGATGAATTTAGTATAAACTTAGCAGATATAATTAACGAAATCCACAAAGATGGTTTTGGTTTGGATGGTTCTACAAATTTAAATTTCTTTGAATTTCGTAGTATTACAGATGATGCTAATGCATCTTTCCGTCCTCAGGATCATTATGGGGATTATGATTTTAATATGGATGGTACGCCAGAAATCACAGCAATTTTTAGGGTTTCTGGCACAAAAAAAATCGATCCCCAAAGAAAATTAGGTATTAATGGAATTTTAACATTTACCAAATGGGACGATAATACAAAAAATTATGTTAACATACAAGTCGCTTATAATTCGGACGAAACATTAGAACAAGTTATTAAAAAAATTAATGATTCTAAGGTTGGTGTAGTTGCTTATTTAAATCATGATAATCAATTAAGCTTTAAAGCAGCTCGAGAAAGCGATGATGTAAAGTATAATTTTTTTATAAAACATTTAGAAGATTCGGGCGATTTATTGGTAGGCTATACAGGGATTTTAAAAGCATCAGGTCCAGCTGGTGCATTTGATTTTAGAAGGACTGGAGAAATAGCAAAATTTCAGAATACATTAGAAAATATAACTATTTCACCTCTTTATCATCCTGCTGGACATATCAAATTAAATGATACAATACTTCGCGATACATCCAAAATTGCTGCTGCTCGCGGTATCGATATTAATGGTACAGGCGATTATAATCTACCTAATGGGCTTGCAGATGGAGAAAATGCATTATTAATAGCCAGAGCATTAAAACAAGGTAAACATCAGATTGGATATGCGGAAAATACAACCCAATTTTATAATGCATTGATTGCACGATTAGGTACAGAATCCAGAAAAGCAGAAGATCTAGCACAACACAATAAAGATCATCTATTAGCTCTAAAAAACCAAAGACAAAGCATTATGGGCGTTAATTTAGACGAAGAAATGGCATCACTAATTCAATTCCAACACGCTTATAATGCTTCTGCGCGAACGCTAAGAACAATGGATGAATTATTAGATGTTATCATCAATCGATTAAAAAGCTAGTTGATTAGGAGTTGTTTATGCAAAGAATTACAGGTATAATGCAAAACCAAAATTTGATCAATCATATTAATAATCAAAAGTTTAAGATGGATCAATTGCAAAATCAATTAGCTACTGGTCAAAGGATTTCGCGTCCTGGTGATGCACCAGCACTTGCTACAAATCAGATGTATTTTCGAACGAGGCTTAATGAATTAGAACAATTCGAAAAAAATGTTTACGAAGCATTAGATAGAATGAACTTAACCGATGGGCAATTATCTACTATAACAGATATTATGCAAAGAGTTCGAGTACTTGCTGTACAAGCTTCTAATGGAATTTATCAAGGCGATAATGCTTTCGAATTAAAACAAGCAATCGCAGCAGAAATTGATCAACATTTAAGAGCGTTGATCGATATTGCAAATTCTGTCGATGCAATTGGAAGACCATTATTCGGTGGTTTTACTGTCGAAAGAAAGCCCTTTGAACCTATCGTTGCAGATATAGAAACTCCCGATGGAATTAAACTAGAAAATCAAATTATTGGAGTCCAATACAGAGGTGATATTGGCAAACGTTTAATAGAATTAGAAAGAGGTCAATACATTGATGTGAATTTTCCTGGCAATCGCGTTTTCTGGGGAACCAATATGACTATAACAGGAAATGTAGATACATCAGGATATGTTGCAACATCAAACCAAAAATTTAAGATTGATGGAGTAGAAATTCAAGTAGAAGTAGGAGACACGATTGACGATATAATCGATAAAATCAACAAAGCTGGTTTAGATATTCGAGCTTCTAAAATTGGACAAGATTATTTATCTTTATATACGATTACACCTCATCAAATTTGGTTAGAAGATATAGAAGGGGGCACAGTATTACAAGATTTAGGATTGATTAACCCCGAACAACCCCAACCTCCAAATAATTACAACCCGACTGCTAAAATCGATGGATTTTCTCTTTTCGATGTAATCTTAAAATTTCGAAATGATTTATTAAAAGGTGACCAATTAGAAATTTCTGGACAAGATTTAGGAAATCTTGATTTAGCCTTAGAAAATATTTTAAGATATCGTTCCGAAGCTGGTGCTCGTCAAAATCGATTAGAACAACAAATGAAAAAGATCAGTTGGGATAAAACCTTTACAACAGAATTGCTTGCCAAAAATGAGGGAATAGATTTTCCAGAAACCATCATGAATTTAAAATGGATCGAAAATGTATTTAACTATTCTTTAAATGTAGGATCAAGAATTATCCGACCTACATTGATGGATTTTCTAAGATAGGATAGATAATTATGGTAGAATTAAAAACAAAGTTTTTTGGTGTAAAACAGATACCCGAAGATCAGATTATTTTCTTTCCCGAAGGCATTTATGGTTTTCCCGAAGAAAAGTCTTTTTTTCTTTTTAAAGAGAAAGATGAATCACCTTTTTATTGGCTCCAGTCCTCTAAGAAAGAAGATTTAGCTTTTGTAGTTATGGAACCATCGATAGTAATGAAAGACTATCAACCAAGAGTATTAGAGCAGGATTTAGAAACACTAAAAGTTCAAGATATTAAAGATTGTAAAATATTTGCCATCTTAACAATTCCAGAAAATCATCCCGAAGAAATGACCATCAATTTACAAGGGCCTATTTTAATAAATTTTAAAGAAAAATTAGGCAAACAAGTAATATCTCTTGATGATAGTCATGGTGTAAGAATGAAAGTATTAGAATTAATGGAAAAAGGGTTTTAGCTGTGTTAATACTAACAAGAAAAATCAATCAATCTATCATGATAGGAGATCAGATCGAAATTGTAGTAGTTGAAGTACGAGGTGACCAAGTTAAATTAGGTATTAAAGCGCCCAAAAATATTTCTGTTCACAGAAGCGAAGTTTACAAAGAAATTCAAGAACAAAACAAAAAAGCATCTAAAACCCTTAAATTAGAGAACATCAAACAAATTGAAAATCTATTTAATAAAAAAAATCTATAAATTATTTTTTTTATTTGTTGCATTCCAAATTTTTGCTTTACCCTATCCACCTGTTTCTTCTACCTATCAGCTTAGAATAATAAATCGAAGATTTATTTCTCATCTTGTCTTCGAAAATATCCATAATCAATTTTTTTTAACAATTATCTTAACACACGGGCCAAATTATCATGCTTATAAAAGTACTTCTTATAGATTGTATTACGAATGTAGTAATCCAAAAAAATGTTTAGAAGAAGCAAAAAAAATCGATGAATTCTTACAAAGTGGATACAACATCGCATTTGTTATAAACGGTGATTATATACAAAAAATTGTCTATCTTACAGAAATAAAGAATTAAGTTTTATAAACTACCTGCTTGTTCATTATAATTGATTTCGAAAATATCAAATGCCGTCTCTCTAAAACCTTTAATGATTGCTCTAGAAATACCGATGTAGTATTCTTTTGTATATTCCATCGTTTTTTTTACGTATTCTGCCATCTCTTCGTTTGTGACAGAAAAAGGACGAATTTTATCTTTTTGTCTATCGTAATAAATACCTTCGTAGGTTTTTATTGCTGTACCTCTATATTCAATCTGTAAAATCTTGCCAAAAAAAGAGTAATTTCTACTTCCAGTTTTTTCTACTACAAACTTTAAAGGAAAATCTGGTGCAAGGTTCGTTTTAAAAGGATATGCTTTAAGGATTTCGAAATTGGTATCTAATGCTATAGGCTCAAGTCGATGAATTTTATAATCAATTAATATTACTTTGTTTAAATTATCTTGCAAAAATTTGATGGTCTCTTTATTTTCGATTCTTACACTAAATTCTATTTGTTTTTTTAAAGGAGTATAACACATTTCTATTTCTTCGCAATCTTGATTTTCATCAAAAGAAGCAATTTCTAAAACCCCTTCGAAAGATTCAAAAAAAATTCCACCAGAAATTAGTTTAATTACACGAACGATTGCTCTACCCTCTGCATAAGTACCGATTGCAAATAAATTCAATATAATCCCAAAATATAACGTTAAAATCAAAACATATTTGGCCATTGATTTCATTTTCGGTTTTTTCAATTTACAAATTAATCTTATTATAATTTCTGTTGATTATGCATAAAATCAACCAAAAAAAAATTTTATCTACAAATATAGAATCAAAGCAAGTTCCAGAAATTGAATTATATTTTCCTAAATTCAAGAAAAAAATAGAAAATGAGCTTACCCAAGAAGAAATTTGTGTTCAATGTCATGGTTGTTGTATGTATGTAACTGTTCCATTAGATCCCCCAGACAACGAAGATACCATTCAAATGTATGTTTGGTATTTACACCATAAAAATATAGAAATCTATTTGGATTTATACGATCAATGGCAAATTTTAATGAAGACTCCCTGCGAAAATTTACTTCCTAATGGATACTGTGCCATCTACGAAAATCGACCCAAGATATGTAAAGAATATGACCCAAATAATTGTTCTCGCACGGGAAAAGATTACAAAGTTTTGTTTAAAACCCCAAAAGACTTTTTAAAATATATTAAAAAGAAAACAAAAAAATAAAATATTGAAAATCTTTTAAAATATATTTTTTTGAACCAAAAATGGTAAGATTTATTAAACAATTATTTAAGATATATTTTATTAATCCTTTTCTTGGGGCAGGAGAAGTTTTGTATTTAATCTTTCGCGTATTTTTTAGTTTACCGCATTTATGGTATAAGGTTCAAGAGACGTTAACACAAATGTATATTGCTGGTTTTAAGTCTCTTTTTGTTGTCAGTATTGTGGCAATCTTTACTGGTATGATTGTAAGTTTACAAAGTGGGCTAGCTCTTAAAGATTTTGGTCAAGAAGAACTCATTGGTCAGTTGATTGTTGTAACACTCACGAGAGAGATGTCTCCTTTTATGACAGCATTAATCCTTTCTGCTTCTGTAGGATCCTCAATGGCAGCAGAAATTGGAACAATGAAGGTTTCCGAAGAAATCGATGCATTAGAAGTAATGTCGATTGATCCAATAAAATTTTTAGTATTACCAAGAATGGTTGGTTTTACCATCATGATTCCTGTATTATCTAACTACGCTTCTTTGTTAGGTACTGTTGGTGGAAGTATTATTGCAAAAACACAATTAGGCGTAGAACTCGAAACCTTTTACAATTTGGCATTAGAAACATTAAAAAGTAAAAATGGACTAAAAGATATTTGGGTAGGAAATTTTAAAGCATTCATTTTTGGAGTCACTATTTCTTCTATATCTTGTCATCAAGGATTGAATGCGTCTGGTGGAGCTATTGGCGTTGGTAGAGCAGTTCGACAATCTGTGGTTATATCTTATTTATTTATTATCATGTTTGGCTATTTTATTAGTGCAATATTTTATCGATAGTTATGAATTTTAATAAACTTATTTTATTTTTTATTATTGGATTAGGAGTAGCATTTTGGATTATCATGATAGGGGTTGGAGCATTTACAGTTGTAATGCCAGCAAAAAGAGATCTAAATCTACCTTACTATTTACCCATTCTTATAAGAAATGCTCATGATATTCAACATGGAACAAGAGTACAAATCTTAGGTATTGACCAAGGATATATCAAATACATAGATTACTTCCCGTTAGATAAAGACGGAAATTTTATTTTTATCACTGATTGTAAAGATTTATGCCAAGAAAAAATACAAGATCAAATTTTATTAGCAATTTTAAACATAAGAAAAGAACTAGAATTTTACGAAAATTATCGAATCTACACGCGTTATAATAATGTATTAGGAGAAAAAGTAATAGAGATTGATCCGGGAAGCAGATTTATTATTAAAAATCAGAAAAAAATCGAACAAAAAAGAATTCAAGTAAAGTACTTAACAACGAATGAATTATTTTACTTAATGAATAATCAATCCATCCCATTGAACAAAAAAGAGCTACTTTTTGCATCCAACTATGATGATCCAATTACGATTGTTGCAGAAGTAGTTTACGAAAATCGAAAAACAATTCAACGAATTTTTAAGAATACAGCAGAAATTACCCAGAAAATTAATAAAGGTAATGGAACGATTGGGTTGTTATTAAATGAACATCTTATTTTAACAAATACAGATAAAACATTCTTAGAAATTATTTTATTGATTCGAGATTTAAGAGAATCATTAGAATCTTTACGAGAACATAAAATTCTCTCCAATACTTTTAGTGGAATCTTATCGACGATCTCTCCATGAGGTAGTTTTATGAGTGAACCTGTAATAGAAATCATCAATTTACACAAAGCATTTGGAAATCGACCAATACTTCGCGGTATTAATCTAGAAATCAAAAAAGGCGAAACAATGGTTTTGTTAGGCGGGTCAGGTACAGGAAAATCTGTTACAATTCGACATATTATAGGTTTACTAAAACCAGATAAAGGTGACATAAAAGTTTTTGGAGAATCCGTTGTTAATTGTAGTCCCAAAAAATTGCAAGAAATTCGAAGTAGGATGGGGGTACTCTTCCAAAGTGGTGCTTTAATCAATTGGTTGACAGTTTTTGATAACGTAGCCTTACCATTAAGAGAGCATAGGTTAAAACCAGAAAAAGAAATTCAAAAAATTGTGTTAGAAAAACTAGAATGGTTAGGATTACTTCCCGCGAAGAATTTACTACCAGATAATATTTCTGGTGGAATGAAGAAACGAGTTGGTATTGCAAGAGCATTAACAACAAACCCAGAAATATTGTTATACGATGAACCCACTTCTGGACTTGATCCAGTAATGAGTCAAGTTATCAATGAATTAATACGTAAACTACAACGTGAATTAGGTGTAACACAAATTGTTGTTACGCACGATATGAATTCCGCCTATTATATTGCTGATCGAATCACATTTTTATACAAAGGAAAAGTAGAAATGATAGGCACGCCAGAAGAAATCAAAAACAGCAATAATCCCTTAGTACAACAATTTATACAAGGTAAAACAGAAGGCCCTCTCGAAATCGATGCAAGTATTTCTAAAAAGAAATAATAATGTTTATTTATAAAATATATTAATATTTTTTTGCTTCGATTGTTTTATTGTTCAAAACTAAATATACAAACTGAATGCTATTCGCCGAAATTGATTCTGGTAATTGTATATCTAAAAAAGGATTTTCTTGATCAATAATTGTTTTTATTATTACTGGACTAAATTCTAACTTATTTTGATCAATTGTTTGTAGAATTACTTTTTGTAAATGTAATATGTAATCCTCTTTTGTGTTAGAAGAAGTAAGAATTATAGGTTTATGAACATCAAATCGAATTCGTAGAACATTGCCATCTATTCTATAACTGATAGATTCTATATTTTTATGATGAAATGTTTTATACAATATACCTGATTTATCTAATACTAAAATTACTATTACCAAGATTAAAATATTCAAAAATAAAAAGATTAAAGTTTTTTTGTTAGGAATTGTCTTATTTTGTTCAATATATTCTCGAATTTCTCTTTGCACTTGTTCGGGAGTTTTGTAGTAATACTTCATGCATTCTATATAATCAAAATTGATGGATTTTCAACTTATTTTTATTTTTTATTTTATGGATTTTTAAGCAATTCTTGATTTAAAATTTTTCTTATACTTTGAACTTGATCATAAGCGGTAGAATGATTTTTTGCTATCTGATTCTGTAAAGTTAATATAGTCTTTAAACCACCTACAAGTTCAGAAATGTTGATTTCTTTAATTTTGCTAAAATAGCTAAGCATAATCCCCGTCAAAACATCTCCACTTCCAGCAACAGAAAGATGTGAATTTTGATATTTCCAAACATAAACAATAGGTTTAGCATCTTTTAATAAAAGAGTTGGCATAAAGAAAGAAATAGAGCCCTTGATTAAAATAGAAACATTCAGTTTTTGGTGCAATTTTTTTATTTTTTCCCAATTCGAAACAAGATAAGGAAATTCACCGTTAAGTTGCCTCCATTCGCCTAGATGAGGCGTTATAATAGTATAAGGAAGTAATTCTTTGGGATATGCTTCGTCAAGGATTAAGGTTGTAGCAAATGCATCTAATATTATTGTTGGGAAGTATTTTTTTTGCACTAAATCATTAAAAAATTTTAATATATAAGTTTTATATTTTTCTATATCTTTATTCGATATACCAGGTCCAATTACAATACTCTTAGGAAGTTTAAAGTTTGGATAATTTTCCTCCCATTCCTCAATGTGATGAAATATAACAGATGGATCTACGTTTAAAAAATAATCGCGATTCTTAGAAAAATGTATTAAGTGTAGGATCCCTCCCCCCGAATAAAAAAAAGCCTTGGTGGATAATATTGCAGCTCCTTCCATATTGTTTGAACCTGCAAATAACCAGCCATATCCACTTTGATATTTATGCTCATAAGGTTTTTTATTAAAGATTTCGAAATTGTCATTTTGATCCCATTCGATGAATTCTAATTGATTACTTAAAACACTTTTTTGAGATTCTGGATCAAAACCACAAGGCAAAACATAAATTTTAGACTTACTCTGAATTAAAGGATGCAATAATACCAACTTTTTTAAGCCAAAGTTAAAGATATAATCAGGAATAGGTAAATCAAAAAAATTTAGATAATCTTTTTCGTTAAAATTTTCGTATTCTTCCGAAAGACCGGCGGGCAAGTCCAATGCCAAATGAACAATTTTTTCGTTAAACTCATTTTTCAACAATTTAATTTTTATCAATATTTTTTTATAAAATTCATTCACTATATTTTTTTGGCCAGTTCCTAATAACGCTTCTATTAAGATGATCTTTTCGAACTTCCATAAATTTACTAAATCCCAATCAAACTCTTGTAATTGCTTAATATTGAATTGATTTTTTAACAACATCTTATAGTAAAATTGAGAAGATTCGCTTCTTGGCTGATCTTTTAAATATATAATAATTTGATTCTTTTCAATCGATAGAGTTCCTGCTAACAAATATGCAAGAGCTAAGCCATCTCCTCCATTATTCCCGTTACCACAAAAGAATATGTATAAATAATTTTTCGAAACCAAATTTAAATGCATCATCGAAACCAAGGCAGATTGAGAAGCCAACCCCATCAAAATTTTTTCATCTACACCTTTCTCGATGGTTTTTTTGTCGATAAGCTTTGCTTGTTCAAATGTGATTAGGTTCATTTCCATTCTACAATAGAATATAAATTTTCTTCTATTTTAGAAGAAAAAATTCTTCCTTCTAAATTGATCCAATATTCCTTCCAATAATTATTTTCTCGATCGAACCTAACACGATTATTTTTTTGATAGTTAAGTTTATAGTCGTAAATCTTAATTAACAAATCCTCATCATCTTCTTTGGCTAAATAAAAACTATTATCGGAGAAAACATAAAACAGACTAGTTTCAAGATCATCATTATCAAAAAATAGATCTAAATTATTATTATATTTATAAATTTTTTTATATATATTTTTATAGCTTTTTTTATCACGAGAAACTACTTCTATAAAAACATCACCATTTTCTAACACAAAAATATTTTCTATGTTGATGATTTCGTTTTTATTTGTAACTTGTAATGATTTTATGTCTATGTTTTTTTCTAACATACTCTTATTTTTTATATTATAGAAATTTAAAATTGCTTCTTTTTCAGATAAGAACCTAACAATAGCTACATAATCAGAAAAACAATAAAATTTTATAAGTTCTCTATAATCCTTATCATTAATAGGTTCCAAAAGTAATCGGTCCTTTTCTTTTTCTACAAACATATTTGATTTATTTAATAAAAACAACTTAGAAGGATTTACATTCTTTGTCTGAGGATATAAAATTGCTGGCATACGATTTTCTGGTTCTGATGGTATATTAAGTTCTATCTTATCTTTATTAGTAAGAAAAATTCGAAAGATCATATAATTTTCTTGAATACAGGAATCTCCTATTATACCCTCGGAAAATATCTTTATAGGTATATTAGGATAAATTTTAGCGAGTTCAGTTTTATTATTTTTAGAAGTGATCAAAAAATCCGGCTTTCCCCTTATCTTTGGAAAGTATGCAATAAAATTCAACTCTGGTATTGGAAGTAAAATTTCATTATCGTAAATCGTTGGGCTTTGAGGAATACGATAAACTAAATTTTCTTGTATTAATGCAGGAATATAGAAACTATTAATTTTATTCTCTGCATTATATTCGATTACAGGTATACTTATCACATTGCTCGACGATAAATCATAAATTTGAAATCGTGCACAAAAAGAGAAAAAAATCAAACTAAAAATGATTAAATATTTTTTCATTTGCGTTCAAAATTAATCAATAAGAAATATCGTCAAACCATTTGACTGATTACATTAAAAATACCAATGCTTGAATTAAACCTACCAAACCACCTAAAAGAGCGCCCAATAAGATCAAAGTTGCTTCGTCTTCTTTAAAAACCGAATGAAGTAAATGTTCAAATTCTGCTGGTGGTAAAAAAACCAAAAAATTTGCTATAAGTTGCTTCATTCCAATGCTTTCTTTTAAATAATCTTTTAAGTGAGCAAAAATCTCTGGTAAAGAATCTATAATTAACTGTTCGATTTCTTTACGAATTTTTTCTTTTTGTTCATAAGATATTACCATTGGAACTAAAAATGGTTTATCTTCTACAACTTCTTTAAATCCAGCGTTAATTCTTTTAATTAAAATATCTAAAAAAATTTCGCCTGTTTTACCTTGAAAAAACATAGAAATCAAGTTCTGAGCATGAAAGACTCTTTTATCCAAAACATCGGCTAACTCCCAGGATACCTCTGCTTGTCTTTTTAAAAACAACCCTTGGTAATAGATAAATAAGAATTTTTTTGGTTCAAGAGGACGAAAGATCATCAAAATAGCAATCCAATTAGTAACATATCCTACAATAACACCTGTTATGGGCATCGTCCACCACTGAGAAAATAATTCATAAAAAATTAATTGAATCAAACCAATCAAAAGCCCAAACCAAAAACCACTTCTTATTATAAATGCAAACTCTTCTTTACCACATCGCTGAAAGATTTCCATCAATGCTTTTACGTTCTGACCAGTTAAAGATTGAATAAAAAATTTTTCGTAATCAAATACATCTTCGAAATGTTTTCCAAAGTCCATGTATAATTTTTTGATTTGTTTTGGTACCTGATTTTTAATATCTTCGATTATACTATCTCGCACTACACCTGGTAAAATTTTCCATAAGTTAGGATTATGATTCTTAATTACAATTTCTAAAATTTTATAACTTTTTATTTTTATAAAATCTTTTAAAATATTTATGATTTGATCTGGATCCACTCTGTTATAAAGTTCTTTCGGTGGTAGTTTTTGTTTAAAAATGTTGCTAATTAATGAGCTCATTTTTACTGCATGTTTAGGAATAATCCCCTGCCAACC
>Ga0197142_1001240_pt1 | contig 23488 bp, 22 predicted proteins | sample GBS60_MetaG_FD_148614 | JGI IMG/M metagenome (GOLD analysis project Ga0197142, IMG submission 148614) | Sediment microbial communities from Great Boiling Springs, Gerlach, Nevada, United States - GBS 60_MetaG | ecosystem: Environmental > Aquatic > Thermal springs > Hot (42-90C) > Sediment... | reverse complement strand
ATGCACGCGTTTTTCGCCCTGGAGGCGATGGCGCTTAAAGAAAGGGACCCGACGCCCCTTTCCAGGGCCTGGCGGATGGCCTCCTCGGGGGATGAAATTACGGGCATTGGTCTCTTTCTGATCACTCTAACATCCCAATCATCCGGAAAATTTATGTTCAGACCAGATCTTCCATAATTCATCAAGATCTGCATGTTAGGACCTCTTCCAGGAAGCTCTCTTGGGCTATCTTCTGGCCCGGCGCAAAAAACAAGAACTCCTCCTCAGTGTAAGGTCCTTGGAGCAGCTTCCTCAAGTAAGCCAAATCCCCCTTTATCTCGGCGTATTCCTTGCCGAAGATCCTAGCATTTTCTCGGCCCCTTTCCCTCAGTCTATCCAGATCGCCTATCCCCGTGTCTATGAGAGCTATGTGAGTGTAATGCTTGAGTTCCTCATTCATAACCCAAAGAGCTGTCTCCTCGCCAAACTTTTCCGTATACTCCTGTAGTATTCCCAATGGGTCCTTTCCCTCGGCCACCCATCCAGGGGTGAGATAATAGGTCCCTGGTCTTTCCCTGAAGGCCATTTTGTATGCTTGGAGAGATCCCATCAGTAGTGCTATGCAATCGTGGGCCTTGGGGACAATGAGCCCCTGGGCTGGGGCCACAACCCCAACTATTCCATTGGAGCAAAGACCATATCCCAGGACTACTGTCCGGACATCTCGGGGTATTCTATCGAGTTCCGCCTGTATCCGCGAAGCCATGTTCTGTGGGGTCCTGTGACCATGTTCTGTGGGGTCCTGTGAAGGCTCTGCTCCAGGTAGCGAACCTCCACATCCCGAAAATCGTTCCTGAGGGTCTCGAGCTCTGGCTCCACAACTTGGCAGGCTATGACGACTTTAGTTGGCGGTTTCCTCAAAACCTTTTCCTTTCCCCTCCCCGGCCCTCTTTCGAGGCAGGAGGCTCAAGTTTTAGTCCTTACCCAAGGAGCCTCTTTGCTACGGTTACGGCCTCGGCCGCATCCTTCCCATATCCGTCAGCCCCTATTTCATTGGCGAACTTCTCATTGACTGGTGCGCCACCTACCATGACTTTGACCTTGTCCCTGAGCCCCCTTCTCTCTATTTCCTTTATTACCCTTGCCATCTCTGGCATTGTGGTCGTGAGAAGGGCCGAAAGACCCAATATGTGGGGATTGAACGACCTACCATGACTTTGACCTTGTCCCTGAGCCCCCTTGTCTCTATTTCCTTTATTACCCTTGCCATCTCTGGCATTGTGGTCGTGAGAAGGGCCGAAAGACCCAATATGTGGGGATTGAAGGACTCGATCTCACTGATAAACCTTTCCACACTCACATTCACTCCTAGGTCCTTCACCTGGAAACCAGCTCCTCGGAGCATCGTGACCACTATGTTCTTGCCTATGTCATGGAGATCACCCTTAACAGTTCCGATAAGGAATCGTCCCACTTCTTCCCTTGCCCCTTCTTTCCCCAAATGGGGCTCCAGGATTCTCAAGGCTTCGTTTGTGGCTCTGGCTGAAAGGAGAACCTCAGGGATGAATACCTCTCCTCTCTTGAACCTCGGTCCTATGAGTTCCATTGCCCGGATCATTCCCCTCTTGAGAATTTCTGTAGCAGGGATGCCTTTGTCCAGTAACTCCCTTACCTTGTCCCCAACACCCAAATGGTCTCCCGCTATGATCGCCTTTCTAACCTCCTCGAAAATGTCTTCCTCCTCTTCGGGTCCCTCAAGGGTCTCTTCGGTCGCTGTGGGCCCGAGCGGAACAGGGGAACGGAACCCCCCCGCCTCCAATGGGAGCCTTCCCTCTCGGGCTACTCGTTCTCCGATTCTACGGAGTCTGTCAAAGACTGCATTCGGCGGCGTTGTGTCCGCGATTCCCACTATGAGCCTCCTCCCTGGCGCTACAGCTCTGAAAAAGTGATCAAGATAGGATTGGAGATCCGCATCTGAGGCTGTCTCTGCTAATAAGAGACTCTGGGGAATCCCTCCCCATATGGTGAGGCTTCCTGACCATCTCTTGTAATATTCCTCTATTGGGACCTTCGTCATGGGAGAAGGACAGACGGCTTCCGCCACGTGGATTCCGGAGATCCTTATGAGCTCGAGCAACCCCTGGTTTTCTCCGTCGCAGTGGCATACAAGAAGTTTTCCTTTGGCCTCAAGTGCAGCGGATACTCTCTTGAGCCATGGAAGGATCTCCTTCTCGAAATAGGGAGGATATGTGATCATGTCATCGTAGTTGGCTCCCCAGAGGACCATTTCTGCGGGGGAGTCACAAACCACTTTGAGGATCTTCTCGTACAGACCTTCCAAGCTCTCGGCAAGTTCCTTCATCTCCCTGTAATGATCATGGTATTCGTAGAAAAATTTGGTTGCATCCAGAAGATCTCTCTGAATATGTTGCATGGGAGAAGCAGCAAAGGTTCCCATGAGAACTGCCACTCCATCCTCTCCCACTTGATTTTTCCAGTGGAGGTATCTCTCGTAATCCGGCACCACTTCCACTTCCTGGAACAAGAATGCCAGTTTTTGATAATCCTCTGCACTTTTTATGGCCTTTTGTTCCACCCAGGTGATGGTTGCTCCAGCCTCTCTCATTTCCTGGGTGACCACTTCTACTGTGGTAATTACTCCCTTTGGTGTATGGTATTCGACTTTGAGAGAATCTCCGGAACGTTCCCTCCTCACTTCCACATTCCGGGAGAAGCGGATCTTGTATCCGCACTCCTTTAAAGCATATAGGCCCAAGGCCCGATAGAGGTTGTCTTCCTCCCTTTCCACCTTGAGGAGCTCGGGTACGACCTTATGAAGGGCCCAACCTTCGGCCCTGGCTATATCGTCCGGTTCCATGTCCTTGTACTGGGGTGGAAGGGTGCCCCTGTACTTGTTAGCGTTGTACCAAAGATCGAACCTCGGCACATAGGGAAGAACATCTGGCATTTCTCCCCTCGCAGCCATGAGCATGCGGTCCTTGTGGGTCATTTTGACCTCCTCGAACGGAAGAATTCCACACAATACCGAATTTCCCGGGGCCAACCAGCACCGACTATCCTAGACCAAGGGGCCGCAGGTCAGCCTTTTAGCGTTGGTGCTGGATACCCATTCTCGTGAAAAATAAGGCTTGCACTCCTCAGTTAGCAGAGAACTTCTTGGCCAGCTCGACTGCCTCCGCTGCATCCTTTCCATAGCCATCTGCCCCTATTTGTTCTGCGAACTTTCTGTCCACGGGGGCTCCTCCCACCATCACCTTGACTTTATCCCTGAGGCCCTTTTGTTTGAGGGTCTCAATAACCCTCGCCATCTCGGGCATCGTGGTGGTGAGGAGAGCCGAGAGGCCCAAGACATGAGGCCGCAGTTCTTCGACCTTGTTGACTACGGTCTCTACATCCACGTCCACGCCCAGGTCCGTAACCTCAAAGCCAGCTCCTTCCAACATCATAATGACCAAGTTCTTACCTATGTCGTGCAAGTCTCCTTTTACAGTGGCCATTACGACCCTGCCCACTGATCTTCCGTCACCTTTGAGTAAGGGCTTTATGACATCGAGCCCTTTTTTCATGGTCACGGCTGAAACCAACATCTCGGGCACGAAGATTATGCCCTGGGAGAACCTCTCTCCTACTACGTCCATGGCCGAAATGAGCCCATCCTGGATCAGAAGATCCAAGTCGACCCCTTCTTTTATCGCCCCATTGACCAGCTCCTCTATATCCTTGTGCTTACCTTCTATGACAGCCTGCTTTATCCTCTCTACCCAGTGGGCCATATCCTTTTCCTCCTTCCTCTCTCACGAATCAATATCCCTCTTTCGCTGCCTCAACGATCGCCTTCAGATTTTCAAGAGGAGTGGCCAGAGGTATTGCACACTCAGGCCCTATTATGTCGACGCCTGCCTCTATGGCGTATCTGGCCTGTCGATATACCTCTTCCGGAGTGCCCTGGAGCAAGAGTGCCCTGGAGCAAGGCCCGGGGGTTGTTCACATTTCCCACAAGGGATATTCTACCTCCTATAATCCGTACAGCTTCCCTTGCATCCACCTGCCACTCGAAATGGTAAGCGTCCACCCCTGAACGGGCGAAAAGATCGAGCCTGTCCATACAATTGCCACAGACATGCAGGATGACCGGCCCTCCGATTTGGGCTGTTATCTCCTGGTGGAGGGGCAGTAGGTACTCTTCGTAAGTATACGGCCCAACCAGATTTCCCGTTGCGTGGTCAGCTAGAACCACAGCATCTGCTCCGGCCCTCAATTGAGCATTGGCGAACTTTATGGTCACTGGCATAAGCTGTCTGAGCATCTTGTTGACCTTGTCCTTTTCCCCTAGGCCCACCTGAAGGAGAAAGTTCTGAGTTCCAGCCATGTGGTAGGAGAGGGTCCAAGGGCCCATGACCTTCCCCCAGATGGCAACCCTTCCACCTACGTGCTTCCTCAATATGGAAATGGCATCCAGGACTACCCTCATGGATGGTTTTTCCAGGATATCCTCCGGCACTACTATGTCGGAGAAGTCAGCGTATGGGAAATTCTTGGCGTCTGGCATTCTGTCCCTGTTACCCCAATCCACTTCACAGCCCAAAGCGGCTGACTCCTGATGCACGCTATATTCGGGCATGACTGTATCGAATCCCACAATCTCATGGCCTGCCAGTGCCAATTCAGCCATAGCATTGGCATTAAGGTGAGCCTCCGGAAAGGACACTCCACATGCATCCATGAGGCCGTGACAGACAATTGAGGTGGGATTCCCTACAGGCGGCCTGGGTCCCTTTCTTCCTCCCAAAAGAGCTGACATTATGAGATTGTATGATGTGCCCTTCATGGTTGCTCCTTTCAAGTCAATGGGTATCCCCTCTTTGGGGGAGAACCAATTGCAAGTTGACTTCGGTCCCCAGGTAGCTGCTTATCCTGGCAGCTATGTCCGAGAGGTGAGATGCCATTGTTCGCTCGGCCCTCCTAACTTCACGTCTCTCCAAGGAGGCCAGAATTTCGCCATGAAACTTAAGAGCATCATCGACAGCCCCTGGAAGCTCAGACACTTTCCTTATGAACTGCCTCAGGAGATCGAGTATGGTCTCCTCCATTTTCACCAAAACCCGGTTACCACTCGCTTCAGCAAGGGCCAAATGGAACTCTGTATCGAAACGGCTGAACTCGTTGATGTCGCCTTCCTTTGCGGCTTGTCTTTGGAGAAAGAGCAGATGGCGGAGTCTGTTCCTGTGCTCCTCATTGGCTCTTGCCACAGCAAGGCGAACAACCGCTGTCTCCACCACGACTCTCGCCTCGAGAAACTCCGTAGCAGATACTCCATCTACTAGAAAATGTTCTCCGAGTGATCGCACAAAATTTAAGGGGTCCCCATTGCCAACGATCGTTCCCACCCCCTGTTTGGGAGCCAAAAATCCCAGTGCTATAAGCTTGTGAATAGCCTCCCTCAGAGTGCTTCTGCTCACTTCCAGACGCCTCGCTAGCTCCCTCTGGGACGGAAGCCTATCCCCTGGCTTCAGTTCCCCGGAGATTATGAGATCGTGAAGGGCTCTGAAAATCTCATCCACCGCTGTTGTCCTTTGTATCTTGGAAACCCTCACCTCAGGTTCTCCTCAAAAGCAGTGTGGGAAGCCACAAGGAGAGCTCTGGCCAGACTGTCACAATGAGTGTAGCCACTACCGTCAGCCCGAGATAGGGCAAGGTTGCGACATATATTTGTCCCATGGTTATTTCCTCGGGAGTTATGCTCTTCATGTAAAAAGCAGATGGGGCGAAAGGAGGGCTCAAGTAAGAAATGTGCATGTTCATACAATAGACCACCCCAAACCAGACTGGGTCGAATCCCAAGTCCAATATGATGGGCAAGAAAATGGGCACTGTGAGAAAGAGTATGCCTATCCAGTCGAGGAAACAGCCCAGAAATATCCAAATCATATTCATGAAAGCTAGCGTTCCCCATCGGCCCAGTTCCATGGCCTTGAGGGCCTCTGTGACAAATTTGGTTCCACCAGCTAAAGTGTACGCTCCGATTATCGTCTGTGCTCCGAAAAACAGCCAGGCTAGCATCGAGCTTATTTTTATGGTCTCGTACAGGGACTCCCTCAGGACTCTCCAGTTGAAACGTTTATTAACCACCGCTACAAAGATCGCTCCCAGAACTCCGACTCCAGCAGCCTCCGAGGGTGTAGCAACTCCGGCGTAGATTGAGCCAAGCACCCCGGCCGCCAAAAGTAGGGGGAGGGCTAGTTCTTTCTGAGTTGCGAGTTTTTCTCTTAGGGGTAGCGACCTCTCTTCCAAGGAAGCCACCGGAGCTCCCTCCGGATGGCGCCAGCCGAACCATAAAACGTAAAGGATAAAGAGGCCTCCGAGGAGAAAGCCCGGAAAGACGCCAGCGAGGAAAAGCTCGCCCACGGAACATCCAGCGGTCATCCCATACACTATGAACACCACGCTCGGGGGAATGAGGGTTGCAAGGCCCCCCCCTGCTGCTATGCTTCCTAAGGCCAGTTTATGGTGGTACCCACGCTTGAGCATCTCTGGAAGGGCAATGAGGCCGAAGGTCACTATCTCAGCCCCAATGATGCCTACCATTGAGGCCATGACGGCATTTGCCACAATTGTCCCTATGGCCAATCCTCCCCTGAGCCCTCCGGCCCAGACATTGACTGCCCTGAAGAGCTGATCCGCGACCCCCGATCTCTGGAGGATTCCAGCCATTAACACAAACAAAGGAACGGACATGAGGGTGTAATTCAAACTCATGTCGAAGACTCTTGAGACCAACATCACCATCACCTGAGGGTCGAAAAGGAGAAGGACAAGTCCTACGGCTACAGCTCCTAGGGACCATGCCAAGGGTAGACCTAATACCATCAATCCGAGCATTGAGACCACTATGAGAATGCTTATCCACTCGATGCTCATGGCTCTGTCCCCTTCGCAACTCTACACACGTCTCTCACGAACTTGGCTGTTCCCTGGAGAAAGATCATCACAAGCGAGATGAGCATCAACAGCTTCATAGGCCATATAGGAGGATTCCAAGGGGACATAGTAGTCTCCCCGAGCTGTATAGAATCGACTACGTAGTTATAGGTAGCCCAAATCATCACTATGAGATAAAGAGAAAAAGGCAGATACGTGAGGCAATCCACGAGGGCTCTTGTCTTTGGCTGCAGTTTCCTGTAAAGAGCGTCCACGCGAACATGTTTATCTTCCAGAAGAGTCCACGGTCCACCCAGAAGATACAGTATTGCACACGCAAATACCGTGGCCTCTGCTGCCCAGACAGTGGGTTTGAGGAAGAGTTGTCTCAGAATTATTTCGTAGGCGATCACGAACGCACATACCAAGGAGAAAATACTTGCGAAACGGCCTGTCCAAACGTTCACGACATCTACAAGGAGCAAGATCCTTCTCATCACTTTTTCCTCATTGCTCTTCCAAGCAAATGGAGGTGACCCAAGTCGTAGGCGGAAAGAGGACTCCTCTTTCCGCCTACGACTTAATCGTTACGTCAATCTATACGGCCAAGTTCTTTTAGCCACGCCTCCTGAGCCTCGATTATCTTCCTGGTCTGCTCGTTCTTCTTTTTCCATTCTTGCCATATTTCTCTTGCCAACTTTCTCGCCTTGGCTTTCTCTTCTGGGGACCAGGAGATGGGAGTCCTTCCTTTGGCCTTGGCCTCAGATACAACCTTTAGGTCTTCCAAAGCCACCCTTTCCACCGTATCCCAACACCACTCCCTGGTGGCTGTGACGAGAATGGCTTTTATATCGTCCGGCAAGCGATCCCACTCCTTCTGATTTACCGTGAAGTCACCCACGGGCATGGAGTGGAAGCCTGGATAAGTGAAATAAGGCGCAATCTGGTGGAATCCCATTTTGTCGTTAATGGAAACTGTGCCCCAATTGGTCGCATCGATTACCCCTTTGTCCAAGGCCGAGAAAACCTCCTGGCCGGGAAGCACAACTACAGAGGCTCCAGCCTTGGTCATGAACTCCGCCTCCATCCCCTGAGGCTCCCGGATCTTTATGCCTTTGAAATCCTCGAGCTTGGTGATGGGCTTTTTTGAAGGCCATGATTCCACTCCCCAGAACATTACCCCCACTGTGTAGGCTCCGAAAGGCTTGTAAAGCTCCCTTAGCATTTCCAGCCCGCCCCGATAGTGCATGAAAGCATCCAGTTCCCACGGGTGCTCGTAGGCGAAGATCAGATCCGTGAGGGCGGCAAAGGCTGGGTTTTTGCCAGCCGCATATCCAGGCCATACATGGATGGCCTGTAATACGTTGTTTTTCACAGCGTCTAGGGTCTCAAAAGTAGGCACCACTGCTCCAGCCGGAAATGCCTGGATTTCCAGCCTTCCTCCCGTCATCTTCTTGACCCTTTGGCAAAACTCCTCAAAGGTCTTGTGTGGTGTTTCTTGGGCTGCCCAGAGGGTCTGAGCCTTCCATTTTATTACTTCCTTCTTGGCCTCCTCCTTGGGGGCCTCTTTTTTCTTGGGTGCCTCGGCAGAGGCATTGAGGCTCATGGCAATGAGCCAGAGGGCCAGGCTCAATCCAACAGTAAGTTTTCCTCTCATGTCATTTGCCTCCTTGTGAAGAGTAATGGCCGCCCACAGCATTCGGGCTGATACCTTGGGACCCATTGGGACCCCGAGAAGCTCGGTCCGTACTCCTTAGGGAAGCTCGGTCCGTACTCCTTAGGTGGGGGACGTGTGTCCCGAAGATCCGATGGTCCGACCTTTTACCTACCATATATCACCCCCTTTCCCTCCTCTATATGCCTCCCTCTTCCTCCCCAATCTCAAACACTTCCCACTAGCTCCTTGCACTTCTGGGCTGCACCGGGGGCATCGTATGCATACCCGTCGGCCCCTATCTGGTCCGCAAAATTCTGCGTAACCGGAGCTCCTCCCACTATAACCTTGACCTCTCCTCTCAATCCTGCGTCTTTCAAGGCCTGTATAACGTTTTTCATCTCGATCATGGTTGTTGTGAGGAGAGCGCTCATGGCCAGAATCTGTGGTTTTTCCTGGCGCACTGCCTCAACAAACTTCTCAGGAGAAACCGAAACCCCGAGATCCTTCACCACGAACCCTTGCCCCTCCAACATCATGGATACTAGGTTCTTCCCTATATCATGAAGGTCGCCCTTTACCGTCCCTATGACCACCTTGCCTCTGGCTTCCTGAGTGGCAGTCACTAGATCTCCCTTGAACCTCTCTATGATGGTAGACATGGTCTTCGCTGCTATCATCATTTCAGGTATGTAGATCTCTCCTCTCTGGAATTTCTGGCCAATTGCGGTCATTGCTGGGACAAGCCCTTTTGAGAGGATCTGAGACGCGCTAATCCCCTTTTTCATGTCCTGTTCGAAAAGAGTTGCGACATTGTCAGGCTTACCACTCAGCAAGGCCGCAGCATAACCATCAACATCGAGGTCAGAGACTTCCTCCTGCTGGATAGCCACTTGTGGCTTGCCCCGGAAGGTCCAGATTTTACCTTTGACCTTTCCTTCTTCCAGCTCAATAGGGTACTTTCCAAACTCGAAAGTTGCCTCTATCATGGCCTTCATGTTGGCCAAGGGCACATAATCCGTTATAGAATTGGAAGAGGCAACCATATAACCTCCCCCAGGTCCTATTGTTCTTATCCTCTCGTAAACCTCCGCCCTCACATCCTCTGGGGTTCCTAACGTTAAAGTCGAATCTAGGTTTATATTCCCTATCAGGCAGAGCTTTTTACCCCAGCGTCTCTTCACCTCTACTATGTCCATGGCGTTGGGCTGGACAGGGTGAAACCCGTTGAATCCCACTTCAATCAAGTCATCCATGACCTCGGTGCAATCCCCATCGCTGTGGAACACGTGACCTATGCCCCTGTCCCTGCACACCTCGCTCATCTTCTTGTACCAAGGGAAGACGTACTTCCGAAGATATTTCGGGTGCACTAAAAGCCCCGTATTGTGGGCTATATCATCCGGATGGAGGACAGCTCCAACACAGGGGTGTTCTATCACCCTAAGAAAGGTCTCATACTGAATCTCGCCGACCTTCTGGAACATAGCAGCTACCAGTTCCTCGTCGGACTCGAGTGCCTGGAAAAATACCTCGGCCCCCATGTACATCCAGACAGGGGTGTAGATCTTTCCCAATAGCAAGATTGCCTTCATCCCCGGGGGAAGGATCTTGTCCAAAATATCCCATTTGGATAGGTCGAAGTCATCCACCGAGGTCCAAAATATCCCATTTGGATAGGTCGAAGTCATCCACCGAGGGCCATGGATACTTCTCGAATTGCTCCCAATTGGTTATTACCCCTTCGTGTTCCACAGCCCACTCCCTCGACACCCGGTCTCCATATTCAGTATGGACAGAGTCCCCTTTCACTGTTATCCCCTCTGGCGCTCTGACGGGCTCCAAAATGCCCGAAGATGTAGCCACAAAGTCAAATCCCGCTGCATACCAAAAATCCACGTGATCCTTCAAAGTAACGAGCTTGCGTCCCATGAAGGCCTCCTTGGGCCTCTGGTCCACATGCCAGTCCCCGAGGGGAACCCTGTCTGGTTCTTCGCAATGGAGAGCCTTCATATATCTCTCGAAATCCGGTCTGGGCTCTATCTTCATGTCTCAACCCTCCCCCTGCGCTCTCTATGCAGTTCCTCGGAACGAACCATCAGGCCGCTCCTGCAATGATTCTCATTACATCGTCTCTGGTTGAAACCTCTTGAGGTAGTCCTGAGAAGATGAGCTCCCCTCTTTCTAAAACATAGAGTCTTTGAGCAAAGTCCGGAATGTGATACACGTTGGATTCTACAATCAAAATGGAGGTGCCCAAAGTTGCTATTTTCTGGATGCTTCCAGCCAATTGAATCACGAAGGCTGGGGCTAGTCCTTCAAATGGCTCGTCCAAAAGAAACAACTCAGCATCGAGAGCCAAGGCCCTTGCTATGGAAAGCATCTTGCGCTCTCCTCCACTCATCTGTGTTCCCTTGCGGCTCATGTAATTCCGAAGAACAGGGAAGACCTCATAGGCCAACTCAATTCTCTCCCTGCCAGATCTACTCGTATTCCTAGTCCATGTGGAAATTTCAATGTTTTCATGGGTTGTCAAATCCGGAAATATGGCACTATCCTCAGGTGCGTAGCCTATGCCCATTCTTCCTATCTCGTCCGTCGTTTTTTTCGTGAGGTCGATTCCCTTGAAACGAATGATCCCTTTGGTGGGTCTCAGGTATCCCATGATGGTTTTAAGGGTAGTGGTTTTACCGGCTCCGTTCCTACCTATCAAACAGACCACCTCTGCTTTATCCACCTCCAGACTCACCCCTCGTAAGATCCTACTCGACTGGATGAAAACCTCTAAGTCCCTCACCTCAAGAAGCATATCTCATTGCTCCTTGGCTCTCCTCGCTTCCAGAATAGTTTGGAAAGTCTGGAAGCATTCCTTCTTTCCCACCACGGTGCAGATGACGTCTTCGTTTCTCTCGAGATCTTTCGGTGCCCCGTCTGCTATTATCTTCCCTTGGTGCACAGCGACTATTCGGTCAGAAAAGGAGAAGACAATATCCATATCGTGCTCCACCTGAAGGATAGTCTTAATGCCCATTTGGCGAGCCGCCTCAACCATTGTTCTCATGATTCGGTTCTTGTCCGCGGTGCTGACTCCACTTGTCGGTTCGTCCAGTAAAATGATCTTCGGCCTGAGGGCAAAGGCTGAAGCCACATCCAGAAGCTTCTTGGCTCCTTGTGGCAATGCCGCTGACTTGTTCGAAAGAAAAGGACTCAGTCCAAATAACTCTGCCACCTGAAGGGCTTCCTCCAAGACTTCCTTGTCAGAATGGAGACTGCTGAGCCATTTGTTGCCCCTTCTCAACCTGGAAAGCACTGCCACCTGGAGGGTCTGCAAGACTGTAAGCTTAGGGAAAATATGAACAAGCTGAAAACTCCTCGCGATTCCGAGGTGGGTTAATTCCTCTGGGGATTTTCCGGCAATATCCCTTCCTTCGAATTTGACCCATCCCGCATCAGGCTTCAAAAAACCCGTTAGGACATTTATAAGCGTCGTTTTCCCAGCTCCGTTGGGTCCTATTATGGAGACGAACTCTCCCTCCCTGACCTGGATACTCACTCCATCTAGGGCACAGAAGCCTCCGTAATATTTCTTGATGCCCTGAGCCTCAAGAATCACGGGGAGCCCCCCCTCATCAACAAAGACCTCAAGCGATGCCATCCATTGACTACCATGCCCATTAGGCCTTCTGGGGCCATAATCACAATCACAGCGAGGATTGCTCCAAAAATGAAGCGCCAATACTCGGTTGCCGAGGCAACTATGTCCCTAAGGAAGATAAACACAAGGGAACCCATCATGGGACCGAAGAAATTGGAAAAACCTCCCAGGAGCACCATGAAGACCATGTCCCCGGAATGGGTCCAGAAAACAAAGGCCGGATCCACGTGTCCCGTGGGAGGAGCCATCAAAGCCCCGCCGACTCCAGCAAAGCAACCGGATATAACAAAAGCCCGGAGCCTGTAACTCCTGATGGATATACCGAGATATTCGGCCTTATCTGGATTGTCCCTTATGGCCTGGAGACAAATGCCAAAATGGGAATGAACTATCCTCCACATGAGAACCAATGCAATGAGAAAGACAGTGAGGCTGTAATAGTAATAAGGACCACAGAAAAAGGCCATTTTGTCCATAGTCGCAAACTCAAAGCCCAAAAGCTTCGGCTGGAAAACATGCATCCCCTCATCGCCGCCCGTAAGGTCGTATGTCTTCATGAGGAAGGAATGGAGCAACATGCCGAATGCTAAAGTCAGCATCGCGAAGTATATCTTAATGTATCGAACGCATATAAAACCAATTGCCAACGCTACGACACCACTCAGCGCCAATGTAACTGCCAGTATAAGCTCCATACTCATGATAGAATACTTGTAGGTGAGAAATGCCGCTGTATAACCTCCGATTCCCAAGAACAAAGCATGGCCAAAGGAGAGGAGCCCAGTGTAATTGAAAAGAAGATTGAGACCCAGTAGCGCCACTGAGTAAGCGAAGAACGAAAGGGTGAGGTACACATGATATTCTTTCCCTATGAAAGGCCATATTCCCCCTCCTACCAGGAACCCCCCCATTAATATGACAACTGGCCAATTTCTCCGAGGCAGACTCGCCCTTCCTATCAATTCTGTCTGGCTCGGATCGGACATCATGACTGCCCTCCCACAAGGCCCTGAGGTCTAAACACTAGCACTCCTATGACTATGAGATAGATGAGCATCATCTCCAGCTCAGGGTATATGGCCATTGAGAGGGACTTGAGCAGGCCTACAAGAAGAGCGCCAACGAACGCCCCCTTCATGCTTCCTAGCCCGCCAATTACAACCACTGCAAATGCGAGGACGATCAAGTGTACGGCCATCTCTGAAACAGCCGCGGTGGTGGGGACCACTAAAGCCCCTCCCACGGTGCCAAGGACAGTACCCAATGTGAATACCTTGACAAACACGGTGGAGCTGCGAACCCCAAGTGCCTGAACCATCTCTGGGTTAGAGGCCGTGGCCCTTATTATTCTTCCAAAACGGGTTCTTCTCAGCATGTAGCCCATGAGTGAAGCTACTGCCAAGGAAGCCCCTATGACGAGAAGGTTGTAGACCGGGATTGCGGCTCCTCCAATGTGAATGGTGCCAAATGCCAGATACACTCCCTTTGGGGACCTAGGATATGTTCCCCAGAAGAAACGTATCACATCCTCGAACATCAGGACCAAGGCAAATGTGAGAAGAAGCTGAAAACTCTCATCCCGTTGATAAACAAATCTGAGGAATCCTCTTTCAACCAAAGGCCCCAAAACTCCCAAAATCAACCCAGCTATAAGAAGGGGAAAGAAGGAAAGGAGGGGCGAGCCCCCTTGGGCCAAAAAAATATCAACCATCGTGATGCCCAAATATGCGCCCAGAGCATAGAAGCTTCCGCAGGCAAGGTTGAAAATCTTCTGGACCCCAAAGACCAGCTGTAGCCCAGCTGCCACCAGAAAAAGGATGGAAGCGTGAAAAATCCCACTCGATAGAATGTTAAAAACTGTCGCCGTCATTTCCGTCTCAGTCCCGGAAAACGGGTCATGACCCTCGCGAGAATTCCAGGGTGGGCTCAGGGTCCGAGCCCACCCGGCTGCAATGGCCTCCGATCCCATCGGACCTTGAATTCGTGTCGGTCTCAATGGGTTTCACATCTTCGGTTTGGGGAAAAATCACCATCCCCACACGTTCGCCTTTGTGGCCACTGACCTCCCTGAAGGCTTTGCCCAATTGCTTCCTTCCATTACGGCCTAAACTGGATCACCCATCGAGCAACTCCACTCAGTATCACCTAGCCCCTGAGTCCTTACGAAGGTTCTCAGTCATCTGGGATCAAGGCTTAGTGACCTCTTTCACTTTTTTCTCCCATTCCTGAATCCATTGATCGAAAGTATAACCTTCTGGCTTTTGTATACTCGCCGAAGGGAAGATGTGGACGGGATCGATGGTTACGAAGTCATAGGGGTTCTTGTGGGTCGTGACACCCATAAAGAAACAGCATTCCTGTTTGTTGTCCTTTCTATAACCCCTGTATCCTGAAAGGGAGGGGACCTGTATTCCTCTCAGTGCCTCTATTAGCTGCTCCTTAGTAGGCCATTTCTTCAGCAGCGCATAGCATTTTTCGACCGCTGCCTTGTACGCTTGAAGCACGAACCAAGCATGGTCACATTCATAGACAGGATAGGTCTTGGTTCTCTCGTGGTATGTCTTCACGAACTCGTTTGACATTGGCCAATTATCCGTCCATAAGAAGTAGTAGCTGTTGTATCCGAGGATCAGGCCCTCCGGAGTGAACTCCTTCTTAAGGGTGTCGTGTACGCCACCTCCTGTCGTAAAGCAACCTTTTGTTTTCTCAAAGAGTCTCTTCGCTGCTGCTTGCTTAAGAAATATTGTTGTGTCTCCGGACCAAAAGCTGCTCATTATCAGATCTGGTTTTTTTGCGGCGAGGGCGTCTATGGCTGCAGAGAACTCGGTTTCCCCTAGTTTGGTGAATATTGGTTCCTCAAAGACCACGCCAGGTCTATACATTTTCAAGACACGAGAATATGCTTCCCAACAATCACGGCCGTAGGAGTAGTCGTTATTTATTCCGGTCACCCTCTTCACATCTGGGAACAGTTTCGCTGTCAGAATAGCCCCAGCTATAGCCTCGAGCTCGTTGTCCACGCTCCGGAAGCTATAATTGGCCACGGGCTGTCCCTCTACCACTCCTTTTTGAGTTGTGGCATCCCAGCTCAGCCACAACTGTTTCAGGGATTCAGCCTCTTGCCCCACGGCCTGGCCGTTGCCAGTGGACATGAGGCCTACCACCACGTCGACCTTTTCCTGGAGAGTCAATTTCTTGAATCTCTCCACCGTCTCTTTGGCCCCAGTCTCCTCCTCTATCTTGAGCTCTATAGGCCTTCCGAGAATTCCGCCCGCCTTGTTCACCTGTTCGACCCAAATCTTGGTGGCTGTCAGGGCTGCTACACCTGGTACCGCCATAACCCCAGACTGTGCGGCCATCACCCCTATCTTGAGGGGTTGCTTGGGAACGCCCTCGGGGGGTGCCGTCTGGGCAACGGCTCGACCAAAGGTCATGCCCGCTCCGACCCCGACTATTCCTGCCGCTGTTGCCCTCAAAAAATCCCTTCTGTCTCTCGCCATGGCGTACCTCCTGGACATCCCGATAGGATTCGAGACCAATAAAGGTCTCCCAGAGGGCCCACGTCACTCAAGACGGCCCTCGCGATAGGCATTTATGTAGCCCACGCAATATTCGTCCTTCCCCATTAGCATTTCTGCAGCCTTCAAAGCTGAGTAGAGTTGCTTGTCTGTGGGATCCAGGATTGCTGAATCAAGCCCCCTGGCAATTGCGGCAACGAGAAAAGTTCTATTTACTAACTTTCTGTTGGGGAGCCCATGAGATACATTGCTCAAGCCGCAAGTGGTGTGTACGCCAGGAAAGGCGTTCATAATTTGCTCTATTGCCTCCAGTGTCTCGAGGGCTGAACGGGAATTGGTCGCAACCGGATACACAAGAGGATCAATGAAAAGGTTCCCAAGAGGAACTCCGGCTTTTGTAGCCCTTTCAATTATCCTTTCTGCCATTCTCACTTTCGCTTCGGCAGTCTCCGCGATCTCATCTGCAGCCTGACACAGGGCTATGACCTTGGCTCCATATTCCACGACAAGAGGTAGCATCCCTTCTAGCCGAGCAGGCTCCAGGGTGATGGAATTGATCATGGGAGTCCTCCGGACCAAGGGCAAAACCTTCCTTATGACCTCCGGATCTGGACTATCGATGCAAAGGGGCAAATCCGTCGCCTCCTGAACAACCTCCACAAGCCAAGTTAAACGAGCTGCCTCCTGTCCTATGAAGGTGCCGGCATTGACGTCTATATAGTCGGCCCCGGCCTCTGCCTGGGCCCTGGCCTCGCTCTGAATAAAAGCCCTATCCCCGCTTGCAATGGCCTGAGCGATGTATCTTCTTGACGAATTTATCCTCTCCCCTATGATCACCATCCTGATCTCCCTTTATGAGCGACTTCATTCGTCTTCCCCCGGAAAGGGCGAACCGTGGTCACCCCTGCGAGGTCACTCAATGCAATCCGCGTACCTTCACTGGCGAGTCTAAAAGCGAGGAATATCATTCAATTGAGAGGACAACTCCATGGCAGGATCTTTGCCTTGCACCTGAGGGTACACCAGTAAGTGCAGAGTGCACCTCATGGTGCAACAGCCTGTCTCTTTCGGGCCCTCTCGAGGTAACCTTGCAAGACCCTTCTAGAGATCCCCAAATATCTCGCAGTCCTGGTCTGGTTGCCATTAAAACGTTCCAATGCCTTGAAGATGATTTGGTAATTCAAATCCTCGAGGTTGAGTCCTTCTTCAGGAAGATCGAACCGGTCTCGGCCCAAAACCGGCAGCGTTGCATCCATGGATTGTGCTCCGTGTTCCTCCTCTAGAAAGGAGAGATTCTCCTTGTCAATGAACCCCCAAGATTCCAGGACAGCTAGCCGCTCCATGGCATTCTTCAGTTGTCTCACATTTCCGGGCCACTCCAGAGAACAGAGGAACCGCTCGGCTCTAGAGGTGAACCCTTCGAACTTTTTCCCCCTCTTGGAGAAGGCTTGCTGGGCAAAATGGACTGCCAAGGGAACTATACTCTCCCTTCTTTCTCTAAGGGGGGGAATCCTTATGTAGCCCACGTTTATCCTGTAATACAGGTCTTGTCGAAATCTCCCGGACTTGACCTCCTGTCTCAGGTCTTTGTTTGTCGCACTTATCACCCTCACATCCACAGGGATTTCCTTCGTTCCACCAACCTTGAAAAACCTCTTTTGCTCGAGGGCCCTGAGCAGCTTGGCTTGAAAGCCCAAAGGGATCTCAGCTACCTCGTCCAAGAAAATCGTGCCACCGCTTGCCACCTCTAGTTTTCCCATCCGGCCAGTTGGCGAGGCTCCAGTAAACGCACCGGGCTCGTAACCGAAGAGTTCCGACTCGAAAAGTTCACCTGAAATTGCCGCACAGTTTATGGCCACAAACGGCTCTTTTATCGCTGCCCTGCCGTAGTAGTGTATATATCTGGCTAACAATTCCTTACCAGTGCCAGTCTCGCCCTCTATCAGAACGGGAATTGACCTGTCCAAACTATATCTTTCTGCCAATTCCACCACCTGCCTCATGGGATCGGAAAATACCACCAGATCTGCAAGTCCCAACTCCTCTAGGTAGGCCTTCCTCAACCTCTCCGCTGCGCCGCGATACTCCTTAACTTCCTGTTCCACTCGCTCCTGGAAGTTCTTTTTCAAGGTGACATAATTTTCCTGGAGTTTCCTATACTGCTCGATCCTCTCGAGGGTTATGGCAAGCTCTCTAACATTGATGGGCTTCTGCAAATAGTCGAACGCTCCGTACTTAAGGGCTTTTATGGCATTGTCCATGTCGCCATGACCCGTTATAACGATCACATCCGCTGCCGAGCGCTCGATCTCCTTTATTCTCCTGAGAAGCTCTATGCCGTCCATTCCTGGCATCTTTATATCTGTTATCACCAAGTCGAAATCCCCGGAATGGAACTCCCTCAATCCCTCCAGGCCGTTTCTCGCGCTTTTCACCTTATGGCCAAGCTTTTCCAGGAAATTCGACAGGCTCTTTCTCACATCCGGCTCGTCATCTATAAGCAAAAGACTCAGCATCTTCCATACCCATCGTGTGACTCAACCCTGTGTTTCCTTGGCTGTTATTACACGAAGGAAGTCTCACAACAAATGTGGCTCCTCCTTTTTCATTGTTGAAAGCCTCGATCCTTCCTCCCATCTCAGCCACTATTGATTGGCTGATGGTGAGGCCAAGTCCGGTCCCCTTTCCCACCTCCTTTGTCGTGAAAAACGGGTCAAAAATCTTGGAGAATATGGACGGGGAGATTCCTGTAGCATTGTCCCCCACCTCTATGTGAACTTGTCCATCCTCCAAGAACGTCCGGACCCAAAGCTCACGGTCCTCATGCCCGCATTCATCCAGAGCTTGCCGCGCATTGACCAGGAGGTTCATGACCACTTGCTCCAGGCGGCTCAGCCTCCCTTTGACCGGTGGGATGAAGGGGTCAAGTTTCTTCTCCACCTTTATTCCATGGGCCTCAAGCTGCCTTCCTATCATTGAAAACACACCCTCCACGGCCCTATTGGGATCGACCTCCTCATCGGCTTGGGATCTGTCCTCCCTTGCAAATTCCCTGATGTTCTTTATGACCTCCGACATTCTCACCACTTGCCTGGATATCATCTCCAGATTCTCGAACAGTTCATCAGAATCTAATGGCCATCCCTCATCTTTCCCAAAGAGGAGCCCATCCGTGATCACCCGAATGGTGTTGAGGGGCTGATTCAACTCATGGGCTATCCCTGCAGCCATCACGCCCAGAGCGGTTAGCCTGTCCTCATGGTACATCCTGAGTTCGTTCAATCTAGCTTTCTCGGCTAGTTCCTTTTGCTCCGTGATATCATCCATTATGAAATATACAGTGGGCTCGTCCTCATACTCCACGGCCTGAGCGAAACATTGGTAATATCTTGTTCGGCCATCGGTCTCCCCTTTCAGTTCCATCCTGAAGGATTCCCCTCGGGATTGGAAAAGCCTTTCCAAATTGCTTCTGAGGGCATCCCTTTGTTCCTCATCTAGCCTATTCATTAAGTCGTCGAGAGTTGCCACCCCCTCCGAAGCTCCTAGGAGCCTAGCCATCTGGTCGTTGCAATAGATCACTGCCTGCCTCTGAAAAAGCATCATCCCAATGCCAGCAAAGTCAGTAATTGCCCTGTACATGGATTCTGACCGGTACAGGTTCTTTTCCATCTGCCTTTCCTTGGTAACATCCCTGACCGTATGAATGGACCCCCACAGACGTCCCGTCAGGTCAAAGATCTTGGAGGTCTTCGTTGTGAGAAAGGCACCGCCATCGGGGAGCGCTGGACAAAAAGACAAGGTGTAAAGGTCATTGCCGACTCTATGGAACTCGGGATAGGTTGATTCCCAGTAGGGGTCTGGGTAGAGGATCAGGTTGGAAAGGATCGGTCTTCTGAACCCATAGAATGGAATTGCGTGCTCGTAGTTCCCCTTTCCTATGACCCTCTCCGCCCTCCAGCCTGTCATTTCTTCTGTGGCCTTGTTCCAAGCGGTTATTCTGCCGTCTTTATGCATGACGAATGTGGGATTTGGCATGAAGTCTATGAAATCGTCCAGTCTTTTCCTCTCATTAAGCCATCCCAGCCAAATCTGCATGACCTTTGCAACCAAGCCCCCTACAAGTAATACTCTATGGGAAGATCCCTTGGGAAAATTGCCAAAGGCCAGAATACCAAAAAGCTCACCCTGGACAATGATGGGATTAAGACAAATACTTTTCCAATCTCCAAGGATGGTCCGGGATCTCCTGGAGTGTAAGATCATCTTTCCTTGGCTCAACTTTTCTAGCCATTCTGGTGGTAAAGATCCGGTGTCGATGACAGAGCTTGGCCACAAGTTCCTCCTTTCTCCCTCCGACACCCTCGGAAATGAGGCCATCACTTCCAAGGAACTCGAGCCATCCTCAAAATGTTTCATCAAGAGAAAGGCTGTAGCTACACCAAGGGAACGCCCCAGTGTGTCCACCGCTGGCTGCAATCTTTCTCTGTCCAAAGGGCATTCCACAATAAGATCAACAAATTCATTGAGGCTTTCCAGCCAATGAAGGCTCATTCTCATGCCGTTTATCTCCCCTTCTTAGTGTATGGAAAAGTCAGGTGGCCTCCGTACCAGCCCAGGCCGACGATGCATAGGGCCTGGACTACCAATAATCCAAGGTACAGGCCATCCAGGATCTCATCCTGGATGGGACCTCTCGCCCTCACGATGAGGGAGGCTATTTCAGCTAGTGCCAGGACGACTGCCAACTGAAGCTTTCTCTTCACTGGGTGCATGGGCCTCGCTCCATAGTTCACCCACCAAGTGAGGAGACCAGTTACAATGGCAATGGGGGTAAAAAGGATTCCCATCACCAACAGAGCGAAGCTGCACCTTTCGAGGAGCCACTCCTGTGGGGCATAGGAGTCTGCAATCAAGAGGAATACTGCCCCCAGGACGTATGCCATGGGGAAGTGAACCATCATTGGATGGGGATGTCTTCTCAAAATGGGAAAACGTTCCAGGACAGCCTCCAAGCTTCTTGGCAATGGAGATACCGCCTCGTGGCGAACCAGGACCCCCACCCGCTTTACGACTTCCCTTTTCAGAACCTCAAGGCCATGAGGAGAAGCCTCTATGTGGTCAGATAGATCCCGTCCCGCCAAGTGCCTTTTCATATGCTCTCCATCCCTCCAAAGCCTGCTTTGGCTGACATCGAATATCTCACCCTTTATGGCAACCCAGGCTGGTCTACCATCTTTTCCATCATGGGAGGAGAGCATCTCCTCGGTGATCTTTTTCTCTTCCACTGACCCTCCCTCCTTTTGCGCTTCAAACCAAAAGGCCTTCCACCCCCTCCGAGGCACGGAGATCCGCAGCCACCGCGCTTCCCGAGGACCCATTCCTGGATCATATGTTACCTAAAGAGGAGCTCGGGAAAAATGCCGCAACGGAATCCCAAGGGGTTACTGATGGGAGATGCCTGGTCCTTGCCTCAGATGGATCTCTTATTCTCTTGGCAAATCGGCATCTTTCAACCATTAGTCAGTGGGGCTGATCCCAATGGGATATTCACACAAACCTGTTTATAGCGAAAGGCACTCTGATTCTCGGTTTGAGATGAGGTCCAGGTTTCAAGCAGGATATTCCGAGAGCGTATCGGGGGGCCTGGCGGCTTAAGCCCCCAAAGCCCTAGCGAAGACCTCCTTATGAAGTACGTCCCCTCATCTTCTTTTCTATCCGACCTTGGAATGCATCGGATGAGACGATCACCCTTTCGTGATCTGCCTCCCCTATTTTTTCCCATTCGTCCCATGCTTCTACCTTGAAAGTGAGCTTTTTTCCCTCAATCCCAACAAGCGTCGCCTTAGCCTTCACCTTGGCTCCTAGGGGTGTGGGAGCCAGATGTCTCAAGCTAATCCAGCTGCCCACAGTCTTTTGCCCCTCCTTTAAGAACTTCTCAACAGCAACACGCGAGGCCTCCTCGCACAGGGCCACAAGCATTGGGGTCCCAAAGGCATTGGCTAGGCCTTCCCCCCAAAAACTGGCAAGATGTCTTTCCTCGACTATCCATTCCACCTCTCCCTCAATCCCCAATTTAATGTTTGGGGGATGCTCCCTGGTTTCCTTCATGGCTTTCACCTCTGCCGTCTTGTCGCCCCCATCTTCGGGTTGAGAGCTCAACTAACGGACTTTTCTTTGGGGGGACTGCAAAGATCACAACCATTCTTCGGAATCCATGAGCCGGACAAGCTCCATAGGGTGGGAAATGAGTTTCCTGGCCCCCCCCTCTATCAACTCCTCCCCGCTCCTGAAACCCCAGAGCGCTCCAACGGGATACATTCCTGCGGAGGAAGCTGTTCTCATATCTGTACCCGTATCACCCAGATACAAAAAACCGCCGGGGGAAATGCCCAGAGTTCTCGAAATCTCCAGGGCCCCCTCTGGATTCGGTTTGAGGGGAAGGCCTGGTCTTTGGCCCAAAACGGGATAAAACCTCCATTTTGAAAGCAGAGCCGATACCATTTCCACCGTGAACTCATGGTTCTTGTTGGACAATATGGCCATTGGGATTCCCCTCGATTGGAGGTCGTCCAAAAGCTCAGGGACGCCTTCGTAAGGTCTTGTATGGAGTCTCCAAGACTTGGAATATTCTCTCTTCATGAGCTCCAATGCTCCTCTCAAGATCTCCTCGTTCCCAGCAAAGGATTCCGGGAGAGCCCTTTTGACCAGGTTCGCCATTCCGTCTCCCACAAGGAGCTTGTAATCGTCTATGGGGTGAGGAACAAAGCCCATGGTCTCCAGGACTCTGTTCATTGAGGATGCGATGTCCTCTAGGGTGTCTAGGAGGGTTCCATCCAAGTCGAAGATGATTGCCCTGAATCTCACTCGAGGTCTCCCTGAGGAGGACTGGGTCTTAGCCATCAGGGCAGGATCTCTATGGGTGTTCCATCGGGCACAAGATTCCAGATCTCCTCTATTTCTTCATTGGAGACGGCTATACAGCCATTCGTCCAGTCCTTTTCCATGAGGTACTTGTTTTTGACCCCGTTAGGCAGACCGTGGATCATTATATTCCCGCCCGGCTTCACTCCCATGGCTCTGGCATTGATGACATCTATGGGATCCGGATAAGAGATGCGCAGTGCTAGATGATAGCCACTTTTGGCGTTTCGACCCGAAATTATATAAAGTCCTTCAGGGGTCCTATTGTCTCCCTCACGAACTTTATGACCCACGGGATTCTTGCCCAGAGAGATGTTATACTCCCTTATCACCTCTCCTTTGCGAAGGAGTCTCATGACTCTCTGGCTCTTTATGACCACTATCCAGTCGGCCAAAAGGGGTTCCTCAGCACTCTCCCTTATTTCGCCCTCTTGGTAAGGTATCTCTGTTTCCTGTGGTGCCTCCCGAGGTAGCTCTGGTTCCGGAGGAAGGGACGCCACATCTACCGAAGGCTCGGAAGGAGGGGAGACTGTCCTCTCAGTCCTAAGGGTGCATGAAAGAAGGCTGATCATAGGGATTGCGACTACCAGAAACCTCCACAGACCTGTCATGATAGACTAAAGAAGAGCCTCCTACAGTCCGACCATTTCTCTACAACCCCATCAGGGTTCAATTATGATCCAAAAGCCATAGCTGACTGTCAAGGGGGGCTCCCCTCCCCCCGCGCTCACGACAGGGCTTAGGCCTCGTGGGCGGTCCCCTTTCCGTCGACGGAGGAAGAAATTGCCGGGCCTGGGAAACTTCTTCCCCGCCTTTCTCTGG
>Ga0197142_1001239_pt1 | contig 23506 bp, 20 predicted proteins | sample GBS60_MetaG_FD_148614 | JGI IMG/M metagenome (GOLD analysis project Ga0197142, IMG submission 148614) | Sediment microbial communities from Great Boiling Springs, Gerlach, Nevada, United States - GBS 60_MetaG | ecosystem: Environmental > Aquatic > Thermal springs > Hot (42-90C) > Sediment... | reverse complement strand
GCGGCCGAAGCCCGCTGGAAAACGCGTCGAACATCTCGAGCACGGAGTCGTAACCGATCCGGGCGAAGTTCGAGCCCAAAATCTGGGGCGCGCCCATGCTGATGGAGCGCTTGGCGGCCGGCTCGTTAAGCCTTGACGCCAGCTCGAAGGCCCGCCACTCCGCTGCCTGATCGTCATGGACGTTCCGCCAGGGCGCACCCGGCTTTAAGCGGAAAGCGTGGCCCGTCCATGGGCGAGCGGAGTTGAACCGGAAATGCAATTCGAACGTTGACCGGTTGAGCACGCCCCATTGGCGCCAGAAGAGGTGAGTTTCAAACCGGATGGTCATGCGCCCGCCGGAGAAGCCGGCGCCCGAGGATTCCACCGACAGCACGGCCAGCGCCACGCCGGGCTCGAGCTCCACCAGCTCCCCGAGCGCCCCCAGCAGGCCGCCGGTCCGGTTCCAGGTGCGGGCAAGCTGTTTCTCCCGCGCCGTAGCCCCCGAACGCGTCTCGATCCGCCGCTCCTGAGGCGCCTCCAAGGGCACAGCCGCCAGCTCCGGGCGTTCCCGTAGAAAGCTCGCCGCCGGCTCGTCCTCGAGCAGGCGCACAAAGTCGCCGTGGACGTAGCCCTCGATTTCCCCGGAGCGGATGCGGTACCAGGATCCGAGCCGTTCCAGGAGTTCGAGGCGGGCGCCGCGCGCCAGCCCGGCCAGCGGCGGGCGCTGGGTCGAAGGCTCGGGCCGGACGTTCAGACGGGAAGCGGTGACGACACCTCGAGAGCTCCTCATCGTGAATCCTCCGTGCGAGAAGGGGGGCCGCGAGGCGCCGGGCGGCGCCGCGCCTTCTGCGCCCTGTATGCTACCTCACCCGGGTCGGACCTGAAGGCCTTGAGCCTTGCCCCGCTCAGGGCCCAAGCGGCCCGATCGCCTTCGCTACAGGAGACTTGCGGGCGCCCCGCCCTCCGGCCGAGCGCCGGTCTAACGCCCGTGACCGGTCGCTCCCGCCCGCCGTGATAGCATCAAGTTCAAACCCGCTCGCAGATGCTCAATCCGGTCGCGATTCTTCTCATCGCCATCGCCGTCGTCTTCGTCTTCATCCTTCGGTGGAAGATCCATCCGTTCGCTGCGTTGCTTGTGGCCGCTCTGACGGTGGGACTGCTGGCCGCCAGGACACCGCCGGCCCAGGTGATGACCGACGTGAGTGCGGCGTTCGGCGATCTGGTGGGCAGGATCGGCATCGCCATCGTCATGGCGGCGGTGGTGGGCGAATGCCTCATGGCGAGCGGCGCCGCCGATAAGATCACGCGCCGCTTCGTGGCGCTGTTTGGCGAGCGCTACGCCTCGGCCTCTCTGTTGGTGAGCGGCTTCGTGCTTTCCATCCCGGTCTTCGCCGATACGGTCTTCTTCCTGCTGATCCCCCTGGCGCGCGCGATGAGCCTGCGGCTGGGCGGCAGGAACTACCTGTTGAACGTCCTGGCGATCTCCGCCGGCGCGTCCTCGACGCATGTCTTCGTGCCGCCAACGCCTGGTCCGATCGCCGCCGCCGCCACGCTGAAGCTCGATCTGGGCCTGGTCATGATCGCGGGCCTTGCCGCGGCGATCCCGGCCTCGCTTGCCTCCTGGGCCTACGCCTTTTACGCCGATCGCCGCTGGCGAATCGGCGTCCGGCCGCCTCCGGGCGCCTCTCTGGCGGAACTCGAGCGCACGGCCGCCGAGCCGGAAGAGAATCTTCCCGGCTTCTGGGTCTCGATTGCGCCGGTGCTCGTGCCGGTGCTGCTGATCACCTCGGCCACGGTGGCCAACGTGGCGGCCAAAGGCAGCGCCATCGCCGAGGCGACCGGACTGCTCGGCAACCCGAACCTGGCCTTGATGCTGGCGGCGGCGATCGCCGTAGCCGTGCTGGCCCGGCGCAAGCGGGTGCGGCTGCGCGAGCTGGCGCCCAAGGTGGAAAGCGCCATGGCGACTGGCGGCCTGATCGTGCTGATCACCGCCGCCGGCGGCGCCTTCGGCGCCATGTTGCAAAAGGCGGGTCTCGGCGACCAGCTCGGGCAGCTCGCCGACCGGCTCGGCCTTTCCGCCTTGTTGCTGGCTTACCTGCTTGCGGTGTTATTCAAGATCGCCCAAGGCTCGGGCACGGTGGCGATGATCGCCTCGGCCGCCATCATGATGCCGCTCCTGGAGGCCGCCCCGCCTCCCTTCCATCCCGTCTACGTCTACCTGGCGGTCGCCGCCGGTTCCCAGCTCGGCGCCTGGATGAACGACAGCGGCTTCTGGGCCTTTACCACCATGGCCGGACTGACGGAGGCCGAAAGCCTCAAGACGCGGTCGGTGATGCTCGGCGTGCTCTCGATCACCGGCCTGGCCGTGACGCTACTTGCGAGCCGGGTGCTGCCGCTGAACTAGAGGCTTCGGGACGCGTCTCGAGCGCTCCGTTGGCGTTGTCGAGCTCCAGCCGGGCCAAAAAATGCGTGTCCAGCTTTCCGGCCAGGAAATCCGGATGGGCGAGGATGCGCTGATGCAAGGGGATGGTGGTGTGTATGCCTTCAATGACAAACATCTCCAAGGCGCGGCTCATCCGGGCGATCGCCTCGGCGCGATCGCGGCCGTGCGTGATCAGCTTGGCCACCAGCGAATCGTAGTACGGCGGGATCACCCCGTCCTGGTAGGCCGCCGTATCGACGCGCACGCCGATGCCGCCCGGCAGGTTCAAGCCGGTGATCCGTCCCGGAGAAGGCGCAAACGTCCGCGGATGTTCGGCGTTGATCCGGCACTCGATGGCATGCCCTCGCAGCTCGACCGGTCCGCGGATGACCTCCGTCAAGCGGGCGCCGGCGGCGATCAGGATCTGGCCTTTGACGATATCCACTCCGGTGACGAATTCCGTTACCGGGTGTTCGACCTGTACGCGGGCGTTCACTTCGATGAAATACAGGTTTCCCCGCTCATCCATGAGGAACTCCACGGTGCCCGCGTTGGTGTAGCCGACCGCCCGCATGGCTCGAATCAGTCGCTCGGTGATGGCTTGCCGGAGGCTCGGGGTCATCGCCGGCGACGGCGCCTCCTCGATCAGCTTCTGATGGCGCCGCTGGATCGAGCACTCGCGCTCGCCGAGCACTTCGACGTTGCCGTGCAGGTCGGCCAGCACCTGAAACTCGATGTGGCGGGGCGCGGGCAGAAACTTCTCGACGTAGAGGTCGGGGCAGGAAAAGGCCGCCTCGGCCTCCTGCTGCGCCTGGGCAAACAGGGCGGGCATGGCCGCCCGCTCCCGGACGACCCGCATGCCCCGGCCCCCGCCGCCGGCCGCCGCCTTGAGCATCACCGGATAGCCGATCCGCTCGGCCACCTCAAGCGCCTCCTCCACACGCGCCACGATCCCTTTCGAGCCGGGCAGGACGGGAACGCCGGCTTGCTCCATCACCTCACGGGCCCGCTGCTTGAGCCCCATCAGACGCGTCACCTCCGGCCGCGGGCCGATGAAGCGCAGGCCCGAAGCCTCACACACTTCGGCAAAGTCGGCATTTTCCGACAAAAACCCGTAGCCTGGGTGGATTGCGTCGGCGTTGGTGATCTCGGCCGCGCTGATGATCGACGGCATGTCCAGATAGCTTCGGCTGCTTTTGGCCGGACCGATGCAAACGGCCTCGTCGGCAAAGCGAACGTGAAGGCTGTTGCGGTCCGCCTCCGAGTAGACGGCGACGGTGCGAATGCCGAGCTCCTTGCACGCGCAAATGACGCGCAGCGCGATTTCGCCGCGATTGGCGATGAGCACCTTGCGAAACATGGCGCCGTTCAATCAGGTCGAATGGCAAACAGAGCTTCGCCGTACTCCACCGGGCTGCCGTTTTCCACCAGGCGCGCGACAATGGTTCCGGCGATCTCGGACTCGATCTCGTTCATCAGCTTCATCGATTCGATAATGCAAAGCACCTGGCCGGGCGTGACCCGGTCGCCCACCCGCACGAAGGGAGGCGCATCCGGAGCCGGCGCCTCATAGAAAGTGCCCACAATGGGGCTCTTGACATAGCTTAAGGACTCCTCAGCGGCAGGCGCCGCAGGCGGCGCTGCCGCCGGGGGCTGGGGGGAGGGGTTCGGGGATGCGGGAGCCGACGCGGGGGACGCCGCGGCCGGTATCAAGACTTCCTGAGCGGCGCTCCGCACCGTGCGGCGGATTCGCACGCGGTTCTCACCGCGCGTCACCTCCAGTTCCGCGACCCCGCTCTCCAACACCACTTGAACCAGTTGTTTGATCTCCTCTAACGTCATAAACGACAGCTTCCGTCCTTGCCGGCGAAGCCGAGGCGAACAGCTACTGCTAGAGTACCAGCAACTGCTTCGAGCTGTTTGTCAGAACCTCGGCCCCGCCCGCGGTAACGACCACCGTATCCTCGATCCGGACGCCGCCGAGCCCGGGAAGATAGACGCCCGGCTCGATAGTGATCACCATCCCCGCGCGAAGGCGCTTCGACTCACGCGTGCCCAACCGGGGCAGCTCATGGATCTCCAGTCCCAAGCCGTGCCCGGTGGAATGCACGAAGTGTCGTTCCAGACCGTGCCGGGCGAGCACCCGGCGAGCCGCGCGGTCCACCACGGAGGCGGCGACGCCCTCGCGGACCGTCTCGAGCGCGGCCATCTGCGCCTCGAGCACCGCCCGGTGCAGCGCGGCGAGTCGGCGCCCCGGCCGGCCCAATACCACCATCCGCGTCAGGTCGCTCGTGTAGCCCTCCTGCCGCGCCCCCAGATCGATCAGGATCGGCTCGCCCGCCGCGATCGGCTTGGAGGAGGCATCGGCGTGAGGCCAGGCGCTCCGCTGTCCGGAGGCCACAATCGTATCAAAGGCGGGTCCGTCCGCACCAAGGCGCCGCATCTGATAATCCAGCTCGGCGGCCACATCCGACTCTCTCAAGCCCGGACGAATCTCGCTACTGACACGCGCGTACGCCTCAAGCGCCGTCGCCGCCGCCCGGCGGATCCGATCGATCTCGCTGGGCGATTTCACCTCCCGCAGCTCCTCGACCAGACCCGGCGCCGGCATCAGCCGGATCCCGCGGGGAAGCGATCCCCGGAGCTGTTCGAACACGGCGAAAGAGAGTCGCGCCGGCTCGAATCCGATCCGTTTCCATCCCCCGCGCGCGATCGCCGGGATGAGGCCGTTTTCGATGAGCCGCCGCACGACGCGCACCCGGCAGGCGGCTTGCTCCGCCGCCTGAGCCGCATAGCGCGGATCCGTGAACAGAACGGCCGCGTCGGCGCCGATGACGGCAATTCCGGCGGAGCCGGTGAAGCCCAGCAGATACCGGATGTTGGCCGCGGCGGAAACAATCAAGGCGTCCAAGTTCTGCGCGGCCAGGCTTTCTAGCAGTCGCTTTTGACGGAGTTCGAACTCCCGGCTGCCGGCGGGGCTGGAAGGCCGGCGCGCCGTCATGGCCGCAGCAGCAGCTTGCCGGTCGTTTTTCGGGCCTCCAGATCGCGGTGCGCCTGCGCCGCCTCGGCAAGCGGATACACTTTGTGGATCCGCACGCTGAGGCGGCCTGCGGCCACCCAGTTCAGCACATCGCTGGCCCGCTCGAGCATCTCCTCCCGCGTGGCCGCGTAATGAGTCAGCGTCGGTCTCGTCAAAAACAGCGATCCTTTCTGGCTGAGCACCAGGGGTGAAAAGGGCGGCACGGGACCGCTGGCGTTGCCGAAGCTCACCATCATGCCCCGCGGCCGGAGCGCATCCAAGCTCTGATCAAAAGTGGCGGCGCCGACCGAGTCGTAGACCACGTCGACGCCCCGCCCGTCCGTGAGCCTCTTGACTTCCGCGGCAAAGTCGGCCTGAGTGTAAAGGATGACCTCGTCGCAACCGGCCTCGCGCGCCAGAGCGGCTTTCTCGGCCGTGGACGTCGTGCCGAACACACGCGCCCCGCGCATCTTCGCCATCTGAACCAGCAGCAGGCCCGTCCCTCCGGCCGCCGCATGAACCAAGGCGGTGTTGCCCGGCTGGAGCGGGTAGGTCGAATGGGTCAGGTAGTGGGCGGTCATCCCCTGCAGCATGGCCGCCGCAGCCAACTCGAAGCTGACCTCATCCGGAAGCCGGATCAGGCGCCAGGCGGGCACAATGGCGCATTGGGCGTAGGAGCCGCGCGTCATCGCCCAGGCAACGCGGTCGCCTACGCTGACTTCGGTGACACCGGCTCCGATCGCTACAACCACGCCGGCGCCCTCCATGCCGGGGGTGAAGGGCGGATCTGCCGGATACAGGCCGGTGCGGTGGTAGGTGTCGATGTAGTTGACGCCGGCGGCATGAACCTCGACGAGGGCCTCCCCCGCTCCGGCGGTGGGAATATCGAGATCGGTCAGTTCGAGCTGCTCCGGCCCCCCGTATTGGCGGACGACAATGGCTTTCATGCGCGCACTCTTCTGCGAAGATGGACCCTTGCAGTATAGAACACGAGGTAGGCCACCAGGAAAGGAAACGCCGCCAGGCGCCCAAGAGTGCTCACGGCTCCGGCGCCGGAAAGTCCCAGCCGCACCAGAACGAAGTGCCGCATGATGCGCCAGTTGCTGTAGTCGAGCCAAAAGTAGTCGCAGTTTTCATTGACCACGAGAACCTTCACCGGCAGCCGCATCACGAGCAGCCACTTCCATTTCGTCATGATCGGCTCGCCCGTCGACAACATGACCGCGATCCTGTGGCCCTCGGCGGCCAGTTCGCGGAGAAAACGAATTCGCCTGGCGCGATCCGGGTAGTCCGTGACGCGCCAGGCGCGCCCGCGCTCAAGATCGAATCCCGCGGGCAAGCCCGGAAAGCACGTCACCAAGTCCAACCGTTCCAGCCCAGGCCGCTGGTACAGCAAGGCGAGCATCCGCTCGGCGATGTGGCGCGAGCCGCTCTCGATCAGAATGACGCGGGAGAACTCCGGCACGCGGCGCCGGAAAAAGTACCGCATGCGCCCAGCATAGTGAGCCGGGCGCGGCTCTGTCCAGCCCAAGCACGCTGCGACGCGCTAGCGGAGGCCGCGTCGCCGGAGATACTCGATCAGCCCGGCCGGGTCGTCCGTGATGATGCCGTCGACGCCCGCCTCGACGAGCCTGGCCCAGGTCTCCTCATCGTTCGCCGTCCAGGCGATGACGCCGATGCCGGCGGCTCGAGCTTGCCGGACCTTCTCGGGCGTCACCAGCGAGTAGTGAGGCGAGACCAGGGTCGCCTCTGCTTCGGCCGCTACGGTGAGGAAATCGCGCTTGTCGCGGGCGAACAGGGCCGCTCGGGGAATGTCCGGCGCCAGCCGCTTCATGGCCTGAAGCGTGCGGTAATCGAAGGACTGAAGCATCACGCGAGACTCGAGCTTGTGGCGCCGGACGGCTTCAAGCACCAGACGCGCGAACTCCTCCGGCGGCGGTGTGTATTGCGGCCTGTCGGGCGAGATTTTGGTCTCGATGTTGAACAGAAACGCGCCTCGGTCCGCCAGGGCCAGCACCTCATCAAGCGTCGGGATGCGCGCGCCGGGGATCGGTTTCTGGCGGGGAAAGTCCGGCTCTCGGAGCGAGCCGCAGTCCCACAGGCGAAGCTGCTCTAGCGTGAGCTCGCGGATCACCGGGCTTCCTCCGGGACTTCGGCAGATCCGGGGGTTGAGAACCGGATCGTGGGAGACCACGAGCACGTTGTCCTGCGTCACCGCCAGATCCAGCTCGATCGCATCGACCCCGGCCTCGATGGCGTGCTCGAAGGCCGGGATCGTGTTCTCCGGCAGCACTGCCCGGGCGCCCCGGTGGCCGTGGACCTGGATTTCGGCCGGGGCGGGGGCCAGGCTCAGAAAGGCCGCTAGCGCCACACACGCCCGCATCAGTTCAAGAGTATATTGAGAGAGTTTCGTTTCCATGAAGGAGCCGTGAGAAGATGGCAGCCATTTCACGGAGAGGTTTCGCTCGCGCGGCCGGCGTCACCGCGCTCAGCTACCGGAGAATTCTCGGCGCCAACGAGCGAGTGCGCATCGGCTACATCGGCCTTGGCAACCGCGGCGACCAGGTGCAGGACGCCTTCCTCGAGCACGGCGACCAGGAGACCGTGGCGCTGTGCGACCTCCGCGACGACTACCTGGACTGGGCCGAGGCCAAGGAGCGCAAGCGAGGGCTGGCGCCCCGGCGCTTCAAGGACTACCGCGAGCTGCTCGAGATCAAGGACATAGATGCCGTCGTCATCTGCACGCCCGACCACTGGCACGCGCTTCAGTTCATCGACGCCTGCCGCGCCGGCAAGGACGTCTACGTCGAAAAGCCGCTGTCGCTCACCGTCTATGAGGGACGGCGGATGGTGGAGGTGGCCCGCCAGACCCGCCGCGTCACTCAGGTCGGCATCCACCGCCGCTCGGCGCCCTTCCTGATCGAAGCGGCCGAGTTCGTCCGCTCGGGGGGCCTGGGCCATGTTCTGGTGGCGCGCGGCTTCCACTACCGCAATGAGTGGCCGCACGGCATCGGCGATCCGCCGGATCAAGACCCGCCCGATGAGTGGGAGTGGGACCAGTGGCTCGGCCCGGCGCCGAAGGTGCCCTACAATCGCAACCGGACCTACTACAACTTCCGTTGGTTTTACGATTATTCGGGCGGCCAGCTCACCAACTTCGGCGTCCATTACCTGGACATGCTGCGCTGGGCGATGGGCCTGGAATGGCCGAAATCGGTGACCGCAGTCGGCGGCAAATACGCCGTCGAGGACAACCGCGAGATCCCGGATACGCTCGAGGTGCTCTGGGAGTATGAAGGCGGGCACATCATCAATTTCTCCCAGTGCGATTGCAACATGGCGCCGGGCAATGCCCAGAATGCCGAAATGATCCTTCGGGGCACGAAGGGCACCATGTACATCCACTTCTCCCACTGGGAGGTCGTTCCGGAGGAGATCAACGACCGGCCGCGTTATCCCCGCTCACCGATCGATCGCGAGCTCGAGCGGGCCAACCGCGGCCGCCGCGTCAAACTCATTGAAGGGCGGCGCGTAAAGGGCAGTCAGGATACGGCCTTTCACGTCCGCAATTTCCTGGACTGCGTCAAGAGCCGCGCCCGCCCGAACTGCGACATTCTCGATGGCCACATCTCGACGGCGAGCACGCTGATCGGCAACATCGCCCATCGCACGCGAAGCCACCTGGCCTGGGACGGCAAGGCCGAGCGTTTCACCAACAACGAAGCCGCCAACCGGTGGCTACACTACGACTATCGGCCGCCGTACCGGTTGGATTAAGCTGCCGGCCGACCCCCGGGCGAGGAGGCGCCGAGCTCGCCTTCGCCGAGCGGCACGCCGCATTCGCAGCAGTCGCTGCACCGGCCGCATCGGCCGCACAGATGATTTTCGCAGGCGTCCTTCGTACACCAGACGCAGATCCGGGTCGACGGCTCGCCGCAGATGCTACAGGTGAAGGAGTAGGTGAGCGAGGGGGCCGTCACGGTATTCATCTGCGGGGCGCCGGCCGGTTGATCAGGTCCGCCCGGCAGCGCTGAGCCTCTTTGTCCAGGATCTGGAGTTCAGCCTCGAGGTTGGCGGCGAGCTCGACCAGGTACTCGCGCAGCCGGGAGGCGCTGGCGGCGTTTTCGTCCATGACGCCGAGCAGCAGATCGGCTACCGCGGGATTGTTGTAGCGCCGAACGCCTTCGGTGAACGAGCGCATCATCGACTCGATGGCCTGAAGGCGCAGGTAGGTTTCGAGCGCCAGGCTCAGACGCTCGGGCCGCCTGGCGAGCTCGGTGGCTGTGCGCTCCAGATAACCGATCTCATCCCGCAGCGCCTGCCACTGGGCCACGTACGCCTCCGGGGCCCCTTTGGCCATCCATTCCCTCGGATTGACTTCGGCGAGCATCGGCTGCAAGCGTTTGCTGTCGGCGATCAGGACGGCCAGGCTCTGGCGGATATCCCACTCCGGACGCAAACCGCCGGACTGCGCCGCCGCAGCCAGGCACGCCAGGAGCAACACTATCGGCACTCTGATCGTCCGCGTGCGCATGAGATTCCCACCCAACAGTTTCGCACGCCGGAGGAAGCGGCCTCTCACCCCCCCGGTGGCGGCGGAGGAGGCAGCGGAGCGGGCGGAGAGGGCGTGGTCGAACCCGGCGGTGGCGGCGGAGGAGGCAGCGGAGCGGGCGGAGAGGGCGTGGTCGAACCGGGCGGCGCCGGCGGAGGCGCCCCACCGGTGTCACCCGGAAGCGTCGGGCCGCCGCCCACGGGCGGCGCCGGCCCCGTCGGGATCCCGCTCGCCCCCGGTCCAGGCCGGTTGATCAAAATCGTGTAAAGGGCCTCCCAGGCGGCCCGCAGGCCGCGCTCGACGGCCGGCCCGGTCTGGAATGTCTGCCGGGCCAGCGGGGCGTCCCTGTACACCCGGATATATTCTCCCGCGTTGACCACCTTCTCCCGGCTCGCCCCGATCAGGCGATGCCGGACCACAACCTGGCCCTCTTCGACCGCAACGAACGTCGTGTCGTGCTCATCCTCGACGGCGACGTCAAAGACGGTGCCGCGCACGGAGATCACCGCCGTCGGGGTGAAGATCCGGCTCGGGTTCGGCTGATTGCCGAGGGTTCGAATGAAGACCTTCACGCGCCCGATCCACAGATCGAGCAGGTCCCGCCAGTCGCCCGGGTTGGCCCGGAAGGTCACACGGGAGTTGGGGAAGACATGGAAAGAGCTGCCGTCGCTCAGCTCAAAGACGGCAAAACCGTCCGGACCGGTCACGATGACTTGCTGGGCTCGAACCGTGTCTCCGGGCTGAAGCGCCCAGGGATAGGAATCGCGCAGCACCGAGACCTGGCCGGCGACGGAGAGCACGCGCGCCGCCTCCGGCCCCGGATTCACCGCCGCAGGCGGAGAAGGCGCCAAAGGAGGGTTCGGGGAGAACGTTTGCGCGGAACACACGCCGACGGCGGCAATCATCAGACACAAGCCGACCCGCCAGCTCCTGGTCCAGGCCGCCATCAGCGCTCTCCCATCCGGGTTCCGGTTCCGAGCTTAGCGCCCGAAACCAGAACCCCAGTTTATCACCAAAGCTTCGTTGCAACACACAGGCCAGAAGAAAAATGCGAGGCCAACACCTGCGGCGCCACATATTTTCCGTGAGTTCCGCCGATGGATAGAAAGCGTAAAGGATACAATGGACTCGACAGATGTGTCAGGTTGCCACACTGAGACCGAGGCGCTGGCCGGCGGCGCTTGCCTTGGCGATCCTCGCCGGCCCCGCGAGCGCTCAGGTCCTGGCGCCTGACTGGAGACGCATCGGCAACTCCGCCGTGGAGGCGTCGCTCGCTTCGGAGGCGGGCGGCCCGGTCGAGAGGGTCTGGTTCTCCTCCGACGGCGGGCGGTTGTTTGTCCGCACGGGGGCGGGCAGGGTGTTTCAAACCGCGGACTTCGATACCTGGACGCGAGTTGACAATGTCGACGGGCCGCCCGAGGGCGCCCCGCCGCCCGCCGTGCGAACTCTTCCGGAGCCGGGAGCGCGGCCAGCGGGGGCCCCGCGCCGACCGGGCCTCGCCTACGCCATCGGGCGCGCCGTCTACCGCACTGAGGACGGCGGCCGGAGCTGGATCAACCTCACAGACTACCTGGGCGAATCCATTCTCGGTGGCGGATTCACCGATCTGGCCGTCTCGCCGGATAACGACGAGGAAATCGTCGTCGCCGGCCGTTACGGCGTCTGGCGTTCCTTGGACGGGGGGCTGAGCTGGTCCGGCCTGAACAGTTCGCTGCCGAACCTTCCGGTGAAGCGAATTCTGCGGCTGCCCTCCGGAACGGCAGGGATACGGATCGTTCTCGAGAACTTCGGGGTCGTAGAGTGGGCGCCTGGAGAAAGGACAGGCTGGCGTCCCGTGGACGACGAAGCCTTGGCGGGCGAAGAGGGGCTCAGGCGAGCCTTGAGCGCGTACCTGGGAAGCGAGCTCGCCGTTGTCGCCGCCGCCGGAGAGGCCCTCTACGCCGGAGCGGCGGAAGGCGGCAGATTGTGGGCCTCGACGGACCGGGGACGTAGCTGGCGCTCCTTCACCCTGCCTGAGACGGGTCCGATCCGCGACATCTGGGCCTCCGCGGAAAATCCGCGCGCGGCCGTGGCCGTCAGCGGCGACGCCGAAACGGGCGCCCGTGTCTGGAAGACGGCCAACGGCGGTATCTTTTGGGACGACATCACGGGCGACCTTGCAGGCGTCTCACCCCAGGCGGTGGCGGCGGATTTGGAGAGCGGCACCGTCTATGTGGGCGGCGACGGCGGCATCTCCTTTGCTTTCGCCGATCTGCGCGGCGCGGGCAGAACCGCGTCCTGGTCTCGCCTCGCCGGCCGGCTCGCCGGACGGCGCGTCGTCGACGTCGCCCTGGACCCGGCCGGCCATCAGCTTTATGCCGCCGTCGACGGCGAAGGCGTCTTCGCTGCGATGGCCCCGCACCGGTTCGTCCACCCCAGGCTGGTCCATGCGGCGGACCTGGCGACGCGGCCGGCGTCGCCGGGAGCGTTGCTGAGCCTGCTCGGGCGACAGGTGAGCCGCGCCCAAGCCGGGGTGTGGGAGGTCCCTGTGCTGGCGGCCTCCCCGGGTGAATCCCAGATCCAGGTACCCTTCGAGATCTCGGGTAGCTGGCTGACGCTGGCACTGGCGACGGCAGGGCGAGCCAGTGAGTTGGAGCGCATCAACTTCGGGCTTCCGCTGCGACAGACCGCTCCGGCCATCCTCGTGGACCGCGACGGCACCCCGATGGTGCTTGACGCCACAAGCGGCGTGCTGCTGGACGCGATGACTCCCGCCCGCGCCGGTGCCTCGATCCAGATTCTGGCCACCGGTCTTGGAAGGGTGGTGCCGGAGTGGCCCTCGGGGATGCCGGCGCCGCTCGAGAACCCGCCGCGGGTGGCGACCGAGGTTCGCGTCTATGTTGACCGCGTACCCATCCCCGTCACGCGCGCCACGCTCGCGCCCGGCTACGTCGGCTTTTACCTGGTCGAAGCGCGCCTGCCGGACATCGTCAATCCGGGTCCGGCCGAACTCATGATCGAAGCGGGCGGCGAGCCGAGCAACCGCACGCGGATCTACCTGGAGCCGTAAGGCACGGCTTCGTAGTAGGCTGAAAGAGATCGAGGTATGGTCATGGCTTTGGCTCGTTGCTGCATCGTCGCGCTGGCGGCGACCCTCGGGCTGCTCGCGCAGGAAGAGTCCGCCCGGCTGGCGCCGTATTTCCCCACGCCGGAACTCGTGGTGGAGAAGATGCTCGAGCTCGGCGAACTGAAGCCGGGGGAGAAGATGTTCGATCTCGGAAGCGGCGACGGCCGCATCGTGGTGATGGCGGCGCAAAAGTTCAAGGCGCATGCGACGGGCGTGGAGATCGACGCCGACCTCTACGAGCAGAGCATGCAGAAGATCCGCAAGCTCGGGCTCGAGAGTCGGGCGAAGGTGATCCACGGTGACATGCTCAAGCAGGACTATAGCGAAGCCGATCTGATCACGTTGTACTTGTTGCCCAGCACCAACGAGAAGGTGCGTCCGATCCTGGAGAAGCAACTGAAAAAGGGCGCGCGGGTCGTCTGCCACGACTTCACGATGCCCGGCTGGACGCCGGACAAGATCCTCAACATCGAAGACGACGGCGAGGGTCGAAGCCATACGCTGTATCTGTACCGGCGCTGACAAAGCGGGAAGTAAGGGGCCGCCGCAGGTAGCGGAAGCTGGTCGAAGGTGCGGTTGGTCGGCGAGGAATCGGCGGTGTCGGCGCGGTGGCGCTCCTGGCACCCGTGGTTGAGGTTGGTTCCGGCGGCGGGCGTGCTGGCTGTGGCCCTCTCCTCATCGGGCTGGAAGCTTGCTCTGGCAGGAATCTATCTCTTGGCCTCGCTTTTCGTAGCGCTCCACCGGCCGTCGAGATCCCTTTCGGCCGCTTTGCCCGGCTACGTTGCCGACTGGGGCGCCTTCCTGATCTGCGCGGGCCTGAGCGGCGCCGCCGGGGCGATCGCCGCGGCGTCGATGTTTTTCTTCCTGATGGGGAGCGCGCTCCTGTTTCGCACCGCCCTCGAGGTGGCGCCGATTGCCGCCGCTGTGCTGCCCGCCTGGTTTCTGGTCCGACCCGATCTGTTGTCCGGCCTGGGCCCGGCTTTCGGCATGAGTCTCGCTCTCACCCTGGCCGGTTGCCGCCTCCGCGCGGGGCTGCTCGACCGGTTCTCCGAGCAGCTCGCGCGAGTGCGCGAGGCGGAACGCCGGCGGTTGGCTGCGGATTTTCACGACGGCCCTCTCCAGGCGTTCTCGAGCTTCCAGATCCGGCTGGCTGTCATCGAGAGGCTCTTGAAGACAGATCCGCCGGCCGCCACCGGCGAGATCACGAAGCTTCAAGCGCTGGTGAGCACCCAGATCGCCCAGCTCCGGGCGTTTTTGGCCAGCCTGCGCAACGGCCCGGCGGAGCCGGACTTCAGCGCTTCGTTGCTCGCCCTGATTCGAGATTTCGAGAGCGAATCCGGATTGAGGGTGATCCTCAAGAGCCCGGCGCCGGCGGACTGGCCGAACGGGGAGGTTGCGGCTGAGCTGCTCAAGATCGTCCGCGAAGCGCTCCACAACGTCCACAAACACGCGCGGGCCGCTCAGGTGGAGCTCGACTTTGCGGGCTCAGAGCAGGCCGTGGAGTTCGCCATCCGCGATGACGGCGCCGGCTTCCCTTTCGCCGGAACGTACCGAATCGAGGAGCTCGACGCTCTAAAAGCCGGACCGGAGAGCATCAAGCGGCGTGTACGCGCCCTGGGCGGCGAATTGACCGTCACCTCCCGGCCGGGCGCCGGTTCGGAGTTGAGGATCCGGCTGCCGGTATGAGGCGGCTGGCGGCAGTAGCGATCCTGTGGGTCCTGGCCGCCTCCGGCTGCGGCCGCTACCGCGATTTCACGCTTCCCCCGCTGGGCCAGGCTCCGCCCGGCGAACCTGAGCTGGTTTGGGAGGTTCGTCCTGAGCCGGTACTGGGCCGCGGCGCCCCCGGCGACTTCGATGCCGTGGACGTGCTTAATCCGGCGGTGGTGCGGCATCAAGGGTTGTACTACAACCTGTATTCGGGCTTCGACGGCGCGCGCTGGCACACCGGGCTGGCCACCTCCTCCGACGGCATAAGCTGGACCAAGCACGGACGGGTGCTCTCGCCGGAGGAGGGCACCTGGGAGGGGAACTATATTGCGGCAAACGGCGCCGTCGAGGTGGTGGACGGGGAGTTTTATTACTGGTATCAGGCCGGGGACCCGCCGCGCATCGGCCTGGCGCGCTCCCCCGACGCCAGGGTCTGGCGCAAGCTGCCGGAACCGGTACTGGACGTCGGCCCCCGCGGCGCCTGGGATGAGCGCGGGGTGGCGGATCCCTATGTGATTCGGACCGGCGGCAAGTTCTATCTGTTCTTTCTGGGACAGGACCGGGCCGGGCGACAGCGCTTGGGAGTGGCCGAATCAAGCGACGGCATCCGCTGGTGGAAGCTGCGTTCAAATCCGGTGCTCGAGCTCGGAGATCGCGGCGCTTTCGATGAGAACGGCTTGGGCGAGCCGGCGGTCTGGCTTGCCGCGGGAAGATACTGGATGCTGTATACGGGTCGGGACAGAAGAGAGATACGGCGGATCGGCCTTGCCGTCTCCGACAACGGCGTCGCTTGGAGGCGCCTTGGTCCGGAAACCGTGCTGGCCGGCCAGCAGCCCTGGAACGCCAAGGTCGTCTGCGACCCCTCAGTTGAAGTGACCCCCGAGGGCGTGCGCGTCTGGTACGGCGGCGGCGACGTCGCTCATCCCGCCGAAAACATCCACGGCCAGATCGGCCTGGCCTGGTTGCGAATCCGGAGTGTTACTCTGGCCGAGTGAGGATCGGGATCACCTGCTATCCGACCTTCGGCGGCAGCGGCATTCTGGCGACCGAGTTGGGGCTTGAGCTGGCGGCGCGCGGCCACGAAGTCCATTTCATCTGCTACGCCAATCCCATCCGGCTCGATCCGGACGCGGAGCGTATTCACTACCACGAGGTCGAGGTCGCTACCTATCCCCTGTTTCAGTTTCCTCCGTACTGCCTTGCGTTAGCCTCCCGCATGGCGGAGGTGGCCGAAGGCTACGACCTCGACCTTTTGCATGTGCATTACGCGATCCCCCATTCCATCTCGGCGCTTCTGGCGCAACAGATGCTGCGGGGCAAACGGTGCTTGCCCTTCATCACGACTTTGCACGGCACCGACATCACGCTGGTGGGCGCCGATCGTTCCTACCTGCCGATCACCCGATTCTCCATTGAAAACTCGAACGCCGTCACGGCGGTGAGCGAATACCTGAAGGCGCAGACGCTGGCCGTCTTCGACGTGCGCAAGCCCATCCGGGTGGTGCGCAATTTCGTCAACTGCGATATTTACAAGCCGGCGGAGCGGGCCCGGCGAGATCGAAAGCGGCTGATTCACATCTCCAACTTCCGCCCGGTGAAACGCGCGGCGGACTGCATCCGGATTCTCGAGCGGGTGCGGCAACAGGTGGACGCCGAGCTGATCATGGTCGGCGACGGTCCGGACCGAGGCCCGGCCGAGTTCCTCGCCAGGGAACTCGGCGTCGAGCGTTGGGTGGAGTTCGTGGGTAAACAGGCGCACGTTGAGCGGCTCATTCCTCAAGCCGACGTGCTGCTGCTGCCGAGCGCCCTGGAGGCCTTCGGGCTGGCGGCGCTCGAAGCAATGGCGTGCGGGGTTCCCCCGGTGGCGACTCGTGTGGGCGGGGTGCCGGAGCTGGTGAACGACGGCGTGGACGGCTTTCTGGAAGCCCCGGGCGACATCGAGGGCCAGGCAACCCGGGTTATCGAGCTCTTGACCGACGACGCCCTCCATGCCCGGATGTCGGCCGCGGCGCGCCAGCGGGCCCTCACCGAGTTCTCGAGCTCGCGCATCATTCCCCTCTATGAGCAATGTTATGAGGAGGTTTGCCGACAATAGGGGGAACTCCGCCGGCCTGTCGGTGTCTAAACAAAAAGTGGAGTGACCGCCGGAGGTCGCGGCCGCTCGCTTGCCGCTAAAATTGAAAGCGAGAGGCGAAGGTGGCGGAGCGGGAACGCACAGGCATCGCGAGGAACGGCTGGGGCGGTTTGGCGCTCGGCGGCGCGACGGAGCAAGCGGCGGCCGAGGCGTTGCTGGTGGAGGGTCTCCGTGCCGGAGAGCAGGAGGCTTATGAAAAGCTCCTGGCGCAATATCAGCAGCCGGTGTTCAGTCTCGTCTACCGCCTTCTTGAGGATTCCAGCGAGGCCGGCGACGTCGTGCAAGAAGTCTTCCTCAAGGTGTTTCGCCACATCGGATCGTTTCGCGGCCAGAGCAGTCTGAAGACCTGGATCTATCGGATTGCCGTGAATGAGGCGCACAATCATCGGCGGTGGTTCAGCCGGCACTCCAGGCACGAGGTCGGCCTCGAACAGCCGCAGCCGGAGACAGGCCGCAGCTATCGGAGCGTGCTTCCGGATCCGGGTCGCTCCCCCTACGAAATGGTGCTCGGCGCCGAAACTCGCTCGCTCATCGAACAGGCGCTGACGAAGATCAATCCTGTGTTTCGCGAGGCGGTCGTTTTGCGTGACGTGGAGGATCTGAGTTACGAGGAGATCGCCGAGGTGCTGAATGTGTCGCTCGGGACGGTCAAGTCCCGAATTCTCCGCGGCCGCGAGGCTCTGCGGAGGGAGCTGCTCGAGCGGATGGAACAGGTCAAGGCGGTTGCCTGGGCCCCCCAGCCCATCGGGCAGGACTAGCAAGACGAGAAGGTGCCGAATCATGACGTGCCGCACTGCCAGACGTAAGATCTCGACTTGGCTGGACGGCAGGCTGAAAAGCGACGAGGCGCAACAGTTGCGGGAACACCTGGCCGACTGCTCCGCCTGCAGCCTCTACGTCCACCAGATCCAGAATCTGAGAAACGCGCTGGCGGAGCTTGAGCCGGTAAGGCCCTCGGCGGAGGTGATGACGGCGCTTCAGGTGGTGGCCTCCAAAGCCCGGCTGGAGCAACTCCGCCGGCAGGATCCGGCGGCGCGCTGGCGCGAGTGGCGCAGCCGGGGCAGGCTGTGGGTCGACAATCTGATGCGCCCGCTTGCCCTTCCGGTGGGTGGCGGCCTCACGGTGGCGCTTCTGGTCTTCTCGCTGATGGCGCCCATGTACGCCATTCACGACCGTTACGGGGTGGCCGACGTGCCGACGAAGCTCAGCACCGGTCCGTCGCTTGAGAGCACGCTGTCGTTCGGCCTGAGCGGCGATGACATCGTCATCGAGGTCTTGATCGACCACCGCGGCAAGATGCTGGACTACGCCATCGTGACCGGCCAAGAGTGGAAGCTGAGCCCGAGCCTGCGCAAATCGATCGAAAACACGCTGCTTTGCACCAAGTTCGTCCCCGCCACCACGTTCGGACAGCCGAAATCGTCCAAGTTGCGCATCACCTTGCGGGGCGACGAGGTCGAGGTGAAAGGGTAAGCCTTCCGGCTTCCGGCCGCAAAGTGGGACAAAGACTCGGCCAGCATTTTCTTCGCAGTCGGAGCCATCTGGAGAGGATCGCGCGGGCGATTGCGGCGATGCGCCCTCCCAGAGTCATCGAGATCGGCGCGGGCACCGGCGCCCTCACCGCCCATCTGCTTGAACGCGTGCCCGAGGTCATCGCCATCGAACTCGACCCGCGTCTGGCGGATGAGCTCCGCCGGCGCTTCCCTGCCCGTGCCGGCCTCACCGTCGTCGAAGCCGATGTGCTCGCGACCGACCTGGCGAAGTGGGGGCCCGCCGTTGTCGCGGGCAACCTGCCCTACTACATCACCTCGCCGGTGATTGAAAAGGTGCTGGGGATGGGCCCTTTGCTGCTCGGAGCTGTCCTGCTGGTGCAGAAAGAAGTGGCCGAGCGGCTGACGGCCGCTCCCGGCACACGCGACTACGGTTGGCTGACCGTGGCCACGCAGCTACTGGCCGACGCAGAGATTCTCTTCGGCGTGCCGCCCTCCGCTTTCGCGCCGCCTCCCAGGGTGGAGTCGGCCGTGGTGAGGCTGGCGCCTCGCATCCGTGCGGATCTGGAGGACCGCGAGGGGTTCCTCGACTTTGCCCGCCTGTGTTTCCGGCACAAACGCAAGACGCTCCGAAACAACCTCACCCCCGCCTACGGGCGCGCCGCCGCGGAGTTGCCCGAGGGTTCGCGCCGCGCCGAGCAACTTTCCGTCGAGGAGCTGATCGCCCTCTATGCACGCCTCCGGCAATGAGGACTCACCTGCCCGGTATACTTGAAACTTCATGTCCAATCGGACGGTGAGGGTCCGCTACGCGCCGAGCCCGACTGGGGACTTCCATGTCGGTGGTGCGCGGACCGCTCTGTTCAATTATCTGTTTGCCCGTCACCACGGCGGCCGTTTCATCCTCCGCATCGAGGATACCGATCGCAAGCGATACATCCCGGAAGCGCTCGGATGGCTGCTCGATGGGCTACGCTATCTCGGCTTGGAGTGGGACGAAGGCCCCGAGGTCGGCGGCGAGTACGGCCCGTACATTCAAAGCGAGCGTCTGGAGATCTACCGCGAGCACGCTCTCCGGCTGCTGGCAAGCGGCGCGGCCTACCGCTGCTTCTGCACGCCGGAGCGTCTGGAGCAGGTCTCGGCGGAGCGCCAGCGCCAGGGCCTCGGTCCAGGCTATGACCGGCGCTGCCGCAGTCTCGATCCGCGAGAAGCCGACCGCCGGGCTCGCGCCGGCGAGCCGCACACCCTCCGGTTCCGCGCGCCCGAGGAAGGCGAGCTCAGGGTTCGCGATGAGATTCGCGGCGAAATCACCTTCCCGAACTCGACCTTGCAGGACGCCGTTCTGCTCAAATCCGACGGAGTGCCGACGTATCATCTGGCAAACGTCGTCGATGACCACCTGATGGAAATCACCCACATTCTGCGCGGGGACGAGTGGTTGAGCAGCCTGCCGCTGCATATCCATCTTTACCGAGCCTTCGCCTGGGAACCGCCAGTGATGGCCCACCTGCCGCTCATCCTCAACCCTACCGGCAAGGGCAAGATGAGCAAGCGAGAGGAGCGGGCGCCGGACGGAAGCCTGCGGCCGGTCTTTATCCGCCGGTTCCGTGAGCTCGGCTACCTGCCGGAAGCGATGGTCAACTTCCTGGCGCTGCTCGGCTGGAGCTGGGACGACAAGACCGAAATCATGAGTCGCGAAGAACTGATCGAGCGCTTCAGCCTGGAACGGGTCAACCCGGCGCCGGCGGTCTTCAACTACGACAAGCTCGACCACATGAACGGCTATTACATCCGCAGGCTCCCGGTCGAAGATCTGGCGGAACGCCTCGCGCCTTTCTTTGAGGCGGCCGGCCTGCACGTCGGACCAACGGAGCTTCTTGCGGTGGTTCCGCTGATTCGGGAGCGGATTACCCGGCTGAGCGATGCCCCGACGGTAGCGGATTTTTTCTTTCGCGACGAGCTGGCGCCGTATCCGGCCTCGGATCTCGTTCCGGAAAAGGGCGCCCGCGAGGACGCCCTCAAGGCGCTCGAGCAGGCGCGGGCCGTCCTCGGGGAGGTGGATTTTCGCAAGGAGGCCATCGAAGCGGCCTTGCGCGCCGAAGCGGCGCGCCTGGGTATCAAGACCGGTCAGATGTTTCAGCCGATCCGCGTGGCGGTTTGCGGCCGCAAGACCGCGCCTCCGCTGTTTGAGACGCTCGAGGTGCTGGGCCGAGCCCGGTGCCTGCGGCGGATCGACCAGGCGATCGAGAAGCTGCGCGGCGCCGGCTAGGAGCCGCCGTCGGCGACCCTGGCATATGCTGGTAGCTTATGCGAGCCACGCCAGGGTGTCTGCTTGTTGCGCTGCTTGTCTGCGCGCCTGCGCCAGCTCAACAACCCTTCGAGTTCTGGCCCGGTGTCCGCTACGACCCCGCCATCCCCACCCACCAAAAAGTCCTCGGCTATCAGCCGGCCGAGCGAATCACTTCGCCCGAGGGCCTGATCCGATATCTGGAGGCGCTGGCCGCGGCGGACCCGAAGCGGATGAAGCTGTTCGATTACGGCCGGACGTGGGAGGACCGGAGGCTCGTGTTTGCCGTCATCGGCTCGGAGGCGAACATGGCCCGCCTCAGCCAGGTCCAGGAGGGGCTGCGGAGGCTGGCCGATCCCCGGAAGACCTCCAAGCCGGAGGCCGAGCGCCTCGTTGCCTCCTTGCCGGCCACCGTCTGGCTCGCCAACGGCGTTCACGGCAACGAGCTCTCCGCCCCGGAGGCCGCCCTGCTGGTCGCCTACCATTTGCTGGCCGCGCGCAACGACCCGCTGGTGGACCGTATCCTCTCGGAAGTGCTGGTCTTTATCGATCCTCTCCAGAACCCTGACGGGCGAGCGCGCTTCCTCCAACACTTCACCGAAAGCCTGGGCTTGGAGCCGAACCCAAACCCGGATGCGCTCGAGCACATCGAGCCGTGGCCGGGCGGGCGGATGAACCACTACCTGTTCGACATGAACCGCGACTGGTTCGCACTGACGCAACCGGAGACGCGCGGCCGCGTCCGGGCGTTGCTCGCCTGGAGGCCGCTCGTCTTCGTCGACCTTCACGAGATGGGCGCGGAGATGAGTTATTACTTTGCTCCTGAGGCCGAGCCGTACAACCCTCACCTGGTCAAAGATCAGCGCGAGGCGCTGGAGTGGTTCGGCCGCAACAACGCCCGGTGGTTTGACCAGTTCGGTTTCCGATATTTCGTTCGCGAGATCTTCGACGCCTTCTATCCGGGCTATGGGGCAAGCTGGCCCGCCTTCCACGGAGCGGTTTCGATGACCTACGAGCAGGCCTCGGCGCGGGGGCTGGTGATGGGACGGCGAAGCGACGGCGAGGTCTTCCACTTGCGCGATACGGTTCGGCGGCAGTTCGTCGCCTCGATCGCGACGCTTGAAACGGCGGCTCAGAATCGCCGGCGTCTGCTTGAAAACTTCTATCGTTACGCCGAGACCGCGATCCAAGAAGGCGCAAGCGAGCCGGTCCGCGAGTATGTTCTGGTGCGGCGGGGCGACACCTCGGCGGTGGACAAGCTGGCCTCACTGCTCGCCGAACAAGGCATCGAGGTGCGGCGGGCCTCGGCGGCCTTCTCCGTCAACGGGCGCGAAGTTCCCGCGGGCAGTTACGCGATCCGGCTGGCGCAACCGGCCAAACGGCTCATCCGGACGCTGCTCGATCCCGATGTGAAGATGGGCGAGGCGTTCGTGAGGGAACAGGAGCGCCTGCGCCGCAAAAGACTTCCTGATGAGATCTACGATATCGTCGCCTGGTCGCTTCCGCTCGTCTATGGCGTCGAGCTGCTCACCAGTCCCCAGCCTCTCGAAGGCGCCTTCGAGCCGGTGGCGCCCGGCGCCGCGCCCCAGGGAACGGTTTCGGGAACGGCGAAGCTGGCGTATCTGGCGCCCTGGGGCACCCAAGCCGCCGGACGTCTTCTGACGGCCGCCCTGCGCCGGGGATTGAAGGTCTGGAGCGCCGACGGGGCTTTCCGGTTGAACGGCCGCCACTACAGCCGAGGCACGCTCATCTTCTGGGTTCACGAAAACGGGGCCGGTCTTGCGGAAACATTGAAAAAGGTGGCCGCTTCCACCGGGGCCGCCATCGACGCCGTCGACACCGGCTACGTGGATGAGGGTGTGAGCCTGGGCAGCCGGCGGGTGATCCCGCTCAAGGCCCCCGAGGTGGCGATCGCCTGGGACCGGCCGGTGGCCGCTTATTCGGCCGGCCATGCGCGCTTCGTGCTCGAGCGCCAGTACAACTACCCGACAACGCCGATTCGCACCCATCGGCTGGGCGAGCAGGTCGCCGATCTTAAGCGGCTGGACGTGATCATTCTGCCCGACGGCGGCGCCTACGGCGAGGTTCTCGGCGAGGGCGGCCTCAAACGGCTTCGGGCATGGGTCGAAGAGGGAGGAACGCTCATCGCAATCGAGGGAGCGGTTACCTGGCTGGCGGATCCGAAAGTGGACCTGCTGGCGGTCTCGCGCGAGAACGCCGTGCGCGCCGGGGTCAAAGAAGAGAAGCGAGAGCCGCGCTCCGCCCGCGTTCCGGCTACGCTGCTGGCAAACGAGGAAGACTATCGGCGGGCGATTCTGGCCGAGGCGGACTTGCCGGACCGCGTGCCGGGCGTCATCGCCAGGGCGCGCCTGGATGAAGACCACTGGGTGACCGCCGGACTTGCCGACACCGTGAACGTGCTGGTGCGAGGCCGGTCCGTGTTCACTCCGCTCAGGCTGGACAAGGGCGTCAACGCGGCCGTCTTTCTCGGCCCGGATGAGCTGCTCGCCAGCGGCTACCTCTGGGAGGAAAATCGGCGGCAACTGGCTTTCAAACCGTTCGTGCTGGTCCAGCGCGTCGGCAGGGGCGTGATGATCGGTTTCACCGCCGACCCGAATTTTCGCGCCTGGATGGACGGATTGAACGTGCTGTTTTTGAACGCCGTCTTCCGCAGTCAACCCACCGCGCGCGCCGCACTCCAACCCGGGGGCGCCCTATGAACAAGATGCTCGCCCTGGCGCTGCTTGCCTCCGGCGCCGCCTGCGGCGCCGACGGACTCCGTGCCGGCGCGCAGGAGATCGACATCTCAC
>Ga0197142_1001237_pt1 | contig 23515 bp, 23 predicted proteins | sample GBS60_MetaG_FD_148614 | JGI IMG/M metagenome (GOLD analysis project Ga0197142, IMG submission 148614) | Sediment microbial communities from Great Boiling Springs, Gerlach, Nevada, United States - GBS 60_MetaG | ecosystem: Environmental > Aquatic > Thermal springs > Hot (42-90C) > Sediment... | reverse complement strand
ACACCTTCACCATGTCTCCTTCCACTGCCATCGAGGGAACCATGCCTGTTGCCAGGACCACCATGTCCGCTTCCAGAAGGATCTTTTCTCCGGTGAGCATATCATCTACTTCTACGGCTATCTTCCCATCCCCGCCTTGTGCAACCGAGGCCACCTCCCCCTTCACAAACACTACCCCCTCTTTCTGGGCTCTTCTATAGAATTCCTCGTACTGGCCGGGAGTTCTCATCTCTTTGTAGACTATGAAGGCCGCCGCCGAAGGATCCTGTCCTTTTAGGTAGAGGGCTTGTTTGAGGGAGACCATGCAACAAACAGAGGAGCAATAGGGAAGATGCTCCGGGTCCCTCGAGCCTGCGCACTGGATGAATACTACTGTCTGGGGCCTGGAGCCATTGGAAGGTCTCTTGAATTCTCCTGTCTTGGCCATCATTTCTTCTAACTCGATATTTGTCACAACATCTGCAAGTGAACCGTATCCCAGATGACCTAACCGGGTGGGATCGTAGGGCTTCCAGCCCGTTGCCTGTACAATGGCGCCCACTTTGAAGCCTTCCTCTCCCTCCGGGCCCTTCACGAACACATCGAACATCCCAGGTGCACCCTGGATCTTCTGGATTTCAGCGGAGCAAATCACCCTGATATTCTGATCCTGACTCACTTTGGAGATCAGGCCATCCACTCCCACATCCTCCAGCTCCCTATACGGGGGGTTGAAGGGATAGCGCTTGAACTGCCTTGCCATCCACCCCCCGAGCTTTTCCTCTTTCTCCACGAGGACCACTCCATAGCCTGCCCTGGCCGCTTCCAGCGCAGCTGTCATTCCAGCCACGCCTCCGCCAACAACCAGTATGGTCTTGTCCACCTCTGCCTGGAACGGCTCCAGAGGCTCTGACTTCTGAACCTTGACAATGCCCATCCTAATATAATCCTCAGCGGCCATCTGGGTGTCCTCTCCGCCGGGCTCGAGGCACCAGGCCACCTGCTCCCTCAAGTTAACCCTCTCCAAGACCACATGGTCGGGAAACTGGAAAACCTCATTGAGAACCCGTGGGGAGCATGCGGCCAGAACAACTCCATTCACCCCTTCTCCATCCAGGTCCTTCTTTATGCTTTCAAGCCCCTCCTCCGTGCAGTACGCCCCGTGCTTTCTGCAGACTGGCACCTTCATCTCAGAGCGAGCCACATTCAGCAGCTTCTCAACATCCAGAGAACTTCCGATCCCACATCCTTCACAGATATAGACCCCTATTTTCTTCTCCCCCATAGAGCCCTACCTCCCCTTCAATGACTGAATTGCCGAAAGAGCTGCCCCAGTGGCATCCTGGACCGTATGAGCTACATCCACAGGTTTTTTCACGCACCCAGCTGGTATTATCCCGGTCTCCTCCGATGAGACCAAGAAGCCATAATCGTCGCACGGAACTTGGAAGGGCACTGGGAACTTGACGGTCGTGGGGACAATACCCGTTGCCAAGACAACCAGATCTGCGCGGGAGATTATCCCCTCACCTTTGTCAACGTCCTCCACCCTCAGGATCAGCTCTCCTGTAACCTTGTCCGGGAAGATTTCAGCCACCTTTCCCTTGACGAAGGTTATCTTTGGGTCAGCTTTCGCTTTCACGTAGAGGTCTTCTAACCTTCCCAGGGCCCTTATGTCGATATAGAAGATGGTCACTTCCGCATCCGGATATTGTTCCCTGACGTAGAAGGCCTGCTTGAGGGATGCGGAGCAGCATACTCCGGAGCAATAAGGCAAGTGGTTCTCGTCCCTCGATCCCGCACACTGGACAAATGCTACCCTGCGCACTTCCCCACCATCACTTAGCCTCGAGATCTTTCCTCCGGTGGGCCCGCCCACGGCAGAGAGCCTCTCCATCATCACATTATTTATGAGATTGGGATTCTTGCCGAAACCATAGTACTCAATCTTGGAGGCATCATAAGGGTCCCAGCCCGTGGCCCAAATCACAGCTCCGGCGTTCAACGTGAGGACCTGTTCCTTCATCTCCAGATCTATGGCACCGAAGGGACACACCTCAACGCATTTTCCGCAGTCCTTCCCGAGACAAACCGAGGGGTCGATCACGTATCGATTGGGAAAGGCCATCTCATGGGGAAGATAGATGGCCTTGGTCTTGTCGAGTCCATAATTGAAATCATTGGGCCTTTCCACTGGGCATACTGTCTCACATGCGCCGCATGCAGTGCATTTGGAATTGACGAACCTCGGCGAAACCTTCACCTGGACTTTGAAGTCACCCCTTTTGCCTTCTATGGAGGTGACATGCGCCATTGTGTGAACCCGCACTCTGGGATTCTTGCGAATCCTCCTGAAGTTAATCTCCAGGCCACACTGAGGGGGACACATCTTGGGAAAATACCGATTGCTCCTGATCACCCTTCCTCCCAGATACGGGGCGAGCTCCACAAGATCCACCGGAAAGCCGACTTCGGCCACTTCAACAGCAGCAGTGATTCCAGCTATCCCCCCACCTACGACCACAATCCCATCCCCTGCCATAGATTCCACCTCCAACTTCTCTTTTCTCCTGCTGCAAGAAATCAACAAATTCGCGTTATTTTACTGGGATGGGGAGCAAGTGTCAACGAGGGGGGCCAGAGGCACCTTCAACATTCGGTGTTCTAATGCATCAAGTTTATATGGGGATGCTCGATCTTTGCTCTCTCATGTGACTCCAGGGGCCTCATGGAGGATTTCCTTTCGATCTGAGGGGGGAATACCTTTGGGAACAGACCTGGTCAAGTACCATGTCTCCACTCCCAGTATGGTCTCCGAGGCAACCATCTCAAAGCCAAAGGACTTGTAAAAGGAGAGGTTCCTCGGATTTGAGGTCTCCAGGTGACAGATTTTCCGTACCTTGTCAGCCATTGAACAAACTTCCTCCATGAGCATGGAACCGAATCCCTTCCCTTGAAAGGCAGGATGTGTCCCGAGGATTTCGAGATAGTAATGGGGCTCCCTTGGGTGTCTCCTCCGAATGGAATTGGTCCAGGTAAGCCATCCTGGAAGCCCACGAAACCCTTCTCGAAATATACACGTCAAAAGCACGGAGAGCTCCCACAAGATGGGAGGAGGATAGCTTCCGGGAGAATAGAGAAGAGCAACGGATCTCACCTCACCACCATCTTTGAGGCAAAGCTCCATCCTTCCCGGGACCCCTTTCCCAAGGGCCACCTCGAACATGGTCTTGAGTTTCGATAATCTCCGGTTGGGCTGAACCTTTCTCAAGACGGAGCAGACCATGGGATCCTGAAAAAAAGCCTGAGCTAATACTTTAGCAGCGCTTTCCAGGTCCGAGCTTTCCAGATTGGAGACGACAGGCGCCATGAACCCAAGACCTTTGGCCGCTAGTCTTTTTTCTCACAGCCCTCGAGCCCCCAACTTTAGCAAAAAAGCACTTCACCTACCAATCCCATCTCACGTAGCAGAGGCGCACGCATATCTCCCTCGATCCATTAGATCCGGCCGGGACCTCCAGGCCGCCTGGACTCTCCATCCAAATTCGCCCTTTTTCCCACCATCTCCCTCCCGGCCTCACTCAGTAGTCTCGTCAGATTTGCCCCAAAAATGTGGTTACCAGAAGAGGTATTCTGCAACATTTATGATCCTCAAAGCTAGGCCTCGCGGGCCATGTGGGATATACAGAGCCAAACAGGGATACGAACCCCGAGACCCAGAATCACCGTGTCTTTTCATTTCCTGGGCCGCCTCAAAACCCGTCTCTCGGTCGCGATGGGTGATGGGCCGTCTTCCCCAAGGCGCATTCCAAGACCAAGTCCCAAAGTGTCCTCGCTAGGAAAGCCCACTGGGAGAGGAGAGAGAAGCTCACATCTTGCCCTTTGAGGGAAGAGGGCTCCCTTCGGCTTCTTGAACCACAGGGCCCCTCCCTCGTTCCTCTCTCGCAACAGGGCAATCCGTTTTTGAAATACTTCGTGAGCCAGTTGCCGGCTTCGGGTTCGGGCAGGAGAAATTCTTGGCACTCTCCTTGGCTAATATGTATGTAAACCCTAGCGGGAGGTTTTCCCGGGAAGCCATGGTTTTGCCTTGGAAGGTTGTGGGAGCTATTTCCAGAGAAGGATTCGGGAAGATAGGTGTATAAAGCCTTCTTTCTTCCTTCGAATGGGCTTCAGTCCTCGGGGCTTGCCCAGATGATGTGCGCTTTGTTGATTATGAGGACACTTTCTCCCTTGCCTCTGGAGGTCGCATTGAAGACCACTATGAAGGGCTTTTCTCCCTCCGTGAAGATCTCGCTTACCCTGTCGAATCCATCCCGCTCACAGCTCAGATTCACATGCCCCACGACGGTGCTCCCATCCGCACACCTTATCTTCACCTTTGCCGGTCTGCAGACTCTTTGGAACTTGCCTTGCTTGTCCTGAGCCTCGAGAGTCACCCCCAGAGGGCCCGTCCCCCGACCCACCGCTTGTCTCACTGGCACTTCCTCTATCTCATACTTGGAGTTCTCCGTCTCGAATCCCCTGAGGGTCACCCTTTGGATGATTCCTGTTCGTAGCACCCTGCCATTGTCCTGAAACACGTAATAGCGCCTTCCAGTCTCGGGTCTGTGGCGCTCCCATCCTTCCCTGACTTCGTCTGTGGGCATCACATCGTCGTCACTTCCCCAAACCTTCCGAATCCTGACTCTCCTCGCAAACTCTCTCTCTTTGGAGTCACCTTCCATTATCGTGTCCTCTTTTTTTGGGATTGCCAAAAATGCGAGAGGGGGGAGTTGAACCCCCACGGGTTGCCCCACTGGATCCTAAGTCCAGCGCGTCTGCCAGTTCCGCCACTCTCGCTCCCAGGCGTTCAGAATCATTGTCTTATGTGAAGCCGGACCTCGTCAATCCCGTTTGTTCGACTTAATCCTCCCGGGATCCTCTGGACTCCGGGTTGTCGGTCCATAAGGGCAGCTCCTTGGAAAGTCGAGTTCTTTCAAGGTCCATGGCCCCTAGGGAGGAATCCCAGGATAGGGAGCCAGTGGCTTGAAGATAGCTCTTTTGGCCCAGGAAAGGGGGTCGCCTTTGTCTCTTGAGTTTTTCGCCTCACTGAAAGTCCCTGCTTTTTTTCCTCACTCCTCTCAAATGGAGATCTGGCACCCAGAGACTCCTTGCAACCAGATTGACCACATCTCCCTCCACCTGAACCGTCCCCGAGACTCCCAAAACGGGCGCTGTCTTCACAAGCCCCATGTGCTTCGCGTAAAGATGAGGCCATATGACCACATTGACAAATCCCGTCTCGTCTTCCAGGGTCAGGAAAGTGACCCCTCGGGCTGTACCTGGGCGCTGCCTGCAAATGACCAATCCGGCATACCTCACGAATCTTCCATTTGGCATGCCGCAGATCTCCTGGGCTGTTGGAAGGCCCATTTTTCTCAACTCCGCTCTCACCATGGCAAGGGGATGGGCCAGAGGGCTGTGATCTTGAGTCCTGTAGTCCCACAGGACCGTCTCCCAAAAACTGAGGGGGGTAAAGCTCACCTGGGGCTCATTTTCAGTGAGGCTGAGGGATGGCCTGGATCTTGAGGCCACCCCCAACACCTCCCACAGGGCATCCCTCCTTTCCTTCCTAAGAGACTCCAGGGCTCCTGCTTGTGCCAGAACACAAAGGACGTCCTTGCCGAGAGAACATCGCCTGACAAAGTCTTCGACGCTCTCAAAGGGCCCTTCCTCTCTCGCTCTTCGGATTCTCTCCCAGTCCCCTTGTCCCACACCTTTGACGAATCTGAGCCCCATTCGAACGGCAAACTTGGGAGGCACTCCCCATTTTCTTTGGAGGCAATGGTCCTCTTCCTCCGTGAGGGGCTCCAAAGTGCAGTCCCACTCACTGTGGACTACCGAGGCCGGCCTCACCTCCACTCCATGGCGCTTGGCATCCTCTATGATGGTGGCCGGGGAGTAGAAACCCATGGGCTGAGCATTCAAAAGGCCACATGTGAATTCCGCGGGCCAATGGCGTTTGAGCCATGCCGAAGCATAACTTATGAGGGCAAAGCTAGCAGCGTGGGATTCTGGAAATCCGTATTCTCCGAAACCCTGGATCTGTTGAAAGACCCTCTCGGCGAACTCAAGGGGTATCCCTTTGGCCAACATCCTCGAGATGAGCCTCTCCTTGTGCCTCCCTATCCTTCCCCCTTTTCTCCATGCAGCCATGTCTCTTCGAAGCTGATCCGCCTCCCCGGGGGTATAGTCAGCCGCAACCATTGCCAGGCGCATGACCTGCTCCTGGAATATGGGGACTCCGAGTGTCTTTTCCAGAACTGGCCTCAGACATTCATGAGGATACTCAATGGGCTCCTCTCCTCTTCGCCTCCTGAGATAGGGATGGACCATTCCACCTGTTATGGGGCCAGGCCGAATTATGCTTATTTCTATGACCAAATCGTAGAAAGATCTCGGCTTCAGCCTGGGTAACATGGACATCTGAGCCCTGCTTTCGAGCTGGAAGACCCCCACCGTGTCTCCTTTTGAGATCATCTCATAGGTGTCGGCATCCTCAGGGGGGATGGTGGCCATGGAAAGCTTCACACCGTGGTGTTTCTCCAGGAGACGGAGACAGAGATCGAGATGGGTCAGGGCCCCCAATCCCAGGAGATCTACCTTGAAGAGCCCCAAATCCTCTATGTCCTCTTTGTCCCACTGGATCACTGTCCTGCCCTCCATGGTGGCCCTCTCAATGGGGACTATGTCCCAGACGGGCTCATGACCCAAAAGGAAGCCCCCAGGATGGATGGATAGGTGTCTAGGGGTATCCAGGATCTCGGAAGAAAGCTCTACCAGCAATCTGTGGGATGGAAGCTCCGGATCCATGCCAGCCATGCGAAGATATTCCTGGGAGACCTCCCCATGATGGGGAAGGAGCTTTGCGAGTCTATCGAGAGACGTTTCGGGAAGTCCCAGGGCTTTCCCCACGTCCCTCACAGCCAGCTTTGGCCTGTAGCGGATGAAATTGGCCACCATGGCAGCATGGCTTCGACCATAACGGTCGTAAACATGCTGGATCACTTCCTCCCTTCTCCTGTGCATTATGTCCAGATCTATATCCGGAGGCTCCGCCCTCTCTCTCGAGATGAAACGCTCGAAAAGTAGGCCCATCCTCACAGGATCTATGGCCGTTATACCCAAACAATAGCACACAGCGGAGTTGGCGGCAGATCCCCTTCCTTGGCAAAGAATGGATCTTTCCCTGCAAAACTGCACTATCTCCCACATGGTGAGGAAATAGCCGCTATAATCCAGTTCCTCTATGAGGGCGAGTTCCCTCTCTAGCTGTGCACGGACCTCGGGGGGCACTCTACCCCCATATCTCTCCTGTGCACCTCGGAATGTCAGTTCTTTGAGCCATTGGAAGGATGTGTAACCGTTGGGGAGCCTCTCGGAGGGATATCTGTATCTCAGCTCGCTCAACGAGAAGTGGCACCTCTCTGCCACCTCTCTGGTCCTTTCTATGGCATGGGGAAGGTCCTGAAAGAGAGACTGAAATGCAAAGGGTGGAAGGAGCGAGTAGTGGTGATTGGACTTGATTAGGCGACCTGCAGTGGTCAGAGTCACACCATGACGTATACAGGTCAGGACGTCCTGGAGGGGGCGCCTGGAAGGAGCGTGATAGAGGACCTCGTTGGAGGCCAATATGGGGATCGAGTGCTTTCGGGCCCTTTCCAGGATTCTCCTCTCCGGAAGGCTCTCCTCCGCCCTTCTGTGTCTTGCCAAAAGGGCGTAGAGGCGATCCCCGAAGGCATCTTGGAGGATTCCCAAAAGAGGAGTGGGATCCGACTCATCCCCCAATAAGGTGGTGTCTCCTCCCACCAAAAGCAAAAGGCCGGAGGCGTGTTCACAGAGCTCCTCCCAACTCAAGAGGCTCTGGCCCTTGGGACATCTCAGCCTTCCTTTGGTTATGAGGCGACAGAGATTTGCATATCCACCTCTGTCCATGGCGAGAGCTACCACAGTGGAGCGTGGTTCAAGTGGCGAGAGATCGGGCCTTCCCACGCTGAGCTGAGCACCTATGAGGAGCTTGATCCCCATCTCTTTGGCTGCCATGTGGGCTCGAACTGCCCCATAGAGACCGTCACGATCGGTTATGGCCATAGCCTCCAGACCCAAGCGTCTGGCTTCCTGGATGAGCTCTGCTGGGCTACTTGCTCCCTCGAGAAAGGAGTAGTGACTTTTAACCCAGAGGGGAACATATGGCTCCATGGCTCACCTTCCCCCCTCATTCCCTACTCCACTTGTCCTTGCAAGAACCACCTTTTCCTCACCTCATCGTAGTAGACCCAGAGAATGTCTCCCCTCAAGGTCTCCAAGAAGTAGTAGGAGCGATGGATCTCCCTTCTCCACCATCCCCCTGAGATCACATATGGCCCCCAAATTCTAGTGACAGGCCCACATTGGAGATCCCTCACTATCCATCCATCGGGCTCGTGTCGAGGTCTTATGCCGAGACACTGGGGTTTGGTATATACGCGCCTGACGAGGGTGGGGTTAGATTTAGTGGGGGTTGGACTGGCAACAGGGAGATGGATCATGGATTCCCACAAGAAACGCGCTTCTGGGAGATGCCCTTCCACTATACGCGCTCTCACCACAGCCTCCTCTCCAAGCTCTGTCCTAAGCCTAGCCAGGGCTCTCTCACCAGCCAATAGATCCCTCTTGGGATTCTCCACAAAGAGCCTCAATTGCTGGGGTTCTCCCCTGACTCCCAAAGGCTTCAGGCCCATCTCCTCTACTGGATGGGGAAGGGGAGTTGCTTCCAGTTTCAACCTCACCAGATCCACCAATAGGGCCTCATCCAGGGTCGGCCTCGCTGGCTTGATTCTGTCGGTCCGCTCCTCTCCCTTGCCCATGGACCACCGAATCTCAAGCTCCGCCACTGCCCTACCCTGTTTTGCCATTCTGGACAGAAGGGGATGGAGATGCCTCTTCACCGTGAACAAGAGGCTGCTACTGTCTGCCATGGGAGGATCTAGATAGACCACTGATTCCACCGGTTCTTCTGGGACTTGTGGCTTCAGGGGGTCGTGAAACTCTCCTGAGGCTAGCTGATGGAACCTGGCCACTTCCTCTCCGAAACGCTGCTCCACACAGGGGAGGGGAAGTCTGACGAATTCTCCTATGGTCTTGACCCCCAACTTCTCCATGAGATCTATGAAATCAGGGGCTGCATAAATGGCACGGATGGGAACAAGGGAAAATTCCCTCTGCTCCTCTCGGGGAGTATCCAGGACCTTTATCCCCTCGGTCACCCGGGCTATGGCATAAGTTCGAAAGCGAGAGAATCCAACCACAACCGACGCCCTCCTACCCCTGGAAAAAATGGCCTTCTGTAGCTTTTGGGCCCAGATCCGTGGAGATGGAAATAGACGTGAGAGTCCCCTAACCCCTAGCCAGAAGACCCCTAGCACATCTGACATTTCCACCTCTGGGGAGAAGAGGAGAAGCAACCGAGTAATTTGATCCAGCTCTGAATTTATGTCCTCATCGGGGATGTGTGCAGCTCGCAAATTAGGCACGAGATTCAGGGCCTGAGCATATCGCATCCCAGGAGTTATTCCCAACTCCTCGGCCTCAGGACTCACCCAAAGGATCTCCCCCTGGGGCCTTTCTTGGGCCACTACCACTGCCGGAAGTCCCTTCCACTGGGGATAACGGTCCAAGAGGAGTTGGATGGGAAGCTTCGGGATGTCAACACAGGCCAGGCGGTCCATGGCAAACTACCTCCTTGACCCAGCCAGGACCAAACCTCTTGTCCTTCAAGGCAGTGAAGTAACAGGAGAATTTGACTTCGTCTGAGCTCCTGCGAGTCGCCCCAACTCTAAGGGAAATCAGAGAGCTCAAAGAGGGGGCCTCTTGGGTTTTCTCAGTGAGAAAAACTATGGCCATGTCATGGCCGCGGGCAAGACCAGCAAGTCTCGTCTGGAGGGGAAGGGGAACATCTCCCCTTGCCCCTAGATCCACAATCAGAAGTCCAAAGGCTCCTGTGCGAGCCAAACGATCCGCAGCTCTCGCCATGGACCTTCCATCGGGACACCGAATCACAGGAAGGGCCCTGAGATCCACTCCCATCTCGGCCATATCTGGAGGATAAAAACTGGTGTCCCTCTCAGTGATCCAGGCCACGGGTTCCCCTCTCATTTGGGCCTCAAGCACCAGAAGAGACGCCAAGGTGAGAACAGAGGAATTCCCCCATCCCGAGATTTCGGTGAGCCTACCTCTCAAATCGACCCAAGGAAGCTCTTCCCTCTTTAGGACCCTTTGTCTCGGGACTACGGAGAAGGATCTGGCCCATTGTTTGCCCATCAGAAGCCCGAGTCCAACCCTCTCGACCACTGCCATTTTGGCCTCCTTCTAACTACCGAGACCCCCTTCTCCGGGGACTCAAATACCCCCCAGTGAGGTAGATTCCAGATAACGCCTGATCTCTATCACCTTTCCCAAGATGGTGAGCTCATGGGGGGATACGGTAATGGGAGGATAGGCAGGATTTTCAGCCCTCAACTCCATATGCCCTTGTCTCACAATGAGCCTTTTGAGGGTTGCCTCATCCTCCACCATTGCGACTACTATGTCTCCACTTTCAGCCGTAGGTTGCCTCCTCACTATGGCTATATCCCCCGGAAGGATCCCCGCTCCCACCATGCTGTCACCTTTTACCCTGAGGGCAAAAAGCTCCCCTTTATTCCTCTCCATAGAGACGGGCAGATATCCATCCGGATCCTCGATGGCGGTTGTGAGGGGACCAGCCTGGACCCTTCCTAAAATGGGCACGAGGATTACGCCACTTGTCTCCTCAGCAAGGCTGTATCCACGAGCTCTCCCAGGCTCCCTCCTGAGTTTTCCTTCAGCAACCAGGTTTTCCAGATGTCGTCTGGCAGTCTCTACAGCCCTAAAGCCCATGGCATGCTGGACCTCTCTGACGGTTGGAGGATGTCCAGCCAAAATCCGCTCTCTGACGAATCTCCAGACCCTCTCCCTAGTCTTCCCTTGGGGGGTATATGCCATTGCCTCCTCCCTTCCGGTGAATTCCCCACATTCCATTAAACAGACATTTGTCTGCCTTGTCAAGACAAAAATCCCGTCAACCCACCCTTCCCCAATTACCTCCTCTGGCGAGCAAGCCGTAACATACCAATCCCACCATAGCCCAAAAACCCTTGGTCACCCTCAAGACCACTCCAAAGGCAAGTCCGGTTGCTCCCTTCAACCCCATGAGATCGAAAAGCAAAGCCCTGGACCCCTCCTGCACTCCAACCCCAGCAGGGACCATAAACCCCACAAGATCAAACCAAGCCCCCAAAAACCATATTATCGCTGCCCTCCCTAAAGACTCCGAACCTACAACCCATCGCAGAAAAAACTCCACTTGAAGGATTCCCACGGAGAAACCCACCATGTGCCACAGGATGGCCCTATAAAGATCCCCAGGCCTTTCCTTGTGGAATTCCTCCAAGTCCCTGTCCACCTTCGTGAGCCAACGGGCCGCAGAGGCCACAAATTTTCCCCCAAATCCTTTTCTCTCGAGGGCCCTCGCCACTCCCCCAAGCCTTCCCCTTTTCTGAAGCCAAAGGAAGCCTCCTATCCCGGCCGAGAAACACGCTGTGCTCAAAACCCAAATCGCCACAAACCCCCAAGGCAGAGAAACCATCCAGAGGGTGGCGAAAGAACCTATGGATACTAACAACAACTGGGCCGATGCCAAAGCGAGCTTGCCCACTATCACACTCGCTGTGGCCCCAACCCCATCCCCAAGGGCTCCAAGGAGCACCCCCTTCACAACTTCCCCGCCCATGTGGGCGGTAGGTGTGAGATAGTTGAACGCCATTCCCGCCTGGCGGATCATCCCCACCTTGAGCCAGGAGAGCTCCTTACACTTTCCACTCATGCACCTTCTCCAGCCCATGGTGTGAAAAAATTCCCCAAGCCCCTCCAATCCTATGAGGAAAATCCACCCCCAGCCAATGAGCGAGAGATGATGAACAACTTCCCCTGGACCGAGTTTGAAAAAAACCCAAAGGAGCAGAGCCACACCTCCAGCAAAGAAGATCCTGTGAACCCACCTCATGAACCCTCGAAGCCCCCAAAGAGCCTTGAATCTCACTTACTGGTAAGAGAGGGAGTCTCCACGAGAGAAAAACGCCAGAGAGCCTGAGCCACGGCGACGGATTTTCCCTTGGAGATCCTCGAGTGCCGTTATCCTGGCACCCAAAGGCCAATTATGGTCACCTCGTGAGGTTGGCACAAGGGCCCTCCCGAGGCCCTCTAACACTTGGGAAAAAAGGCAGTTCTTTTACGGGTTGGGAGGGGAATGCGCGAGGGGGTTGAGACCGAAGGGATAAGTGGGTGTATAATGTGTAACTCAAGGCAACTTTCGCCTCGGGGGTCGTCCTTTCCAGGAGGTCGAGGAATCCTTTCCTAGACGATTTCGCCTGAGGTGGGGAGCCCGGAATGTCAATATCACGGACTTGGAGCAAAGCTCATGGCACAGGCAGACGTCACCCAAGTAAGAAGTGTAGCGCTAATAGGACATGCGGGATGCGGGAAGACCTCTTTGGCTGAAGCCATCTTGTTCGATGCCAAGATCACAACCCGCATGGGGAGGGTGGAAGAGGGAAACACCGTGATGGATTTCGAGCCGGAGGAAATTCGAAGGGTCAAGTCCTTAGGAACGGCCCTCGGATTCTTGGACTGGAAAAAATACAGAATCTATCTAGCAGATACCCCAGGTGACAGCAACTTCTTCGCAGACACCTATCTAGCCCTCGAGGCTGTAGACGGGGCAGTGCTGGTGGTGGAAGCTGTAGATGGGGTGAAGGTCCAGACCGAAAAGGCTTGGCAGAGGTGCGCGGATCTGGGGATCCCCGCCTTGATCTTCGTGAACAAGATGGACAGGGAAAGGGCGGACTTTTTCAAGACCCTCGAAGACATAAAGAAGATCCTAGGAATAAGGCCTGTGGTCCTTCAGATGCCCATTGGCGAGGAAAGCTCCTTCGAAGGAGTTGTGGATCTCCTCGCCATGAAGGCCCACTACTACAAGAAGGACGGCTCTGGCAGTTATTCCACAGGTGAGGTGCCGTCCCATTTAGCTGAGAAGGTCACGGAATTCAGGGAGAAGATGGTGGAGGATGTTGCGGAGGCAGACGATGAACTCATGGAGAAGTATCTCGAAGAAGGCTCGCTCAGCGAGGAGGAGATACTGAGAGGCCTCGTCACTGGGGTGGTGTCCTGTAAGCTCGTTCCAGTTATGTGCGGATCTGCCACCTTGAACGTGGGTGTGAGTCATCTTTTGGATGGAATAGTCCAATTACTCCCATCTCCCGCCCAAAGGCCACCGAAGGAAGGCAAGGTCCCGCAAACAGGGGAGAAAGCCCTCAGGGAGCCCAGATCGGATGCACCCTTTTCGGCGTTCGTTTTCAAGACCTTGACGGATCCATATGCGGGGAAGCTTACAATATTCAGGGTGGTCTCCGGGACCCTGGCTGCGGACTCCACAGTCTTCAATTCCAGCAGGTCAGTGAAGGAGAGATTTGGCCAGCTCCTTCTCCTCCAGGGGAAGACCCAAGTTCCCGTTGAGAGTTTGGGGCCAGGGGCAATGGCGGCTGTCGCCAAATTGAAGGAGACCCGCACTGGCGACACCCTCTGCGACGAGAAGGCACCCATAATATACGAGCTCAGGCCCCTTCCTCCAGCCATCATCGCATACGCCATAGAGCCCAAGACAAGGGAGGATGAGGATAAGGTCATGAGCTCCCTCCAGAGGCTCATGGAAGAGGACCCCACCTTGAGGCTCCATCGAGATGATCAGACGAGGGAGATCATCCTCCAGGGGATGGGTCGCTCACATCTGGACGTGGCAGTGGAAAAGCTCAAGAGGAAGTTCAGCTTGGAAGTCAACATGAAGACACCTAAGGTGCCATATCGGGAGACCATAAAGTCCGAGAGAAAAGGGGTCATCTATAGGCACAAGAAACAGACAGGGGGTAGGGGGCAGTTTGCGGAGGTCCATTTCGATATTTCACCGCTGCCCAGGGGACAGGGATACGAGTTTGTGGAAAACCTCACGGGAATGAACGTTCCGAGAAACTTCGTCCCAGCAGTTGAGAAGGGTGTCCAAGAGGCGATGCTCTCCGGACCTCTGGCCGGCTACCCAGTGACGGACGTGAAGGTGAGGTTCTATGACGGAAAATCTCACGAGGTCGACTCCTCGGACATGGCCTTCAAGATAGCTGCGTCCATGTGTTTCAAGAAAGGGGTGATGGAGGCCAATCCCGTCCTGTTGGAGCCCATAATGAACGTAGAGGTGATAGTGCCCGAAGAGTACATGGGTGATGTGATAGGAGATCTCAATGGCAGACGGGGAAGAGTCTTGGGGATGGAGGACAGGGGCGCCTTCAAGGTCATAAAGGCCCAGGTCCCTTACTCCGAGATCTTGATGTACGAGCCGGACCTCACCTCCATGACGAGCGGGAGGGGCTCGTATACCATGGAGCTCTCCCATTACGATGAAGTCCCGCCTCACTTGGCGGAGAAGGTCATCCAGCAGGCCAAGGCCCAAAAGGGTGAAGGTTAGTGCTTGTTCTCCATGACATAAAGGGATTCGGGAAGTGAGAATCCAGGGTTGCTTATGGAGAAGGTAGCAGAAGAGAGGGAACTCAAGGAGATCGCAGAGGCACAGCCCCAAAGCGAGGAGGACAGAGCCAACCTCATTTTGAGAATACAGAGAATGACAGTGTCTGAAAGGATCAAACTGGCCCTCCTCGGCAACAAGGAAGTGAGGACCATCTTGATTAGGGATCCTGTGAAATCGGTCCAAGTTGCCGTGATCCAGAATCCAAGAATAACCGACACTGAGGTGGAGAGAATAGCGGCCTCGAGAAACGTGGACGAGGAAGTCCTGAGGCTGATTCTCAAGAACAGGAATTGGATCAAGCTCTACCCCGTGAAGGTCGCATTGGTGAAAAATCCCAAGACTCCAATAAAGGAGAGCTTGAGGCTCCTCTCCCACCTCAGGGAAAGGGAATTGAAAGACGTTGCAGCGTCAAGAAACCTTCCAAATCCAGTAATAGTTGCGGCTAAAAAGCTTCTCTCGGAGAGAAAGCCGTGAAAGATGCTCCCAGCGGAAAGGTCCTAAGGGTGTCCATAAGCGAGGAGAAGGGAGTTCCCAAGACCAACGTCCCGGAAGTCCATTTGGTTGAGGAGTGGGGGGTCGAGGGGGATGCGCACGCGGGATTCTGGCACAGGCAGGTGAGCCTTCTCGCCCGAGAGAGCATAGAGAAGATGAGGGAGAAGGGGCTGGAGGTAGGCCCGGGGGATTTTGCCGAGAACATAACCACAGAAGGGATGGATCTAGTGGGACTGCCTGTGGGGACAAGGCTGAGGGTTGGCTCAGAGGTCATCCTGGAGGTCTCCCAAATAGGAAAGGAGTGCCATACCGGCTGCGCCATCTTCAAACAGGTGGGAAGCTGCATCATGCCCAAGGAGGGCATATTCGCCAAAGTGATAAAAGGCGGAAGAGTGAGGCCGGGAGACCCCATATGGGTCCTTGAGCAAGGACAAACATGACTTCCTTTACATATGCCATAGTTGTCGTGAGCGACAGGGGATCCCGAGGGGAAAGGGAGGACAAGTCAGCCCCTGTCGTAAGGGATCTCCTTGAGAGAATCGGGGGTAAGATCGCGGGTTACAAGGTCGTCCCCGATGAGCTGGAGGAGATCCGAGAGGCCATTCTCCAGTGGACAGAGGGCGCGAGGAGGGTTGATCTGGTTCTCACTTGCGGAGGAACAGGAGTCCATCCAAGGGACGTCACTCCAGAAGCCACAAGGGGAGTCATACAGAGAGAGGTCCCGGGTATTCCCGAGGCCATGAGGGCAGCTTCCTTGTCCAAGACACCCCATGCCGTCCTCTCCAGGGGAATAGCTGGAGTGAAGGACACGACCCTCATAATCAACCTCCCAGGTAGTCCCAAGGCAGCCAAGGAGAACTTGGAGGCCATTCTAGTAGCGATTCCCCATGCCTTGGAGAAGATCCAAGGTGACCCATCGGAATGTGGCTCCCAAGGGTGAGCTCAAGGGACTGGCCCAGTCGCTGGATGCTCCAATGGGGGACTCGGGGATCGGTCTCCTTAGTGTAGAATCCGCGGGAGCTTCTCACCTGGTGAAAGGGAAGTGGGTGTCGCTCCCTGGCGGAGGTGGATAAGAGGCCCTCTCTGAGTAAGGAGAAAGGCTAGCTTGTTTCAGTCTTTCCACTAGACAGTGGATCTCCTTGCTCACTCGCCTCAGGTCGTCGACCAGAAGGGATACATAGCCGTCTTCCGGGCTGAGAGGCTCTCCCCTAGAGATATACTCCAAGGCTATCCGCCCCAATCTCCTCAGGAGCTTGCTCTCCCTCTTCCTGGCTGATGCCAGCGCCATTTTCAGCTCCCACGTCGGGTCTGAGCCACCTGCTTCCTTACGCCCTTTCCCCTCCACTTCCCCCTCGCCCTCTCTTCTTCCCACTAAGATCGCCCCAGGCCTCCAAAGCCCATCTCTCCATCCTTCCTTCCATGTTGGTCCTGTGGGTTCCGGGCCAGTATACCCTCCCGCACCCGCCGCACAACCTGAAATGCGAATGAACCAGCAAGATATAATCCGGGACCTTACCCTCCACCGAAGTCGATGGAACCTCCTCCAGCAACCGATTGCAAAGGAGACATCTCGAGAACCACTCGGCCTTGGGGATGGGACTCCCCAGCCACTTCAATACCGATACCACCTGCCTCTCTGGATGGTCCTCCTGGATCCGGACGACCTTGACGGTAGCTGGAATCCTCTCCGGCCCCACGGTCCTTCTTGTCAAGAGGATACGGCCCTCCTTTTGAGCTCTGCCAATCAGGTAATCAAGGTCCTGAGTTTCCATCTCTGCATCAATGCCGAACATTCTCAGGTTGCGGGCGAGCCTTCCCAAGCTCCCATCGAGGAGCAACCTCACTTCTCCTTGCCCCTTCCGTTCCATGGGCCCCATCTCATCTTCACTGTATCCCACCTCCGACACCCCGGACACCTCCAGTGGAGTTCCTCCAGGACCTTTCCGCAGTGGGAGCACTCGTACCTCTGCCCGGACATATCCTCCGGCACCTGAGACCTCTCATAAACCTCCAGGGCCTCCTGGTAAAGGCCTTGATCCTTGTACGCCTCCACCAGCTCCCTTCTCGCCTCGACCCACAGAGGATGCGCCTGAACCAAGACCTCGAGGAGCCTGGCAGCCTCCCTGGCTTCTCCCTTCTTTCTCAAGAATCTGGCCAGGTGGAACCTGCTGAAGGGATCATCTCCGCACCTCTGCCTGAGAATACCCTCCAAGGCGCTCACCTTCCCCATTCGATAATAGGCATGTTCCAGTCGGTCAAAGACGAGAAAAGTGAACTGGGGAGCCTCATCCAAAATCCTCAGCCATACCTCCACTGCCTTGGAGTCAGAGCCGTCACTGGCATAGAGATCTCCGAGCTGGAGGTACGCATCCACGCACCCCTTGTGGGTGCTTATGGCTTTCTTGAAGGCCCATCGGGCCCCCTTCACGTCCCCCCTCTCTCTATGGGCCTTTCCCATCTCCGTGAGGATATGAGCTTTCACATTGGGGGCTTCTTCTGAGGTTAGCTTGGAGATCCTCTCTTGGGCCTCGAGCGCCCTGTCCCAAAGGCCCAGCTCCTCGCTCACCTCCCTCAGCTCCACCCAGGACTGGACACGCTTTGGAGCTAGCTTAACCAACTCTTGGCAAGTTTCCACCGCCTTCTCGAGCAATCCAGCGGCCCGGTAATCCAGCACCAGCTCGTTGAGGGCCTGGACCATCATCTCCTTATCTATGTCCTCCCTGCAGGTTATGCCCCTGTGAATCCTTATTGCCCGAGCGGGATCGCCCGTATCCCTCAAAAGGCTTCCCATGGCCATATATCCCTCGACCAGATCCGAGTTGAGCTTCAAGGCCTCGGAGAAATCCTCAAGCGCCCTTTTTCGATCCCCAGCCAGGAGAGCCATTACTCCCCTCAGGTAAAAGGTCAACTCCGAGCCCTTTTCCCTCTTGCCAGGAAGATCTCTTGTCCTAGTGGCCCTGCCCAGGAGAAAGCCTCCCACAAGGCCACCCACACCCAAAAAGAGTTCTGGCGGAACGTTCATCTCCTGACTCCCGCTACCTCAAGGGCCCTGCTCGCCCTTTGGAGAGAGGCTCTCCGTCAATGGCAAATTGCGAAGGGAGCTAAGCTCCCTCTCCTTCTCCTGGAGGAGCTTGTCCATGCCCCTTATTCTTCCCCTCAGCCTGAGCTGGCCTAATATGCCCCAGACCGCGCCTAGGGCTAGCCCCACGATGAAGGACCCCATCACTACGCCGTAGAGGGGAGCCTGAGGCGAGGAAAAATCCTTGAGCCACAGATTCAGTCTTATCTCCACGGGCATGGTAAGCGTCTGACTGTTCTGAAGGAAGAAGATCAGAAGGAATACGACAAAGGCAAGCCAAAATATCGTCCTCACGGTTCTCATTAGCTCATCACCTCCGTCTAAACGCTTGCGAAGCCCTCCTTGAGTCTCCTATAGGTCTCTTCCAGATGCTCAGATATCACCCTCACCTCAGCCAAAATTGGCATGAAGTTCATGTCCCCATTCCATCTCGGGACTATGTGAACGTGGAGGTGGCCAGCATAGCCGGCACCAGCGACCTCACCCAAATTTATCCCGATATTGAAGCCCTGAGGCTCGAGCACACGGGACAAGACCCTCGTTGCTAACCTCACTTCTTCCATGAGGGCCAACTCCTCATCCGCACTCAGGCCCTCCAGATCGGGAATGTGTCTCACGGGAGAGACCAGCAAGTGACCATGGGCATAGGGGAACCTATTCATCATCGTGAATATCCCCGCCTCGCTTCTCAGAACCAAGCTTTCTGGATCCTGGAGATTTTGAATGGCCTCGCAAAAGACACATTCCCCCTTTTTTCTCTTCTTCACGTAATGGGCCCTCCAGGGGGCCCAAAGGATTCTTGGACTGTCCTGGCTCTCCCTCACCTCTTCACCCCTCCACAGCTATAACCTGAGCATTTACGTCTTCTCCCACATCCAGTATTCCCACAGTCCTGCCCCTCGGGTTGCCCCATCCGCAGGCAGCTCCGGGGTTGAAAAGCCAAACACCCTCCCTTTTGCTCCAAAAAGGTCTATGGGTGTGGCCAAAAATGATCACGTCCATCCCATGAAAAAGGCCCATGACTCTTTCCTCTATCCCATGGGGGGCGCCCCACCCATGGACGAGCCCCAATCGCTTACCCTCGAGCTCCATCTCCCTCTTCTGGGGGAGGGCCCTGGAGACCTCTGGCGAATCCATATTGCCAGAAACCCCCACCACTTTCCATCCATGCCTCTGCAAGGCCTCCAGAAGCTCCAGCGATACCCAGTCGCCACAGTGGAAGATCAACTCCACCTCTCCCAGGGCCCTCTTCAGACTCTCCACGAAGGGATCGAACCCTGATCTCAAGTGTGTGTCCGAGATTACCCCTATCTTCATTCGCAATCGCCTCTTACCACAATCGGCCAACTTTTAACACATGGACGCTTCCTGGATCAACCCTCGAGGTCTTTGCCTCAAAGGGTAGTGAGCCTGATCTTGCCCTTGACTGCGAGCTTGTTGCCCACAATCACCAGGGCCCCCACGGCCCCCTTCTGGTCCACTGCCCACCCGAGCGCATCCTCGAGATTTCCCCCTCCCACCCGGTTCCCCAGTGCAGTGGCCATAGCGTCGGCAAAGGCTGGGTCCTTGGCCACTATGCATGCGGCATCGGCCATGCCATAGCTCCAAGAATGGCCCACCGTGGCCGAGGATGTGGCGACCCCAACTGGCATCTCCCCCGGCTCCAACGAGATTCCAACCCTTCCGCTTAAGGGCGACTCCCCGGCAAATATTCCGACGACTATGGGCCTCTTCACTGCCACGTATATGTCGCCTCCGTTTTCCACCACCACCTCCTTACAACCCGCCTCCATGAGCCCCTCTCCTACATATTCAGCTATTGCCCCGGCCACTGCCGCCATTGGTCCCACTTCTGCCTCAATACCGGCCACCATCATCCTTCTCGGAATATGAGGCGAGAGATCATCCAGGGGTATCGGAGTGTGGCTGAATAGGAATTCGGGCCTCTTCTCCCCATAGCCCTCCACCTGCACCCTTGCCTCAATGAGCAGCCTCTCGGCTTCCCTGGGAAGCTCCATGTCTGCCTGGATCCAGAGATCGCTCTCCCTGTACCTGATTTGGAAGCAATACCAGTCAGGAAATCTGGGAACCCTTCTCCTGTACGACCTGTGGGCGCACAAGGTTCTTTGTCCCTCCTTCGGCTTCAATCCGAAGACCCGGGGATTCCTCTGCTTCTTTTCTGCCCCTACCAAAGACTAAAACATACAGGAGGAAAAGTCGACAGGGGTCGGGCTAAATTGGTAAGACGGAGAAGGACACATGGACTTGTCTTTGGCAGCCCACATGTGCTAAACAAAAGTGAAGATCTCTTCATGGGAGGGGCCCAGGGCCCCTTTGGTGTGTGATGGTAGCTGTAGCTCCTTTCTGCGGATGGCGTTACAATCCCTTGAAAATCCACAAGTTGGACGAGGTGGTGAGTCCTCCTTACGATATCATAGACAAGGAGCTCCAAAAGGAGCTCCACAAACGGCATCCCTGGAATGTGATCCGTCTGGAACTGGGGGAGGATCGTCCCGGAGACAATGAGGAGGAGAACCGGTACACCAGGGCGAGACAGTATTTGGATGAGTGGAGAAGCCAAGGTGTCCTTATCAGGGATGAGAGGCCAGCCCTCTACGTGTACCATCACCGATTCAAGGGAATAAATGGCGAAGAGCTTCTCCGGAAGGGTTTTATGGCCTTGGTGAAGTTGGAACCCCTGGATCAGGGGACCATTTTCCCCCATGAGGAGACTTTTCCCACGCCCAAACAAGACAGGCTCGAGCTCTTGAGGGCCTGCAAAGCCCAGTTCAATCCCATCTTCTCTGTTTTTCCTGACCCAAAGGGGGACTTTGCTCAACTGCTCCACGTGGAAGATAGGCCCCCAGAGATGCGAGTCCTGGATGAGAAAGGCGTGGAGCATTCGGTTTGGGCCATTGCCGAGCCGGAACTGGTCCGAAGAGCCGTGAGCCTCCTTGCCGAAAGGCCAGCGATAATAGCTGACGGACATCACAGGTACGAGACATCCCTCCAGTATCAGGAGGAGCAGAAGGGCCAATGGGATCAAGCGGATCCTTCCAATTGGACCCTCATGTACCTGACTCCTATGGAAGACCCAGGCCTGGTCATCTTTCCCACACACAAGATTGTCAGGGGTTTGGAGAATCTGGATCTGGGTGCCTTCATGGAGAGTCTCGCCCACGATTTCCACATGGAGGAGATACCTTTCCGTAAAGAGGAGCCCCTATGGGCAAGAAAGGAGTTACTCAGGCGACTCCACAACTACAGAGTTTCTCACCATTGCGCCCTCGGTCTAGTTGTCCCCGGTGAGGAAAGTTACTGGGTGCTCAGGTTCAAAGATGCTGGCTCAAGCTCGCCCCACTTGGCCCACTTGCCACAATGTCTGCGCTCTCTGGATGTGACAGTCCTCCATGAGGTGATCCTAAAGGGTAGGTTGGGAATAGATGTCGCTGACAGAGGGCACTCACACCTAGTATTCTCCCATGACCTGCAAGAGGCTCTTCAACTGGCCGAGAAGGAAAAGGCGCAGCTTCTTTTCCTGATGAATCCAGTGCCAGTGGGAGCTTTCAAGAAAATAGCCATTTCAGGATGCAAGATGCCCCAGAAGGCCACCTATTTCTACCCTAAACTCCTCTCCGGCCTGGTGATTAGGACCATGGAAGAGGGGGACAGGGTGCTGTGGCCTGGCCCCTGACTTGTCCTTTCCTGGATGACGGGCAGTCTTTGGGCCCGGAAAGACCACACTCTTCCACTAGAAGGGAGGAAGGCCCGTGGGAGAGCTTCTTCCTAAAGAGGATGAGACCCTCGATACCATGTTTGGAGGAAGGCTCAAGGTCCTTCAGAAGAAAAACGGCTTCAGGTTCGCCATGGACCCTGTGCTCCTCACTTACTTTGCAAGGCCCCTCAAGGGCATGGTGCTGGATTTGGGAACCGGATGCGGGATAATCCCCCTTATCCTCGCAGCCCGGGGAGATGTAGAGAAAGCAGTGGGAATTGACATTCAGGATGAACTCATCCAAATGGCCCGGAGATCTGCGATCATAAACTCCCTGGAAGAGAAGGTCCAATTCCTCGCGGGAGATTTTAGAAGGATCGGTGAATTCTTTGGACCTCAATCCTTTAACCATGTCCTGAGCAACCCACCTTATCATTCCATTTGCTACGGAAGGCCTAGTCCAAAAAGCCCAAAGGCCATGGCCAGACAGGATGTCCAGGGGGACCTTAGGGACGTCATTGGCGCCGCTCGCTACGTTCTAGGGACCAAAGGTAGGCTTTGGCTCACCTATTCTCCCGGGAGACTAGCTTTTCTTGTGGGAAGCCTCAAAACTGGAGGCTTCGAGCCAAAGAGCATGAGATTCGTCCACGGTCGAGAGGATCTTCCGGCAACCATGGTCTTAGTGGAGGCTGTGAAGGGAGGAAAAGAGGGTCTCAAGGTCCTACCTCCTCTCATCCTCTACACTCTCAAGGGCGACTACACAGAAGAACTCCAGCTAGTCTACTCCATGCTCGATGGAAGTGTCCCTCGGGATAACGGAGCCACATGAATAGCTAGTATCTTCCTCAAAATGGGCCTCAATTTCTCGTCAGGGATAGAAGAGATCTTACCCTCGAGCTCCAATCTCTCCCTCTCGTCGAGATCCCAAGTTTCCACTGCCCTCAGGCCAGGCCTCCCCTTAATTGGAGCCGGTTTGCTCCCCCGCGTGGTGAATCTAATATCATCCAACTTGCTGGGCCCAAGAACCTCTTTCACCCGCCTGAGGATCTCCACCTTGTGAAAATGGATTTCCTGCATCCAGGTGGGACTCGACACCTTCACGGTCAAGATCTTTTTTTTCACACAGCTGGGCCAACATCTCGTGGCCAGCTCCTCGCCCACAATCTCTTTCCATTTTCTGGCGAGAACATGGATTGTGGCCGAGCTCTCAAGGCCCTCTCGGTGCATCAACCTGGCAAGTATATGAGAAAGTCTTTCCACTTCCGTGCTCCTCAGGTGCCCTCCGTTTACCCGATGGTCAAATGTAACCCAATGCCTCGAGTGCCTCCTTCACTGATTCCATTCCTTGCTCCCAGGACCCTCCACCTCGAGACATGGTGGACCATCTCATGCACTCCGCCCTGAGCCATTCCACTACGTCTCGGTAGGATCCCGAAAGATCATTTGTCCCCCTGGGATCATTTCTCAGATCGTATAGGCCAACTACCCTCGGCCTAGATACGGACATTTCATCACTAGGATCCACTCGGAGGACGAGCTTCCATTGGGATGTCCTTGCTGCCACAAACCCCTTGGGCCAATTCTC
>Ga0197142_1001236_pt1 | contig 23528 bp, 22 predicted proteins | sample GBS60_MetaG_FD_148614 | JGI IMG/M metagenome (GOLD analysis project Ga0197142, IMG submission 148614) | Sediment microbial communities from Great Boiling Springs, Gerlach, Nevada, United States - GBS 60_MetaG | ecosystem: Environmental > Aquatic > Thermal springs > Hot (42-90C) > Sediment... | reverse complement strand
AAGCCCAATTTTCGTGCCCTTGTGGCAAAATATAAAGAATGCAAAGAGCAATTTCCACCATGCTGTTGAAAAATATTTTCCCAATTAGTCACTATTTGATCATAAGTCCAACCTTGACTTATTAATTTATAAAAAACAATTGTATTAAAAGGAAAACTACTAATCTGATCTCTTAATGAAGTAATTAATGAAAAAATATCTCTATATTCCTTGGCTAAAGAAATAAGTTCAGGAGTTAATCCAGAAATATAAGGTCTTCCTTGAGAGAAATTGTCTTCTCCAAACGGCACAAACTTTCCTGCTCCATCAACGATACCAAATTCAAAATTAGGATAATAATCAGGTATTTTGTCAATATTAATTGGTATTTGTACGCGCCCGTTACCAGGTTTTATTTTAAAATAAGTTAATAATGTATAAGGCACCTCACCATGAATTCCAAAACTAGCTGCACCCAAAAAATAAACTGGTTGGCCCTCTCTTAATCCGCTATTAATTTTATCGATAAAATTAGGGTCATCATCGCGATTTACAGGAATTAAACCATCATTTTGCTCAACCGCTATTACTGAATCAGAAACAATAACAATCTTTCCTTCTCCTTCTTTTTCTAATTGTTCCCTCAATTTCATTCTAGAAATTTCAACTGGGTATCGCCAACCCAATTTTTGATCGATTCTATTTTTAATTGGTTCTTCGTCAAAAAAAGGGTGAGTAATAGCAATTCCTGAACCAATAACCCGTTCAGCTTTGTTTTGATTTCCAGTTGCTAAAAATATAGGAATTTCTCCCATAAAAAAAATCCCTCCTAATCGGAGGGCGCGCGATATTCCTTTAAAGAAAAACTTTTAATTTTAAAGTCAATCATTATTTAAAAAACCGTTTAAAAATTTAGATAAAAAAGATAAAAAATTTTAACTAACTTTAATATAAAATAATAATTTAAAATTTTAAAGTTGCAATAGATATTTTTATATCAAAATGTATAATTTAAAAATGAAAAAAATTTTAATTGCCACAACCAACCAAGCAAAATTAGAGGAAATAAAAAATGGACTAAAATCACTGTTAAAACAAAAAATAAATCTTCTTACATTAACCGACGTTGGAGTAGAGGAAAAACCAGAAGAGAAAGGTAAAACATTTTGTGAAAATGCCAAAATTAAAGCTAAGTTTTTTGCCAAAAAAACCAATCTTCCAACTTTGGCTGATGATGGTGGTTTGATTATTCCCTATTTAAACAACGAACCAGGAGTAAAATCTCGCCGCTGGCTTGGTTATGAAGCAAGTGATGAAGAATTAATAAACTATACTCTTGAAAGATTAAAAAATGTTCCCAAACAAAATCGAGTTGCCTATCTTCAAGTCTGTCTTTGTTTTTTAAACCCAAAAAATAAAAAAATCTTTTTTGAAGAGGAAAAAATCGAAGGCTTTATTGCTGAAAAACCAAGTAACAAAGCTACTTTTGGTTATCCATATCGAGCTTTATTTATTGTTAAAAAATTTAACAAATATTATGATGAGCTAAATGAAAATGAACACAAACAAATTAATCACCGTTTAATTGCTTTAAAAAGAATTATCGAAAAAATTAAAATCTGATAAAATAATATTATGCTTGACATAAACTTTATCCACCAAAACAAAGAAAAAGTTTTAAAAGCAGCCAAAAATAAAAACCGAGAAATTAACTTAGATAAAATTCTTGATCTTGATAAAAAAAGAAGAAAACTCACTACTCAATCTCAAACTTTAAGAGAACAAAGAAACAAAATTGCTAAAAATAAACTGACCAAGGAAACCATCGAACAAGGGAAAAAAATAAAAATTCAACTTCAAGAAATTGAAAAAGAATTAAAAGCCATTGAGGAAGAAATAAATCTTCTTTTGTCTTTTGTTCCCAATATCCCTCTTAAAGAGGTGCCTATTGGTAAAGATGCCTCTTTTAATAAAGTGGTCAAAACTTGGGGTGAAATACCTAAGTTTAACTTTGATGTTAAATCACATATTGAAATTGGTACTGATTTGGACATCATTGATTTCGAACGTGGAGCCAAAATTTCTGGTTTTAGGGGTTATTTTTTAAAAAATGAAGGTGCGATTTTACATTTATCTCTTCTCTTTTATGCTTTTCAAAAATTAGTCAAAAAAGGTTATACTCCGATAATTGCCCCAGCAATAGTCAAAGGTTTTACCCTCTTTGGTTGTGGTCAGTTTCCATGGGGAAAAAAAGATGTTTATAAGCTAAACGATCATGATGTCTATTTAGCCGGAACGGCTGAACAACCAGTTACCTCCTATTTTAGTGGTGAAATTTTAGAAGAAAAAGAATTACCAAAAAAATTTGTTGCCATTTCTCCTTGTTTTAGAAAAGAAGCTGGTGCCTATGGTAAAGATACTCGTGGCCTTTATCGTCTTCATGAGTTTTGGAAAGTAGAACAAGTAATTATTACTAGAAATGATTTAGATCAAGCAAAAAAACTTCATGAAGAACTTCAAAGAAATAGTGAAGAGATTTTAGAAGAATTAGAACTTCCATATCGCCGGGTAATTTTATCAAGTGGAGAAATGGGTGAACCGCAAATTTTTAAATATGATACTGAAGTTTGGATGCCCTATAGGAATGATTATGGCGAAGTAATGTCAAACTCAATTATGGGTGATTTTCAATCTAGGAGATTAAATATAAAATATCGAAAAAAAGATGGTAAAAAAGAATATTGTTTTACTTTAAATAATACCGCTATCGCCTCACCTCGAATTTTAATTGCTATCTTTGAAAATTTTCAAAAAAAAGATGGAACAATTAAGATACCAAAGGTTCTTCAATCTTTAACAGGCTTTGAAGAAATAAAAAAGAAAAAATAATAATTAATTTTATTAATCTTTACTAGAATTAATCAACGAATTTTGACAATTAACTTTATTTTCTGTTCCTTTTAAAAAATATTCTATTCTGCCAAAATAACAATTTTTTTCTATCACGTTTTTTGGTTTTTCATACCAAATACCTTTACCATAGTTTTTCAAAAGAAAACTCATCACTTGATTCCAAATCGGAGCTGCTCCTGTTATTCCCGAAGTTAAATATGGATTCATTGGTGAATTATCATTGTTACCAACCCATACAATTACTAAAAATTCTGGTGTATAACCAACTGTCCAGTTATCTCTTTTATCATCAGTTGTTCCAGTTTTTACAGCGACTTTATATCCTTTCACTTCTAAAAAAGAATCTGAACCAAAAGCTAAAGTTCTAGCGAAATTATCAGATAAAATGTCAGAAATAATATAGGAAATTCCTGGATTAATTATATTCACACTTTTAACTTTTATCTCATCAATTTTTTCTCCAAAACTATTTGTTATTTTTAAATAAGAAACAAGATCAACTTGTTGACCTAAATTGGCCAAAACGCTGAAAGCTTTGGCCATATCAATCATTGTAACCTCTCCTGCTCCCAAAGCCAAAGATAAACCAAAACGAGAACGATTACCCCAAGTAGATATCCCCATCTTTGTAGCAAAATCAATAAATGAATCAACACCTATATCTGATAAAACTCTAACGGCAGGAATATTGTACGAATTAGCCAAAGCATACCGAAGAGGAACTTTTCCATGAAAACGATTATCATAATTTACCGGCGTATAAATTCCACCTCCTTGTAGTCTAAAAGTAACTGGTGAGTCATCTAAAATAGTAGCGGAGGTATAACCTCTTTTTAAAGCAAAAGCATATAGCAAAGGTTTTATCGCCGATCCTGGTTGACGCAAAGCTAAAGTCACATTATAAGCTCCATCTGGTTTATTAAAGTAATCAAAAGAACCAACCATTGCTAGTATCTCTCCAGTTTTTGGTTTTGTAACTAAAACAGCTCCATTACTTATATTTAAATAACTTAGTTTTTCAATCTCTTCTTTTAAAATTCTTTGAACTTCTTCTTGAATATTTAAATCTAGCGTCGTAGTTACTCTTAAACCACCTTCTTCAACCATTGATTTTCCAAACTTATCTTCCAATTTAGATTTTACATAAAAAACAAAATGAGGAGCTCTAACTAAAGTTTTTGGTGGTAAAAACTCTAATTCCTTTGCTTTTGCTTTTTCTTTTGTTTCTTTATTAATATACCCTTGTCTAAACATTGCTTCCAAAACTTCATCTCTTCTTTTCTTAGAAAGATTTGGATTAATATAAGGCGAATAAATTGAAGGAGCCTGAGGTAAGCCAGCAAGAAAAGCCGCTTCTTCTAAATTTAAATCTTTTGCCGATTTGCCAAAATAATTTTTTGCCGCTTCTTCTATCCCATAAGCAGAACCTCCGTAAGGTACTTGATTAAGATACATTTCTAAAATTTCATCTTTAGTATAAATCCTTTCTGCCCATATAGCTAAAATAATCTCTTTTATCTTTCTTTCTAATGTTCTTTCTGAAGTAAGAAGTGAGGATTTTATTAACTGTTGAGTAATTGTTGAACCACCTTGAAGATTATTTTTGAAAAAAGTTTCTCTAATCGCTCTAATAATAGCAAAAAGAGAAACGCCCTGATGCTTGTAAAAATCTTTGTCTTCTATTGCTATCGTTGCCTGATAAACATATGGAGGAAGTTCTTTTAATTTAATCGGAGTTCGATTTTGTTCTCTATAAATCTCATATAAAAGCTTACCATTACGATCATATAAATGAGTTGATAAAGGATAATTTATTTTACCAATTGCTATGGGAGAAGGAAGATTTTTAATAAAAAGATAACTTTGATAAAAAAATAAAATTAAAAAATTAGTTAAAAAACCTAGAGTAAAATAGTAAACCTTCAGAGGAATTTTATTAAAAAAAGAGATGAGGATAGAAACAAAACCTAAATAAATTTTAAAAGAAAAACTTAAAAAGTAAAAAATCAATCTAAAAAAAAACTGAAATAAAAAAAATAAATAAAGAAATAACCATTTAAAAATAAATTTTGTTCCCTCACCAATAAAAACGAAAAAGTGAAGAAAAAGATAGATATATCTAAAAAATTTATCATCAAAAAATACACTTTTCTTCATAAAAGCTATTTTATCATATTCTATAGGTTATTTCAATTATCATCAAAATTAAAAGGAATCAATTTAGCTTTAACCACCAATCTCTTCCAATAAGTTCCTGGAGGCACACAAGTAATTAAAGTCAAATAAGAAGCATCTAATTTTTGGTTTAAAACAGAAATTTCAGAAGGCAAAACAACAAACATTTCAAAAACCTCATACTGATAAACTACATCTTCAACTTTAATAAAAATTTTGTCACCTTTTTGTAACGAAGGTAAAAATGTAAAAATACTTTTATAATCATGAGGCTTATAAAGTTGAGGAAGTGTAGAATGACCAAAAATAGCTACATTTCCTAATTCTCCTGGCATAGTTTTTGGTAAGTAATGAATCAAACTCTTAGATAAATCATCTCCTCCAACTAAAACAACAGCATCTTTAATATTTAATTTTGGGATCGATAAAAAATATTGTTTGACGAAAAAATTATCTTTATTTACCTTATTTTTAACAATAGAAGGAAACCATAAATTAACATTAGTAAAATCAGATAAATTGTTAGAAAAAACATTAAAACTGCCTAATACTAGTCCATTTTTAATCGATTGATTAATTTCATTAAAAATTACTGGAGTTTTAAAATCTTTTGATAAAAAAGTTTGTGAATAAATCTCAAAAGAAATAATTGGATAAAAAGCCCAAAATAAAAGAAAACTGCCAACTATTAAAAAAAAATAAGAAAAATAATTAATTATTTTTTTTCTCAGAGAATTATCCTCTTTATAATAAGAATAAAGAGCCATAAATAATAAAAAACTTTAATAAGAAACTTTTATTTCAATATTTTTCTTAAAAAAAGGAGTCACCTCAAAAATCAAAAAACCAGTATTTATTTTAAAATCGTAATTAAATATTCTATATTTGTCTTTTAAAACATCAGCAATTTTTTCCTTAGAAACAAAAATAAGATCTTTTTTTAAATAATCAATGTTAATTTTTTTAAAAGCTTTACCATTAATTTTAAAATTTAAAATTAAATTACCATTTTTTTCTTTTTTAACTTTTATTAAATTATATTTTATTGTTTTGCTTTCTATCTCAAAATCTTTTTGTAAATTTTTCTTTATAAATAAAACAGCTCTGTTTTTTAACTGATTTTCATCATAAATATATAACTTTTTATTGATTTTAGCATCCAAAGTTATTTCATTAGCTTCTTCTCCTATATTTCTTGAAAATTTTTCTTCCTTAAAAGTTATTTCAGTTAATTCATCTATTATCTTTTTATTTTTTTCAACTAATGTTTTTTTTGTTTTTGCTTTCTCCTTAATTTTATTTCTCAAATCATCAAAATCATTTTGTGAAACAGTTTTAATCTTATTTCTTGTACCACCAGTAAAAGGACTTTCATTTTTAGCAATAACATTCTTTGATTTTCCTTCGATTGAAAATATACTACCACCCTCTAAATTATATTCAAAACCAATTGAAGAAGCAACTACTTTTCCTTTTGCAGTTGTGGGTTTGGGATTTGAAGCATCTCCCGACGCTGATGATATATTAACATCTTCTTCCAATAAAAACTTTAATCCATTTTCTGAAACTAAAATTGTACCTTTTGTTAAATTATAAGAAGATGATAAGTCATTATTAAAAATTATTACCTCACCTTTAGCTTTTTGACCAATTTCTTTTTCCCCAGTTGTTATTTTAGAAGAAGAAAGCAAAAATTCTTCATCTTTTGTAATAATGTACAACTTATTAAAATCTGTTTCTTTATCAAAACTGCCTGAAAAAATGAGCTCTTTTTCAATTGATTTTGTCTCTGGATAGATTGTCAAACTTAAACTACGAACAAACCATTCGTTAATAAAAATAGCAATCAAAAGAAAAAATAAAAAGAAAAAAAATAATAAAAAAGATGAAAATCTAATTCTAAAAATAAAAAGAATCTTTTGAAAAAAAAATGATGATAAAAATTTTGTTGTTTTATAATAGAAATTAATTAAAAAATCTTTAGATAAATTATCTTTTTTATTAAAATAAACCTCTTCTTTGATATCTTTCCCAATTAAAAAACCAATTATCTCTTCTTTTGTTTCTTTCTTATTTCTTTCTTTATTATCTTTTTCCGATACATCAGTAATTTTTTCCTTAAATTGAAACTCAACAACAGATACACAAGCTTTTAATAAATCATCTTCTTTTATTATCATCACTTTTGGTAACTGAATAAAATAATCTTCCGGCCATCGATAGGAAATTATAGACTCTGCTTTTTCATCTAAGTCTTTTGAATCATAAAGAATGATTCTAGCAGGTAAAAAATCTTTTCCTTTTTCTTTAAAAACAGTTAAAAGATCATCTACAAAATTATCAGTTCTACTAACTATTTTTTTAAAAACAATTTGACCTCCTTTGTAAACAAAGACTGAAATCTGAGTTTTATCAATTTCAATTAAAATTGCATTTAAAGGTAAATTGTCAATTTCTTTCAAGTAATAAACAATAGCATCGCTCACTTCAACATATCCTAAAGGAACAAAATCTAACTCTTCAACCATTTTTTTTATACATAACAATAAAGGTTTTTTAATTTGTTTTGTTGATGGGTCAACTAAATGAGCATAAACAAATATAATCAATTGATCAATATCATCTTTATTATCTAAATTTAAAAGACTTAAATTTTCATTAATATCTTCAGTCAAATTTTCCCAACCATTAGAATATGAAAAATTAATTCTTTCTTGAACTATAAAATTTTCACCTTTTTTTGATAAAATCATTAAAATTCCAGATTGCTCTTTTAAAATTAAACCTAAATATTTTTCGTTGTTATTTATTTTTTTATTAAAAAATGGAAAATTAATCATAGTTGATATTTTTGAAAAACTTGATCAACTCCTTGTTTAAAAGTCTTTAAAGCTTCTTGATAGGAAACTCCTTCTATTGTAGCGTTAATTGCATTTTCTAAATATTTTATAATTTCATCATTTAAACCATTATCAAAAGTTCTACTAATTATTGGTACTGAAATAAAATAATCAGCTTGTTTAATAACTGGTCCTAAATATTCATTTTGCAAAAGAAATGTTCCTAAATCAACTCTAGAATATGGCTCACCAAAAATTCGTTGACGAGAAGCTAATTCGTATAATTTTGTCAAACTTTCCTTTCTTGTCAAGAATTTTAAAAACTTCCAAGCCTCAAGTTGATTACGACTTGCTTTAGAAACACCTTCAACCCAATAATTAGCGATAGAAATTGGTTTTGCTCCAGGAAGTGAAGGAACAGAAACTACTTTCAATTTAATTTCAGGATTAGCACTCTTAATGATCAAAATCTGCCAAGAGGGAGCAAAAATCATTGCCACTTTTTCTTGAATAAAGGCATTAATAGAATTAGGAAGTGTTTCATCCCAAAAACCATTCTCTCCCTCAGCAAATCTTCTATATGTTTCTAATGCTCCAATTGCCTCTTCGCTGTCTAATTTTCTAATATCGCCACCATTTTGATAAAGCATAAGAGCAAAAATATCAGAAAAGTGTTCAACATTAGAAGCCAAACCAAGAGCAATACCTGCTGTCAATATTTTTCCAGAGGGATCTTTAACTGTTAATTTTGGTACAATTTCTATTAACTCATCCCAAGTAGTTGGTGGATTTTCAATACCTGCTTTCTTTAACAAATCAAGATTGCAAATAAGAACTAAACCATCAATTGTTAAAGGTAAACCATAATATTTATCACCAATTTTTAAATCTTTCTGATGTACTTTGTAAAAAGTTTTCTCAAATTCTTCATTACTCATAATAGAAGAAGGTAATGGTGCAATAATCTGTTTAATTTGAGGTATCCAAGTATTATGAAAACGAAAAATATCAGGTCCTTGTCCATTTTGAGTTCTAACTAAAAGCTTTTCTCTATAGTCTTGAGGTGACATCTTTTGATAAACAATTTTTACATGAGGATTATTTTTTTGATAATCAGCAATAAGTGGGTCAAAAATTTCTTTATCTTCCCATAAACCCCAATAAATTAAAGAAATTTCTTTAGTTGTTTTTTTTGTAGAAAAAAAAAGTCTAAAAATAACAAAAAAAAAGATTAAAAAAACAAAAAAACCTATTATTAAAAAAAAATAATGTCTCCGATTTTCTATAAAAACTGGTGGTGTTTCTGAAGATAATTCTTCACTACGTTCAATTATCGGCTCTTGTGGAGAAGTTATATTAGGGGAAATCTCCTCAGGTACTAAATTATCATTATAATCATTACTAGAGGGATTTTCCTCTGCAACTGTTTCAAATAGTTGATTTTTTTTATCTTTTTCTTTATTATCATCCATAAGAGTAAATTAATAATATGATAGCAAAAAATAAATTTATCATCATTATCTTAATTCTTTTTTTATTTTTTTTCTCAAAAGGAATTTACTTTCTTAAAAAAGAAAGACAAATAAATATTGAAAAAAAAATATATCCTAATACCTACATTAATAATATAAATTTTGGTGAAAAAAGAAAAAAAGAAGTAATAAGTTTTTTTGAAGAAAAAAATAAAAAATTAAAAGAAAAAAAAATAATTATTATATATCAAAACGAAGTTTTAGCCACTTTTTCAGGTAAGATGATAAACCTCCATTTTGAAAGTCAAGGAATATGGGAACGAGCTTTTTTAATTGGAAGAAGCGATCACATTCCTTCAAAAATTTTTCAAAAGATAACTTCCATTTTTAATTTAAAAAAATTTGATATTCAATCACAACCATCATTCGATTATCAAGTAATTAATGATTTTTTAAAAATTACTAAAGAAAGATATAATAAACCAGCAAAAAATGCTCTATTTAAATTTGAAAATGGTAGAGTTTTATCTTTTGCTAAAGAAAGGTGGGGAAAAAAGATTAATGAAGAAAAATTCATATCTGATTTAAATAAAATTATTCAAAAAATAGATAAAAAAGAAGAGGATAATTTTTTTTTAAAAATTTCTATTGAGAAAATTGAACCAGAAATAAAGCTTTCAGAAATTAATAACTTTGGCATAAAAGAAGAAATTGGCTTTGGTAAATCTGATTTCACCGGATCTATCCCTTCAAGAATTCATAATATTATACTAGCAACTTCAAAATTTAATGGAATATTAATTCCACCAGGAAAAATTCTTTCTTTTAATGAAACTATTGGTGATATTTCCTCATTATCTGGTTATCAACCAGCATATATCATAAAAGATGGAAAAACTATTCTTGGAGATGGAGGTGGTGTTTGTCAAGTATCAACCACTCTTTTTCGAGCGGCTTTAAATGCGGGTCTTCCTATTTTAGAACGTCACCCCCATGCTTATCGTGTTTCTTATTATGAAAATGACTCTCCACCAGGTTTTGATGCTACTGTTTTTAATCCTTATGTTGATCTCAAAATTAAAAATGATACTAAAACTTACATTCTTATTCAAACAAAAATTGATAAAGAAAATAATCTCTTATTTTTTTATCTTTTTGGTAAAAGAGATGGTCGACAAGTAGAAATAGAAAAACCAAAAATTTGGGATATCACACCACCTCTTCCTCCAAAATACCAAGATGATCCAACTTTAATGAAAGGAATAATTAAACAAATCGAATTTCCATCATGGGGAGCTAAAACTAATTTTCGTTACAAAGTGGTAAAAAATGGAGAGATTATTTTTGAAAAAGATTTTTTCTCAGCCTATCGTCCTTGGCAGGCGATTTACCTTGTTGGGATAGCCGAGTAAAATTAAAATCTTCTATAACTTATTAATTTTTAATTATTTTTTTTCTCTTAATTCTTTTAAATTTAAATATTGCAATTTATTTAAATAAAAAAATCTACATTCTATTTTCCTTATCTAAACCAACTTGCTCTTCCTAGTTTATAAGAAAGATTTTTTATTCTTCGCTCACCAATAATCTTTGCGGGCACTCCTCCCACAATTGCAAATGGAGGAACATCTTTAGTTACTACTGCTGAAGCTGCTACAATAGCTCCTTTACCAATTTTAACTCCCGGCAGAATTATTGCTCTTGGACCAATAAAAACATAGTCATCAATAAAAACTGAACTCTTTTTTGCTAAAAAATGAGGATCATTAATATCATGTTCGCTATTATAAATCATAACCTCAGAAGCAATATCAACATGATTGCCAATAATTAATTTATCACGACCATCTAAAACTACACCCTCACCAATGATTGAATCTTGTCCAATTTCTATATTTCTTGGATCATAAAAACGAGCTCCCATATGAATAGTTGATCCTTTACCAATTTTAATACCTGCTAAACGATAAAAAAAACAACGCATAAAGTGAGAAGGTAAATTGCTTACTAAATGAAGCAAAAAAACTTCAAATTCCAAAAATATATTAAAAAAACGATTTTTTATTTTTTGAAAAACTTCTTTTTTTGTTAATTTTTTACCTGTTTTATCAATAAACATATAATATTAATTTTTTATTTAGTTAATTTTTACAATATTTTAAATTTTTAATTAATATTATATCTTAATAAAAAATTAAAAAATAAATTTATTTAAAAAGTATTGAAAATCTATATTTAACATATTTTACCCAGAATAAATTTTATCCTCAATTAAACCCTCTAAAAAACGGGATCTAAAAGAATACTGCCTTCTACCAAATATGAATCTTTTTTTTGCAAAAGAGATATATAATTTCTTTTTTGCTCTAGTAATTCCCACATAAAATAAACGTCTTTCCTCTTCTAAAGCGCTATAATCATCAAAACTACGACTATGAGGAAGTAATCCTTCTTCAACACCAACAATAAACACATAATCAAATTCCAAACCTTTTGCTTGATGTAAAGTCATTAATGTTACTTTATTTTTAATATCTATTTTTTTTTCATCTTCAAAATATTCTGACTCAACTAATGTTACTTGATCTAAAAAATCAATCAAATTAGGAAAATTATCTGCTACAGATCTTAGTTCATTAATATTTTCCAATCTTGATAAATCTTCTTCACTTCCACTTTGATATAAACTCAAATAATCAGTTTCTTTTAAAATTTTTTCAATAATTTCATTGGTTGAATAATTTCTTAAATCTAATTTTATTTTCTCATAAAAATTTTTATAAAGATTAAATCTTTTCTTTCCCAACTTTTTAACTCTTTCTAAAGAAAGATGATCATTTGGATAAATTAAAAGACGAATAAAAGCCAAAATATCCTTAATCTCTTTCCTTTCATAAAAACGTATACCACCAACAAGAATATAGGGAATACCAAAATTTAAAAAAACTTCTTCTAAGATTCTTGATTGAGCATTAATTCTATACAACACAGCAATGTTTTCTTTAAAAAAATTAAAACTTTTTTTAATTTCTAAAATAATTTTCGCTACAAATACAGCTTCTTCTTCCTCATTTTCTGCCTCAAAAATTTCTACATCTTCTCCTTCATGATTATCAGTATAGAGTTTTAGAATAGGATGGGTTTGATTATTAGCAATAACTTTATAAGCAAAGTCTAAAATTTTTTGAGTTGAACGATAATTTTTTTCTAAATAAAAGATATAAACTTTTGAAAAATCTCTTTGAAAGGCCAACAAATTCTCCATCTTTGCTCCACGCCAAGAATAAATACTTTGAGAAAAATCACCAACTGCAGCAATGTGTTTTGCTTTACTTGCTAAAATTTTTATTAATTCGTATTGTAAAAAATTAGTATCCTGAAACTCATCTATTAAAAAATAATTTAATTGTTTTTGATAAAAATCTAAAACAGAATAATTTTTTTTAAAAAGAAACACTGTTTTTAAAAGCAAATCATCAAAATCTAAAGCATTGTTTTTCTCTAATGCTTTTTGATAAAGATAATAAACTTGAGACAATAAGTTTTTTTTATCAAAAGAAAATTTTTCCAGAAAATCTTCTGGACTAATCATCTCATTTTTTGCTAGTTTAATGTAGTAAGCAAAAAAAGCAGGAGATAATTTTTCTATTTTTTCTTTTTTAACAATTTCTCTAATTAAACTAAGTTGATCATTTTCATCATAAATTAAAAAATTTTTTTTAATTTCTGCTTCCTTCCAAAAACGACGTAAAACAAAAGATCCAAAAGAATGAAAAGTACCTACATATGCTAACTTACAAGAAGAGCCTAACTCTTTATTAATTCTTTTCTTCATCTCAAAAGCTGCTTTATTAGTAAAAGTAATCATCATTATTGAAGAAGGAGAAATTTTTTTTTCTTTTATCAAATAAATAACTTTTGCAATTAAAACACGAGTCTTTCCAGAACCAGCTCCGGCTAAAATTAAAGAAGAACCATCAATAAAAAAAGCAGCTTTCTTCTGTGATTCATTTAAACTATTAAAAAAATAATTCATATAAGAATATTTAAATGAAATTAAAAAAATAGTGAATAAAAAATTAAAAAAAGTGCTATGGCAAAAAAAATAAAACTATAGGATATTGAACCAGAATTAGGTAAATTTTTAATTTCAGTAGGTGATAAAATTGTTGGTGATAAATAATAGTTATTGGTGGAAGACATATAAGTTGGTGTTGGAGTAATAACTTTGGCTAAAATAATCTCAGTTGGTGTTGGAATTTCTGTTGGTGATATTAATTGATTGTCATCTAATTCCTTTACTGAGTTCTGATTTGATACTGTTACTTCTGTTGGTGTTGGTGTATTTGTTGAGGAATCATTATTGGAAGTATTTTGATTTAAAGCAATAAATCTTTCACTTGTTGCTACCTCCGCTTTAGTTTTTTTTGGAGCAATAGATGAAGTATTTTTTTCTTCTGTTGGTGCTTCCATTAAAAGATAACTAAAATAAAAAATTAACCCACTCATGAAAATCATCATTAAAAATAAACTAATTGTAATGATCTTTTCTTTTTTCATTTTTTCAATCACCCAACCACCCTTCAGTTTTTGAATGAAGTTGGGCTTCAATTTTTAAAAAAGAATCAGAGGTTGCCACTTGATATTCTCGATAAAAAACATTTTTTTGGGCATTAAAATTTCGAGTAATTGTTGTTTCATCCCACATACCTTGATTAATTTTAATCCTTGCCATATCAATGTCAGAATTGAAAATTTTTTCAATTCCAATAATAATTTTTTGTCCCGGCTTTAAAATTTTTAATTCTTCATCTGTTAACTCTTCCCATTTTTCATTATATATCTTTATTTTGCCATTTAAAGTTATTTTTTTATCTTGATTAACAATTGGCTCATTTATCAATAATTCTTTATCTCTTTCGTTATTTATTAACGTAAAAATAAAAATAAAAAGCGAAATAAAAAACAAAATAAAAATAACAAAAGATTTTTTTAAAAACAATGAAGAAAAAGAAAAAAAATTATTTTTTTCATTTTCTTTTATTAAATTAATCTGTTTTTTTTCTTTTAAATCAAAATTTTCTTTAAAATCAGGGAGATTAATTTTATTTACTTTCTTTTTTATTTCTTTTTTAAAAAGATAGATTTGATAAGCTAATAAAATAAAAGTTATAAAAAAACTAATTAGAGAAATTTTGTTCAATGAAGAAAAAAAAACTACCAATTCATCCATATAAAAAAATCATATCAAAAACCATAGAAAAGTCGTAAACCAAAAATAATAGCCAAAACTCCTAAAAAGGATATTAAACCAAAAGCATTATAACCAGAAACAAGAGGGGTAGGAGTAGGAGTAAAATTAAAAGTAGGAATAGGAGTTAAATAAGAAATAGTAGGTGTAGGTATTGTTATTTGAGAGGTTGGAGTTGGCAATATTTCAGCTGTTGGAGTAAGAGTTGGTTCAATCGTTGCTGACGGAGTTGCTTCTCCCAAAACTCGACCAAAAATAGCTTGATTACCAATTAATCGAAATTCTCTTCTAAGTTCAATTTTTTTATTGTTTTTATCCTTTGTTTCAACTTTTAATTGATAATCACCTATCTCAAGACTCTTTGAAAATTTGATCGACCAAAAACCATTTTTATCTGCTTTAATACGAGTGCTATAATTTTTACTACCACCTATTTTAAAAATATTAACTAAAACTTCTCTTTCGGGAATAGCTACTCCTTTAATAAGAGGCGTAAAACCAGGAATAACTGCTTTATCTTTAGGATAAATAATATCTAATTCTTTTTTTTTACCATAAATATCTTTTTCCTCTGTTTTTGTGCCTAGTACGTCTTCTTCAAAAATAAATGAATAGTCTTTTCCAATAAATAATGGTTTAGCAATAGGAGAAAGTTGACTTATTTTTCCATCAATCTTAGTTTTTAATCCATCTTCAGAAAAAATTTCAATAAAAACTTTCTCTGAAGGGGAAAGAATTTTAGGAGTTAAATCTTTTAAACTATAAACAACACTTGCAGGAATTAACCATTCTCCAGTTTCTTTAGTAAATGAAGATAAAGAATAATAATCATTAATTTTAAAAATTACTATAGCATTAACTAAAGGTAAGTTGTTTGATTGTAAAACTTTTCCATAAATCAAATTTGGTGATTTGTTTTGTAACTGAAATTTTGGAGTATAAAAACTAAAAGGCTCATTTTCATTCTTTTTAATTATTTGATTATCAGAAACAATAACAAAAAAATATTTCTTATTAGGTGATAAATTTTTTAAATTAACATAATGAAAAGAAAATTTATTTTTATTATTTGAAGTGTCTCTCTCATCTAAAGCAATTAAGTTGATTTTATTAATGTCTTCTCCATAAAAAATAAAACCATGAGTTTTTTTTTCAGTTTCCCAAATAATCGTTGCTTGATTAGGATTTAAATTTGTAATTTCTAATTTTTTCAAAAGCTTTTTTGTTGCTTTAGAAGAAAGAGATTTTTTATGAAATAAATTAGCAAAAAAAATCGTGACTATAAAAATAACAAATATAGCTAAAGGAAAAGGAATTTTTTGTTTATTTTTTAAGTAAAAATTAGAATAATAGGTCATAAATTTTTATGGTTTTTTATCAGATAATATTTGAAAAACTTTTTCATCTAATTTATAATCTTTTATCTCAGGTAAATTCACAAATTCTAATTTTTTTTTATTTAATTCATGATAAATATCAGCAATCATCCAAACAATTACCAAAACAAATAGCGTTAAAGAAATTAAAAAAAATTCTTTTTTTTTCATATATAAATAACACTAACTTCCATTTGAAACTTTAATAAATCTGATGAACTGGTGCTTTCTTTCTCTTTTGTAATAATTAACTGTTCAATCATTTTCAATCGTCTCTTTTTCAATAATTCTTCATAAAAAATCATAATTTTTGAAAAATCAGCCTCTCCTTCAATGTTTAAAATTAAATTATTATATTTTTTTTCTTTATCTTCTTTCAAATTAGTAGTTGCAGTACTCATTTTTTTAATAACAATACCACTCTCACTTGAATTTTGATTTACGTCATCAATTACTTTGGCTAAATTTGGCTTATGTGGTACTGCATCTTTTATCAATGGAATTTTTTCTCTATTGTTTTCAAAAAAATATTGAATTTGAGAAATCATTAGAATCTTTTGATCATAAATTCTATTAATTTCTTCTAAATCTTTCAATTCTTTTTCTAGTAAAAATAAAGTTTTAAGGGTTGGTCTAATAATAAAAATTATTGAAAAAGAAAAGATTAAAAAAAATAAAACTAAAAAAGTATAATCTTGAATTTTGCTATAAAAAATATCTTTTTTTATCATGAAATTTCTACAACAAAAATTGAGATAATGATAGATTAAACTCATAACCAAGTTCACTTTTTTTTATTGATTTTAAATCTACTTTTTTGAATTTTTTTTCTTTTTTTGCTAAATTCACAAAAGCTTCTAAATTTTCAGGTATAAAAGCAATACCATAAATTTCAATTGAATCTGAAGAAAATTTAATTTCTCTTAAAGTCAACCCTTGAGGAAAAATTGAAACAAAATACTTAAACATAGAAATAAATTTTTCTTGCTTATTAAGAATTGATATTACTGCTTCTTGTTTCTTTTCAATTAGATCTACCTCACGAATAAGAGGCGAAACTACTTCAATAATTTCTTTTTTTTGGATAGTTGCTTCTTTTAAATCAATAATTTTTTGATCAAGCTGAAAACGATAAAAAAAGACAAAAATGATTATCAATTGATTAATAACAATAATATAACGCAAATAATTCAAAGAAAAATAGACTATTTTATCTAATAAGGAAAGTTTTTTTTTATTTAAAAGATTAATGCGAAAACTCATTTTTTATTTTTTATCAATTTTGCAATCTTTGATTTAATTCTATTAGCTTTATTTTTATGAATTACTTTTTCTTTAGCAGCTTTATCAACTACTTTATAAAAATTTATAAGCAATTCTTGTAAATTTTTTACACCATCTTTTAATCCTTTTTTAATCTTTTTAATTAAATAATCAATTCTGTTCTTATATTTTTTATTCATAATAGTTCTTTTTTGGGCTTTTCTTAGATTTTTTTTAGCAGTTTTAAGATTAGGCATAATTTCATTCCCCTCCTTTCTAAAAAATTAAATTTTAAACTCATTCTCATAAATTTTCTCTCCATAAGTACCTGCAAATTTCAAGTTTAATTTTATTGGACCCACAATATTATGATAACGACATACTCCAGAAGAACATGTACCAAACACTATTTTTCTACCATTATCATTTTCTTCACCACACTGCCAAGACTTATCAAATTTATAACATTTTCCTATAACTCCTTGTTCTATTAATTCTTTTTCTTGATCTGAAAAATCATTATTTAAAACTTTATAACTTAATTCAAAATCTATCGCTTCTGTTCCTTTTGGTTCATTACTAATAATTAAAACAGCCTCTCCTTTTTTCAATGGTTTAAACTCAACCTTTACTGAAGAATCAACCGTTGGAATTACAACATCAGTTGGCAAAATTAATGATTGAGATTCTTTTTTGGACATAGAATTATTTCTAAAAATAAGAAATATAATTCCAAAAAAAAATAAAACAAAAAATAAAATAATAAAATAAAAATTTTTCTTTAAAATCATAACTGTTTATTCTTAAATGAGTAATTTATAATTAAGATAATCTTTTAATTTATCAATCGACACTCTCTCTTGATTTTTCGTATCACGATCGCGAACTGTAATGGTTTTATCTTTAAGCGTTTGAAAATCAATTGTAATACAAAAAGGAGTACCAATTTCGTCTTGCGTAAAATATCTTTTTCCAATATTTCCTCTATCGTCAAAAACTACTAAATAATCTCCTTTAATTAAATTATAAACTTCTTTTGCTTTTTCTACCAATTCTTTTTTATTAGCTAAAAGAGGAAAAACAGCTACTTTTACTGGTGATAAATGTGGATGAATTTTTAAAACTACTCTATCTTTTTCTTCATAATAAGCATCAATCAAAAAAAACAAAGCCGCCCGATCAACTCCTCCTGATGTCTCAATTACCCAAGGAATAAATTCTTCTTTTGTTGTTGGATCCTTATAAGTTAAATTATGACGTGAAAGATCCCAATCTCCACGATGATGAATACCCTCAAATTCACTCCAACCAAAAGGTGAATTATATTCAATATCTGTCGCAAAACGAGCATAATGAGCTCGTTCATCAGCTTGATGATCACGAAAGCGTAAATTTTTTTCTTTAATCCCCAAATTAACATACCAAGAAAATCTTTTTTCTTTCCAATACGAAAACCATTTTTGACCTTCTTTTTCATTGGGTTTGATAAAAAATTCTAATTCCATCTGTTCAAATTCTCGACTACGAAAGGTAAAATTACCTGGAGTAATTTCATTTCTAAAAGCTTTTCCAATTTGAGCAATACCAAAAGGAATTTTAACTCTTGATGAATCAACGACATTTTTAAAATTTACAAAAACTCCTTGAGTTATTTCTCCCCTAAGATAGGCCTTATCTTTTGGTTCAGTTACCCCTAAATAAACTTCAGTTAAAATATTAAATTTCTTTGGTTGAGTAAAATTATTTTTTTGAAAACAATTGGAACAAGTATTTTTTTCAATTTTATCTAAACGAAATCGATGATGACAATTTTTACACTCAACCAAAAGATCGGAAAAAGAAGCAACATGTCCAGATCTTTCCCAAACAACAGGATTCATGATAATTGAAGCATCAAGACCAACAACATCATCACGTTTATAAACCATTTCTTTCCACCAAATTTTTTTAATATTGTTCTTTAGTTCTACTCCCAAAGGCCCATAATCCCAGAAGCCAGCAATTCCTCCATAAATTTCCGATGAAGGATAAATAAAACCCCTTCTTTTTGCTAATGCTATAATTTTTTCCATCATAATTTATTATTATAGCGAAAAATTCGGAATTTTTTCTTCGATTATTTCTTCTACGGTCTTTAAATTTTCGAAAAATAACTGATCTTTTTTAATATAACCTAAATTAAAAAGGAGTATATTTAAAAACTTATTAAAATCTTGCAACCTCATTTCTTTTTTTGATAAATTAATCAAAAAATCTAAAGTTAAAAAGAAATTTTTTTTATCCTTTACATTTTCAGGCAAAATTTTATTTAAAATATAAAAAAAGAGATAAATATTTTTCCATTTATTTTTTTTTTCCTTAATCGAAGAAAAAGCAGAAATTAAAGATACTTCTTTAAGATTAAATCTTTCATCTTTTTTTTCAACAACTAATTTTAAAAGATTAGCAATCTCAAAATATGAAATACGACGACTGGTAATTTTTCTTGCCCCGAAAGCAAAAACATTGATTTTTCCCAATTCTCGAGTAAAAATAGTCAATAATAAATTACTATCAAGAAGAAGTTTTTTATTAATAACAATACCTGAAGTCTTAAAAACACTTTTCATTACTTTAGTAATATTCTTATAATTGAATTTCTTTATCCATATCAAAAATACCTTCGTAAATTTTTTTATTTTCTATCAATACACTAATTTGCTGATCTTGAATACCTGGTTGTTTTTGTAATAAAAGACGATAATTTTCTTTTTTGATACTTTCTGGTAAGTAATAAGAAACAACAACTTTTGCTTTTCCTAAGGGATTAACTTTCATAAATCCCTCAAAGACGGTTTTTTTCAGATCTTCATAAACTTTTACTTCTTTTTCTGACCCAGAAAAATTAATTAACTTCGAACCTTTTGGTACATACAAACGCAACCAATTTCTTAAAGGAGCATTCAAACATAAACCACCCCGCTCCAAATTACAATCAGAATGAGGATAAGGATTACGATATTCTATAACTATTTCCCTTTTTATTCTTTTTCCTTCAAAAAAAGTTTTTGAAGTAATTTTTTCTTTAACAAACATATTAGATTTAGCACCAGCAAAATTAACCCCATTAACATGTAAATAGTCAAATGAAAAATCAACAATTTTTCCGGCAAAATTCACTTTTTCTGCTGCTTCTTGCAAAGAAGGATCATTAAAGTATAAAATAATATGTTTTTGTTTTAAATTATTAAACATCGTTTGAGCCAAAATTCCCCAATATCTACTTGGAGAAAAACCCAAAGCTTTGTATAAAAGAGCATACATTAATTCACCTAAAATTCCTTTTCTATTTTCTCGAATGTATGGAGTTGGTCTATCAACAATATCAAAAAGAGTATAAATAACTTGAGGACAATCACATCTCTTGTCAATATTAGCTGAAAAATTAATTCCAGAAGCCTGGGTATCACCAAAAATCTTTAAAAAATCAACTAAAACTTTACTATCAATAAAAACAATCCCATCATAATCAACTTTTTTACTGCTTTTTTTGTAAAGAGATGCAAATAAAGAAACTGATGTTGGAATATCAGGAGAAAGATTGCTATCACGCAAAAAAAATTTATAAACATCTTTGTGATAAGTAAGAATTTGAGAAGGAGCTTTTGGATGAGAGATAGTTGCATCTAAAGAATAAATATCATCTGATTCAATTACTTTTATTCTTCCATCTTTAATCTTAAAAATCGCGTAAAAAGTTAAGAATCCACCTGTAGCTCGTCTTTCTTTATCATTTTGAAAAAGCACAAGATAAGTCTTTTCCCTATCTTTACCGAAAATATCAGGTAATTTTTTAATTAGAGGTTTGGCATCAACAAATAAACCATAAAAACCGTTGAATTGATTTTTAATTAAATTAATTTGTTCTTTATATTTTTTGGGGTAACGATTTGGGTTAATCTTATCAATATGATTTTTTGCCAAAGAAATATCATTGGCAATTGGATCGATTTTTTGAAGCATTTTATCTAAAGTTAAAATAGCTGTATGAAGCCTTTCTTCAGCAGATAAATTAACAAAATTTGTTTCTCCTTTCTTAAAACCAATTAAGTCAGCATATGGAGAAATAGCCTCAACTGATTCTTTTATTGCTTTAATAGTATATTTTCCCGCCAAAACCGCATTTTTAAAATCAGCTCCATAAGGAATAAAACTTAACCAAAATAGTTTTTCAGCACTTCTTTCAAAGTCTTGATATTTTAAATCAAAATCTTTTATTTCTTTATTAAGAATATCAATATCATTCTTAGAAAAAGTAGTTTTTAATTTTTTTGATAAAACTAAAAGGTTTTCTCCTTTAGCCCTCACCTCTTTTATCGGTTGAAAAACAAAAAAATAAATTAAAACAAAAAATAAAATAAAAGTTAAAAAAATATAAAAAAATATTTTTTTTCTTTTCATTTATAAATTTTAATTCTCTAATTATCCGCTCAAAATTCAGCGGAAAAAAAACTTTTAACTTTTTTTTAGACTGCGCCTTTACCTGTAATCATTATCCACGGAGTTTTTAAAATAATTTTTAAATCATTAAACAATGATAGACTATCAACATAGTACGCGTCAAGAGTAATTCTCTTTTCAAAATCAAGATTAGATCTACCAGAAACCTGCCAAAGACCAGTAATTCCTGGTTTTACTGACAAAACTTTTTTAAAAAGGGATTTAGTGTGAGGAAATTTTTTTTGTTGATATTTTAACTCATCAGGATAATAAGCACGAGGACCAACTAAACTCATTTCACCTTTTAAAACATTTAAAAGTTGAGGAATTTCATCTAAAGAATGTTTACGAAGAAATCGACCTATTTTAGTAACTCTTGGGTCATCTTTTAATTTGTAATTTCCACGTTTATATTCCTCATAAAGTTTCTTAAAACGTTTATCAGTTCGAAGAAGATAGTGAGCATTAACAATCATTGAACGAAATTTATACATTTTAAATCTCTTGCCATTTTCACCGACTCGCTCAGGAACATCAGCAAAAATAGGCCCATCAGAATCAAGTTTTATTAAAATAGCAATAATTATTATTAAAGGTAAAAAAATAATTAATAAAACTAAAGAGAAAGCAATATCCAAAAAACGTTTTAAAAATCTCTTATAAGTTTGACCAAAAAAAGGTTTAAGTAAGATGTTCATGTTCTGTACCCTCAAAATTCTCAACAATTTTTTTTACTTTAGACACCGAAGATTTCTTACTAATCAATAAAACATCCGATGTATTCACTATCACCAGTTCATCTAAGTCAATCCCAACAATTAATTTTTCTTTCTCATAGTTATAAATAAGACTATCTCTTACTTGATCTAAATAAACTTTTCCTCGAATTATATTTTCATAAGGATGATTTTCCAACGCCTCTTTCAATGATTCCCATGCCCCGATATCGCTCCAACCAATATCTTCAATAACTACTAATGCTTTTTCTTTTTCCATATTCTCTAAAATTGCGTTATCAAAATTTATATTCTCTACCTTTCCATATTCTTTTTTTAATACTGATAAAAACTCTTTTTTTCCATAATAAGACAAAATTTTTTCAGTATTTTTGTAAATATTTGGAGCTAACTGGGAAAATTGTTGATAAATAAAATTTGAAGTAGTAACAAAATAACCTAAATTCCACGCATAGGTTTTTAAGTTAACATATCTTTCTGCTGTTTCTTTGTCTGGTCTATATTTAAAGCCTTTAAATTCATAAAAAATTAAATCATCAATTTTTTCCTTCTCTTCACCAAAATGAATATATCCTAAATTAGTGCTTGGAAAACGTGGTTTATGACCAATAAAAATAATTCTTTCCGGATTTTTCTCAATATATTGACCGCTTTTTTTTAAAATATCAATAAAAAGCTTATTTCTTTTTACCAAATGATCACTCCATAAAATTGCTAACGGCTCTTTTGGAAAACGTCTATTAATAATTCCACAAACTAAAGCAATTGCTGGACCAACGTCTTTTTTTTCGGGTTCAAAGATAAAATTATCTTTAGGAATTTGAGGGAGTTGTTCTTCAATAATTTTTTTGTACTTTTCATTGGTGGAAATAAAAATGTCTTCTTTAGAAAATCCTAAAAGACAACGAGAAACAGTTAACTGTAAAGTAGAATAGTCATCAACTATTTTTTCAAATTGTTTTGGTGATTTTTTTCGAGAAAGAGGCCAAAGTCTTGTTCCGGTACCCCCCGCAAAAATAACAATTTTCATATGATTTTTTTAA
>Ga0197142_1001235_pt1 | contig 23535 bp, 17 predicted proteins | sample GBS60_MetaG_FD_148614 | JGI IMG/M metagenome (GOLD analysis project Ga0197142, IMG submission 148614) | Sediment microbial communities from Great Boiling Springs, Gerlach, Nevada, United States - GBS 60_MetaG | ecosystem: Environmental > Aquatic > Thermal springs > Hot (42-90C) > Sediment... | reverse complement strand
AGGAGTTTTACCCACAAGAAGCTAAGAGTTTTATTTTGGAAATCCTGAGAGAGAAAATTAATAACGTACACGAAGGGAGCAGAGTCCAGCATATACTTAGAAACTTGGTTGAGAATAACGAAGCAAACGAGGGTGATGATCATCGTCGGAGAATTAGGGAATCTGTAGACAGCTTGTCTTCAGACTATAATGGGTGGAGTGATTATTACAGAAAAAGGTTGGAAGAGCTCGGTTTTGAGGTCATCGCGGAAGATAATCATGTCAGGATTTGCTTTCAAGGGGATAGACGCTACCAAATTAGCCTGTCCAAAACCCCTAGCGATCGGGAGGCCGGCCACAGCATTTCTCGGGATATCCGCAACACTATTTTTGGTCTCTAGACAATCTTGAGGCGCCTCAGGCAAATGATCTGTAGTTGCAAACCTAACTTCTTACTTGCCCTCTGAGGCCAAGAAAAGTTGAACCGAGTCCTGGTAGGCTGGAGGAAAGCTTGGGATCCCTGCCATGTTCTACCTACCGTTCTCGCTGTTGCTGTTTTTGATGCTGGTGCTGCTGCTGCCCTTCCTCTGGCTGGGGCTAGCGGTGGACGTGGTGGCGCTGGCGGTGGAGAAGCTGGGGTTCTCGCGGGAGGGGGCGCTGTTGCTGCTATTGGCCATTCTGGTGGGCAGCTCGGTCAATATTCCTCTCTATCGCGTCAAGTGCGAGGTAACTCTGGTAGAGGATCTGGCCAGCCTGTGGATGCGGCAATTTTGGGGGATCCCGTTGGCCAAAATCTCCCAGGAGACGGTGATTGCCCTCAACGTGGGTGGAGGGCTGATCCCGGTGCTCTTGGCCCTATATCAATTTGGCCGGGCCGATGGGCTGTTGATCCTGGCTGTAACGGCACTGGTAACAGTGGTCAGCTACTACGCTTCCCACGTGGTGCCCGGGATCGGCATTCAGATGAATCCACTAGTTGCGCCGGCCACGGCAGCCCTAGCCGCTCTATTCTGGGCCGGGGATCAGGCGCCGGCGGTGGCCTTTGCCGGCGGGGTTTTGGGCACAGTGATTGGAGCGGATCTGCTGCACCTGCCGGAAGTGCTGCGGCGCAATTGCTCGGGCATTCTCAGCATTGGCGGGGCTGGCGTTTTCGATGGCATTGCCCTCTGTGGCCTGTTTGCCCTGCTGCTGAGCTAGACCAGCAAATAGGTGAGGGAAAGGGTAACAGCCTGGCTGGGATCCAGCCAGCGCAGGTCGGGATCCCCTTCCGTCGGGCGGCAGGTCAGCTCTTCCAGGAGCGTCTGCGTCCACTCCAGCGGTTTGCTGAGCAACATCGGCGAACGGGTTATCCCCTGCTGACGGACCATGGCTTTGAGGGCTTCCAAGCTAGCCGATAAGGGGCGAGTACTGGCCACAAACAATAGCTCAGTCAACCCCTGGGCATGGCAGGTAAGCAGGTCGGGAGGAACGGCAGAGTCAGGCAGGGGCGGTAAGGTCAGGGTACCCTTGGCCTCAAGGCGCAGTGGCAGAGCAGGGTCGTCCTGGGGCAGGGGAGCCAGCAAGTGCACTTGCCCACCGGGATCGACCATCAACAGGTAGCCGAACAGATCTTGGTCCCCCTCGTTGCGCAGGATGAGATAGAGGGGCTCGCCGCGCAGGAAGCGCTGGATGCCTGGCTCCGCAGGGGCTCCTTGGGCAAACCGTGCCGCTCGTGAGGGTTTGAAGGTAGACAATTCTCCCACCACCGCCAGCGGCGAGATGGCCGCGTTGAGGGTGGTCCGCAGGCGCTTGGCTGCCAGCAGATGAGCCAGACGGGGTGCCAGCCGCTGCACCGCTGTAGCTGCCGCTTCCCCCGGCGGGCCACAGGAATTGAGGAGCAACTCGCGTCCCGGCCAAAAAAGGCTGTAGCTGTTAACTTCCAAGGGCTTGGACAAAGCATCCAACTGGAAAGCAGCGGCCATTTCGGGGGTGATGCGGCCCAGCAGGCAATCCACCTGGCGCTCGCGCGGGTTGGCTGTCTCCATCCAGCTGTAGCCAGCGATGGCGTTGGTTAGGTCCACCCTTTCAACGCGGCCCAAGCTCTCCTCTAGGCCCACCAGCAGCTTGAGGTTGCTGGGGAGGACGCGCAACTGCTCGCGCACCAGCGTCCCCACCGGAGGCAATTGACCTTCCCCCTTGGCCGGCTGCACCTGCGCCCACAGCCCACTGCGAGAACGAACCAGAAGCGGCAGCGGGGAAACGGTGGAAGGTTCGGCAGCAAGGGGAGCCAAAAGAGTACCCGGCTGCAGACCCCACAAGGCGGCCGCCGGGATCCCTCCCAGCCACACCTGGGCTCGATTCCCCTTCACCTCTTGGATGACTCCACTGGCTACCCCTTGGGAAGGGGTAAGAAAGTAGGGGGGGATACGCCGAGCCGTTTCTCTACCTTCGAGGGTAGGACGCTGACAGGAAAATAGGCCCAGCTCCCGCCGCCCCGCCACTTGGCTGAAAGCAATCAGCAGGCGCGTAGCTGGCGTGGTTTCCCACAGGTACTGACTCAGCAGGTAGGTGAGCACTCCCGCATGGAATCCGGGCCAGGCGGCTTCCGCTGCCAAGTCCTGGGGGGTGGTGGCGGCAATCAACACCCCTTTGGGCGGCGAGGGCCAAGCCTGTTGCTCTGCCGCAGAGGGTAGACGGCCGGGATCCGGCACCGTGGAGGCTGCTGCTGGCAGAGCGGGTGGGCGGGAGCGCAGTTGCAAGTTGCCCCGTACGGCGGGGGCAACATAGGTAAAGCCACAATCAAGTACAGTTGTAATCTGGGCTGTGCCTAGGCCTTGCACAAGCTGGAAAAAGTGCTCCAGACCCATGGCTTCGGGGCCTTCAGGCCCAGACAACAGCAACACCGGTTGCCAGCGCCTCGGCTCGGCCCCTGCCCGCCACTGGCCATAGCCACTAAACTGGATCACCACGGTTGCAGCCGTCTGACTTGAAGCGCCCAGGTGCTCAGCAAAAGCCAATTCGATCCCTTTTGGCGTAGCTGCGGCATCGGTGAGGGTGAGAATGCCTGCTGGGTCAAAGTCAAAGCGGTATAGCAGCAGCTCCCGCTGCAGCTCCACATCTGTAACACAGCCCTGCAGAGGGGATCCCTCGCCAGGGTAGCGGTTAATGCCAATTAGAAGAGCCAACTTGCGGGAGGTGGCTGCCAAAGCTTGTCCATAACGCTTAGCCTGGCTGGCTAGCCAGCCAGGAGGCAGGCCAAGGCCAGCAGCAGCCAAGAGTAACTTTTGGAGAAAAGACCGCCTTTCCATGCTGACCTGCTGGGTTGCCCCCTTGGCCTAACGGCTAACCCATTGGCCTAAACTTTGCACCCAACCTGTTGCTGCCTATTTCAGGATATCTTTATCCACCCCAGGTTTTTCGAGGGATCTGGGAACAGTTTCCAGCCTTTTTTGACCTTCTTTGGCCCAGCCTCTGCCTCTAGAGCAAGGAGATTTGACGTCCCGGGTCACCCGCCCAGCCCAAAAGCCGCTTGCGAACCCAGCAGGTTAAGATGTGTTACGAGATCCGTCGGGACTTCTATGGGCGCAACACGGTCAACAGTGGCCGCAACCCAGCCAGGGAGGGCAGAACAACCTGTGACGGCGGGGGGGTGGCAACCCTCGCAACCAGCTCTGCGCTATGACCCAGAGCAGTTGGCCAGGCAATACCGGGGGCGCTGGGATCTGGTGCTGAGGCGTCTTTTTCAGTTGATTACCCCCTTTTTGGGACTGTTGATCTGGGTCCTGTGGGATCGCTGGCGGGGAGTGGAGCTGCAAAATCGTCCCCAGCACGCGGCGCGGCTGCGAGAGATCCTCACGCAACTGGGGCCGACAGCTATCAAAATTGGCCAGGCCCTCTCCACCCGGCCCGACTTGGTCTCGCCTCTTTTTCTGGAAGAGCTGGCCAAGCTTCAGGATGAGCTACCCCCGTTTGACAATGCCACTGCCTTTGCCCTCATCGAGTCGGAGCTCGGCCGGCCGGTAGAACAAATCTTTCGCGAGATTAGCCCCGAGCCAATAGCGGCTGCCAGCCTGGGGCAAGTTTACCAAGCCTATTTGCACACGGGAGAGAAAGTCGCTGTCAAGGTGCAGCGACCCGATTTGATTGAACGCATCTCCCTTGACATGTACATCGTTCGTAGCCTGGCCGCCTGGGCCAAGCGCACCTTTCGCCGTATCCGCAGTGACTTGGTGGGGATTGTCGATGAGTTTGCCAGCCGGCTGTACGAAGAGATGGACTACACCCAGGAGGGCCGCAACGCCGAGCGCTTCCTGGAGCTGTATCGCCACCCCTCCATCTACGCTCCCAAAATCTACTGGGAGTACACCCGCACCAAGGTGCTGACGATGGAGTGGATCGACGGCATCAAGCTAACCCAGCTTGACAAGATCACAGCGGCAGGTTTGGACGGGCGGCACCTGATCGAGATTGGGGTTAACTGCTCCCTTAAGCAGCTTTTGGAGCACGGCTTTTTCCATGCCGATCCCCATCCGGGTAATCTCTTAGCCATGTACGACGGGCGGCTGGCCTACATTGACTTTGGGATGATGAGCACCATCCAGCCCCACCAGCGCTACGGTCTCATCAAGGCCATTGTCCACTTGGTGAACCGGGATTTTGTTGCCCTGGCCCAGGACTATGTGGATCTGGAATTCCTAGATCCCGATACTGACCTCACGCCCATCATTCCCGCCCTAGAGGCTGTCTTTGCAGAAGCCTTGGGCAGCTCCGTGGCGGAGCTAAATTTCAAAAGTATTACTGACAGGCTCTCGGGGGTGATGTACGACTTCCCCTTCCGCGTACCTGCCTACTACGCCCTCATCATCCGCTCTCTGCTCACCTTAGAGGGGATCGCCATTGGTTTGGATCCCAACTTCAAAGTGTTGAGCGTGGCCTATCCCTACGTCGCCCAGCGGCTCCTCACCGACCCCGCTCCAGAGCTGCGCGAGTCTCTACGGGAGCTGCTGTTTAACCAGGGGCAATTTCGCTGGAACCGCCTGGAGAATCTGCTGCGCAATGCCGTCAACAGCGAGGATTTTGACCTGCAGGGATCCCTGGAAAAAGCCATAGACTTCCTCTTTTCTGAGCGGGGAGCTTTCCTGCGAGAGCACCTGGTGGATATCCTCTTTTCCAGCTCAGGAAACGGGGCTGCAGACGGCTTGGCCCATCTGCAGCGTCTGTGGGCCATCCTCAGTAGCAACCCAGCCTTTCAGCCGCTGCAACTTCTGCCTCTGGTGGCCAAGGTAGCCACTAGACCGGAGGCCCAACAACTGGGGCAGCAGCTGGCCTCCCGCTGGTTGCAGCGCCTGGCAGCCCGTCTAATCCGAGACTTGTTGCTGGCGGAGGAGGAGAAGGAGCCCAGCTCACCAGCCTCCCGAGATGGGCGAACGGGATCCCCCAAACCAGCGACTCGCCTCTCCGCTTCCGTAGCGTAGGGGTAGGCAAGCTGGGGAAATTCGAGCTAGCTTTGCTTGCTGCAGAACTTCCCCAGCCAACCCCCTAGTCTAGTTTGCTGCCTCAGCTTCCCCTACTGGGCGCTGTCGTTTTTGGGACTGGGAGTGTTGAGAGCTAGCATCATCCACTCGGAAAATTCATCGCGGCGGAAAACTTGAGGACAGGAGCGCGGGCCAAAACGCAGTAAGCTAGGCATGCCATGCTCTTTGAGGCGAGCTCGCAGCCAGGTGCCAACGCCTGTCTTGCCATCGTTGGGCATTTCGGTTTGAAAGTCACTGTACATCAGCAACAACTGACTGCGGGACTGGAGCACGGCGTTTTCTTGGATCAACTTCGGCAGGGAAAGGCTAGCGTCTGAATTGCTGGCTTTGGTTGGCTCATGACGACGGCTGCGAGAACGAGATTTAGCACTTTCGCGGTTCTTACGAGCTTTCGGTTCAATGGCCATAGAATCTCCTAGACAACTAAGGGACTCCCAGAAGGGACAAAAGCCAGAACTCGCAGGCTGAAGCAAGAGCCCGCTGCGGAAGGTAGCTCGATGGGTACAGTCCTGGAGCAATCGCTGAGAAGTAGGGACACACGCTCTCAGTCCAGCGAGGGAAAAACTGCACCAGCTTGCCACCAAAGCTTGAGATCCCTTGCCTGCCGCGGCAATCTCCAGCGCATCGAGTTCCTGGCCACACATCCAGGACTTGGCTTCGTTTTGCCTAACGGGGCTTGGCTACCCCCAGTCTGCAGAGTAGGGAAGTCCGGATGTTACTTTTAATATGACTTAAAACCGGACAGGTGAACACTCCTTAGCCAGAAGCAAGCTCAGGTTTGCAGGTTTTGTCGGCCGTTGCGGAGCACCCGCAGCGACTCCAGCAGCCGCATCTCCAGATCCTGTAAAACCTGATCCACGTAGCGGTGGGCCTCCCGCTGGAGACGCTCTGACTCTTGGAGGGTCTGTCGCCGCACTTCCTCGCTCTGTTGGTAGGTTTGCCGCAACAACTGTTCCGCTTGAGCTTGGGCTTGGCGGAGGATGGTTGATTCGCTAACGAGCTGCTCAGCCCGGCGCTGGGCCATGGCCACGATTTCCTGGGCGTAGCGATGGGCCTCCGCCAAGATCTGATCCCGCTGGCGCAGCACTTCCTCAGCTTCCTCCAAAGCAGTGGGCAAGGTAAGGCGAATGAAGTCCAATTGCTCCAGGATCTTTTCTTCGTCTATGAGGGTGCGAGACCAGAACAAACGAGGACTGCTGAGAATGGCCGCCTCCAGTTGATCCAGGGCCTCCTGAACACGCATTAATGCCAGGGCCTGATCCCCAGGCAGCTCCCCAGCACGATTGAGGGCATCAGAGGACAATTCTTGCATTCGTCCAGCAAAGGAGGCCGGATAACCCCTACCATATCCATATCAGGTTTCCTGCTGCTTCAGCCAGCGGTTAGTGCGGGGCGGAAAGGCCCGCTCGCGTTAGCGGGACATAGTCCTTAAGCGACTTGAGTCGCTTGCCAATGCTACAATTGCTCCTAGGCAAGCACCTGCCCCGGTAAAAAATCCGGACAGGGCTGTAAGTCAACAAGTAAGCGGAGCCAACCAACCATCTAGGGGCGTTTTGACAGCGCCTTTACGAGTCCCTCGGTGGACTGCGTAAGAATCCCTCGACTAAGGACTACGTCCCGCTTCGCGACTAGTCGGGGGAGTGTCAATAGGGAGTGGACTTGGATTGCTTTCTGACCATGCCCCAGCCGCAGCCTCCCCGCCGATTAGAAGATCAATTTGTGGAGAATGTCTCCCGCTACCCTACCTACTTCATTACTGTCTTGCTAGGAGGGATCTGGGCTGGCCTCCAGCCCTTTGTGAACCTGTATCGCAAAAGCCGGACGGCAGGGGCTCTGGTGACGCTGGGAGCCCTGGCTCTGCTGCTGTTTGTCTATTTCACCCTGCGGGCAATGACGGGGCATCCCTTTCTTCCAGCCTGGATGTTGGGCTGAGGGAGAGGATCCTCTCCGTCGCTTACAAAAGCAAGTGCCCCCCACCGCCTGCTTAGATCCGGGTGCTGCTTTAAGCCGAGCAAGCTCCTAAGAGATCCCTAGGGGTGGCGGTAGCAAGCGGAGGAGGTTTGCCGCTAGCTTGGTAGGGGTATCTCCATATTTGAGCTCATGGCAGATTGGATCCTGTTGGCGCTGGTGGGTTCAACGACCTACCTGCTGCTACAAAAAAGCGTGGCCCGCCTCTCCAAGGTGCCGTGGCGGATCCTGTGGCTGGTGATGATGCTGCCCCCCCTGATTTGGGTGCTGGGGCGGCAGGTGTTTCAGTACGAAATGCACCCTTTGGTGATGTTGGGGCTGTTTTTGGCTTCTTACTTTGCCAGCATGACCCTGGTGCGGCGGGGGCGTCTCCAGCCTCCACCAGCAAGCCCTCCGCCTCGGGCGGAAAACACCCCGGTCGAGCGGGATCCCGAACCAGAGCAGGAGCCTTTGCTGGAGAGAGAGGAAGACGAGGAGGAAGGGGCTGCGGCTGCTCCCCTTTCCATCGCTGAGGTGTCGCGGGAAAAGCTCAATCGCTGCTTTCCTTGGAACGTTTTCTATCTGCAAAGCGTGGAATACCGTCCTCAGGCCATCATCTGCCGCGGCAATTTGCGGGCGGATCCCACCGAAGCCTATGAGCGGGTGCAGCGGAATGTGGAAACCACCTTTGGCAAGCGCTTTCTAGTGGTGCTCCAGGAGGGGTTTGCCGGCAAGCCTTTTTTTGCTCTGGTGCCCAACCCAGCGGCGCGGCGCTCCCTAACCCGTCAGGAAGAATGGCCTCTGCTGGCGCTGGGGCTACTGCTGTTTACCTTTTGGACAACTCTAACTGCCGGCGCCCAGGCGGCTGGGGTCAGCCCTGATCGGTTGCTGCATTTGCCCTCGCTGCTGCAGGGGCTGCCCTATGCGGTGGGGATCCTGGCCATTCTGGGATCCCATGAGGGGATCCGCTACTGGGTGGCCCGCCGCCACGGCATCAAAACCTCGCTCCCCTACTTCATTCCGGTGCCTTTTGTTTTGGGAACTTTTGGGGCCTTCATTGAGCTGAAAGAACCGGTGCCCAACCGCAAGGTGCTGTTTGACATTGCCGTTGCCGGGCCGCTGGCAGGCAGCCTCGTTGCTTTGGCAATGTTGCTCCTGGGGCTAGTCTTTTCGACGCCTGCGGATCCTCCGGCAGTGCCAGAGGGGCAGCTGACCCCGATTAGCTTCCATCGCATCGATCCACGCCTATCGGTGCTGCTAGCAATCCTGGCGCGTATGGTGCTGGGGGATCAATTGCAGCCGGGCCAGGTGATCGATCTGCACCCCTTGGCCTTTGCCGGCTGGCTGGGTCTAGTGGTGGTTGCCTTTAACCTGGTGCCGGTGGGCCAACTGGATGGGGGCCACCTTGTCCACGCTGTCTATGGCCAGCAGATGGGGGCCAATGTGGGGCGAGTAACTCGCTGGCTGGTGCTGCTGCTGGCCTTGACGGTGCAGCCCTGGCTGTTATTGTGGGCGCTACTGCTGTTTGTTATCCCCAGTGCCGACGAGCCGGCCCTCAACGACGTCACTGAGCTGGATGAGGGGCGGGAGCTGCTGGGGCTGGGGATGCTGACGTTGCTGGTGTTGATCCTGCTGCCGGTGCCACCCTTTTTGCAAACTTGGTTGGGCTTGGCCTAGTTCGGGGTAGGATCCAAACCACGCCTAACCAGCTCAGCCCTAGCCATGCCAGCAGGTTTAATTGTCCAGAAGTACGGCGGCACCTCTGTCGGCTCCATTGAGCGCATCCAGGCCGTGGCCCAGCGGGTGGCCCACACGGTGGATCAGGGCCAGCGGGTGGTGGTGGTGGTCTCAGCAATGGGAGAGGAAACGGACCGCCTGGTGGAACTGGGGGAACAGATCCTCCAGGGATCCCCGACCACGCCGGCCCAGTGGCGGGAGTGGGACATGCTCCTTTCCACGGGCGAGCAGGTAAGCATTGCCCTGCTGGCCTTGGCGCTGCAGCGCTTGGGCTATCCTGCCGTTTCGCTGACGGCGGCTCAGGTAGGGATTGTTACCACCCGGGATCACGGGCGGGCCCGCATTTTGCACATCCACACCGACCGCCTCTGGCAGCACTTGGAGCGGGGAGAGGTGGTGGTGGTGGCCGGCTTTCAGGGCATCACCAGCCTAACTGAGCTGGAAATTACCACCCTGGGGCGGGGGGGATCCGACACTACGGCGGTGGCTTTGGCGGTGGCTCTGGGAGCAGAGCTGTGCGAGATCTACACCGATGTGCCAGGGATCTTTACTACCGACCCGCGCAAGGTACCCGAGGCTAGGTTGTTGCCGGAGATTACTGCCGACGAGATGCTGGAGCTGGCCAGCTTGGGAGCGCAGGTGCTCCACCCCCGCTCCGTAGAAATTGCCCGCAACTACGGCGTCAAGCTGCGGGTGCGCTCCAGCCTGGAGCCGCTGCAAGCAGGATCCGAGGGCACCCTCATTCTTTCTCCTCCTCCCCGCCCTCGCCCCGCCGATAGTAGCATTGAGCTGGGCCGGGCAGTGGATACGGTGGAGCTGGATTGGGATCAGGCCAAGGTGGTGCTGGTGGGAGTGCCGGATCGCCCGGGCATTGCCGCCCAACTGTTCCAGGAAATTGCGGCAGCCGGGATCAACGTCGATTTAATCCTGCAGTCGCTCCACCTCAGTGCAGCCGAGGGATCCCCTACCAACGACATTGCCTTTACCGTCAGCCGGGCGCAGGCAGCCCAGGCGGCAGCCGTGGCACAGCAGGTGGGCCAGGAGCTGGGGTGTAGGGAAGTCCTCGTCGAGGAGGCGGTGGCCAAGGTCAGCATTGCCGGGGTGGGGATGATGGGTCGCCCGGGCATTGCCGCCGAGATGTTTCGAGTGCTAGCGGAAGCCGGGATCAATCTCCAGATGATCTCCATGTCGGAGATCAAGGTAAGCTGTGTGGTGGCTGCTGAGCGGGCCGGGGAGGCCGCCCTGGCCTTGGGAGAAGCCTTTCAGGTCATCCCTCACTTGCATCGGGTCACGGTAGCTCCTGGCCGGGATCCCCTCCCCAGCAGCCACCCCGTGCGGGGCGTTGCCCTGGATCTAAAGCAGTCGCGGCTGGGCATCCGCAAGGTGCCGGACCGCCCAGGGACGGCTGCCCATCTGTTTGGGCGCCTGGCCGCAGCTGGCGTTATTGTCGACACCATCATCCAAAGCCAGCGGGGCTACCACAATGGGATCCCCAGCACCGACATTGCCTTTACTGTGCCCCAGGAGCAAGCGCTGGCGGCTGAGACTGTGTGCCGGCAGGTGGCCGAGGAGCTGCAGGCAGCTGGCGTCGAGACTGACCACGACATTGCCAAGGTCAGCATTGTCGGCGCTGGCATGGAAACCTATCCCGGCGTCGCCGCGCGCTTTTTCGCTGCCTTGGCCAACGCCGGGATCAACATTGAGATGATTGGCACCTCAGAGATTAAGGTAAGTTGCGTGGTGCGACGGGAGCAAGGAATCCGCGCTCTGCAAGCTGCCCACCGCGCCTTTGAACTCGACCGAGCCTAGTCGGCTTTGGCTGCCAGCAGCAGGGGGAAGTTGTGGGCGTTGGGGGCGTGCATGGCCTGGATCCCCAGGTTGGCGCGGTTGAGGAGGTCGGCGTAGGTGGGGATAAACCGACCCTGGCTATCCAGAATGGACTGGTTGAAGTTGAAGCCGTTGAGGTTAAAGGCCATCACCCCAATGCCAATGGCTGCCGCCCAAATCCCTACGGTCGGCAGGGCCGCCATCCAGAAGTGAACGGAGCGGCTGTTGCGCCAGCCAAGGCTTGGGATCCCCAGCCGCCCCAAAAAGGCGTAGTGGCCGGCCAGGAAGTTGTAGGTGACCTCCTCTTGGCCAAAGCGGTAGCCGGCATTGGCCGACTCCTCTTCCGAGGTCTCCCGGATTAGGCTGGAGAGCACTAGGGAGCCATGTAGAGACGCCAGCAGGGCGCCGCCAAACACCCCGGCTACCCCCAGCCAACTGGTGGGGTGCATCAAGAGGTTGTGTTCCGCCTGGAAGGCCAGCATGAAGTGGAAGGTGCCGGCAATCCCCAGCGGCAGCCCTTCCGAGAAGCTGCCCTGGCCGATGGGGTAGACCAAGAGCACCGCTGTAGCGGCAGCCGCCGGCGCAGAAAAGGCCACCGCAATCCAGGGGCGCATGCCCAGCCGGTAGCTCAACTCCCACTGCCGGCCAAGGTAGCACCACACCCCAAGGAGAAAGTGAAACACGATGAGCTGGTAGGGGCCGCCGTTGTAGAGCCACTCATCCAGGGAAGCAGCTTCCCAGATGGGGTAGAAGTGCAGGGCAATGGCGGCTGAGGTGGGCACCACCGCTGCAGAAATGAGGTTGTTGCCCCCCAACAAAGAGCCAATCACCGGCTCGCGGATCCCGTCCATATCCACCGGCGGCGCGGCAATGAAGGCAATTACAAAACAAAAGGTTGCCGCCAACAACGTTGGGATCATCAATACGCCAAACCAGCCAATGTAAAGCCGGTTTTCGGTGCTGGTGATCCACTGACAAAAACTTTCCCAACTCCACAGCCGCCGCGCAGCAGCGGAGCGACGAATGACCGTACTCATAGGCCAACTCCTAGAAAATTTCAGCAAAGCCATCTCCCCCCTGCCTTTGCCGAACCGATGTCAGGAGCCCCTTCGACAAGGCCTAGGGGAGCTTTCTTCCAAACTAGACAGTTTTCGGGATGCCGACAGGGATCCCTAACGTGTGCAGCCAGAATGTGAAACAAATTGATGTATCGATACAAATAGGCAAATCAGTGTTGCGATTTTGATGCCTTGGTCTCGGCTTTTCCTGGGCAGCCAAGGCCACTTTCTCCAGCCGAGAACTCTAGAATTTCTTAAGGTGAAGGTCTTAAGAATTTCTTCAGAAAGGTAACCTAAGAAGGCTGAGATCTATCTCCCAATCTCGGCGTGAAACTCCTGCAGGGACTTCACCTGCAGGGATCCCGACTGCAGGGCGCGGATGGCAGCCGCGGTGGCTTTGGCCCCGGCCAGAGTAGTAACCAAAGGGATCTTGTAGGCCAAGGCAGTGCGCCGGATCTTCCGCCCATCCTGTTGGGCCTCGCTGCCGGAAGGGGTGTTGACGATAAGCTGAATCTGGCGGTTTTTGATGGCGTCGATAACATGGGGCCGGCCCTCGTGCAGCTTGAGCACCTTCTCGACAGGGATCCCGTGTTGGGCCAACACTTTTTGGGTGCCGGCAGTGGCCAGCAGACGAAAGCCCAGCTTGACAAACTCTTGGGCCACTGGGATCACGGCCTGCTTGTCGCGATCGCTGACGCTGATGAACACCGTGCCCCCTAGGGGCAGGTTTTGGCCGGCAGCCAGTTGCGCCTTGGCAAAGGCACGGCCAAAGTCGGTGTCAATCCCCATCACCTCGCCGGTGGAGCGCATCTCCGGCCCCAGCAGCGTGTCGGTACCAGGAAACTTGTGAAACGGCAGCACCGCCTCCTTGACAGCCACGTAGGGTGGGATCACCTCCTGGGTAAAGCCCAGCTCCGCCAGGGTTTTGCCGCTCATCACCTGGGCGGCATAATCGGCCAGAGGGTGGCCAATGGCCTTGCTGACAAATGGTACGGTGCGGGAAGCGCGCGGGTTGGCCTCCAGGACGTAAACCTGCTCCTTCTGGACGGCGTACTGCACGTTAATGAGTCCCACCACCTTGAGAGCTTGCGCCAGCTTCACCGTCCAGTCGCGAATCACCTGCAGCACTGCGGGGCTGAGGGTGCGGCTGGGCAAGACGCAGGCGGAATCCCCCGAGTGGATTCCGGCCTGCTCGATGTGCTCTAGGATCCCGCCGATGGTTACAGCCCCGGTGCGGTCGGCAATGGCATCCACATCCACCTCCACCGCCTCTTCCAAAAACTGGTCCACCAGCACAGGACGGTCGGGATCCACTGCCACGGCTAGCTGCATGTAGCGCTGCAGATCCTGGTCGGAATAGACAATCTCCATGGCTCGCCCCCCCAGCACATAGCTGGGCCGCACCACCACCGGGTAGCCGATGCGGCGAGCAATTTCCAGGCTTTCTTCCACGCTGTGGGCAATGCCGTGGGCCGGCTGGCAGATCCCCAATTCCTGAAGCAGGCGTCCAAAACGACCGCGATCCTCGGCTATGTCAATGGAGTCAGGGGAAGTGCCCCAGATGGGCGCCTGAGCTGCTGCCAGCCTCTGGGCCAGCTTCAGGGGGGTTTGGCCGCCAAACTGCAGGATGAGCCCCACCGGCTGCTCAGCTTCGACCAGGTTCATCACCTCTTCATAGGTCAGGGGCTCAAAGTAGAGGCGATCGGCGGTGTCGTAGTCGGTGGAAACCGTCTCGGGGTTGGAGTTGACCATGATGGTCTCATATCCAAGACGGCTGAGGGCAAAGGCGGCATGACAGCAGCAGTAGTCAAATTCGATCCCTTGGCCAATGCGGTTGGGGCCGCCCCCCAGGATCATCACCTTCGGCTTGGCGGTGGGGAAGGTCTCGGATTCGCTCTCGTAGGTGGAGTACTGGTAGGGGGTGGTCGCCTCGAACTCGGCGGCACAGGTATCGACGGTTTTGTAGGTGGGGATCACCCCCAGTGCCTTGCGGCGATCCCGCACCTGCGCTTCAGTGGAGCCGGTCAGGTGGGCAATTTGTCGGTCGCTGAAGCCCATTTGCTTAAGGTGGCGCAGATCCTCAGCACTCAGGGATCCCAGCTCCCGCCCCTTGAGGGCTTGTTCCACTTCCACCAGCTCCTGCAGCTTGTCGATAAACCAGGGATCAATGTGGGTAAGCTGGGCAATTTCCCGAACGGAAAAACCCATGAGCAGGGCGGTGCGAATGGTCAAGAGGCGAAAAGGGTTGGGGGTGCGCAGGTTGGCCCGCACCTCCTCTGGGGTAGGGAAGACTTCCGGTCGGTCGCTGCCAAAGCCAGGGCGGTCGATCTCCAGGGATCGCAGCGCCTTCTGGAGGGATTCTTGGAAGGTGCGGCCAATGGCCATTGCCTCCCCCACCGACTTCATCTGGGTGGTCAAAACCGGCTCTGCACCGGGGAACTTCTCAAAGGCAAAGCGGGGGATCTTGGTAACCACATAGTCGAGGGTAGGCTCAAAGCTGGCCGGCGTTTTGCGGGTAATGTCGTTGGGGAGCTCCGGCAGCGTGTAGCCCACGGCCAGCTTGGCGGCAATCTTGGCAATGGGGAAGCCGGTGGCCTTGCTGGCCAAAGCAGAAGAGCGGGAAACCCGCGGGTTCATCTCGATCACCCGCACTTCACCATTGGCGGGGTTGACGGCAAACTGCACGTTGGATCCCCCCGTTTCCACCCCAATTTCGCGCATGATGGCGATGGCGTAGTCCCGCAGCCGCTGGTACTCCTTGTCGGTGAGGGTCTGGGCCGGGGCCACGGTGATGGAGTCGCCGGTGTGTACCCCCATGGGGTCAATGTTTTCAATCGAGCAGATGATGACCACGTTGTCCGCCAGATCCCGCATCACCTCCAGCTCAAACTCCTTCCAGCCAATCACCGACTCTTCCACCAGGATCTGGGAGACCGGGCTGGCCTCGAGGCCGGCGGCGCAGATCTCCTCCAGCTCCTCCTGGTTGTAGGCCACACCGCCGCCGGTGCCTCCCAAGGTATAGGCAGGGCGGATGATGAGGGGATAGCCAATCTCTTGGGCAATCTCCTTGGCTTCGGCGAGACTTCGGGCCAACCCTGAGCGGGGCACGGCCAGGCCAAGCCGCTGCATTGCCTGCTTAAACAGCTCCCGATCCTCCGCCTTTTCAATAGCCTCCCGCTTGGCCCCAATTAGCTCCACCCCGTACTGGTCTAGGATCCCGCGCCGGGCCAGCTCCACCGCTACATTGAGGGCCGTCTGACCCCCCATGGTGGGAAGGAGGGCATCGGGGCGCTCCCGCTCGATAATTTTGGCCACCACGTCTGCCGTTACGGGCTCAATGTAGACGCGATCCGCCATGCTGGGATCCGTCATGATGGTGGCCGGGTTGGAGTTGACCAGGATTACCTCGTAGCCCTCCTCTCGCAGGGCTTTGCAGGCTTGGGTGCCGGAGTAGTCAAACTCGCAGGCTTGGCCAATAACAATAGGCCCCGCTCCGATGAGCAAGATCTTGTGAATGTCAGTACGACGCGGCATGGGATCCCTGGGGTGGCAAGGTCAGCCTTCTATTTTAAGAGGCAGGCTCAGCTCAGGGTGCGAAAGGGAGGGGAATGGGGTACCTTGAACGAGGGGTTCTAGAAGTGCGGCTGTTGGTCAAAGATGAACTTACCCAGCCTCCTCTGGCCGGATCCTGACGCCATCCCGGCTCCGCCTCAGCCGGGGATCCTAGGCATCTTGGCTTCCGGCAACGGCAGCAACTTCGAGGCCATTGCCCAAGCCATCGAGGCCGGCGAGCTGCCAGCCCACATTGCCGTTGTTATCACCAACAATCCCGAGGCCTACGTGCGGCAGCGGGCGCAGCGAAGAGGGATCCCCTGTGTCCTGCTCAACCATCGGGAGTATCCTAGTCGGGAGGCGCTGGATGCCGCCATCGTGCAGGTGCTGCAGCAGCATCAGGTGGAGTGGGTGATCATGGCTGGCTGGATGCGCTTGGTGACCCAGGTGTTGCTGTCTGCCTATCCGGAGCGGGTTTTAAACCTCCACCCCAGCCTCCTGCCCAGCTTCAAGGGCCTGCGGGCCGTGGAGCAGGCGCTGGCGTGCGGCGTAAAAATCACTGGCTGCACCGTCCACCGCGTCACGTTGGAAATGGACAGCGGCCCCATCGTGGCCCAAGCAGCCGTGCCGGTTCTGCCGGAAGATACGGTGGAATCCCTTTACCGGCGCATCCAGACCCAGGAACACCGCCTCTACCCGCTGGCCATCCGCCTCTGCTTGGCCGAGGGATCCCGCCTCCCCAAGTTCTCGGAGAAGCGGCACAATTGAGGGTGAGCCCTATGGCCGAAATCTCGCCGTTGCTCGTTTTCGACAGTCCTGCGATCCTGGCCGGTCGCCCGGCTCTATGGCAGGAATGGGCCCGTTTTGGGGTGTGTGTGCTGCCCCAGGCGGTGATGGCGGAGCTAGAACGCCTAACCCGGCAAGCCATCGACCCCCAAGAAGAATCGACAGCGCGCGCCTTCTTGCGCCACTGGCCCCGTTTGGGATTTGCCGTCTCAGAAGCCCGCGCCTTGGTGGGCGAAGCCAACGCCGGCGAGCAGTCGCTGCGAGTCCGCCTAGAGCAGGCCATTGCCGAGTGTGCCTATGCCCTGGCCCAACAGCAGCCGGGATCCCTAGTGGTGGTGGTGAGCAACGACCGACCCTTGGTCGAGCGAGTGCAGGGGCTGGGCCTTGCCAACCTCTGTGCCATCTCTCTGGCCGAGCTCAACCGGTGGATGCGCCAGCGCCAGCGCCCTCAGGCTGTGACTATGGCTTGGCAGCGCCTGGCAGGGCCGCCCATTCCCGCTGCTCCGTTGCGCCCCTTCCCAACTTCTGCAAAACCACCCTCCCCCGCCCAAAAGGGATCCCGACCTGTTCAACGCAGATCTCAGGTTGGATTCGCCTTGAAAAGCGTGCAAAACTCCCTGGCGCTGCTGTTGGCTTTGGCTTTCTTCTCGGCAGCAGGGTTGCTGGCTTGGCGTTTGTTGGATCCGGCGGGGAGCGAAGGGATCTGGCGGCGGCTGCCCCTGTCTTGGCTCCCTTGGCTGCGGGATCCAGCAGCCCAAACAGGCGTATGCTAGGGTGAAGGCTTTCTCAAAACCAGTCCCCACCCATGACGGCAACAGCTGACCTTTGGCCCCAGCTTTTAGGCCAACTGCTGGAGCGGCAATCCCTCAGCGAGGCCCAGGCGGAGCAGTTAATGGACGGCTGGCTCAACAACCAAGTGCCAGAGGTGCTGTCGGGGGCGATCTTGGCGGCTCTGCAAGCCAAGGGAGTGAGCGCCAGCGAGCTGGCCGGCATGGCGCGGGTGCTGCAGCGCGCTTCTCTGGGATCCCCTCTGGAGCTGCCCCTCTTGCTGGATACCTGCGGCACCGGGGGAGATGGGGCCGGGACGTTTAACATTTCCACCGCCGTGGCCTTCGTGGTCAGCGCTGCCGGGATCCCGGTGGTAAAGCATGGCAACCGTTCCGCTTCCGGCAGAGTGGGCTCGGCGGACGTGCTGGAGGCTTTGGGGGTGAACCTCAACGCCGAGCCGGAGCGGGTGCGGGCGGCAGTGGCAGAAGTGGGCATTACCTTTCTCTTTGCCCCCCACTGGCACCCAGCGATGCGGGCGGTAGCTCCCTACCGACGGGCCCTCAAGGTGCGCACTGTTTTCAACCTGCTGGGGCCCTTGGTCAATCCTTTCTACCCCAACCGGCAGGTCATCGGGGTTTATGCGCCGGAGCTGGTGCCGGTCATGGCCGAGGCTCTGCGCCTGCTAGGGCGGGAAGGGGCCATCGTACTCCATAGCCGGGAAGGCCTTGACGAAGCTGGCCTTGCCCAGCCCACGGACTTGGCCGTTCTCTCCCAGGGATCCCTGCGCCCGGAAGTCTTGAACCCGCGGGATTACGATCTCACGCCTGCGTCCGTCCAGGCTCTCCAGGGAGGGGACTTAGCGGAAAATGCCGCTATCCTCAGCCGCGTCCTCCAGGGAGGGGGGGAACCTGCCCAGCGGGATGTGGTGGCCCTCAACGCGGCGCTAGCTCTCCAGGTAGCGGGAGCTGTGGCTGACTTGAGAGCCGGAATTGCCCGCGCGCGGGAGATCCTTGCCAGCGGCGCCGCTTGGGATCGCCTGCAAAGGTTGGTCAACTTCCTCCAGCCCTGAGGCCAAGCTCTGCTTCCTTTGCCATGGGCGGGGGAACCTCCCGCCAACCCCGATGCCCCGGCCCCCCTGTTTTAAAACTCCCGTCCTCGCCCAAAGGCCAGCACCTCCTCCACCCCCAGGCGGGGCTTGCGCGGCAAGTTGCCCGCGGCGGGGTAGCCCACCGCCAGCAGCATCACCGGCACGTAGCGGTCAGCAATGGCAAACTCCCGCTTCACCCCTTCTGGGTCAAAGCCAATCATCGGCCCGCTCACCAAGCCCTTTGCCTGGGCCGCAATCATCAAGGCCATGGCCGCCAGCGCCCCAGAGCGAATCGCCTCATCCCGCGCCAAGGTGGGGTTGTTGGCGTAGGTGGCTTGGGCCATGTTGACCCAGCTTTCTGCCCGTTCCGGGGGGAGAATCCCCGCAGCCACTGCCCTTTGGACAATCTCAGGCAGCTTCTCATAGCCTTTGAGATCCCCCAGGACAATGAACACCACCGCCGCATCCGCCACCTTCTGTTGGTTGTAGGCCAGGGCTTTGAGGCGCTCTTTGTCCTTGGGATCAGTGACGGCCACAAACCGCCAGTGCTGGATGTTGAAAGAGGAAGGAGCTTCCGTAGCATAGGCCACCAGCTCTCGGATCTCCGCTTCCGAGAGAAGCCGGCTGGGATCGAAATGATCGGCGGAGACGCGCGTCTTGAGAGCAGTTAGGGCGTCCATGGATGGGCCTCCTCAAAATGGACAGCTCAAGAGCAACAGGGCTGCTCACCCCAGGGCTAACGGCAGAACTGGTAAGCAGCTCGACATTCTGGGTTCAAACAATCTGCCCCCTCCAATATATCTCCTGCTTTGGCCGGGGGCAACTGGCGAGCTGGGGTTGGTCAGAGGGGATCCCTGACGCGAAGGCAGGTATGATGGAGAAGCGAGCTGGTCTCAGCTGGAGGGCCAGGTGACGTTGTCCAATTGGTGTGGTGGAAGGGGAGAGGCAATCGGTGAACTTCGGTCGAGTGCTAACGGCCATGGTTACTCCCTTTACGGAAGAGGGGGAAATCAATTACGATGAGGCCGCTCGTTTGGCCGATTACTTGGTAACCCACGGCAGCGATGGCTTGGTGGTCTGCGGCACCACTGGCGAGTCTCCCACCCTCAGCTGGCAAGAGGAGTACGAACTGTTTCGGGTGGTACGGGAGGCCGTAGGAGGGCGGGCCAAGGTGATTGCCGGCACAGGCTCCAACTCCACCCGCGAGGCTATCGAAGCCACTAAAAAAGCTGCCCAGTTGGGCCTGGATGGCTCCCTCCAAGTGGTGCCCTACTACAACAAGCCCAGCCAGGCGGGGCTCTACGAGCATTTCAAGGCTATTGCCCAAGCCAGCGACTTGCCCATCATGCTCTACAACATCCCCGGCCGCACAGGGGTAAGCCTCCAGCCGGAAACAGTGGCGAAATTGGCGGAGTTGGAGACCATTGTTGCCATTAAGGAAGCCAGTGGTCTAATGGACGTAGTCTCGGAAATTCGGCGGCTTACCCCCCTTCACTTTAGTATCTACTCTGGGGATGACTCCCTGACGTTGCCAATTTTGTCCTTGGGAGGGAGGGGGGTAGTCAGCGTAGCCAGTCACCTGGTTGGACCGCAGCTGCAGGAATTGATCCAAAGCTACGCTAAGGGGCAGCACGAGCAAGCTTTAGCCTATCACTTACGTCTCTTGCCGCTGTTTAAGGTTTTGTTCATTGAGACCAACCCCGTTCCCATCAAGGCGGCGCTGGCAATGCAAGGTTGGCAAGTGGGTCAAGTGCGCTCTCCCTTAGCCCCTCTTCAGGCCAATTCTCTACAGACTTTGCGACAAGTACTGCAAGAGATGGGGCTACTCGAGGAGGCGCAGGGATCCAAACCAGCGGCAGCAAAGGCTTCATGACCACATCTTTTTCGAGTTGTGCCTCTACTAGAGGGAGGTTTTTAGGGGAAACTTCGCGGAATTTAACCTGTGGTTAAATCAGCTGTCCTTTTAGGATTTTTTGCTCTTTCCCAACTGGGAGGGGACAGGTTCTGGTAGCAAAATCCAGCTTTCCCTGCTGACTTTGCTGCTGGCTTTGAGGGCTTTGTCTGCATCGGTTTTTGTTTGTTCAGCTGTCGCTGTTGAGGATCGGTAGCTCGTATGCCAACACCACGAACTTCGGTTGCTTCCCGTCCTGGGACCTCTGCTGCCAAGCCCACTTCCTCTCTGCAGATGATCCCGCTAGGAGGCGAACGCGAGATTGGCAAAAACACCTGGGTCTTCCGCTACGAAGACGACATCATCCTGCTGGATGCCGGCCTGGCTTTCCCCGATGAGACAATGCACGGTGTCAACATCGTGCTACCGGACATGACCTATATCAAGCAAAACCGGGACAAGCTGCGGGCAATGGTGGTTACCCACGGCCACGAAGATCACATTGGCGGGATCCCTTACCACTTGCGGGAATTTGACATCCCAGTCATCTATGGCCCCCGCTTGGCGCTGGCGCTGCTGGAGGAAAAACTGCGGGATATGGGTCTTCTGAATCGTACCGAATTGCGCCCCGTGGGGCCGCGGGATATTGTGCGCCTGAGCAAGAACTTCTTTGCCGAATTTATTCGCAATACCCACTCTTCTGCCGACAGCTTTACCGTGGCCTTGCACACGCCGGTGGGCGTTGTCATCCAGACGGGCGACTTCAAGATTGACCACACGCCGGTGGATGGCGAGCGCTTTGACCTCCATCGGCTAGCTGAGCATGGGGAAAGGGGGGTGCTCTGTCTTATCAGCGACTCCACCAATGCTGAGGTACCCGGCTTTACTCCTTCTGAAGCCGCAGTAGTGCCGGGCCTCACCAAAGCCATTGCGGAAGCTAAGGGACGGGTAATCATCACTACCTTTGCTTCTTCGGTGCATCGCCTCAATTTGGTGTTGCAGATTGCCGAGCAGCAGGGCCGGGTGGTATCTCTGCTGGGGCGCTCGATGTTAAACGTGGTGGCCCACGCGCGGCGCCTGGGCTACATCCGCTGCAAGGATGAAACGCTGCAGCCGATGCATGTCATCAACAGCTTGCCGGATGATAAGGTAATCATCCTCACCACGGGATCCCAAGGCGAACCCCTGGCTGCTTTGACCCGCATTGCTAACGGCGAGCATCCGCAGTTGCAGATTAAGCCGGGAGATACAGTGATCTGGTCGGCCAACCCCATTCCCGGCAACACGCTGGCGGTAACGCGGGTCATCGACAAGCTGATGGAGCTGGGGGCAAATGTTATCTACGGCAAAGACAAGGGGCTGCACGTCTCCGGCCACGGCTGCCAGGAAGATCAAAAGTTGATGATCGCCCTCACCCGTCCTAAATTCTTTGTCCCCACCCACGGGGAGTACCGCATGCTGGTCAAGCACGCCGAAACGGCAATGAGCATGGGGATCCCGCGGGAAAACATCGTGATCATCGACAATGGCGATGTGGTGGAGGTGAACCAGGAGCGCATTGCTGTCGTCGGCAAGGTGCCCACGGGGGTACAGATGATTGCCGCTTCCCACGATGGGGTGGTCATGGACGAGATGCTGCAGGAGCGCCAGCAGATTGCCAGAGATGGCATGGTGACGGTGGTCATCAGCTTGGATGGCAGGGGCCAGTTGCTCTGCACGCCGCAGGTGCAAAGTTTGGGCCTGGCAGGTGAGGGCACCTCTCTCAAGGGATCCGACTTGAAACCCCTAGTGGAGGAGACCCTCAAGCAAGCATGGCCGCACTTTGCCCGCTCGCTGGAGCGGGGCAGGTTGGAGATTGACTGGGCTGGCCTCAAGGCAGAGGTGGAGCGGGTGGTGCGCCGCTTTGTCCGCGAACAACTGCCCGGCAAGCCGACGATACTGGTTTTTGTCCAGTCGCCTGAAGAGGAGTCTGGGCCGGTATCCTCTCTGCCTGTTGGGGAAGCCCAGCCGGAACAGGAACGGCTGGCCTTGGGACGGCGGCGGCGCTCCTCGGCGGCGGTGGCGGCTTCGTAAGACGGGGTGGCTGGCTCTCAGGGCTTCCCTGGGCTGGGGAAGGAAAGTTCTGCTTTTGGGAAGCTGCTAGACGAGAGCTCTGCCAATGCCTCGGGAGCAAGGGATCCCACCTCGCTAAAGGGGGGGCAGTGGCGCTGGGGTGGGACCGGCTGCTGCAGGATCCTCAGGAAAGCCTCCGCCAGGTCGGCATATCCCCGGTCGTTGGGATGAAAGCCATCGGCTAGCGGGCCGGGGAAGAAAGACTCGCGGCGGTAGGAGCGGGGATCGCAGAGGAGGTCCACCACGGGGATCCCCTCTTGGCTCAGGGGGTTAATGGCCCGTTGGCTGAGGCCGACGGAGACCAAAGCCAGCAGCTGCCGCAGGCCCCTGGGCTGCTGCTGCCCCAGGGGGATCAGGGCAAAGTTGGGCAGGTTGGCCACCGCCAGGCGGGCTTGGGGGGCGCGGGCCCGCACCGCCTGCAGCAGGGTTTGGTAGTCGGCGGCAAATTGTTGGATCTGGCGCTCAATAAAGGGCAAGGGATCCTCCCCCTGCAGGGCCCGTTGGGCTGCGGCAAAGACAATGGCGTTGGTGTCGTTGCCGCCTACCCAGAGGGTAATCAGGGTGGCGTCGGGAGGGATGCGCGGCACTTGCTCCTGGAGCAGGTTGGCCGGGATCCCTTCCCGCAGGGCTTGCATGGCTGGGCTGAGTACCGCTCCTGAGCGGCCCAAGTTAATCAGCTCCACCGGGCCGGGCAGCAGGCGGGCCAGGCGGGGGACATACCCCGTCCCGTTGGGGCAGTCCAGGGGTTCTGAGCGCTGCGGGCGGGTGCCGGCAGCGTTGGCTGGGCCATCGCAGGAGATGGAGGCGTTGAAGCCAACAGCATCGCTGGCTCCCAGAGCAACATAGCGGGTGAGGGCGGGCGGGCTGGGTATGAGAACAGCGGGGGGAGATCCAGAGGTTTCGGAACAAGCAGTTAGCCCCCACCCCAGCATCCCGATTGCCATAGAGAGCAGCAGCAACCGAACGGGTCTGGGGGCTTGCCTCTTTTGCCAAGTAGGGGAGTCCATGGGGTAGCTTTGCTGCAGAGGTGGGGGAAGCTCCCAGCCAAGCTAGCCGAAGATCAGCCAATCGGGGAGTATGGTGGGAGTATGGCGCTGCGTTTTTGCAAGTCCCGCACCTACCACGATCCCCTGCACGGCGCCATTAGCCTAGATGGCGGGGATCCGGTCGAGGCGCTGCTGATTCGCCTCATCGACACGTCGGCCTTCCAGCGCCTGCGCCGCATCCGCCAGTTGGACACCGCTTTTTTTACCTTCCATGGCGCTGAGGGCTCCCGCT